>RCMY010000089.1_pt1 | contig 81355 bp, 83 predicted proteins | sample 2041341 | NCBI WGS metagenome assembly RCMY01 (sample SAMN09708234, study PRJNA481090) | Marine sediment metagenome, whole genome shotgun sequencing project. | reverse complement strand
GCGTCGACGAGATCGGCTGCGTCGACGATGGATGACGAGTTGTGGTTCGGGGCGGCATCAGCGTCGCTCATGGCCGAACAATAGCCAGCTAGCCTCCGTGGCCATGAGTCGCCTCCGCCGGATCCTCACCACGCTCCATCTGTTGGAGCCGGCGGCCAAAGCCAAACAGCGGGCTCGCCACATGGTCGATCGAGGGCGTGAAGCCATCGCCCCCACACCTCCGACCGAGCCGGTGCTGAACCCGCACGATGTCCTGGTCGACTTCTGGAACCAGTCCAGCTCGAACTGGTACTACGACATCCTCACGGTCGCAGTGATCCGCCGGGTCGTCGGACCCACTGACATGGCCATCGACGTCGGGGCCCACCTCGGCGACGTCTTGCAACACATCGTGGGGGCAGCGCCCACCATCGAACACCTCGCGGTTGAACCACTCCCCCACATGGCCGCAGATCTGCGGATCAACTTCCCGTCCGTCCGGGTCGAGGAGGTCGCACTCGTCGCGCGGCCGAGTGGGCCGGTGCAGTTCCACCACGTGTCGTCCAATCCGGGATACAGCGGGATCCTCGAGCGCTCCTTCGATCGTCCCCACGAGGATGTCCAGGTCATCGAAGTGATGACGGCCAGGCTTGACGACCTCGTCCCCGAGGATCGGTCGCCGGTGCTCATCAAGCTCGATGTCGAGGGAGCCGAGCTCGGCGTACTCCGCGGCGCTGATCGCATCCTGAGCAATGACCAGCCGATCGTCGTCTTCGAGCACGGTGTCGGCGCCGCCAATCACTACGACACCACCCCGCGCGCGATACACGATCTCTTCTCCGGTCACGGCTACGAGGTCTTCCTGCTCGGCACTTGGCTCGAGAAGGGTCCCGCTCTCACCCGGGATCAGTTCGTCGATCAGTACGAACAGCAGCGGAACTACTACTTCCTCGCCGCTCCGTCCAAAACCGTCAGCTGAGCGTCCATCGCATCAGCCGAGTGGATGCGTCGACGACGCCCGCAACCGACTCGGCCAACGACGTCACGTCCGCACCGCCGCGAAGGACGAGGTCGGTCGCCCCCGAACGTCTGACGTGTCCGATTGCGGACTCGACAAGCAACGATCCGATGCCCCTCCGTCTGGCCCGCTGCACGACAGCGACATCGAGAACCTCCACGCTCACTGACCCATCTGGGCTACGAACCCGGGTGCCCCACAGACCACCAACAGGTTCGTTGTCGAGGTAGGCGGCGTAGGCGAACGATCCGGAGTCGGTCAGGAACGCCTTGCCTCCGGAGGCGGCCGGGCCATCACGTCGCCTGCTTCACGTCCCCAGAGATCCATGGCGATGGCGTCGAGCATCTCCTCCAACATGAGCAGATCGCCCATCTGCAGCTCTCGGACCGCAATTGACATCGATGTTCTCCTTCTGTCCCGTGCTATCACACTCGGGTGCCGAGCCGATTTCCATTCTCCATTCGTTCGATCCGAGCCACCGTCATGCAGACGCCCACCGCGTCCACCCTCGAGGTGCTTCCGGACCATCTGATCACGATCGACGCGACCGGCCGCATCGAGTCGTTGAGACCGGCAACGGCTGACGACAGAGCCGACGTGTCGCTTCCGCCGACGTCGGTGTTGGTGCCGGGCATGATCGACACCCACATCCATGCACCCCAATGGCCACAACGCGGCGTTGGCCTCGACCTGCCGCTCGAACGCTGGCTCCGCGAGTGTACGTTTCCGCTCGAGGCTCGCTACGAGGATCGCTCGTTCGCCGTCGACGTATGGGAAGCCCTGGTCCCGGCCTTGCTGTCCGAAGGCACCACCACGGCCGTGTACTACAGCTCCATCCACGAGCCGGCGACAACGGCACTTGCCGAAGCGTGCCTCCGACATGGGCAACGAGCCTTCGTCGGACGCGTCGCCATGGACCACCCGACCAACACGCCCCCCGACTACCGCGATGCCGACGCAATCGCAGCCGTTGCCGCGAGCCGGCGCTCGATCGAAGCAATCAACGAGATGGGCGGTGACCTCGTCCTCCCGATCATCACCCCCCGGTTCATTCCTGCGTGCACGGATGGCCTCCTTTCGAGTCTCGGCCGCCTGGCAGCCGAGACCGGGGCGCGCGTGCAGACACACTGCTCGGAGAGCATCTGGGAACACGGATACGTGCTCGACAGATGCGGCGCCAGCGACTCGGCCGCTCTCGACGCCTTCGGCCTTCTCCGCCCACACACCGTCCTCGCCCACAGTGTCCACATCTCCGATGCCGACCGTGCTCGCATCATCGAGCGCGGCGCCGGCGTCGCTCACTGCCCGTTGTCGAACTCCTATTTCGGGGACGGCGTGTTCCCGACTCGACGACACCGCGATGCCGGACTCCGGATCGGGCTCGGCTCCGACGTTGCCGGCGGCCCAGAGCATTCGATGCGTGCTGTGTGCGGCCATGCCGTGACGTCGTCGCGCATGCTCGAGTCCGGGGTCGAGCCCGGTGCGACCGGTCCGCTCCGCCCGGACGAGCGCATCGACCTGATCACGGCCTTCTGGACGGCAACGGTGGGCGGCGCCGAGCTGCTCGGGATCGATGCCGGGTTGATCGCCCCCGGCCGGGTCTTCGACGCTGTCGCCATCGATCCGACCTCGGACCCATCGGCCGGGTTCGATCTCGACACCTCGGAAACCGTGACGATGACCCGTCGATTCGAACGCCTGGCCCGAGGCGCAGGAACGATCACCGCTGTGTGGGTGGGCGGACGAACCGTCGCCTGAACCCTGGTCTCAGCCCTGCATCAGGGCCATACTCAGGATTCTCCCCTTGCATCTTCAACTGACTTTGTTTACATTCATCTGCGTTCGCTTCCTCCGAACCCCCTGGTCCACGATGACCCTCCGAGAAAGAACGCACATGAGCACGAACACCGCAAGGTCCGAGACACCTCCACCGGTCTTTCCTGAACTCTCGCTCCACATCAGCCCGCTCGACGATCCCGTCCTCGCCCAGCTCGGTCACGATCCTCGCAGCGATTACGTCGAGCAGTTCTGGCTGTCCATACTCGGTCCGAGCGCCGTGTTGTTCCTTCGGCGAGTGGCGAACCAGCTCGAACGCGAACCCGAAGGATTCGACCTCGACCTCGTGGCATGTGCCCAGGAGTTGGGACTCGGATCGAAGGGCGGCAAGCACAGCCCGATGTGGCGAACCCTCGATCGCATCTGCCGATTCGGCCTCGCCTCCCGAAACGGACCGAACGTCGCCCTCGGTCGGCACCTGCCGCCACTGACCATGCGCCAAGTCGATCGGCTGCCTGCCCACCTCCAGCGAGCACACGAGACTCTCAGCAATCGGGCAGCCTGAGTTGTCGCTGTAACGAGCGTCAGGAAGTGCGGTCGCTCTCGAGAACACATCCGAAGGGGCGCCTCGGGGCTTAACGGCCGGGCGGCGTATAACTACCGCCGGCTCCTCCTCCACCGATCACCGATGGATCGAACAGGGGTGTCACCGTGACGCTCACAGCGCCCGAGGCGTTGACCAACAACGATGCATCGAAAGCGGTTGCCTCATCTGGGGCATCAATGATCCCATAGAGATCGGTATCCCCAAAGGCGTAGTAGAAGCAGTCGAGCGTGGCTCCGACTGATTCGACCGCTGCTGTTGCCGCTGCCAAACGCTTCGCTCCGCCGTCAGCTCGTAGACCAGCAATTCCATCGCCGACGTAGTTGCCTTGAATGAGATACTTGCTCATGACGATTCCCTCCAGTTTGGACTGGGTACCGGGTCGAGTTCTGCTTCGAACACTCCAGTCTGACCCCGTCTTGTGCTCGGGTTGAGCAGCCAAACTCATACTCGCAGGAATCCTTTGACGCCGCTCGAGGGGATTGGGCGAACTGGCCGGTTCGGTCGCAGCGTCGAGCCCAAGAAGTTGGTCGGCGTAGCTGGAACGCGACGTTCGTACGTGGGTGACGAAGGACTCTGGGGATTCCGGACCTTCCCAGGGATCCTCGTGGAAGACCAGCGAACAGGAGTTGAAAATGACCAGGTATGCAGTAGCGATTGCCTTCATGCTCATGGTGGGTGCTGTCTTTGCCGCTCCGGCGTCGGCCACCACGGGCGACACGGTCAAGTTCCAGCAGAGATACTCAATCCCAGATGACCTTGCCGAAGTCGAGGATCTCGGCGAGCTGAACATCCCGTGCTCAGGAGGGAACTACACGTTGGTCGATGGGACCTTCAAGAAGAAGGTGACAGCGACATTCGTGCCGAACGAGGAGGCTTGGAACCAAGGAGAGGCAGGAGCAACCATGACGGTGGTCGGCAGGAACACGTACAACGGACTGTGGGATGTTGACAATACGGATGCTCGGTACGAGCTTCGAGACAGCACCCTCAGGTACGAGTTCACGGTCGGAGCAAACCCGGACGATGAGCCGGAGTCGTTTCGGTTCCGCTGGGCGGGACGCTTCGTCGAACGTGATACGGGCGACATCGTCGAATGGTTCAACTTCGACGTGACGTTCGATGACGCAGGGGAAGCCGCAATCATCGAGGGCACCTGCTCGTTGTAGTCGACGTTGCCTCTTGTTCTGGCGGACCCGATCATCCAGGTTTCGCCAGGCGAGGGGCCCGAGCTGATCCGGCCCGACTAGACAGGCTCGAGCACGTCTGCGGACTTGTTCTCCGCCGGCGTCGGAACCATCGGTGCGGCCTCTTCGGTGCCCATGATCTCCGGCCTCGATTCGAGCATCACGAGCTCGAGCTCCTTCGGACGAAGCTTCACGTTGATGCGCTTCGGGACTGGTCGCAGCATACGAACGCCGTGGCTGACGATCCGACCACCCACCATCGCCAGCACCACGAACAGACCGATCACCAGAAAGACCACCAAGCTGCCCTTTGCAGCCCGCTCGACTGTCCGGACCACCTTGTCGGCCAGATCATTCAGGCCGATGACACCATCACCGCTGTTGGCGGGGCCTGACGCGACATCCACCGTTCCCACGGCTTGGCTCGATGAGCCGTCTTCGGCCAAGACGTCCAGCGTCACCTCCCATTCCTGGTCCTCGCTGAATCGATGGGTCGGGTTCGGCTCGTCACTGGCGGCACCGTCGCCGAAGTCCCACAGCCAACGCTCGATCGGCGTGTCGCCGACCTGGGACGTATCGGTGAACTCGACGACCACACCCGACGATGCCCAGCCGAACGACGCCTCGGGTACCAGCAAATCCTCCTCGGGGACCCACGCGTCATAGTGCCCGCCGGGGTCAGCGACGATCGAGAACGCCCAGAACGCCACAACACCCAGTAGTGCCACCCCGATTGCGATGAGCCCTGTACCCAGGCGAGTCTCGTATCGGGTCTTGATTGCAGCCATCACGGTCACCTCCATTGTGGCGGTGCCAATCCGCAGCCCCCGTCCACTGGTTGGTCGCACGCCTGTCATCACGCACTTGCTCCGGGCTCAGCGTCGAACACCGGAAGCGAACTCCGCAGAGGACAAAGTCACATCAGCGAACGAGATGGGGACCGTGGATCACCCAACGACGCGACGAAACCGATGACCTAGCATTCGATCGAGCACAAGTCGCCTCGGGAAGGGACACAGCGATGTCGGAGATGGCCCCACCATGATGTTGGCCCAGTCATTCAGCGAAGAGTTCGAGGACTGGTTCAGCAATGGCGCGACCAGTTCGATTCTCTACTTCGTCATCGTCATGCTGGTGGTAGCAGTCGTCGTGGCCATGTCCGGCCGGTCCAGTCGCTGAACCAGCGGTTCTCGACGGTCGCTCCGCTGCTGCGACTAGTAGGCGCCGTCGCTCTTGAGGACGGCCGGAATCGTCTTGGCCAGGATCGCCAAATCCACGACCAATGACCAGTTGTCGACGTAGTAGAGATCGAGGCGTGTGTACTCCTCGAACGTCGTCTGACTCCTGCCTGAGACCTGCCACATACCGGTGATACCGGGGCGGACCCTCAAACGGCCGTACAGGTCGGCATCCCACTCGACCATCTCGGAAGCCAACGCGGGGCGAGGACCGACCAGGCTCATCTCGCCTCGAACCACGTTCCACAGCTGCGGCAACTCGTCGAGTGACGTCCTGCGAAGGAACCCGCCGATTCTGGTCACGCGTGGATCGTCTTTCATCTTGAACAGCGGCCCCGCACCTTCGTTGTCCTCCATCAGATCGGACACCAGTTCTTCGGCGTTCACCACCATCGTGCGGAACTTGTAGACGTCGAACGGCAGACCGTCCTTGCCGACTCTGGACTGCTTGAACAGGACCGGTCCGTGGGAACTCGTCTTGATCAACACTCCGATCAGGACCAACAGCGGCGCCAGCAGGGTGCACGCAGCCAGCGAGCTGAGCATGTCGAACAGGCGCTTGGCGACGGCTCTCCAGCCGTGGCGCTGCACCGGCTCGACGTAGACCACCGGGAACCGACCGAGGGGGCGCACCGTCAACCGGTTCGGGGCGATGTCCGCCAGGGTCGAACTCAATTCGACGTGGATACCAGCATCGATGAGATCCCGGATCAGCCGGTTGCTCGACCGAGTGTCGATGCCGGTCGCAGCCACGATGACGCCACCGGCGTCGTGCTTCCGAGCTGCGGCCAGCGTGGTCGTCACCAGGTGATTGGAGTCGTCGCTTTGCTGCGGATCGATCCGCTCCATGATGCGATACCCGAGCGATGGCTCGTCCTCGAACATCGCCTCGAGCTCTCGACTCTCGCTGTTGTCACCGACCATGATGACCTTGCGGGCGAGGCTGCCGCTCGCGCGGAGCTTGTCGTAGCGCCGACGGATGACCTCGCGTTCGACCGACAAACCCACGGCAGCCAGTGCAGCCGAGATGCCGATCCAATCACGGGTCACATCGAGCTCGAACGAAAACGCTGCCGCCGCGACCGTGGCTGCGGTGAGCGCAACGGCGTCGATGATCCGCCTGACCTCGTCTGCTCGCCTCGTGATGAAACGGGCGCTGTACAGACGTCCTCGGGCGAACCAGACCGCGCCGGCGAGCAGGAAGATCGCGGTCGCGGGAACGCTATCGGAGCCGCTCTCGACCAATGCCGACGCCCCGAGGAAGGACAACATGGTCACACCGGCGTCCACCGCCACGAGACCGATCTTCGTCTGCAAGGTACGGAGCGAGGTCTTGACGCGCTCGATCGGCTCGAGGAGGGGTACCTCTTCGTGCGCAAGCGTCATCGTCGTCGCCCCATCGCCAAAACTGACTGCATTGCTTAGATGTCGGCACGAATGGGGCCCGCAGTGAGCGGTTTCCGACGACACAGACGGATTTCGTGGCCCAGGTGGAGTTCCGGACGGATCAGCTGGTCGAACGGCCCCAGCGAGCGCAGGTCTCGACCAGCAAACGCACGCCGAACCCGGTTCCGCCCTTGGTGATGATGCCGTTCTCCTGATCAGACATTGCCGACATACCGAGGTCGATGTGAGCCCACGGCACATCACCGACGAACTCGGAGAGGAACAGGCCGGCCGTCAGCGCGCCACCGTACGGTGTGCTTCCGATGTTCCTGAGGTCAGCCACGACCGACTCGAGGTTCTTCCGGTACTCGTCGGGAAGCGGGAGATGCCACACCTTCTCGCCGGTGCCGACCGAGGCGCTCTGGATCTGGCTCAGCACGTGGTCGTCGGTGCCCATGAGGCCGGCGTAGCCGACACCAAGGGCCGCCGTGACCGACCCCGTCAGGGTGGCGATGTCGATGATCGCATCGGGCTTCTTCTCGGCCGCCAGGGACAGGGCATCGGCGAGCACGAGGCGACCCTCGGCATCGGTGTTCAACACCTCGACGGTCGTACCGTTCCTCGCCGTGAAGACGTCACCCGGGCGCGAGGCATCGCCGTTGATCATGTTGTCGGTGAGCGGGATGTAGGCAGTGACGGCCGCCGTCGTCCCCATCGCACCCAGCGCCGACATGGCACCCAGTACCGCCGCACCGCCGGCCATGTCGATCTTCATCGTCATCATGCCGGCGGCGGTCTTGATCGACAGGCCACCGGAATCGAACGTGATGCCCTTGCCGACGAGGGCGAGATTCGCCGTCGGCCGTCCCTTCGGCGTGTAGCTCAGCATCAACAGACGTGCCGGGTGAGTGGATCCCTTGTTCACGAACAGCATCCCGCCCATGCGCTCCTTCGCGATGCGCTTCTCGTCCCACACGGTGACCTTCAGGCCAGTCGATGCTGCGACTTCCTTGGCTTTGTCGACGAAGGCAGACGGAATCAACGATCCGCCCGGTTCGTTGCCGAGGTCTCGCGCCAGCGCAACGGCATCGACCAGTGCCTTCGCCGAAGTGAAGGCCGTCTTGGCGCCGCTGAACTTTGCGACCACGCTGATCTTGCGGAGCGTCGACTTGGGGTCGGACTTCAACGACAGGTAGCGGTAGGACGCCAAGGCCACGCCCTCGACCACGGCCTGCAGCGCCGCGCTGGAATCGATATCACCTGCGGCGCCGACCAAGGTCGTGGCGACGGCTTGGTGGCTACCGACAGCCCGGACGAATGCCGCGGCAGCCGACCGCAACGCATGGATGTCGAGCTCATCCGGGGCGCCGATGCCGACCAGAACCTGGAGCGCCTCGGTCGCCGGGGCCGGCACGACCAGGGTTTCACCGACTTCGCCGGTGAAACCCTGCAACCGGCAGGTCCGTGCAAGATCATCACCGAGTGCATCGATGCCCTCTGAACTGACGGGCACATCGAACGCAGTTGCGCTCTTCGGAATGGTGGACGAAAGGGTCAACGAGGGCATCCGGCAATGTTAGGCCCGCGACCACAACGGAAGGATGACCAGTCAGGCCAATGAGAGGATCGCCCTGGCCACGAGGTCGACCCCGAATGCCGTCAGGATCGCCAAGTACAGAAGGCCTGTCGCCGCCATCACGGCGCTGTACTGCGGCTCGCGCAAGGCGAGACGAGTCACCACGACGAGGCCGATGGTGGTGACGACGCACGCCACCCAGAACCATCCGAGCATGCCGTTGTAGCCATCATCGATGGTGCCATCGAGCGACGACCACATTCCGGTGGGAACGAGCAGGAGGACGACCTCGGGCACCCAGAGCAGCCCCGTCCACTTCACCAGCTCCAGCAATGGTGCCCGCGACATTCCGGGCTGCACCAGGTACCAGTGTCCGAGCAGCATGGCATCACTGACAGCGCCGAGGAACAGCGCCCCGATCACGAGGCGCGCCGTTTGCAGCCACACGGGATCTCCCGCTGCGAACCCCGCCCCCACGACGCCGATGAACCCCACGATCGGTGCGATCAGGTCGAGCCGGGGATCGAACTCGGGGCCGGTCTCGACCTTGACCTTCTGATCGCGTTCGATCCCGGTCATGGCGGCGACCCGTGACGTGCGGGCCTCGACCAACTCCCGTTGGTGAGATACGCCGACCGACCGACGTTGCCAGGACTGCCCGAGGGAGATGATGGTCCCGATCACCACGCCGGCCGACCCGAGTTCGCGCACCGGTTGCACGCCGAAACGAAGGCCGAGGCCAAGGGCCAGCAGCGCCATCAGGCCGTAGGTGAGTCGGATCGACCACCCGTACCCGATGCCCGCTTCTCGACGTTTCGTGGTGACCCATCCGAACAACAGTCCGCCGGCCGCCCACTGGAGCAGCAACGTTGCCGCATGCAGCTCGAGCACCTCAGGCCTCGACGACGGCCAGGCGGTGGTCAGCCTTGTTGAGCGCGCGAGGACCATCGTCGGTGGCAACCACGATGTCCTCGATTCGGGCACCCCACTTGCCTTCGATGTAGAAGCCCGGCTCGATCGAGAAGGCGTTGCCCGCCATCAGTGGCGTGGTATTTCCTTCGACGAGGTAAGGATCCTCGTGAGCTTCGACGCCGATGCCGTGACCGAGGCGGTGGAGGAACCATTGATCGAGGTCCGCTGCGGCGAGGTGGTCTCGCGCCGCTCGATCGACGTCTTCAGCAGCCGTTCCCACCGTGGCCGCCTGCACGCCGCGCGCCTGCGCTTCGAACAGTACGTCGTACGCCTCAGAGAATTCCGCCGGTGGCTGACCGGTGTAGACCATGCGAGTGATGTCACTGCAGTACCCAGGCACACCCTCCGGTTCCACCGTCACTCCACCGAAATCGCACAGCACGACCTCGCCGGCCTGGATGACCCGTTCCCCGGGGTGGTGGTGGGGGCTCGATGCGTTCGGACCCGAGGCCACGATGGCGAAGTTGACTCGAGCGTGACCCTGCGCCTTGATGCGTCCGGTGAGGTCAGCCGACACGGCGGCCTCGGTGCGCCCGATCAGTGGGATCTCGCCGCCCTGTAGTGCCGCAGCAACGACGTCAACGCCGTCGGCTGCTCGTTGGAGCGCAGCGATCTCGGCCTCGTCCTTGACCTGACGAAGGGCGCCGATCACCTCGCTGCCCCGCAGCCACGACACCGACGGAAGGCGATGCTGCAGGCTCACCAGGAAGCGGGCCCAGGTGTGGTCACCAATGGCGAGCTGGCGGGCCGAGCCAACGAGAGACGCCACCCGCTCGATCGGATCGTCGGTCTCGGACCAACCATCGATCACGAACAGTCCTTCGCGAGGAATCACGCGCGCCACCTCGAACCCGGGAATGACGAGTGTTGGTGTGCCGTCGGCGGGAACGACCAGCATCGTCAGTCGCTCGAGTGGCATGGCCTCGTAGCCGATGAGCCACGGCAGATCCGGTCCGACCGACACCAGCGCAGCGTCGACGCCCTTGGCGACCAGCGTCGATCGCACCCGATCGAGACGGTCGGAGAATACCGAGGAGATGTCCATCGGACGAGCGTACCCCTGAGCCCGCTGGCCCATCGGTACCGGAATTGGTCCGGAAGGCCCTTGGAAGCGCACCGCTGACGCCGATCACGTTCTCAAGCGGGAACCTTGGAGCAGGAGTGTCCACGACCAACTCGACAGATGTCACGACGACAGCTGCGATCAACGATCGCAACCGGGAGGCGAGCCGACGGCTCGTCGCCCGGACGGCGGCGATCCGCGAGCGGCTCGAGGTCGAACTGAGGCGAACTCAGAACGACCTCGAGCTCGATTGGCGTGCGCTCCTGGTTTCACAGCGCGACGTTGCCGAGTTGGCGGGCCGTAACTCCGCTCCCCTGGCCGACGTGTTCTGGCTCCACCAAGCCGCGCCCCGAGCCGACGACCTGCGGTCGGCGTGCCTCGAAATCATCGACGCCCACTTGGTCCTGCTGTGGGACGCGCTCGCCGCACACTGGCGAACAATCGCCCCGTCGCTCGACGACAATGCGTCACGCGAGCAGGCACGCAAAGACATCACACGGATGATCAGCCCCCTGCGGACCTTCACTCTCGACCGGAGCTTCCTCGACGATGTCGGCGAACGGTGGCAGGAACGCCTCCGCCGTCAAGCAATTCGCCGCCACCTGCGGACCGGCGGCGCAACCGACGACGGATTCAGCGCCGCGATCGACGCCCACGAACTCCAGATGCTCAAACTGGCTCCCTGGGCTCAGGCTGATCAACTGTTGTCGGCGTTCGAGTTGGTCCATACCGACATCCGCAGGATCACGACCGAGAAGGTCGACCGGATCGTCGCCGACGTGTTGGCTGACTGAGGCGAACACTCGGCCCGGCACACTGGGCCCGTGCATCCTCTGAGCACCATCCTCTTCCTTCTCGGGTACGCCCTTGCGCTTCCCGTTGCGGCGCGCATGCCTCAGGTCGTCGCCCAACAGCACCGCCTGGCTCTCACCGGCCATCAGGTGGGCGTCGGCATCGCGACACTTGGCTGGCTCGCACGGGGATCGATCGTGATCGTCCTGATCCACATCGCCTGGTTGGTTGGTGTCCGAGTGTGGTTCTCAGCCGCCGCCGGCCGCAGCGACAACTGATCCCACCGCAGCGGCAGCTGCTCCAGCGTGATGGCTCGATCGCGTGAGCGGGCTCGACTCGACATGAGCGATCCCCAGCTCGAGTTCGCCGATCTCCTTGAGGCGCGAGAACTCGGCCGGCGTCCACCATCGATGCACCGGCAGGTGATGCGTGGTCGGCCGCAGGTACTGGCCGATCGTGACGATGTCGACACCGACCGAAGCCAGATCCCGGAGAGTGGCGACGACCTCGTCGAATGTCTCGCCCATACCGACGATGATGCCGGACTTCGTCGTGTGACCCGAAGCGACGCTCCGAGACAACAACGTGAGGCTCCGGGCATACCCCGCCGACGGCCGAACCGCCCGTTGGAGTCTGGCGACCGTCTCGATGTTGTGATTGACAATGGTGGGTCGTGATCGAAGTATCAGGTCGAGCGAATCCCGATCTCCCTTCAGATCCGAGATGAGCACCTCGATACCCGCATCAGGGGCGACGGCACGGATGGCCCGAACGGTCGCCGCGACATGGCTCGCTCCACCGTCGTCGAGGTCGTCACGTGCCACCATCGTGAGCACGGCGAAGTCGAGCCCCAGGCGCACAACAGCGTCGGCGATCCGGTTCGGCTCATTGGCATCAGGAGCCACCGGTTTCTGGGTGTCGATCAGGCAGAAGCCGCAGGAACGGGTGCAGCGCTCGCCGAGCAGCATGAAAGTTGCGGTTCCTTCGTTCCAACACTCGAAGATATTGGGACATCCGGCTTCTTCGCAGACCGTCACCAGGTCGAGTTCACGGCTGACTTTCTTCAACCGCAGGTAGTCAGGGTCGGTCCGAAGCTTCACCCGCATCCATTCCGGCTTGCGGGAACTGACGTCGAGTCCTTCGGTGACTCCGGCCTGGTCGAGGCGGCGCCCCAGCTGGACGGGGACACCGACTCGTGCCGCGGTGCTGGCGAGAGGGGTGTCGGCAGGCGCGGCGTTGGCAGGCGAGCTGTTGCCGTTCCGCTCCGGTTTGATCGGTTCACCCGGACCTTCGCCGCGGGAGAAGGCCGAAAGATCTGACGTCTGATGGCGGAAGACGACGTCACTGCGCACGATGTCGCGACCCGGCGCAAGCAGCCTGGACACGTGCCGCGAAACGATGTCGACGAGCGCCTCGGTCGAGATGTCGACACCTTCGGCCGCGAGACTCGTGACGCCCTTGCCGACGATGCCGCATGGCACGATCTTGGCGAACCAGGACAGATCGACGTCGTTGTTGAGTGCGAACCCGTGCATGGAGCGCCCTCGGCTGAGGCGAACCCCAATGGCCGCGATCTTCCGGGGACGATCACCATCGGGTTCGAGCCACACGCCCGGCTCGCCGGCGAGACGATCCGCATCGAGCCCGAGCTCGCTCAAGGTGTCGATGATGGCCTGCTCGACCGCGCAGACGTAGGCCCGGGTGTCAGCCATGCCGCCGCCTCGCCGTCCGGCGACATCCAGAATCGGATACCCCACCAGCTGACCCGGCCCGTGGAAGGTGACATCACCGCCGCGGTTGACCTCATGAACGGCTGCACCGACGGTCGCAGGATCGAACAGGAGGTGTTCTGGCTTGGTCCGTCGCCCCAACGTGTAGGTCGGCGGATGTTCGAGGAGCAGAAGGTGGCTGCGGTGACCTTCGAAGAGGCGTTGTTGGAGATCCCAGGCCTCGTCGTACGCGACGCGGCCCAGCCACCGAACGTCGAGGGGCTGGGCCGCGGGCATGAGAGCGATCGCCGTCAGGCGAGCTCGGAGACCCAGTCGCGGGTCTCGATGATCTCGCGTACGCGGGCGAGGAACGCTGCGGCATACGCACCGTCGATCGCTCGATGATCCCAGGCCATGGCCAGGATCCCGACCGAGTGGACGACGATGCTCTCGTTGCCGTAGCTGTCCTCCACCACGACGGGCTTGCGCTTCACGGCATCGGTCGACAGGATCGCGACCTGCGGCTGGTTGATGATCGGGAACTGCATCATCGTGCCGTAGCTCCCGGCGTTGGTGACGGTGAACGTACCCCCGGAGAGATCGTCGGGCGACAACTGCTTGGACCGGGCCCGCCGGGCGACGTCGGAGATGTCACGGGCGATCGCACGCATGCGCTTGCCATCGGTGTCCTTCACGACCGGGGCCAGGAGGCCCTGGAAGTCGAGGTCGACGGCAACAGCCAGGTTGACGTAGTTGTGGACAATCAGTTCGCCGTCACCGATCGAGGCGTTGAGATGCGGATACTCCCGCAGGGCATCAACGACGGCCCGGGTGATGAAGGGCAAGTAGGTGAGGCTGAAACCCTCGGCCTCCTTGAAGGCGGCGCCATGTGCCTTGCGGACCTGGTCGACGCCTTCATAGTCGATCTCGATCGCCGTGAGGGTGTGCGGGGCCACGCTCTTCGACATGACCATGTGCTCGCCCGTGCGCAGCCGGATGTTCGACAGCGGCACGACCGTGTCCCGGGCACCAGCTTCCGGCACGGGAGCTGACGCAGCGACCGGGGCGGCAGCCGGAGCAGCGACCGGGGCGGCAGCCGGAGCTGGAGCAGGGGCCGGAGCGGGAGCGGGAGCGGGAGCGGCAGCCGGGCTGGACGCCGGTGCCGTCTCTTGGAGACCGTTCGCCTCGATGTAGCGCTGGACGTCGTCGCGACTGATGCGACCACCCAGACCGGTGCCCGAGATCTGCTCGACGTCGATGCCGTAATCATTGACGAGTCGGCGAACGACGGGCGAGAGCACTTTGCCCTCGGCCGGCGCTGCGGGAGCGGAAGCAGCCGGAGCCGGAGCCGGCGCAGGGGCGGCAGCGACGGGTTCGGGGGCGGGGGCGGGAGCCGGCTCGGGTGCAGGGGCGGGAGCCGCCGCCGGTTCCGGGACAGGCGCCGCCGCTGGAGCGGCACCGGCGTCGCCGACAATTGCGAGCACCGTCCCGACATCGACGGTGTCACCCTCCGGGACTCGAATCTCGGTCAGGGTGCCGGCCACGGGCGAAGGCACCTCGGTGTCGACCTTGTCGGTCGAGACCTCGAACAGGACTTCGTCCTGACCGACCTCCTCGCCGACGGCCTTGAACCATCGAGTGATCGTGCCTTCAGTAACCGTTTCGCCCAGCTGGGGCATTTCAATGTCAGCCACGGTGGGTCCGACTCCTCTGTTGTTTGCCTGTGTGTTTGCGGATTCGTGTTTGCGGATTCTTGCAGATGTTGTCCACGCGTCGCGGCGTGAGGACGATCAGCCGTGGAGCGATCGTCCGGTCATGGCGAGCACGCTCTCTCCGAAAAGCTCGCTCATCGTCGGGTGCGGCTGGATGAACTGGGCGACCTCGTCGACAGTGGCCTCCCAGTTGACAGCGAGATACCCCTGGCCGAGTTGTTCTGTGACCCAGGGACCAACCATGTGGACCCCGAGGATCTTCCCTCCGGTTCCATCGGCCTTCTTCTCGGCGACGATCTTCACGAGTCCTTCGGTCTCGCCAACGATCATGGCCCGACCATTCCCCGTGAAGCGGTGCTTCGACACGAGCACATCGTGTCCGGCCTCGTTGGCCTGTGCCTCGGTGAGGCCGGCAAACGCGACCTCGGGGTGGCAGTAGATGCACCAGGGGACCTTGTCGTAGTCGACCGGGATGGCGTTCTCGCCGAGGATGTCGGTGATGGCGAGCATGCCCTCGGCAAAACCGATGTGAGCCAATTGGGCGGTGTTGATGACGTCACCGACGGCGTAGACACCGGGCACGTTGGTGCGGCAGTACTCGTCTGTCGCCACGAAGCCGCGTTCATCGACGGCGACCTGGGTCGCTTCGAGACCGAGCGTTTCCGACGCAGGGCGACGACCGATGGAGACCACGATCGTGTCGGCCGTGACCTGCTGACCGTCGCCGAAACTCACGGTCACGCCGGCGTCGGTGGTCTCCTGGCCCGTGACCATCACGCCGGCGTAGACGTCGATCCCGCGCTTCTTGAATGAGCGTTCGACCACCTTGACCACGTCGACGTCGCAGTTCAGGAGAATGCTCGGCGCGGCTTCGATGATCGACACCTTCGTTCCCATGTCGCTCATCATGGAGGCGAACTCGCAGCCGATCGCTCCCCCGCCGATCACGACGGCGCTCCCGGGCAACTCCGGGATCGAGAGCAACTCGTCAGACGTGACGATCTTCCGCTCATCGATCGGGAACCCGGGGATCGTACGTGGCACCGAGCCGGCAGCGAGAATCACCGCATCGCCACTGATCTTGACCGACCCGGACGATCCGCCCGAGATCGAGACGGTCTGGTGATCGGCTCCGAGCGTGCCGACACCGTCGAAGATCGTGACCTTGCGGTTCTTCAGCAATCCGGTGACACCGCCAACGAGCTGGTCGACGATGGCCTGCTTGCGTTGCAGGGTGACTGACCAGTCGACACCGGTTGCCTCGGCCGTGATCCCGAAGGCCGACGAGTGATCGATGGTGCGTTTCACCGCCGCAGTCTCGAGCAACTCCTTTGCCGGGATGCAGCCGACGTTGAGGCACGTTCCGCCGAGCTTGTGCTTTTCGATGATGGCGATGTCGAGCCCGGCCGACGCCCCGTAGAGCGCAGAGGCATACCCGCCTGGGCCGCCGCCGATCACGACGACATCGAAGTGCTGCTCGGACATGTGCGACTCCCGGAGAACTGGGTAGCGGGTGGGTGGGCACCGTTCGGACGAACGACCGGACCGACTCTACAGGTCTGGCCAGCGGGCACGCGGAACAGGTTCGACAGCGGGCGGCTGGTCCTCGTCGATCAGGTCAGCAGCAGGACCTGCACAGCGAACGCAGCAAGGATCAACACACCCGTGGCGAGGGAGAGGAGCAGCAGCAGGCGGGTACTCACGAACCTGACTCTAGATGGGCTCCGACTCGTCCCCCACGTCGCTCCGACTCGTCCCCCACATCGCTCCGACTCGTCCCCCTTGCCCAGACACGACCTATCGTCAGCAACGTCAGACCACCTCACGGAGCACACACCATGGATGTCCTCATCAGCGGCTCGAGCGGCCTCATCGGAACAGCCCTGAGATCGGCCCTCGTCGGTGCCGGGCACCGGCCGATCCGACTCGTCCGCCGATCACCCGAAGCCGGCGCGGACGAGATCCGGTGGGACGTCGACGCAGGCACGATCGATCGAGCGTCGATGGAAGGCGTCGATGCCGTCGTCCATCTCGCCGGCGCCGGCATCGGCGACAAACGGTGGAACGACTCGTACAAGCAGGTGCTGGTCGAGAGTCGGACGAAAGGCACCGCGCTGTTGTCCTCGGCGCTCGCCGAACTGGATTCGAAGCCGGCCACGTTCCTCTCAGGTTCGGCCATCGGCTACTACGGCCCGCGTGGCGACGAGGTCATCACCGAGACCACGCCCGCCGGCGACACCTTCCTCGCCGACCTGTGCGTGCAATGGGAGGCAGCAGCTCAACCCGCTGTCGACGCCGGCATCCCGACAGCGTTTCTCCGCACGGGCATCGTGCAGACACCCCAGGGCGGAGCCCTCGCGAAGCAGCTGCCACTGTTCAAGTTCGGCGTCGGCGGTCGGTTCGGCTCCGGAGCGCAATATCAGTCGTGGATCACCCTCGACGACGAGGTGAACGCCATCATCCACCTGCTGAGCGCAGGGCTCACCGGACCCGTGAACCTGACCGCACCCCAGCCGGTGACCAACAAGCAGTTCGCCACGACCCTCGGCAAGGTTCTCAACCGACCCGCGGTCATCCCGGTCCCGGCGTTCGGTCCGCGCCTCCTCCTCGGCCGCGAGATGGCTGATGCGCTCTTGTTCGAGAGCCAGAGGATCATGCCGACGGCCTTGACCGGTTCGGCCTACACATTCAGCCACCCCGACCTCGAATCCGGTCTCAGGGCCGTACTCGGAAAGTGACTCGAGAATGAAAACGTCCCACGAACAGAACGACAAGATCGTCTCGGGCACACGCGAGATCGCAGCACCCGCCGCAGCGATCTTCGAGCTTCTCGCCGACCCGAGGCGCCACGTCGAGATCGACGGCTCCGACATGGTGCAAGGCGCGCGCACTTCCGGGCCCGCGCGACTGTCCCTCGGCGCCCGCTTCGGCATGGACATGAAGTTCTTTGGTTTCATGCCCTACCGGATTACGAACGAAGTGGTCGAGTGGGTCGAGAACGAGCGGATCGCATGGCGCCACTTCGGCCATCACATCTGGCGCTACGAGCTCGAGGCCATCGACGACGCCACGACCCGCGTGACGGAATCGTTCGAGTGGGGAACCGCCAGATTCCCGCCGTTGTACGAATGGGTCGGCTACCCGAAACAGCACGAGCAGAACATCGCAGCCACGCTCGAACGCCTCGACGCCGTGTTCTCTGCCTAGCGCTGACTGCTGGCCGCACCGCCGACGACGCGATCGACGGCCCCGAATCTCGGCTGATTCCGGCACGGCTTGAATCGCCCCCGATCGTGCCGATGGAAACGACACCTGTCCGCAAAGGGGTCGATTCCATGGGTTTGTTCACCAACCGCAAGAGCACCGGTAGCGACATCGACTTCGTGAGCTCTCGCGATGCCATCGACGCACTCGGCCAACGCAACGAAATCATCGACGATGACACGGATGTGCTCTACGAGTTGCAGGTACCAGACGCCATTCCCGACGAGGCGGCGCCGTTCGCAGACGATTTGGACGATGACGGGGCAGCGCTGGCGGAGGTCGGAATCACTCTCGAGGAAACCGAACCCGAACTCCCACCAGGCCCGAACCGCCGGTCGCCCAACCAGAACCCGGACGAAGCGATCGACCAGGTACCTGTCGACGAGATGTCCGTCGACAGTCTTCGGGTCGACCATGTCCACGACGACACGATCGACATCGACGTCGACGGTCTGCTCGACTTGCTGGGTGTCGCACCGGACGCCTCCCTCGGCGAGATCAGCGAGGCCCGTCTCCGTTTCCTGGACGCTCACGACCCGCAGGCCGAGACCCGGGCTGACGCCGCCGAGATCAAGGAGCGAATCCGCCGCCAGATCAATACGGCATACGCGACGTTCCGGCTCACGCGGGCCGGCTGAGCGATCTCATCTGTCGGCATCCGCCGACGTCAGCCTCGCTCCTGCGTCAGTCGATCGCGATCACCGTCAGGCCGCGCGCCTCGGCCGCATCGACGCCTACCGGATCGGCAACCGCGATGACGCCGATCACATGGTCGAGCACCCATTCGTTCCGTGCCGTCACGGCGACGCCGGGCGCAGACGGATCGCCACCCATCACCACCTCGAAAATCGCCGTCGAACGAACTCGCTCGAAACGTTGCTGGTCCGGCGCCGGCCATTTGGCGGCGGGGTCTTCGAAGGGCAGCACGATGCCGACCTCGATACGGCGAGCCAGCGCTGCTTCGGCCGCGATCAGTTCGACTCCGCGCCGGAGACCACTGATCAGGATGTCAGAGCCAGGCGTGAGGCCGTCCACGGCCCGCTCGAGATCTCGCACCTGATCGTCGCTGGGGGCGGCGACGCCGCTGACCCACAATGCGCGGCCGGCCGTCCAGGGAGCAGCCGTTGCGGCCGGCTTCACAACGGTGTCGGCGAGCTCGGCGACGACCGCCTCGGCCGCAGCGACGGCCAACTCATCGGCCCGCTCGTTCCAGGTGTTACCGGCGTGGCCCTTCACCCAGATGAACTCGATTTCGTCGGCCCGCTCGAGATAGGCATCGACGAGCGGTTCCCAGAGATCGCGATTGGCCACGGGCTTCTTCTGTGAGTTCTTCCAGCCCCGTGAAAGCCATCCCTCGTACCAGCGGTCATTGAAACAGTTCACGACGTACGTCGAGTCGGAATGGATCCGCAGCGGCCCGGGCAATGCTTCGACGGCTCGAAGGACTGCTTCGAGCTCCATGCGCTGATTCGTGGTCTGTTCTGATCCGCCGTTGCCCGATGGTCCGTTCGGGACCACCCAACCCCATCCGCCGGGTCCGGGGTTTCCCTTGCAGGCGCCGTCGGTGTAGATGTCGGTCGGCTGTGTCGATGGGCTCACCGGTTGGAAGGTACCGAATCACACGCATGACGCGCCGAAGCATGCACAATGGGGCGATGACCATCGACGGCTTCCTGAGTCAGCTCCCCGACATCGATCCGGATGAAACCGCTGAATGGCTCGAATCGTTGGACTCAGTGAATTCGGCCTCGGGCAAGACCCGAGCCCGCTACCTGCTCGGCCGCCTCAACGAACGCGCCAGGGCGCTCCAGCTCGGCACATCCGAAACCATCTCGACCGACTACGTCAACACGATCCCCACGGAGCAACAGCCGTTCTTTCCCGGCGACGAACACATCGAGCGACGGATCCGCGCCTTCATCCGCTGGAACGCTGCGGCGATGGTGGTGCGAGCGAACAAGAAGGCAGACGGCATCGGCGGCCACTTGTCGACGTTTGCGTCCTCCGCATCGCTCTACGAGGTCGGCTTCAATCACTTCTTCCGCGGCAAGGAGGACGGGCTTGCCGGTGACGCCGTCTACTTCCAGGGCCATGCCGCTCCGGGCGTCTACGCCCGCGCCCACCTCGAAGGCCGATTGACCGAGGACCAGCTCGACAATTTCCGGATGGAGGTCGGCGGCAACGGGCTGTCGAGCTATCCGCATCCACGCCTGATGCCACACTTCTGGGAGTATCCGACCGTCTCCATGGGTCTCGGCCCGATCAACTCGATCTACCACGCCCGATTCCTGCACTATCTGGCCAATCGAAAGATCGAGGACACGTCGAAGACCCGCGTCTGGGCGTTCATCGGCGACGGCGAGTGCGACGAGCCCGAAACGCTCGGCTCGATCTCATTGGCCGCCCGCCACGGCCTCGACAACCTCACGTGGGTCATCAACTGCAACCTGCAGAGGCTCGATGGTCCGGTCCGGGGCAACGAGAAGATCATTCAAGAGCTTGAAGGTGTGTTCCGCGGCGCCGGGTGGAACGTCATCAAGGTTGTGTGGGGCTCCCGCTGGGATGAGTTGCTCCAACGCGATGTCGACGGGGTCCTGCTCAACAAGATGAACACCACGGTCGACGGTGAGTTCCAGAACTACGCAGTCGAATCCGGCGCCTACATCCGCGAGAACTTCTTTGGCCCAGACCCCCGCCTGCGCAAGCTGGTCGAGCATCTCAGCGACGACGATCTCCGCAGTCTCCCTCGAGGCGGGCACGACTACCAGAAGGTCTACGCCGCCTACAAGGCTGCGACCGAACACCGTGGCCAGCCGACTGTCATCCTGGCCAAGACGGTCAAGGGATGGACTCTCGGCCCCGGATTCGAGGGCCGCAACTCCACCCACCAGATCAAGAAGATGACCAAGGCGCAGCTCCTCGATCTGCGAGATCGTCTCCACCTGCACGACGAGATCAGCGAGGCATCGCTCGAGAACGGCGTGCCGCCCTACTTCAAGCCAGCACCCGGCTCGCCGGAATACGAGTACATGATGGGCCGCCGCAAGGCGCTCGATGGATCGGTCCCGACCCGCCAAACCACCGTCCGACGACCGCTGCCGATGCCGAGCGACGCCCCGTTCACCAGTTTCTACGACGGCTCGGGCGGACGCGCAGTCTCCACCACGATGGCCTTCACCTCGATGCTGCGCGAGATGTTGCGGGAGGAGGGTTTCGGCCCCCGCGTCGTGCCGATCATCCCGGACGAGGCCCGCACCTTCGGCATGGATTCCATGTTCCGCGAGTTCGAGATTTATGCCCCGTTCGGACAGAAGTACCGTCCGGTCGACCACGAACTCCTGCTGTCCTACACCGAGGACACCGACGGCCAGATCCTCGAGGAAGGCATCACCGAGGCCGGCTCGACGGCCAGTTGGATCGCGGCCGGCACCAGCTACGCCCACCAGGGCATTCCAATGGTGCCGTTCTACACCTTCTATTCGATGTTCGGCTTCCAGCGAGTCGGCGACCTGATCTGGTCTGCCGCCGACTCACGTTGCCGCGGGTTCATGCTCGCCGCCACCGCCGGGCGGACAACGTTGATGGGTGAGGGTCTCCAGCACCAGGACGGCCACAGCCTGCTCCTGGCATCGACGGTCCCTGCGTGTCAGGCGTACGACCCGGCCTTCGCCTACGAGGTCGCTGTCATCGTGCAGGACGGCTTGAAGCGTATGTACGTCGACAACGAGGACATCTTCTACTACATCACGCTCTACAACGAGAACTACGAACAACCTCCCATGCCGGAGGGGTCGGCCGACCAGATTCTCAAGGGCATCTACCGCTGGTCGCCAGGCTGGGGTGAGCTCGAGACCCGAGCCACCGTTGTGTTCTCCGGTACGGCGCAGGGCGCGGCCCGGGACGCTCAGCGAGAACTTGCCGAACGCTGGGGCATCGGTGTCGAGCTCTGGAGCGCGACCAACTACAAGGGGATGCGAGAGGAGGCACTCGAGGTCGAACGGTGGAACCGACTGCACCCGACTGAAGAACCTCGTACACCGTTCGTTACCTCGCAGCTCGCGAGTTCGGCCGGCCCGATCGTTGCGGTCAGTGACTTCATGCGTGCTGTCCCAGAGCAGGTCGCTCGTTTCTCGCCTCGCCGCTTCAACGTGCTCGGCACTGACGGCATGGGCCGGTCGGATACCCGCGAGGCGCTGCGTTCGTTCTTCGAGACCAACGCCGAACACATCGTGGTCGCCGTGCTCGAGCAGCTGGCCGCCGACGGCACCATCGAACGCCAGACCGTCGCCGAAGCGATCGACGCCTACGAACTCAACGTCGACACCCCAGCTCCCTGGACCAACTGAACCCCAGCCATGCCAGACCGCATCACCACCGTCGAACAGCTCCGGGAGTTGTACCGAGCGCCGTCCACCAGGGTCACCGCCAAGAAGGCCGACCGCGTGGGCCCCGAGACCCGATCCCGACTCGAGGCATCGCCGTTCGTGCTGCTGGCGACCGCAGACGCGAACGGCGCCTGTGACGTGTCACCGCGTGGCGGACCGCCGGGTCTCGTCGCTGTCATCGACGAGTGCACCGTGGCACTCCCCGACCTCGGCGGCAACAACCTGATCGACTCGCTCACCAACATCGTCGCCAACCCGCAGGCTGGGCTGCTGGTGATCACGCCCGGCAGCGACGAAACCGTGAGGATCGACGGATCGGCACAGCTGCGAACCGACGACGTCATCCTCGATCGCTGGGACGGGCTGTTCCGTCGTCCGAAGTTGGCCGTCGTGATCACGATCGACTCCGTCTTCATCCATTGCGCCAAGGCATTCCGTCGCAGCGCTCTCTGGGATTGGTCGACGTGGAACGACGACGCGCCAGACGCGTGCGAGCTCCTGAACGAGCACGTCGGAGGCGGCCTCGATGTCGCTGGGATGCGGGCTGGGCTCGACCAGAGCTACGTCGACGAACTCGCAGCCGAAGCAGTCGATCGCTGAGACGGGATGACGCAACACAGCGGGCCTCGAGCGCGCGGCATCCACTTCTGGGGCGACGAGAAGGACGACCTCGTCAACGCCGAACCGCTGGCCTTCCTCATCGCCATGCTGCTCGACCAGCAGGTTCCGCTCTCGTGGGCATTCGATGGTCCGAACCGAATCGTCGAACGTGCCGGCCGCACGCTCGATGCGGCTTCGATCGCAGCGACGAACCCGGAGTCGTTCGCCGAGCTTGCCGCCAAGAAGCCGGCCATTCACCGCTACCACCGTTCGATGGCCGGCCGGATCCAGGCACTGTGTGCTCACATCGATGGCGAGTGGGGCGGGGATCCGAGCCGCATGTGGTCAGGTGGCGCCGACGCCGATGCCGTGGCAGCTCGACTTGCGGCCTTGCCCGGCTTCGGGCCGGAGAAGGTCAAGATCACGATCGCCGCGCTGGCGAAACGCTTCGATGCCGTTCTCCCCGGTTGGGAGGCGGTGGCGACGCCGTTCGACGACGCCCATCCCCGGTCTGTTGCTGACATCGGAAGTCCAGAGGACTTCGAGGCGGTGAAGGCCTGGAAGCGACAACAGAAGGCCGCTGGCCTCGACAAGCAGGGCGCCCCGCTCCCCTAGCGCTCGTTGCGGGTCCGTTCGAGCCAGCCGAGCAGGACCGCGATCGCACGAGGGTCGTGACGAAGCTGGTGACCGGCACCCGAGATGATGCGGAGTTCCGCGTCGCCGTGGGCGTCGGCGACCATACGAGCGTCGAAGGGTGGCACGGCTTCGTCTTCGGAGCCGTGGAGCACGAGCAGCGGCCGGGGCGCGAACTCTTCGGCGGCACGGGTTGTCCGGATGGTCTTGAGCTGGCCCTTCCATGTCGCCAGATCCTCTGGGTACGCAGGCGTCTTGATTGCTCCGACTTCGTGGGCGTGGGCCAGAAGTCGTTCCGGTGCTTTCGCCCAATCGTCGAAATCTGCGGGCGTGGCGACCAAACCAGCGCCGACCACCGCCTCGTCGCCTGCGGCCGCAGTGAGCCCGACGGCACCGCCGGTGCCGAAACCGACGAACCAAATCTGCGGATCATCGATCAGAGTCCGGAGATGGCGAAAACCGGAACGAACGTCGTCGACCCAGGAAGCGAGGCTGAAGTCGCCGGTCGACGTTCCGCATCCCCGCATTCGAATCGACAAGACCGTCCACCCCATCTCGATCGCGATCCGGTCGGCCAGTTCGGGAAGGTCCTTCCCGACGTTGTCGGCCGACAGCGAACCGCTGGGGAAGCCGTGGGTGAGCAACAGTCCGGGGCCGGGTTTGCTGCCTTGGCCCGGAGCGAGATGACCTTCGAGGACGACGCCGTGCGACGACGGAATCCGGTGCTCGCCTGGCTCGGGGGGTTTCCTACTCAGTGCCGTAGCCGTTTCCCTGATATGGCCGGTACCCGCGATTGCGCGCCTCGGCCAGGGTGTCTGGACCGAAACACAGGTAGGTGCCGGCCTCCATCAACTCGTTGATCAGCGACTCGTCGGCGAGACGATCGACGTCGTAGACGATCTGGGTGCGCTTGTCGCCAACCCACTGGTGTTCTTCGAACTGCTTCGGCCGTTCCATCGAGCGCTGAGTGTAGTGGCCGACGCGAAACGAAAAAGCAATCGGGGTGGCGTTCGATGAACGCCACCCCGACCGCGTGATTGCAAGACCTCGCCGCACATCTGCCATTCGGCTGCGAACCGGGACTGGTCCGCATGTGTCAACGAGGGGTGGCTGACTGGATGTTGGCCCAGCAGCCCAGCTCACCGCTCAGCGGCCAGCCACCTCCAAGGTCCCGTGAGAACTGTCGTTCATAGCGTGGACCACCTCCTTTCTCTTGGTCCCGCGATAATACACGAACCTCGGGTTCTGGGCCCCCATTTCCGGGGGTGTCAGCCTCGGGTTGGGATCGCTCAGCGCTCGAGCTCTGGATTCGGGTCGGCGGCGAGCGTTGCGGCATCGCCGGTCAACGGCAATTGAGCGAGGTCGGCCTCGACCTGTGCCGGGTCGTCGAGATGAATGGCACCCATCACCTGGAGATACGACGAGTGAACGTCGATCACCTGCGCGACCTGCGTTCGTGGCACCTGGAGTCGTACAGCGGCGCATCGCTCCATGACGTAATCGAGTGCATCGAACTCCTCGAAGAGGATGGGACCATCATCCGAGCCTTCGGGAGACCAGTGATACGCCTGGATCCATTCGAGGTGCAGCCGCAGGAGTCGGCGGAGTTCGTCGAACGTCATTGTCGCGGTCACGTCACTCGGCAAGGCCTCCGCGCAGAAGTTGATGGCCTCGTGGACGTCGAGGACGATCTGATCCGGCATGGCGGTGGTCTTGCCGACGGCGTCGCCGACGAACACGAGCGCGATGACGACCACCAACACGAGCGCAATGCCCAACATGACGAAGACCACCATGCAAAAGTACTGCGGAAATTGACGAGGCCCGCAGCCGAAGCTGCGGGCCTCTGTTTTTGATTGCGGGTCAGGGGCTGCGGCAGCTCACGCGCTGCGACAGCGGAGCAGTGCCCGACCGCATGACGCGGATGCGGGTGCGGGTCAGCGGCTGAGCGGCAGCTCAGCCCATGTGTCAGAGCCCAATGCGCTGTGCGAGGAGCTCACGATGGTAGGAGGGGTCCCCGAACATGAGCTCGGAACTCTTGGCCCGCTTGAAGTAGAGGTGAGCCGGGTGTTCCCAGGTGAAGCCGATGCCACCGTGGATCTGGATGTTCTCGGCTGCGGCGTGGAAATACGCATCAGAGCAGTAGGCCTTGGCCAAGCTTGCCGTCGAGGCGAGCTCGTCGTTCATCTCCGAGGCGCACCACAGGCCGTAGTAGGCCGCCGACTTGGCCGACTCGACTTCGAGCAGCATGTCAGCACACTTGTGCTTGATGGCCTGGAACGAACCGATCGGACGCCCGAACTGCACACGATCCTTGGCGTACTGCACGGCCATCTCGAGGACGAACTGAGCGCCACCGACCTGCTCGGCGGCCAGGGCGACGGCAGCGAGATCGAGCACGGTGCTGAGGGTGTCCCAGCCCTTGCCGTCTTCACCGATGAGCGTGCCCTGGGCACCCTTCAGATCGACCTTGGCCTGCTTGCGGGTCTGATCCATGGTGGCCAGAGCTGTGGCACTCACGCCAGCATCGTCGCCGCTCACGGCATAGAGGCTGATCCCGGCGGCACTCTTGGCGGCCACGATCAGCAGGTTGGCGGTATGACCATCGAGCACGAAGCTCTTGGTTCCCGTGATCTTGCCGTCGGCATCTGCCGTGGCCGTCACGGCAGACTCGTCCCACTTTCCGTTCTCCTCGGTGTAGGCGAGGGTGGCGATGGTCTCGCCGGAGGCAATACCGGGGAGGTGGGCGGCCTTTGCCGCATCGTCACCGGAGTGGAGCAGCGCGAGTGATGCGAGCACGCCGGAGAGGAACGGGGCGCACAGCAACGCACGACCCATCTCCTCGAGTACGACCCCGAGCTCGACGAAGGTGAAGCCCTGCCCGCCGTACTCCTCGGGGATGATGAGGCTCTGCAGACCCATCTGCTCGGCCATCTGGCTCCAGACGGCCTGGTCGTAGCCAGCTTCGGTGTCCATCTGTTCACGGACCGCTTCTTCTGACGCCTTGTCGGCCATGAAGGAGCGAACGAATTCGCGGAGCTGCTCTTGTTCCTCGGTGAAGGCAAAGTTCATGGCGCTGACCGTATGCAGCCGAGGCATGTCAACGCAAACGCCAATGTGTACGCCTGTGCTACGGTACTTCGATGGTGGATCGGATCGGTGTCAGGGAACTCCGCAACCAGGTGGCAGCCGTCGTTCGGCGCGCCGGGGCCGGCGAGCGAATGATCGTCACGGTCGACGGCGCACCCGTGGCGCAGCTCGGCCCAGTGACGCCGGACCATCGCGGTGTCACGCTGTGGGACCTCGCCGGCGCCGGCCTCGTCGAACCACCTCGCCGGGCTGACCGGCCAGACGCTCCAGCGCCGCTACCGGTGGCGGCCGATCTCCGGGTTGACCGCTTGATGGATCAGGTGCGATCCCGATGAACTCGTCGGCGCCGTGCGCGGTTCTCGATACGTCTGCGCTGCTCAGGCGCTATCTGGGCGACCGACATCGACCGCTCGTGCTCGACGCCATGGCCAGTGCCGGCGCGTGGGCGGCGTCGAGCCTCGCACGAACCGAACTCCAGATCGCCCTCCATCACGCCGCACCGAGCGCCCGGGTGCAACGCGATCTCTGGGCGGCGGTACGCGACGACTGGGAGGCGATGTGGGAGATCCCGGTTGACGGTCGATGCCTCGCCCGGGCGGCCGAGATCGGATCGCGCTACGGGCTGGCAGTCGCCGACGCCATCCCCCTGGCGGCCGCCGACCGCCTGCCCCGGCCGGTCAGCTTCGTCACGTTCGAACGCCAGCAGATCCCCGCTGCCGCCGACCTCGGCTTTGAAGTGATCAGCCCCGCCGACCGCTGATCGGATTCCGCCCGGCCACAAACCCGAGGCTATGACCCCCGCTTTTGTGGGGTACAAACCCGAGGTTTGGGGCCCCCATTTTCGGGGGTCATAGCCTCGGGTTGCGGAATCAGGGTCGAGAGTCAGAGTCGAGAGTCAGAGTCGGGAGTCAGGGACCCGCGGTGTCGATGTGTTGATAATCCTGCAGGGACGACCAATCGCCACCCCATCGCCAGCCGAGCGCACGCACCAGCTCCACAACCGGTCCTCCGGAGTACAACATGCCAGGCTGATATCGGCTGCGATCGACCCACACAGCGCCGGTCGGGGGCAGGACCTGCTCACCCTGAACATAAGGATTGACCAGCGGATTGATGTCGATCGCCCGGCCGAAGGCGTGTCTCGACCATCCGGATCCGTTGACCACGGAGCGACAGTTGAAGCCGCTCGTGTTGTTCACCGCCATCATGGCGTCGTCGTCACCACCGAAGTCGGCTGCCGGGCGCATCGACGTGATCGGAATTCGCCGGCGATACAGCTCGGCGAAGATTGTCGACACGTCGTCAGCGACGTCGCGGTGCACCGTCAAGCGACCAACGACAACATGACCCGACCCATCGACATGCGTGAGGTCGAGATGCACCAGGTGCTCCGGACCGACCGGACATCCTCTGCGCCAACTCGCGCCGAGATCGGCGGCAGTGACGTCGGACGTCATGACCGAGAACGGTCGCCGACCATCGGCATGCATCTGAGGCACCGTGCCCGTGGTCTCCACGAACTCGGGTGACTCGGCGAACAGCACCACCACACGGCGTCGATCCATGCCCCGAGCCAGTTGATCGAGCCAGAACGACCGCCCTCCGGCATCCGCGCGGCGACCGAGCACGTTTCGATAGAGCAGTTCGACGAACTCCTCGGCCGCTGGAGCGCCGAATCGACTCCGATACTCAGGGCTGTCGATGAAGTGAGCGGCAACCCGATCGAGCGTCCATCCGTCGAGTCTCTTCACCGTCCAGAAGTCGAAGCCGCCGAGGTCCGGGCGTCGTCCGAAGACCGCCAGATACAGCCGATGGACCTCACCCTCCTCTGGCCGAATCCCCCGCTCCGGCAGGTACGGCTCCTCGGCCGCCACAGCCGCGACGCCCTCCACAGCCGCGACGCCCTCCACAGCCGCGACGCCCTCCACAGCCGGAGCGGCTGCGCCCACCCCGACCAACGTGGTCAGTCCGAAGGCGACGACCAGGACGGCAACGAGACCCATTCGCCGCCGACCTCGGCGTTCTGAGTCGCGTTCACCTCGGGAAGCGAGGCAAACGCAACGCGGAACGGAGGGCTCGGCGGGAAGGTAGGGCACGGCGGGCACGGTGCTTCGGACTCGGTGCTTCGAACTCAGTGTTTCGGCGCCATGGCGTCGCCCGGCAGCGGACCGTCACCGGCGAGAACGCCCTGGAACCGACGCATGCCACTCAGCCAGCGTTCACGATCGGCGCCTTTGCGTTCGGCATACGTGGCGACCTCGGGATGCGGGAGAACCAGGAACCGTTCCTCACGTATGGCGTCGAGGCACACCTGTGCGACGTCTTCCGAGCTGAGCACACCATCACCGGCAGCGACACCTCCCTCGAGACCGTCGTCTGACCGGGTGCTCAGATCGGGGCTGTTCTGGATGATGTTCGTGGCCACGGCCTGAGGGCACAGCACCGAGACACGAATGCCTTGATGATGGTGCGTGATGCTCAGCCATTCAGCGAAAGAAACAGCAGCAGCCTTCGTGACCGAGTACGACATCGAACCGATCTGCGTCAGCAGGCCGGCGGCGGATGCGGTGTTGAGCAGGTAGCCCTCGCCACGGGCGATCATCGAAGGCAGCACGGCACGGGCCGCGTACATGTGCGCCATCACGTGGACCTCCCACATGTGCTGGATGCGCTCGTTGGTGTCTTCCACGCCGGCCACGGTGACGTAGCCGGCATTCGAGACGAAGAGGTCGATCGGCCCGTGGGCCGCCTCAGTCGCCTCGACCATTGCGATGATCGCCGCCTCATCACGAACATCGATCTCGATGGCTGTGCCGCCGATCGACTCCGCGACTGCCGCGGCGGCCGCACCGTCGAGGTCAGCGACCACGACGTGCCGCGCCCCCTCGGTGTGAGCCGCTCGAGCGAGCGCTTCTCCGATTCCGGAGCCTGCTCCGGTGATGACAACGACACGATCCGCGAGTTCCATGCGGACAACTATGCCCCGCTGCCATCGGGCTCACCAGACGGTGAGGAAGGACACTGTCACCAAGGAGCGCCGGTGACGGTCAACGCAGTGGTTCCGGTGCAGGCAGCGGTGGTCGAGCGGCCATACAGAGTGGATCCGTTCGATCGCAGACGCACATAGAAGCACGCTCCTGACGAAGACAACGCCGCAGCCCCGTACTCGGTGCCGGTGGCGTTGAATGCCACGCTGACGGTGGTGCCGCCGACCGACGCCGTGTTGGCGGCGTACCAGGCGATCTGCGGCTCGGAAGCGCGCATGCTGGTCGTGGTGGCCTGTCGGAAGTCGTTGTTGTCGGTGAAGATCACCAACGCCGTGTTCTGCGCCGTCCTGAGGTTCGCCTGGGACGCACGGTCCTGAGCTCGGGTTCGAGCTCCGAGGAAGGTCGGGATGCCGATAGCGAGCAGGATGCCGATGATGAGCACCACCACCATGACCTCGATCAGGGTGAAACCCTGTTCGCCGTCGTGGCGGGCCTGACGAGCATTTCGATACGCAGAAAGCATGAGAGTTCCTTCGTGATGCGGACGTCGAAAGCCTCGGACCACCGACCGCCAACGTGAGGCCGATCCGAAAAAGATCATTGGACGAGATCGATGATGCGGAACATCGGCAGGTACAGGGCAATGACCATTCCCCCGACAACCAGGCCGATCAAGGCCATCAGCAGCGGCTCGATGAGAGCAGCAAAGCCGGCGACGGCGCTCTCTACCTCCCCCTCATATGTGCGACCCACCACCTCGAGCATCTCCTCGAGAGAACCCGTCTCTTCACCAACCGTCACCAGCTGGATCACCATCGCCGGGAACACGCTGTGGCGTGCGAGGTTGGCTGCAATGCTCTCACCGTTCCGCACTCCGTCGATCGCCTCGAGGAGGCCGGCCGTCACGACTCGGTTGCCCGTTGTGTCGGCGGCGATTCGCAACGTTTCAAGCACGGGAACTCCGGCTCGTGTCAGAACGGAGAGCGTGCGACCCGTCCGAGCCAGTGATCCTTTGTGCACAAGGGGCCCGACCAGCGGCAAGGCCAGTTTGATGCGATCCCAGCGCAGTGCTCCGGCGGGCGTCTGCCGCCAATGCCGAACAGAGAGACTGACGACCGTTGCACCGATCACGACGTAGAGCAGGTGTTTGGTGAAGAGGTCGGACAACAGCACGAGCGCCTGAGTCGGAAGCGGAAGCGTTCCTCCGAGATCGTCGTAGATCCCCGTGAAAACCGGAACGACGAAGATCAGCATCGCCGCGATCACCACCACGACCATGACCAGAACGGCGAGCGGGTACGCCATGGCCGATCGGATCTTGTTCGACACCGCAACCGAGCGCTCGAGCGTCGCCGCCAGCTGCATCAGCACGACATCGAGTGCTCCGGCCGCCTCCCCGGCACGAACCATCGACACGAACAACTCGTCGAAGACGCTGCGATGCCGGTCCATCGCCTGGCTCAATGACTCGCCGCCCGACACTCGTGACTGCATGTCGGCCAGCGTCGACTTCAGCAACGGATTCGAGGCCTGCTCGGCCAGCACCGACAGGCTTCGGATCAGCGGAATCCCGGCGTTGACCATCGTGGCGAACTGACGGGCCACCACCGCCAACTCGGCCTTCTTGACGCGGGGCCCGAAGCCGGGAATCGAGAGTTCAGCAGCGAAGATGGACGATCGAGCCCTCTCGACCACGACCGGTCTGATCCCGACTCGACGGAGCCGCTCGAGCACCTCCTCCTCCGACACCGACGCCATCTCACCGACTTCGACTTCGCCCTTTTGGTTGACGCCCTCGAAGACGAAACGCACGAGGTTGCCCCCGCGCTTCGCTCCGGGCCCACCGCTTCCCACCTTCGGTCCCGGACGCGAGGGGACCGAACCTGCCCGGCGCTCCTCCATCGACATCACCATGACGGCACCGCCGCCCGGCTCTGCTCCATGCTGTGCATTCCGTCGTCGGCACCGGTCTCGATCACCGCTTTGAGCTGATGCACCTTGTCGTCGCGAATGAGGTTGCGCACCGCCCCTGTAGCCACCAGCGCCTCGGTGATCGGCACGAGACGGTCGCCGACCCGCTCGAGGTCTTGCGACATGATTCCTTGCAAGGACAACGCCAACTGCGATCGGATCTGCGACTGCTGATCAGCCGGGAACACGTCGATCAAGCGGTGGATGGCCCCCGAGGTGTCGCCGCTGTGCAAAGTCGCCAGCACCAAGTGTCCGGTTTCTGCCGCCGTCAACGCGGTCCGGATCGTTTCCAGATCGCGCAGCTCGCCGAGCAGAATCACGTCCGGATCCTGGCGGAGTGCGTGACGAAGGGCGATCGAGAAACTTCGTGTGTCGATACCCACTTCGCGCTGCTGGATCAGGGCGTGAACCGGCTCGTACTGGTACTCGATCGGGTCCTCGACGGTCACGATGTGCGCCGCACGGGTCCGGTTGATCGTCTCGACCATGGCCGCCAGCGTGGTCGACTTGCCCGAGCCCGTCCGCCCGGTCACGAGTACGAGCCCATGACCGAGATCGGCGAAGCGACGTACGAGCGGGGGAAGTCCGAGTTCTTCGATCGACGGGATTCGAGAAGGAATCATGCGGAAGGCCGCAGCCAGTGTGCCTGCCTGACGAAACATGCTCGCCCGTATTCGGACCGGTCCGGCCGTGCCGGCGATGTGCAGGGCTGCGTCGAGGTCGCCGGTGTCGGCGAGAATTTCCCGCTGGCCTGCGGTGAGAAGCGAGCAGAGGAAGGTCTCGACTTCGGCCGGTGTCAGTCTGTCGACTTCACGCGTGGGTCGCAGGTCACCACGGATTCGCAGGTGAGGTCGACTTCCGGCTGACACATGGATGTCCGAGGCGCCGAGTGAAACAGCCAGGTCGAACAACTCCATGAGCCTGTGAGGCGACGCACCGGCGGGCGACGCAGACGCGACCGTGGCCGAGGACGGACTCGGCATTGATCCGTCGGCCACATCGGCGTCTGAGACCTCACCTTCGGGCCCGAGGGCAGCGGAGAGCCACGCCCGACCGTCGTCGTCCAGACCTTCCCATTCCTTCTCGACCATTCGTATCGCTCCTGTTGCTGGCTCACCGTCACTGTCAGCGGTCCGTGGCGAGTACCCATCAGGTTCGGTGCGGCCCACGCGAGTGTGAGTGCCCGTGGTGCGCTCGGCCGCCTCATGCCGCGGACGAAGCGACCGACCCTTTCCGCATGTCCGTTCAAAGTGTCGTGCAGACGCGCCGCAGAATCGGTGAGGTCCTCGTCGATCTCGGATTCATCAGCGGCGATGACATCGGACGCGCCCTCGATCTCCAGCGCAGTTCCGGCCGCCGTCTCGGCGAGGTCCTGACCGGCGAGGGACTGGTCACATCGCGGCAGCTCCTTCAAGCGCTCGCCGAGCAGTTCGGGTTCGAGTTCCTCGATCTCGACACGATCTCGATCGACCCCGAGCTCGCGCAGCGGGTACCGGCCTCGATGGCCCGGCGCCATCGCGCACTTCCGGTGACGAGGCAGGGGGGCTTCGTCGTTGTTGCGATGATGAACGCCGCTGACGTTCTCGCCGTCGACGATCTCCGGAGCGCCGTCGGCGAGCAGGTGTTCCCCGTCATGGCTGAAGGGGCGCAGATCCTGGCCGCGATCGACGACCTCGAACACAGTGACTCGCGGGTCCAGCAAGCCATTCAGGCTGCTATCGGTGACGCCCGCCCCGACGTGGTCGTGCAGGAGGAAAAGGCGCCGGCGGTGAGCCGGGATGAGTCGCCAATCGTTCAGTTCGTTGACATCCTCGTCGCCAAGGCGATCCAGGAACGTGCCTCGGACATCCACGTGGAGCCGGCTCGAGATGATCTCCGGATCCGGTTCCGCGTCGACGGAGTCCTCACAGACGCCATGTCGCCGCCGAAGTCGCTTCAGTCGGGAATCATCAGCCGAATCAAGGTCATGGCCGGCATCGACATCGCCGAGCGGCGGTTGCCGCAGGACGGCCGCATGACCGTCGAGTCAGCCGAAAGCCGGACAGACATACGCGTCGTGACGATCCCGACGGTCCACGGTGAGGCTGCAGTGCTCCGAATCCTGCAGAACGACGCCAGCGGTCACGGGCTCGCCGAGCTCGGTTTCCTCCCCGCTCCACTGCAGCAGTTCAGAGCGGCATACAACAAGCCGTGGGGCGCGATCCTCGTGACCGGGCCGACGGGTTCTGGCAAGTCGACGACGTTGTATGGCGCACTCGAGGAGCTCCGGGATCCGACGAAGAACATCATCACGATCGAGGATCCGGTCGAGTACCGCATGAACGGGGTCAAGCAAGTGCAGGTGAACATTCGCGCCGGGATGACCTTTCCGACAGCACTTCGGTCCTTCCTCCGTGCCGACCCTGACATCATCCTGGTTGGCGAGATCCGGGACACCGAGACAGCCACGATCGCCGTCGAAGCATCCCTGACCGGCCACCTCGTGCTCTCCACGCTTCACACGAACAGCGCCGCGGCGACACCGGTCCGACTCATCGAGATGGGGGTCCAACCGTTCCTCGTGACGTCGGCGCTCAACGCCGTGTTGGCTCAGCGGCTGGCCAGAAGGCTGTGCGACCTCTGCAAGGTCGCCCGAGACTTGACCGCAGGGCCGATGGACAAGGGGATCATTCCTGACGAACTCGTCGGCGAAGACGGATCGTTCCAGGTCTGGAGCGCAGTCGGTTGCCAGGCGTGCGGCAACACCGGGTATCGGGGCCGCTTCGCGATCCACGAAGTGATGACGATGACCGAGGAGATGCGCGAGCTGATCCTTTCGGGCGCGAGCAGCGACCAGATCGAACGGCTTGCCGTGAGCCAAGGAATGGTGACCCTTCGCACCGACGGTCTTCAGAAGGCGCTCAGTGGCCAGACCAGTCTGGAAGAGATCATCCGAATCGTCAGCTGACCACGACAACAACAACTGCCGTGGCAAGTGACAGCGGCGGACCGAAGGCGATCGACCGACGCTTCCACGTCGCTGCGACGAGCAGTCCGACAGCTGAGGCGAACGCAACGGTCCACCCCACCGCAATCAAGGCTTCTGCGACGTCGCCCCGCACCCATCCGATCGCGAACCCGAGCGGGAGGGCCAGTTTCACATCGCCGCGCCCCATGGCGTCAGGGCGCACCAGATGGGGAACGAGGAGAACGATCGTGAAGGCCACGGCTCCGGCGACAGCCGACGAGGCTGCCGATGCGCTGGACGGGACCATCGAGAGCGAGACGCCGGCGATCGCGAGACACGCGAGGATCAACGGATACGTGAGCCGATTCGGGATCCGCCGCTCGCGAAGGTCGACGATCGAGATCACGAGGAGGACGGCGATGCCAGACGAGACGGCGATGAACGAAACGAGCGTCGGCGTGCGGACGGCGGCCGCGACCAGGCCGGCGGCCATTCCGACGCCGGCCAACCATTTGACGTGGTGTGGCGCAGCGACCGGGCTCATCTCGAGACAGAGCCGATCAGCGGTCGCGGCAATCACGGGACCGGCCGCGAGGCCGACACCAACGAGCATGACGGCGACCAGCCATGGCGCTGTGCTCATCGAGGGACGACCTGCTCCCACGAGGACATCTGCCAACTCGACACCTCGAAGCCGTCGAGTTCCGCCGAGGAGCGGATCGAGAGTGAGGCACCCGATCCGACAGAGAGCTCACCGATCGTCAACGAACCCACGATCTCGACCTGATCGACCGTCGAGATCCGGCCCGGCGCGTAGATCACCCCATCGATCCGAGCGTTGAACATCGCGAACGTGTTGGTCGTGTCCGCACCACCGAGAAGGAGCCGGAAATCGCTCGGATTCCCTTCGGCATTGATCGTCGAGTCGGAGATCTCGACGTCGAGACCCTCCACGACGTGCACGATCAACGGACCATCGACCACGACCAGGCTGCCGGTGAACACGACCTGACTGCCGGCGACACCAGACGGCTCGCAAAGCACGGGGATGCCGCTGCGACCGCTGATGGGTCCGGAGAAGATTCCGTCAGCGGGGCAGGCCTGGAACGTGTCCGCCGTTGGATTCGGATTCGGCACATCCCGGGCCATGTCGAGGATCGTCGTGTTCGGGCACTCGGTGCAGGAGGCGGAGGGGCCGTAGAGGTCCACCGATTCACCGGGGGCGGCTCCTGTGACCCCGATTGGACCGTTGCTCCCGACCCGACCACTGACCGTGCCCAGGTTCCCGTCGAATGTGGCAGCGGTGTCGATGAACAGTGTGTATGGATAGAGCGCACGACCGCCGACAACGGCCTCGACGGCGCGCACCACGCCGTCGACATCGGCTTCTGCGTACACCGTGAACGACCGAGCACTCGTTGCCCTGGCCTCGTACACATAGGCACCGCCGTCGAGGCCGGCACCGCCGCTGAAGTCTGTTCGCAGCCCGCGGCCGATCATCGCGAACGCTTCCGCGAGACCCTGTTCGGCACCGGCCTGGGCTGCTGCGGCATCACTGTCGCGTGCAGCTGCTTGCAGATGCCCTTGGCTGCGGGTGATGACGATGAGCCCGAGCATGGTCATCAGCATGAGCACCATCATCGCCAGGGCGACGCTCCCTCGCTCGTTGTCGGCCGGCGTGGTCAGCACGAGGATGACTCCCGAGGATTGGAGCGGTGGGTCACGTCGATCACTCGTTGCGAATCTGCTCCGCCTGAACTGCTCCGGAGATCGAACGTCACTCGTACAGAACAGCTGACGATTCGATCGACAGAGGACGGAGCGATCTCCTGACCGCTCGCCTCCCAATACCGGAAGACCGAACCGCTCGCTGTCACGTTCTCCGCGAGCAAGACATCAGAACTCACCGCACCCGTCGCTGGGTTGGATGCCGTGCGCCGTAGCGAACCACCGTCGACTGACCACACGACCAATTGTTCGGATCCGGAATCATCAATTCGCGACACGGCGAGATGCTCCGCCAGCGGGCCAGACGCGCTGTCTGCGGCGGGCGCTCCCGAGCGGATGTCGGTCTCGAAACGATCGACCACGAAGGCGAGCTGGCGGTCGAGGTCGATCTCCTGGGTCTGTGTCCGTTCCAACCGAAAGGCGCTCTGCACTGCGATGAACAATGGCAGTGCGATGGCGGCCGTCAGGGTGAGGATCACCAGAACCTCGGTGAGTGTCGTTCCCCTCTCGGCGGCCGGATCAGCGCCCAGCCGGTCGTCCCCGCTCGCACGCGACCGGTTGCTCATGGCTCAGCCGTGTCTTCGTACAAACCGGTTTGGACCTTCACGGTGCGCTCGAGGCCGGCAGCGTCCCAACGCACGTCGACGACAACGATCTTGTAGCCCTCAGGATCGTCACCGACTTGGGCCCAGGTGACCGATCGCTCGATCCTGAAGTCGATTCCGTCCCTGGCGAGCGTACCCATCGGCTCCACACGGTTCGGACCGGCCTCGGTCACTGTCGGGCGGCCATCGACCACGGGCACGTAGCCGTCGGCCGTTACGCTGACGCCCACCTCCAGGTATGGCAAGGCCCGAACGCGTTCGAGCTCACCTTCAGCAATGTCAGTTGCATCGGCCTCCCCGCCGGCAACCGAGATCGACTCGGCGCTGGCAACGAAGAGTGTGGCAGCGCCGGCGACGCCGACTGCCAAGATCATCGACGCCACGAGCATCTCGACCACGGTGACACCGCGTTCGGAACCCCTGATGTCTCCTGGTGCAGTCTGGCGCGTTCGTTGGAGAGGTTCGCGGACCGCGCTGCTGCGACGGCGGAGTCGGAACGAGTGAATGGAGAACATGGGCGCACCATGAGCTTCGACCGTCCCGACGATTCCGTGACCCCACTCTCATCTCGAACCTCGGCGCGCCGACACTGCAGCGTGCCCGTGAACCAGTTGAATCCGAAGGCCGCTGTGTGCGACGGCGCCCCGACGAGACGAGACGACCATGCCTGACATCGTCGGCGTTGCCGTTCAGGGACGCGCCCTTCGAGGCGTGGAGGTCAGGATCAGCCGGACTGGCCGATGCGCCGTGCTTCGCACTGGCGTCGTGGAGATGCCCGAGGCCACGTTCGACGCCGGCCGTCTTCGAGACCCTGCGGCCATGACTGCCAGCCTCCGCGAGCTGTGGGTCGCCGGAGGTTTCCGGTCGAAACGGGTGCGGATCGGAATCGACGGCAGGATCGCCGTGGTGCGCCGCAGCGAACTGCCATCACTCAAGGCCGACAAACTGCGCCAGGCCGCCGGTTACGACATTGCAGAACTGCTGAGTTTTCCGATTTCCGAGGCTGTCTTCGACGTCGACGAGATCGAGCGTTTCGAACGGAACGGCTCCACCTGGGCCCGGGCGTTGGTGGTGGCCGTTCAGGAATCTGCGCTGGACGAGCTGGCGACCGTCGCCCGAGTTGCCGGCCTCCGCCTCGCCGGGACCGACCTGGTGGCCGAAGCGTTGGCTCGAAGCGTCCACGTCGAGTCGACCGGTGACCCCGTTGCCATCGTCGACTGCGAGGATTCGCACACGAACATCGTCGTGCGCGACGAGTCCGGCGTGTTGTTCGCCCGCACACTCAACGTTGGGGTCGGAGAGACCTCGATCTCCATCGCAGACGAGCTCGAATCAGCACTTGCCCAGCTCAGCGGTGAAGCCGATGGGTCAGCCCTCGACGCTCCGGGGACCGCGGTCGGGGTGGCGAATGTCGTCGAGGGTGTTCGACGAACCTTGAGCTACTACACCACGGAGCTGGATCAACGCTCGATCACCGAAACGTTGGTTGTCGGCGCTCGAGGCCACTTCGCCGGACTCCTGTTGTCGCTCGAACAGACCCTCGCCATACCCGTGGCGGCGGCATCGTCGACCGTTCCATGGCCCGATGACCAGATCTCCCTGGGGTTCGAGCTTCCGCTCGGCGTCGCGCTCGGTGCGACCAACGGCAGCATCCGGCACCTGGATCTGACCTCCGATCGTCAACGCAAGTTGAGGGCACGACGCACTCAAAGAGTTGCCAGCGTCGCCGTCTCGATCCCTCTGGCCGCATTACTGGTGTTGAGCGGAGCCGACGCTCGCTCGCAGGCCGATGCGGCTCGCAGCGGTGCCGACCAAGCCCAAGCCGCCGCAGAGACATTGGCCCTTCGCCTGGACGATTTCGAAGCAACTCGCCAACGTGTTGCCGAATGGCAAGTGGTCGCAACCGACATCGAGATGATCGATGACCAACGGCTCCGACTCGGAGTGGTGATCGAGGAATTGGCAGAAGCGATGCCGGATGACAGCCGGCTCGTCAGCGTGCAGCTCCGGCGTGCCGGGCAAGAAGATGCCCCGACCGGCTACGTCGGGCCGACGCCGGTCGGTCTGATCTCGATCACGGGTATCGCCGACAACCTCGATGGAGTCGGCCGCTGGATCGAACAGGCGAATCAGACGTCGACCATCGAAGGTCTCTGGCTGGATCAGTCCAGTTTCGGACCGATCGGCTCAGAAGACGAGATCGGAGCCATCTTCACGGTCGAAGGAGCGATCACCGCTGCGGCTCGGCCGGTCGAGGCGGTCGACGCTGAGGCAATACGATGAGTCGTTCGTTCGCCCGCCCGTCGGTCCTTCTTCCACCGCTTGTCTTGCTCATCGCATGGGCCGCCCTCTTGTGGTGGCCGTCGCGCGTCACGGTGGCCAACGAGGAAGACCGCCTCGCTGATCTCCAGACAGAGCAGATGGCGCTTGTGGGCGAGATCGACAAACTGAACGAAGCCGAGGGCCGGCTCGATGAGTTCGAGCTCGACCTGGTTCGTTTCGCCACTGCCGTACCGCCGACCTCGGACCTCGGAGCGCTGTTGCGGGTTCTCCACGCCGAGGCGGAGGACGTCGAACTCGAACTCGACCTCTTCGCACCAATCCGAGTCGCCGATTCAACGACTGCCGCACCCGGCCAGGGCGTACCGCCGAACCTCTCCTCGGTGAGCCTGGCACTCTCGGGTATCGGGACATACGAGGCAGCGTTGGCCTTCGTCGGTCGGCTGGAGGCCATGGACCGCTTGGTCGTCGTGGACTCACTCGTGCTGACCGCAGCGGATGGGCCCAACCGGATCATCATCGACGTGAACCTGCGAGTGTTCACGACCGAACCGATCTCGGACGTCGACGACACGTTGTCATTCGATCTGGAGGACGAATCATGAGCGAGAGCAAACTCGACGCCAAACTCGTGGTGGTCTTGGGCCTGGCGCTCGTTGGCGGGCTCCTCGGCGCACGCAGCATGCTCAGCTCAGCTCAGCCGCCGACCTCGACCGGCTTCGGCGGCTCCGAGCCCCTCTCGCTCGGGGTGGAAATCGACACATCGCCTCCGCTGGAGTTCGAATCGCCCATCGGCCCCCGCAACCCTTTCTTGGATCAGCGCTCCGCGAGCGCCAGTTCGGCCGATGCCGATCCCGGTGAGACCGAAGCGTCGGCCACAGACCCGCCGGCAGCCGAATCCAATTTCGACGGGTGACCGCAGGACCACCAGGCGAGCGCTAGCCGCAGCGGTCAAAGTTGTTCGGTGGAACCGGCGCACCGGCCGCTCGAGCGGCGGCCCGCATCGCAACGAATTCCGGGTACTCGTCGAAGAACCCCAGCCGCTCGTCGAGCGCAGTGGGCAATTCGACGTCGAACACGTACGCCGAGAACGACTCGGCGAAGTCCTCCTCAGGGTGGCTCGCTGCGTAACTCCCGGGGAACGTCGGATCGACCGCGCAACGCTCCTCTCCCCCGTCGATGTCGACCGAATAGTCCTCTGGCAACGAAACAATCGATACCTGCGGCCAGAACTGATCGATCCATGCCGTCACGTAGGCGTCGGCGGTGAAGCAACCGAAGCCGTTGTAGAACGTGTCGCACTCGTCCGCGAAGATTGCGACATCGATTTGACCCGGCGTCTGGCCGAACACGTGGGCGAGTTCGTGCGCCATGGTCAGCCGTAGCTCATCCGGATCGGCCACGGCTGCATCGATGCCGACGGCGATGAGGTGGTCATCCGACTCGTTCGACACCGGTGCCGCGTAGGCCAGCGTGTCGCCAGCGTCATCGTTGAAACCGGCCACGATGGTTACGCCGTCGATCAGGACGGGCGGAGTAATGGCGGTGAGGTCGTTCCACGCTGCCTCGACCACGACGGACGGGTCGCCGAAACATGGCTCATCGGCGATCCTCCCATCGCTCACGCCATACGCAACAGCGAGCGGACCGGACGATTCACCGATGGTCTTCCTGTCGCAACCGACGACGACCGTATGCCCATCGGTCGCGGTCGCCGAAGGTCCGACCGTGACCGACACCGGAGAGGACGTTTCGATGCTCGCCTTGCCCGCGACCTCTCCGTCCGGAGAGCACGCTCCCAGAACGATCGCAACGGCAGCGGCCACAGAGATGGCTGTCGACAACGCCCGAGACACAGCCGACGATGTTACCTCCGCCCCGTCGGCCGACGAGCTGCTCTCCACATCTGAGCCGAGAGGGACCGGGCATGACCGGCCCCGGAACGGATCGCCCGCAACGGGTGACGGACGTGGCGGAAGGGATTGCCGGCACCCCGCATCGGGTGGACGAGCTGCGGGACGAGCCCTACCGGGATCTCCTCATCGACGCCGTACACAGCCGGTCGACGATCCTTCGGCATGAAGTACGTGCCGAACGCGATGTCCCACAAGGGAAGGAAGACGGAGTAGTTCGAGCAGTGGGCGTCACGTTCGTTGCTGTGATGCCAGTGGTGGAATTCCGGAGTTATCACGATCCGGTGCAGCGGCCGCCAGCGCCAGCGCACGTTGGCGTGGAGGAACAGCCCCGTCACAATCTGGACGATGACCAGAATCCCTGCGACTTCGGGGTCGAATCCGGCAGCGAGGAGGAACACGAATGCGGGCGCCAGGAAGACACCGTCGAGCGGATGGTTACGGAAGCCACTCACCCAGTCCAGGTGCTCGGTCGAGTGGTGGATGGCATGGAACCGCCAGAAGAACGGCACTTCGTGACCCCATCGGTGCGTCCAGTACACGACCAAGTCGAAGAGGGCGACAGCGACGAACGGCATGACGACCGGCGGGATCATGGCCACCAGCGGGCGGACGGCGAGCCCCGGCAGCCACGCCAGACTGGCCACGGCGAGCGGAACCGCGACCACTGCAGCGATGATCTGCGTCACCGGCGACACGAGCGCGTGAGCGATGTCGCCGGCGAGCTGAGGGCGACGGAAGGGCTGGCCCCGGTGCCGTGGAAACAGCTTCTCGAACGGAACCACGGCTACGAAGAGGAACCCGATGATGAACAGCGGCTCCCTCGTGAACACCAACGTGCCGGCCGCAACGATCAATGAGACCAACGCCCACCGTCTCGACCAAGGTGCCGTTGGACGGGCGAGCCTCGGGCCGGCCGGTGGTGGGGGCGGCTGGGATCCGGGTGGCGGAGGGGCGAGTCGAGGATCAGCCGGAGGAGCGATGGTTGCCGTCATGTCCCCTCTGTCGCAGCGGGACCCTCGACCGGTTCACTCTTGGGCAGGCTCGCCCAGCTCAACTGTCACTGCTGGACGGCACCTGTGTCATCCAGCTTCGGGCTGATCATCGATCCCGTCGACGGCAGTGCGGCCATGACCGCCTCCTCGGTGCCTTCCTCGATGACGATCGCCACCGTCGGGCCTGATCCGCTCAACCAGGCAGCGTGTGCCCCGGCCTCGAGCGCAGCCTCGACTGCCTGCTTGGTCTCGGGCGCCGCTGCGAGCCGGTCTGGCTGATGGAGACGGTCCTGAGTCGCCAGTCCGAGGAGGCTGGCGTCCTGCTCGTAGAGCGCAGCCATCAACAGACCCAATCGTCCGAGATTGAACACGGCGTCTTCGCGACGGACCATCGGCGCCATCGCCGCCCTCGACTCATCGGTTGGGGTGGTGTCCAGCTCCGGTACCCAGAGCAGCAGCTTGCCCGGCAACGTCGTGGCCAGCCGATGCTGGTGCTCGCCGGCGATGATGTGGATCCCACCGAACACGGCCGGAGCCGCATTGTCTCCGTGGCCCTCCAGCTCCGTGACGATCCTGAAGCCGAGCGCCTGCGCCTCGTCGATGTCGACGCCACGCTGGAGGAACGCCAGCACGGCACCGGCAGCTCGAGCAGCTGCCGAGAAACCGAGACCCCGGCTCGGTGGCAGTTCGAAGTCGAAGAACAGCGGGTCGGTGCCGCCCGCCATCTCGTAGGCGATCCGGGCGATGTGATCTGGCGGGCACGGCTGATCGTCCTTCGTCAACGGGGTGTCGGCCGCCCTCACGTAGCAGGCAACGGCGATGCCGAGCACGTCGAAGCCGGGGCCGAGATTGGCCGAGGAACCAGGAGCAGAAACGATCGTCACGGACCGCATCGTAGGCGTCGTGCCACCGTTGCCCGGTCGACATCGGGCCGCAGGTCTGACCGGTCGAGTTTCGATCGGTCAGACGACGAGCAGCGCAGCGCCGGCCACGAGCGAAGCGAGAATGAACCGGTCGAACATCTCCTGGTCGACCACCGTCACGAACCAACGGCCGACGAAGATCCCGGGTGCAATCAGAACCACGACGGGCGCGAGGCTCCGAATCAGGTCGACGTCGAAGAGATCGGCGGCCAGATAGCCGGGCACCTTCATCCAGTTGACGAGGAAGAAGAGCGCGGCGCTCGTCGCGACATAGGGCCGAGGCGGGACCCGGGCCGACAGCAGGTATGCGGCCACCGGGGGTCCGCCGACGTGAGCCACTGTCGAGGTGACCCCTGTCGCCACGCCGGCGGCCGCGGCCCACGCCGGTCGGGGCGGACCAGTAGTCGAGGGGGTCAGCCGCCCCTCGAGCAGGTGATGGGCGACAAACGCCAACGTGAAGACGGCAAGCATCCATTGGAGCCCGCGCTCGGACACCGACTGAAGGAAGACGCTGGCGAACACGACACCGACCGCTGCCCCGGGGAGGAGACGAATCAGGATCGTGCGGTCCCAACGTCCACGGTGCACCCACAACGCAGCGAGGTCTCCCACCATCAGGAGCGGAAGCAACACACCGATGGCCACTTTCGTGGGGACGACCGTGGCAACCAACAGCGTCAACAACGGTCCGAGCCCGCTCAGACCTCCTTTTGCCAGCCCGACCAGGAACGACGCAGCTGCTACCGCAGCAACGACGGCTGGGGTGATCTCGACCGCTCGCACGGAGGCACGCTAGGTCGTAGGGTCCCGACATGGAACTCAAGGCAGCGCATGTCCTGATCACCGGCGGATCGCGGGGCATCGGTGAAGCCATGGCGCGCGAGTTCGCCAGGGCCGGTGCTCGCGTCTCGCTCACCGCCAGGACCACGGAAGCTATCGAACAGCTGGCGTTGGAGTTCGGCGGCCGTGCGTTCACCGCCGACTTGCTCGACCCGGCATCGGTCGACGCTCTCATCGACGAGGTCGAGCGCGAGGCGGGGCCGATCGACGTCCTGGTCAACAACGCCGGGTTCGAGGGTCACGCCTGGTTCCACGACTCGGACAACGAGGTCAACCGGCAGATCATCCGCCTGAATCTCGAGGCTCCGATCGCCCTAACCCGCAACGTGCTCCCCGGGATGATCGAGCGAGGACGCGGCCATCTCGTTTTCACCAGTTCGCTTGCGGGAACGGGTGGGTTCCCAGGACTGTCCGTCTACGGCGCCAGCAAGGCCGGTCTCTCCAACTTCGTAGCTGCGCTCAGGATGGAACTGGCCGGCACCGGCATCAACACGACCGTCGTCGCTCCCGGGCCCGTCGACACCGGAATGTGGGATGACATCGAGGCAGACCAGGAGCTGGATCCGATGCTGCACCGGCTCCGGACCCTGCAACTCCTCCCGACCAAGAGCCCGGAGATGCTGGCTCGTCGCACCGTCGCTGCGGTAAAGGCCGATCGACGCCACGTGCGGGTCCCTCGTCGCCTGACGACGAACCATTGGCTCCGCGAAGCCCCGACCCGTCTCACCGAACTCCTGCTGTCAGGCGTCGCCGTCGGCGTCGAGGCCCAACGGGCACGCAAGAACTGAGCAGCTCGCCCCGAGTCGGGTGACTCAGACGATCTGATCGCCGGGCACCGCCCAACGCAGGATCGTCCCATGTGGAGCATTGTCTGCGACCTGGAATGTCCCCCCGTACGCCGCTGCTCGACTCTCCATGTTCGCCAGACCGCTTCGCCGTTCGTTCTCCTTGCCGATTCCGATGCCGTCGTCCGTGATCTCGACGATGAGGTCGCCGTCGAGAGCCACCGAGATACGGACCGAGGTCGCACCTGCGTGGCGTCCGGCGTTGCTCAGACCCTCTCGAGCGACGGAGAGGACGTGTCCGACCAGGGTCTCGTCGGTCATTCGATCCAGATGACCTGACAGCGACACGTCCGGGGTGAAACCCAGGCTCGGTTCGGCCTCACGAGCGAGCGCCAGCACCAACGATCGCAGGCCCTGTTTCGGTCCGACCGGTTCACGCAGACCGTAGATCGTCCCCCTGATGTCGCCAATGATCTCATCGAGTGCATCGACCGCACCGGTGACGCGTTCGGCCAGCGCCGGGTCGTCGATACGCGGAGGGACACCCTGGAGCCCGAGACCCAGTGCGAAGAGTCGTTGGATGACCGAGTCGTGGAGGTCCTTGGCGATACGGTCGTGGTCCTCGGCGATGGCACGGCGCCGGTGGGCTTCGGTGAGCGCCTGCTCGTGCACGACCCGTTCGGTCAGATCGCGAACTGCGGCGAACGTCATGTCGCCCTCCGCCGTCTCGATCGGGGCGAGGCTGATGTTGAGGGGGAACGTGGTGCCGTCTAATCGAAGCCCCTCCAGGTTTCGAGCCGCCATCGGCCTGGCCTGTCTCTCGGCTTCGAACCGATGCCGATGCTCCGCGTGTGTCGCTCGGAGCATCACCGGCACCAAGTCCTCGATCGGACGACCGATCAGAGCAGAGGGCTCGTAGCCGAAAAGGGCTCCGAGCGACGGGTTCGTCGCGGTGATGGTTCCGTCCGAAGCGACGAGCAAGAGACCGTCGACCGACGCGTCCCAGAGCGCCTCGACAGACAACTCAGCGATCGGATCTCCGGAGAACACCGTCGATGAGCATAGACCGGGCCGGCGGGACCAAAGGCCCTAGGCGATGCGATCTCAGCCCCCCACGATGGCACGATGGCTGAGCCGGGCGGGGGAACCGATCCGATCAGGGTCTTCCTCGTCGAGGACCATGATCTCGTACGCCGCAGCGTCGCTCAGCTGATCGACCTCGAACCAGACATCTGCGTGATTGGCGAAGCAGCAACGATGGCAAAGGCGCTCCAGGCGGTGCCAGACGTCGACCCCCACATCGCCATGATCGACGTACGACTCCAGGACGGCAACGGAATCGACCTCTGTCGTCAGATCCGGGACCGGTGTCCGCAGGTGCAGTGCATCATGCTCACCTCGTTCTCGGACGACCGCGCCGTTGTCGACTCGGCACTCGCCGGCGCCGCCGGCTTCGTGCTCAAACAGATCAGGAGCAACCACATCGTCGACAGCATCCGCGCCGTTGCCGATGGACAGGTACTCCTCGACGACGAGACGATCCAAGCCTGCCGCCGCCGATTGCAGGAGACGGAGGCACGGAGCATCGCGCAGCTCACGACCGAACAACGCAAGCTCTTCGCGCTCGTCGGCGACGGCCGATCGAACGTCCAGATCGCCACCACACTGGGAATCGACGCCGACTCCGTCATGAGCGACATCTCCGTGCTGCTGCGGCGCCTCGGCATGGTCAGGCGGGCCGAAGTGTCCGATGCTTACCTCCGGTTGAGCCGACAGCGCGTATCGCATGACCTCGATCCGTAGGATCCGAAGATCGAACCCACGAAGCTGGTCCTGAACGGAGGCATTCGATGACGTTCCTCTCCAGCGCGGTCCTGTGGGACCTGTCGCCGGACGGATGCCTCTTGGTCGACGAACACGGTGTGATCTGCGCCTCCAACAAGGCGATCGATGCGATGTTCGGCACACCCACCTCAGGTGGGACGCTCGTCGGTCGGCCCATCGAACAACTCCTTCCCGAAGATCGCCACGCGGACCACATCGGAATGCGAAACGACTTCCTCCGTCGACCGCAGTCCCGAGCAATGGGCGACGCCCGTCAACTGCTCGCCCGGCACTTGACGGGGACGACCTTCCCGGTGACCGTCTCGCTGACCCCCCTCGACATCGATGGCGATCTGTTCGTCTTCGCCGCCGTGCGAGATGTCACCGAACGGGACGGGACCCAACGCTCACTCGATGACGCCAACCGGCGGCGCGACCGGGCAGAGGACGGCGAACGCATCGCCACCGAACTCCACGACAACGTCGTGCAGCGACTGTTCGTGCTGGGACTCGAGCTCCAACAGCTCGATCCCCTTCTCATCGATCCGACGTCGCGGTCACGGGTCGCCGAGGCCGTCGACACGATCGACGACACGATGCGCGAGATCAGGCACACGATCTCGGCGCTCACGGCTCCTCGACCGGCATCGCTGGGGCTGCGCGGCGAGGTCCAGAAGATCGTCGCCCAGATCGAGGGCCGACGCGGAATCGTCCCCGCAGTCACATTCGAGGGCGACGTCGAACAATTCGACAACACCTCATACAGGCAATCCATCCGAGCGGTGCTCGACGGAACAATCGACCTCATCGCACCAGACCCATCGGCGGGCACACTCTCGATCCGCCTCGAAGGCGGGGACACGCTCCTCCTCGAGGTCAGCGCCAACGGCGCCGAACAGCCGGAGGGGCACGTTCTGGGCGACCTCCATCGGCTTCGGACAGCGAACTCGGGCGCCGAGGTCGAGCTCGGCCACGCGAACGGCACCACCACCGTGCAGTGGACGGTCGCACGCGTCGCCTGAGCAGAGGCGGGCGTCGATCTCCTACGCTCGCCGGATGAGTGACGACCATCAGCACGAACACGAGCACGACCACGAGCACAGTGAGCTCGACCCGATGGACATCCGGGTGCGTGCGCTCGAGACGCTGCTCACCGAGAAGGGATACGTCGACGCCGCCGCGCTCGACGAGCTCATCGACACGTACCAGACCCGCATCGGGCCGCGCAATGGAGCGCGGGTGGTGGCACGGGCATGGGTCGATACCGAGTTCCGAGACTGGCTGCGCCGCGACGCCACGGCAGCGATCGCCTCACTCGACTACCAGGGTCGCCAAGGTGAGCACATGGTCGCCGTCGAGCAGTCCGACGAGACCCACAACATGGTCGTCTGCACCTTGTGCAGCTGCTATCCGTGGCCAGTGCTCGGCCTGCCGCCGACGTGGTACAAGAGTGCGCCGTACCGGTCGCGGGTGGTGCGCGATCCCCGAGGCGTGCTCGCCGATTTCGGAGTGACGCTGCCAGAGGAGGTCGACGTCCGGGTGTGGGACTCGACCGCCGAGGTGCGCTACCTCGTGATCCCTCAGCGGCCGGCCGGAACCGACAGCTGGACCGAGGACCAACTCGCCGAACTCGTGACCCGCGACTCGATGATCGGAGTCGGACTCCCGGTCGATCCAACGACAACAGACCTCTCGGGTGTCGCCATCGGAGCCCCGTCGTGAGCGAGATCGGCTACGTCACCCATGCCGACCTCGGCGGGACAACGGGCCACGGTCCGATCGAGCACGAGCCCGAGGGCGTCGTCTTCCATCACGACTGGGAGGCCAAGGCGCTGGCGTTGACGCTGGCCGCCGGCGCCTCGGGGAAATGGAACATCGACATGGGCCGGCGGGTCCGGGAAACCCTTCCTGACTACGCCGACCTCACCTACTACGAGATCTGGACGGCAAGTCTGCAACGGCTCCTCGTCGAGCGGGGGCTGGTGACGGCGGAGGAGCTCGACGCCGGTCACGCCCTGGTCGAACCGATCGAGGTGGCTGGGGTGCTCACGGCCGACCGCGTGGCTGCGGCCATGGCGCGTGGCGGTCCCGCCGATCGCGAGCCGTCTGGCCCGGCCGGATTCGCTGTCGGCGACATGGTCAAGACGCGTGAGGGCCGTGTCGACCACCACACCCGGCTGCCCAGCTATGTGGCCGGACGAGTCGGCACGGTGGACCGAGTCCACGGCGCCCACGTCTTCCCTGACACGAATGCCCACGACCTGGGCGAGCAGCCGAAGTGGCTGTACACGGTGGTCTTCCAAGCGACCGACCTGTGGGACGACGGCACGCCCGGTCACCGGGTGTCCGTCGACGCATGGGAGCCGTATCTGTCGCCGATCGAGGGAGAAGGGTGAGCGCGCCGTCGATGTTGCCGGGCCAGCCGTTGGACGAGGGCGAGCCGGTGTTCCGCGAGCCGTGGGAGGCCCACGCGTTCGCGATGGCGGTGCAATTACACGAGCGGGGTCTCTTCACTTGGCCGCAGTGGGCAGCGACGTTGGCCGAAGAGATCGAGCGAGCCCAGGATGCGGGCGACCCCGACAACGGCGCGACCTACTACCATCACTGGCTCGCAGCACTCGAACGATTGGCAGCCGAGACCGGGGCAGCGTTGGAGCACGATCAGGAACGAACGCGGGTCGCCTGGCGGCGCGCCGCCGACCGCACCCCTCATGGGAAACCGATCGAACTGCGCTCCGAGGACTTCACCGCCTGAAGACTTCACCGCCTGAGGGACTCGCGTGCCCCGGCCGAGCGTTGTTCGACCACGACCTGGACCGACTGCCACTTGTCATCCGAGAAGAGCGGCGACGTCGGATGTAATGGCGTCGCTCGTCACGTCCGGCGCCCAGACCACTCGGAGAGTGCCGTCCGGACCGACGCCGAGCAGACTCGCTCGCTCCCGGGACTTTGGTCCCTAACAGCGATGCTTGGATCTTCGTACGTTCTTCCTGTGCCCCACGTTCTTGATGCCGCGCCATGAGGCGACGCACATTCCCCGTTGCGACGCCAATGTTCCGAGCCATCGCCGTCCTCATCTTCGCTGCTGCTCTTGGGAGCTTCAGCATCGGGACCGTCGCCTCGGCGACAGAGGCGCCAGCCGACGATGTGACAACCGTGCCAGAAGGCGAAGACGCCGCTCAGGCAGCCCTCGACGAACAGCTTCGGGAGGGCGCCGACGTCTACAGCCAGGTCTGCTCATCGTGCCACCAGCCGGGAGGCGCCGGGCTGCCAGGACAGTTCCCACCCCTGATCGGCAATCCCAACACAGAAGACGCGGCCTATCTCGCCGATGTGATCGCCAACGGCCGCCAGGGCGAGATCACGGTCAACGGCGAGCCATACAACGGCGTCATGCCATCGTTCTCGACCCTCAGCGACGACGAGACCAACGCGGTGATCGCCTACATCCAGAACGACTTCGCAGCGCCGACGGCCGATGTCGAGGCCTTCGAGGCGACCGGTTCGGCGGACGGCACCAACCTGACAACGCTCCTGACCTACATGCTCGGGCTCGCGGCCTTCGCGATGGTGCTCACACCGCAGCTGCGGAGCGAGAACGACCGCATGAACACACCTTGGCTCGACGCCTGGCTGAAGGCTGTTGTGATCGTGTTGTCGGTCATCCTGCTCACGGTGTTCCTGCCGGACTGGGCCCTGAAGACCGGAACCGTCTCGAGACTCGGTCGTTTCGCCCAGGACTTCATCGGCACCTCGTTGTGGGCACTCGGTCTGGCCGTGGTCCTCGGCGGCCTCTGGTACGCCCACCGAGAGTCGCGGGTCTGATGCAGCCGCTCGAGTTCTACGACCAGAACATCCCCTGCCTCGCAGCGTGCCCGGTCCACACCAACGCCGGAATGTACGTCGCTGCCATCGCCGACGGCGACGACGAGAAGGCCTATCTGACCGCCAGACTCCCCAACCCCTTCGCATCCGTCTGCGGCCGGGTGTGCGCCGCTCCATGTGAAGACGCGTGCCGGCGAGGACAGATCGATCGCCCGATCGCCATCCGCGCTCTCAAGCGCTTTGTCACCGAACAGTTCGGCCCCGAGACGGTCGACCCCGAGACCGGCGAGCCGAACGACATGTGGAAGCGTGTGGCTGCTCCGCCATCGATTTCGCTGCCGCAGAGCATTGGCGTCGTCGGTGGCGGACCGGCCGGCATGGCCTGCGCTCACGACCTCCGCCGCCTCGGCTACGCGGTCACTGTCTACGAGGCCACCGACCGTCTCGGTGGTGCGATGTGGCTCGGCATTCCCGAGTACCGACTGGACCGGTCAGTGCTCAACGCCGACCTCGATGCGATCGTGGCGATGGGCGTCGACGTCGAATACGAAACCAAGCTCGGTGTCGACATCACGCTCGACGGGCTTCGCAGTCGGCACGACGCAGTATTTCTCGGTATCGGCGCCACCCTCGGCCGCGGTCTGGATCTCGAGGGAGCCGACGCCGACGGTGTCTTCAAGGCCATCGAGTTCCTGATCAACATGAATCGCGGGTTCGACGTCACGATCGGCGAACGAGTCCTGGTCGTCGGTGGCGGAGACGTGGCCATGGACGCGGCCAGAACCGCGCTGCGGGCGGCCGACTACGACGACAAGAAGACCGAGGCACCCGACGCTCGAGCACCGAACCCGTCGGACAGCGATCGGCCTTCGATGACCGAAGCCTTCGATGCGGCCCGCACCGCACAACGGGCGGGCGCCAAACACATCACGATCATGTCCCTGGAGTCTCGCGAGGAGATGCCGGCTCACGACTTCGAGATCGAAGAGGCCGAGCATGAAGGCATCGAGTTCGTGAATCGCCGGGGTCCGTCCAGGATCACCGTCGCCGATGGCCAAGTCACCGGCATCGACACCATCGGCGTTCGCTCGGTGTTCGACGCCGACGGCAAATTCGCCCCCGACTTCGACAAAGAAGACGTACAACACATCGAAGCCGACACGATCATCTTGGCGATCGGCCAGGCCATCGACCTCGACTCGCTCGGTCAGGACGGCCCCGAGATCAGCCCTCGGCGCACGATCGACATCGACTGGGACACCGGCGCCACGTCACTGGCCGACGTCTGGTCCGGGGGCGACGCGGCGAAGGGGCCACGCACGCTGATCGACGCCATTGCCGACGGCCGCCGAGCAGCCACCGACATCCATCAGTCATTCGGGGGGCAGAACGAAGCGGCTGTTGCGGGTCAGATGGTCGAGCTCCGCCAGTTCCATCGCCTCGACGACCTGTACGACCGAACCGATCGCGTCGACGTCCCCACGCTCGAAACCGGTCGCAGGGTCGGGCTGGCCGAAGTCGAGCTCGGCTTCACGCCGGAACAGGCTCGATGCGAGGCCAACCGCTGCCTGCGCTGTTTCGCCAACATTCTTCTCGACGTCGACGCATGCGTGCTGTGTGCTCTGTGCTCTGACGTGTGTCCCGTCGACGTCATCTCCCTCGTTCCGTCAGAGGAGATCGACCCGACGGTGATCGGCGCGACAGCGCTGATCCTCGACGAGGAAGCCTGCATTCGCTGCGGGCTGTGTATCGAACGTTGTCCACCGAACGCGCTGTCCATGGGGATGTGGACCGGAGTTGGAGTACCACCATGACCGTTGTCGACCCGCCGACCATGCTCGATCGGGCCAGGAAGACCCAGATCGGACGATCCATCTTCCGGACACCCACGAAAGTGACCCAGCGTGACCGAGCAGCCAGCCATTGGGCGAGCTTCCTGCTGCACATCTACCCGGTCAAGATCCGCCGCAAGGAACTCAGCTGGCAGTACTCGTGGTATCTCGGTGTGATCTCGGCCGTGCTGTTCGGCTCGCTCGCGGCCTCCGGCTTGTACCTCATGTTCTTCTATGTGCCGTCGCCGGCGTCGGCCTACACCAACATCCAGACGCTGCAGACCGAGGTCGCCTTCGGCCAATACATCCGCAATGTGCATCGGTGGTCAGCTCACCTGATGGTGTTGGCGGTGGCCGGCCACATGGGCAAAGTCTTCTACCGCGGTGCGTACAAGCGGCCTCGCGAATTCAACTGGGTGATCGGCGTTGTATTGCTCGTGCTCACGTTGCTCATGTCGTTCACCGGCTACCTCCTCCCGTGGGACCAGCTGGCCTACTGGGCGGTCACCGTCGGCAGCGAGATGGCGGGCTACGTACCGTTCATCGGCGCAGAAGTCCAGGAGTTGCTGGTCGGTGGGAGCTCCGTCGGCTCCACCACGTTGCTGCGGTTCTACGTCCTGCACGTCGCCGTGATTCCTGTGGTGCTCACGTTCATGCTGATGCTGCATCTATGGCGCTGGCGCAAGGACTCCATGCTCGAGGTCGACCGAGGAGAACCCAATGCCTGATGTGACGACTGATGGGACGAAGTCCACTCCTGTGAAGCTCGGCAAGGCGCCGAGCTCGAGCGATCATCGCGTCCTCGGCATCGTGCCGGGCAAGCCGGTCGCCGGTGTTCGCAAGGACCCCGCCGACGACGACATGGTGATGGTGTGGCCGCACCTACTGGTGCGTCACGCGGTCGCCGGCCTCGCCGCTCTCCTGCTCGTACTGGTCATTTCGGTCTTCTTCGATGCCCCGCTGCACGAGGTAGCGAACCCCACCCTCACGCCGAATCCCGAGAAAGCCCCGTGGTATTTCGCCGCCCTCCAGGAGCTGCTGGCCCACTTCCATCCGATGGTCGCCGGCGTCCTCGTGCCGACCGCCATCATTGTCGGCCTGGTCGCCCTGCCCTACATCGACCGCAGCGTGTTCATCAAACCCCAGCATCGAAGAGTCGCCGTCGCGACCTTCACGACATTCCTCGTGATCTTCGTGATCCTGACACTGATCGGTTTCGCCTTCCGAGGTCCCAACTGGGGCTGGGTCTGGCCATGGCAGGAATGGCATGGTGCGGTATGAGCAGCGGATCAGCGAGCAGAAACGGGTGCAAGCCATGAAGAAGTCGAACCAAACATCCACCACTCCCCCGAGCGAGGCCGAGGTCGCCGGCCGACGCAAGTTCCTGGCCAGCACCTGGGCTTTCGGAGGAGCGTTGCTGGCCGCCGCCGGTGCGTGGACCACGTGGGATCTCTTCCGCCCCCTCCCCACCACCGGATTCGGCGGCAAGGTCAGGACGATTCTCCCTGGAGCTGTGCCCGAGGTCGGCATCGTCGAGGTCCCCGCCGCCAGGGCGTATCTCACCCGCCTCGACGGCGAGATCGTGGCGCTCTCCGAGAAGTGCACGCATCTCGGTTGCCGAGTGCCGTTCTGCGACTCCTCTGGTCAGTTCGAGTGCCCATGCCACGGTTCGTTCTTCAACCGCGTCGGCGACTACCTCTCCGGCCCCGCTCCCCGGGGAATGGATCGCTACCCCGTGGAACTGGGCGACGACGGTCTGCTCTACATCAACACCGGTGAGAAGGAGAGCGGGCCGGAACCCGGCTTACTCCACGTGGACGAGCCGGCCACGGGCCCAAAGTGCGCTGGGGAAGGACACGGCTGATGCGTTACGAGGTCGACACCGAACTCGAGGCCTCGACGAACAGGGTCATGATGATCGGCTCCGTGCTGCTGATCGGCATGGCGTTGGTGTTCCCGCTCTACCGATGGTTCGAACCGTCCAACCGCGAGGAGAGTCGCGCCTCCCACCTCGACTCGCTAGCCGAGACCGGCCAGACGCTGTGGGGATTCAACTGCTCGTCTTGCCACGGATTGAACGGAGAAGGCGGCGTCGGCCCGGCGCTCAACTCTCAGCAGTTCCTCCAGGCCGCGACCGACGATCAGATCGCCCAGATCACCGCGGTTGGCGTTCCAGGATCCCAGATGAGTGCGTACTCCCAGGACTACGCCGGCCCGCTGACCTCGGAACAGATCAGGTCCCTGGCGGTCTACATCCGGTCATGGGAAGAGGACGCACCCGACGTGCCGGACTGGCGCGCCGGCCTCCCCGGCGGCTGACCCCTGCAACCCCCCGATCGGGTCAGTCGAGGGTGAACTGGGCGAGGGCTTCCGGGTTCGCCAGCGCGTCGAGGTTCTTGACCGGACGTCCGTGGACGACCTCGGTGACCGCCAGTTCGACGATCTTGCCGCTGCGCGTGCGGGGGATGTCGTCCACCGCCTGGATGAGCCCAGGCACGTGTCGAGGTGAGCACTTGGTCCTCAGTGCCACCTTGATCCGACGATCCAGATCGTCGCCGAAGTCGACGCCATCGGCGAGCCGTACGAACAACACGATGCGGGTGTCACCGTCCCACTCCTGACCGATGGCGATCGCCTCGATCACCTCATCGAACTGCTCGACTACTCGATAGATCTCCGCCGTCCCGATCCGAACGCCGGATGCATTCAACGTGGCATCCGATCGGCCGTGGATGATCATGCCTCCTCGTTCGGTCCATGACGCAAAATCGCCATGAGCCCAGATCGGACCTTCTGACGGGGTGCGAGCAGAACGGCCCGAGAAGCGGTCGAAGTACGCCGACCGGTAGCGAGCCTCGCCGTCGTCATTCCAGAACTCGAGCGGCATCGATGGGAACGGCATCGTGCAAACCAGCTCGCCCTTGACCCCCGGCTCCTCGATCGGCCGACCATCGTCGTCGAAGACCTCGATCGCCATACCGAAGCACGAACGCTGGATCTCGCCGGCAACGACAGAAGCCGTCGGGTCTCCGGCCACCAGGCAGCCACAGAGATCCGTGCCCCCTGACATGGACGAGAGATGGACGTCGTGTTTGATGGCGTCGTAGACCCAAGCGAACGCCTCGTGACTCAGCGGTGACCCGGTGGAACAGATCGTGCGCACGGTCGACAGATCGTGGCTGTCGATCGGCCGAAGCCCATTCTTCATCGAAGCGTCGAGATATTTGGCGGAGACGCCGAACAATGTCGCTCCAACCTCGTCGGCAAGATCGAACAAGGCCGCCGGGTTCGGGTGCGCCGGATTGCCGTCGTACACGACGATCGTTGCCCCGCTCGCCAGACACCCGACCAACCAGTTCCACATCATCCAACCGCAGGTGGTGAAGTAGAAGACGGTGTCGCCAGGACCGATGTCGCAGTGCAGCTGGTGCTCGCTCAACAACTTCAGGAGCACTCCCCCTGCTCGATGCACGATGCATTTGGGCTTGCCGGTCGTGCCGCTCGAGTACAGGATGAAGACCGGGTGGTCAGCGGGCAGACGGGCGATTTCGAGCTCCGCACCGAGGTGTGTCTCCACGGCGCTCGACCACAGGGATGCCCGGCTGATACCGGCGACGTCCGGAACGTCGGCCAACACGCCCACGACCAGTACCTGCTCCACAGAGGGCAGGCGCTCGACGATCTCACCGAGGCGGTCCAGGCAGGAGAACGAGCGGCCGCCGTAGTCGTAGCCGTCGGCCGCGATCAGGATCTTCGGTGTCGTCTGTCCGAAGCGGTCCACCACGCCGTCGACGCCGAAGTCAGCTGAGGTCGAGGTGAAGACGGCCCCGATCGAAGCTGCGGCGAGAAAGGCGACGATGGTCTCGCGAACATGGGGCATCCACGCCGCGACGCGATCGCCTGGCTCGACACCGACGGATCGCATCCACGAACCCATGGCTGCCGTTTCAGCCCGGAGGTCCGACCACGTCGTGGTCCGTTCGAGGCCCGTCTCGCGCCGTTCGATGATGGCCTCTCGATTCGCTCCGTCTCGAACAGCCAACAGATTCTCAGCGACGTTCAGCTTGGCGTCCGGCAGGAAGCGCCACCGCCAGAAGTCATCCGCTTCTTCGGTGTCGACGTCGCCCGGCTCCCCGACGACACCCGTCCAGTCCCAGACCGCCCGCCAGAACGCTCCCGGTTGGTCGACCGACCACGCCCAGAGCGCATCGGTGTCGACTGCCTCCGGCCGGACGGCCAGACGGAACTGATCGACTCGGGTGGTGCTGATGCGCTCTGCTGTCGGCTGCCAGAGCACAGTGCCCGAAGCCTCGGAACTGTCCCCGACATGCCCATCGCTGTCGACCTGCTCACTGCTCACGACCTGCTCATCTCGGTAGGACGTAGGTGCCCTGGCACACCGCCGTTGGCTTGTCTTCCGAATCGGTCCAGATCACCACGGTGCCGACAACGTTCCTGGATCCCACCGAATGGAGGTCGGCCCTGGCCCACAGCTCGAGTCCGATCGCAGGACGAACGAATCGAATCGACAGCTCGCTGGTGAGTGCCATCGCCTCGAGTCCGACAGCCCCGAACGTGGCGTACCAAAGAGCAAGATCGGCGAGGGCGAACTGCGTCGGCCCGGAGACGAAACCGCCGGGCCGGATCGAGGTCGGCTCCACCACCATCGTGGTGAGGACATGGCGCCCGGAGATCTCCACACATCGGGCCGCCGGCGCCGCCGCCCATTGCTCTGAGACGTACGCCTGAACCGATTCGGTGGTGACGCCGGCGGCTGGTGGGATCAGCGGAGACGTTGAGGAGGGGTTGGCCACGGGTCGACGCTAGTCAGCAAGCGCCTCCAACTCGAAAAGCATGACCGACTCCGGGTGCAGCACTGGAGGTTGGAGCCCGGAACTCATCAGTTGATCCCCCGAGAACACGATCTCGTGATCTTCGTTGGTGTACCCCTGCATCCACGCCGGTCGCGTCCGGCCGAACTCGAACATCGACCCGAGGTCGTCGATGATCGTGCAGCGGTAGCGACGGTCGGGGTCAAGACCCGAGAATCGCATCGGAAGGGGCACGGTCGTGATGCTGGGGGTCAGCTGCACATATGCCATCACGGCGTGAGTCCGATCCGGCGACACAACGCCATGAACGTTGGCCGCCGGGTCCTGATGATCGGTTCGGACGACATCGCCGTGGTGGAGGAGCGGGCGCAGGCGCTTGTGGAGGTCGATGGCGAGCCGTACTCGCTCGCGCTCGGCGTCGGTTGCCTTCAGCAGATTCCACTCGATCCCGAGCGACCCGAAGAGCGCCGTCGCCATGCGGAACCCGAGTTCTTGCGCGCGGTGGGTGGTGTGGGCCTGATGCGGCCCGATGTGTGCCCCCATGAGCTCCGGGGGAAAAAGCATCGTGAAGCCGCGCTGGATGCTCTGCCGCTCGAGCGCATCGTTGCAGTCCGAAGTCCACACGCGATCGGTGCGGCGCAGGATGGCGAGGTCGATCCGTCCCCCACCCGAAGCGCAGCTCTCGATCTCGACCTTCGGGTGAGCCTCCCTGATGCGATCGAGGAGTTCGTACAGACCAACCACGTGGCCGTGGGTACCGGCCCGACCTGGGTCGTCGATCGAACGTTGATTCGAGCCTTGGACGAGATCTCGATTCATGTCCCACTTGAGATAGGAGATGTCGTACTCGTTCAGCAGCGCCACGATCCGCTCGAACAAGTAGTCGCGCACATCAGCCCGGCCGCAGTCGAGCACCAGTTGCTGCCGTCCGAGCACGGGCGTGTAGCCGGCGGTGGTGAGTGTCCAGTGGGGATTCTTCCGATAGAGATCGGAATCGGGGTTCACCATCTCCGGTTCGACCCACAGGCCGAACTCCATCCCGAGCCCCTGCACATGGTCGACGATCGGGTGCAGGCCGTCCGGCCACACCTCCTCGCTCACCCACCAATCGCCCAGTCCCTTGGTGTCATCTCTCCGAGAACCGAACCAGCCGTCGTCGAGCACGAAACGCTCGACGCCGACGGCAGCGCCGACCTCCGCGAGTTCCTGGAGCGTGTCGAGATCGTGGTTGAAGTAGACGGCCTCCCACGTATTGAGGATCACCTTGCGTGGCCCTGCGAGGGGATGCATCTGTCGAACGTGGCGATGGAAGCGTTGGCTCGATGGGGTGATTCCGGTCTGACTCGGAGCGACAACGACGTCGGGCGATCGGTAGGTGGCTCCCGGCTCCAGTGTGACCTCGCCCGGTGAGAGCAGCTCCCCGGCCTGGATGTGGCGCCGACCATCGCTCAGTCGCTCAGCTGCGATCTCGTAGCTTCCGCTCCATGCCAGCTGGACGCCCCACACATCGCCGTGGTGCTCGCCGAATCCGATCGAGCCGGCGAAAATCGCCGGAAGCTGATCGTGCGACGTGCGACCGCGTCGGTTCTCGATCACCGACAGCGCTTCGAATTCGTGGCGACGGGGCTGGAACTCCTTGCACCACCGACCAGTGAAGCTCACCAACTCGGTTGCATGTACCGGCATCGGGATCGACGTCGACAACCGAATCAGGGAATACGGCGATTCGCCGACATTCGTGAGACCGAGAGCGACCACGACGGTCTCGGCTTCGGTGATCTCGATCTCGATGTCGAGCTCGAGACCAGCCACCTCATCGCACAACCGGAACACGGCCCTCTCGGCAGCCATCGTCGGCTCGGCCCGCTGCCCGAACACCGGGGCCCATGCCGAGCCGTCCGGCCGGCTACCGACCAATCCCGGTCGACCGAGAAAACCCGTGCCGTTCTCGGTCAGGAGCCCTATCGGGGCAGGCGCGTCGAGGGTCGCGTTGGCGACTGGCAGGGCCAGGGCGCGAGGATCGAAATCGACGATCGGGGCGCCGACATGAACGATCGCAGGCATTGCAGCACCGAGGTCGAGCACGACCGAGGTGGCACCGCGCTGCAACGTGACAGCAGAGGACATGGTCGATACTCCGACTTTGTTCGATGGGGAGCGGTGTGGCCGGGCTCTCAGCCCTTGTTCGCACCGAGCGTGAGACCGGCGATGAAGTGCTTCTGGAGCGCGAAGTAGACCGCGATCGTGGGTATGGCCACGTAGACCGAGGCCGCAGCGATCAGGTTGTCATCGGTGAAGAACTCACCACCGAGGTTCGCCAGCGACGACGTGATCGGACGATCATCGCCCTGCTGCTCGAGCACGACGGCCCAGAAGAAGTCGTTGTAGATCCAGGTGAACTCGAGCGTTGCCAGCGCAGCGAGCGCAGGCCTGGTGAGCGGCATGATGATGCTCCAGTAGGTTCGCCAAACGCTGGCACCGTCGACCACGGCGGCCTCGTTGAGCTCCTTGGGCAACAGCTTCATGTAGTTGCTGAGCACGAACGTGCAGAACCCGCTCTGGAACGCCACGTGGATCAGGATGAGACCCCACGTCGAGCCGTTGAGCTTGCCTGAGTTCGACATGAAGTCCGGCAGCGGGGTGCGGTTGTACATCTGGAACAGCGGCTGGATGATGATCTGCTGCGGCAGGAGGTTGCCGGCAGTGAACAGCACCAGGAAGCCGACGTTGAATCGCCAGCTGTAACGGCTGGCGGCGAACGCAACCATCGAGGAGAAGAAGAGTGTCAGGGCCAGGGCGGGAGCCAAGATGAGGAACGTGTTCCAATACTTGCCGAGGATGTCGCCCTGCTCCCACGCGTTGCGATAGTTGTCGAGCGTGAGCGTGTCCGGCACCGACAAGTAGCCGTCGCGAACAGTCTCTTGGAAGGGGCGGAACGACGAGAACACCGCACCGACGATCGGCACCAACCAGACGAGCGCCGTGGCGATGAGAAACATGTGGAGAAAGACTCGCGCCGGCGTGAGCTTCTTCTTGGAACCGGCAACCGATGTTGCAGCCATCAGGCATCACTCTCCCGGTAGTGGTTCGTGACGTACCAGATCACGAAGCCGAGACACAACAAGAACAAGATCACGGCGTAGGCCGAGCCTCGGCCAACGTTGCCTCCGCCCTCGCCCAGCAAGTTGTTGGTGGTGAGGATCGACAGCACCTGGGTGCGTCTCGGCGTGTTGAGCACGTAGATGATGTCGAAGGCTCGGAGCGCCTCGATGACGGTGATCACTGCGACCACGACGTTGATCGGCTTGAGCGTGGGGAACAGCACGTGACGAAAGGCCTGCCATTCGTTGCAGCCATCGAGCGCCGCCGATTCACGCAGCGACTGGTCGACACTCTTCATGCCGGCCAGGTAGAGGACCATGATGTAGCCGGCGTGTCTCCACCCCATGGCGACCAAGATGGCGATGAAGTTCTTGGAGATGCCCAGATTGTCGGTGAAGGAGATCAGGTAGTCCTGGTTACCGAGCCAGTTGACGCCCTCACCGCCGCCGAACAGCTGCGTGGCAAGCCCGTTGTCTGTCGAGTACATGACGCTCTGCCACATGAATCCGACGACGGCGAGCGAGAGAACCACCGGCATGTAGAAGACGCTCTGGTAGATCCGGGAGCCCTTGAGGTTCTTGTCGAGCAGGTAGGCCAACAGCATTCCGAACATGGTCGGCCCGATGAAGAGGAAGATCAGCAGGACCAGGTTGTTGAGCGCGGCCTGGAAGAAGTCACGTTCGAAGACAGTGAAGATCTGTTCGTAGTTCAGCAATCCGACGAGGCTGATCGTGTCGAACCGAATGCCGTTCCAGTCAGTGAAGGAGAAGAAGATCGAAGCGAGCGTCGGCACCCACACCAACAGGACATGGAAAAACGTCGGGACCGCAACCATCAAGAAAAAGACGGTGCGGTCCCGACCAGACAACGCCATGGGCCGCTTCCTCCGACGCGGAGCCTTTCCTTCAGCCTTGCTGCTGGTGGTCTGGTTCGTTGTCGGAGTCGCGGTTGCCATGGTTCAGAAACTCACTCTCCGCCGAGGAGAACCTCGGCTTGGGCTTGCATGTCTTCGAGGATCGAATCGATCGCCGAGGGGTCTGCAAGGAAGTCTGCAATACGGGGACCGGCAACGCCAGAGGCAAAGTCCGGGCTCGTGTCACGATCGAGGAACTGGGTGACGAACTTGGCGCCCTGGACCGTGTCGAACACCTTGTTCTGCAGATCGCTCCACACCGCGGTGTCGACCGAGGACGAGGGAGCGACGACCGATGCGTCCTCGCCCAGGTAGGCGTCCTGAGCGGTGCCGGTGCCGAAGTGGTACAGCATCTCCTTGGCGGCGCCCTCGTTGCCGGGCGAAGCTGCCATCATCCAACCGTCGATCGGGGCCTCGACGACCTCGGTGCCCCACTCGGGGTTGATCTCCGGGAACGGGAAGAAGTCGAGGTCTTCGAGTTCGTCCTCGGGGAACTGGGAACCAACGAAGGTGCCGATCGTCATCATGCCGGCCTCCTTGTTGACCAGGGCGGCCGCAGCCTCTTCCCAGGTGCGACCGTTGGGGTCGGGCTGGTGGGTCGGGAGCAGGGATTCCCAGGTCGTGAAGACTTCCTTGACCTTGGGGTCGGTCCAGGATTCGCGGCCGGCCATGAGGTCGACGTGGAACTGGTAGCCGTTGATGCGGAAGTTGAGCTGATCGAACGTGCCCATGGCCGGCCAGAAACCGTCGTTGGCAAAAGCGAAGGGGGTGACGCCTGCTGCTTCCATCTCACCAGCGAGGGTGGTCAGTTCGTCAACGGTGCCAGGGATCTCCCAGCCGTTGTCGGCGAAGAGGCTCTTGCGGTAGTAGACACCCCAGGCGTAGTAGGTCCATGGCACGAAGTACTGGTTGCCGTCGAGGCCGGTCGACGCGGTCTTGAAACCGCTGGAGAGCTCGTCGTTCAGACCCGCATCCCAGACGTCGTTGATCTGGCCGAGCAGGCCCTGAGAAGCGAAGAACTGCATCCGGAATCCGGCGAACCAAGGGACGATGTCGTCCGGGTTCTGGAGATAGGTGGAAATGTTCTCCTGGAAGGTGTTGTGATCCACCTCGTTGATGACCCCGGTGACGTTTTCGTTCGGGATCGACTCGACGGCGGCCACGAGTCCGGCCTGCGGAAGCGCATTGGAATAGTTCGAGCCGATGGTGACGTCGCCGGACGCGGTGCCGAGTTCGAAGCCACCGCCGTCGCCTGTTCCCGTTTCCTCTGCATCGTCACCGCCGCAAGCGGCGAGTACGGCGGGGAACGCGGCAAGGCCGGCGACGCCGGCAGCGCCCTTGAGCATCGAACGGCGGGGTAGTGCGAATCCGACCTTGGACGGACTCGGAGACTGCTGTGGCAGGCTCAGTTCGGACATGATTTCTCCCTTTGGTTACCCCGCGATGTGCGGGCCCAGACGTGATCTGACTCTCACCTCGTGCGAAACGAACACGGAACAAATCGGACAGTGTCCGAACGGACCCTTGTGATCCGACACGACACTATGTCCCAAACAAACGCCGTGTGCCAAACGAACGAGATCGGTCAGAAGCGATCAGAATCTTTCACCCGGCGAAAGGTTCTGTCAAGCACCAAACGCAGATCGGTGCCGAACGGTCACGTCGCGCTTCGCCACCGGCATGCCACCTGTTGCAGGAGTTCGTCCCCGATCGACGCTTGAAACGCATCGTTGCAGGCCAGTGCTTCTGCGAATTGTTCGAAACTGTTGACTTTTCCCACAGCCGTGGGGAACTGTGGTGGTTCCCATGCTTGCTCGACAGCGTCACGACCTCATTCTCGATGCAGTTCGTCGCCAGGGTTCGGTCCGCGTGCGCGATTTGGCCGAGCTCTTGGACGTGTCTGACATGACCGTTCGCCGTGACCTCGATTTGCTCGCGACGAGGAGCCTCATCGACAAAGTCCACGGCGGAGCCACACGAGTCGGCAACCAGAGCAGCAACGAGCCAGGATTCGAAGCCAAACAACGACAGCAACAGGACGAGAAGGACCGCATCGCGGCGGCCGCCGCTGCGCTCGTGGCACCCGGCTCTGCCATCGGACTCACGGCAGGCACGACCACATGGGCGATGGCCAAGTACCTCGTCGACGTTCCCAACCTCACGGTGGTGACCAACAGCTCCTCGGTCGCACACGTCCTCCACTCCTCGGCCCGGCCAGACCGAACCGTGGTGCTCACCGGTGGTGTACGCACGCCATCAGATGCTCTGGTCGGCCCGATCGCGCTCGGCGCTCTGGCCCGTTTGCACGTCGACGTGATCTTCATGGGCGTCCACGGCATGGATGCATCGATCGGGTACTCGACACCGAACATCGCCGAGGCCGAACTCAACGTCGCCTTCCTGCGCTCGGCCCAACGATCGATCGTCATCGCCGATCACACGAAGTGGGGCGTCCGCGGACTGGCGCAGATCGCCTCCCTCGAGGTGGCCGACCTCGTCATCAGCGACAAGGAGCTGCCCTCTGCCGCCGTACAGGCCTTCCACGATCACGACACAGAACTCAGACTCGTATGACCGATCGCCGCATCGATCCGGTGAGCGGAGACCCTGTGGTGATCGTCGGAGCACGTCAGGGCCGCCCGAACCTGCCGACCACCGGCTGCCCGTTCTGTGTGGGCGGACTCGAGTCGCCAGACCCCTACACCGTTCGCTCCTTCCCCAACCGCTGGCCCGCCTTGCCGCCCGGCCGAGCCGAAGTCGTCCTCTACAGCCCGGAACACGACGCCACATTCTGGGAACTCGGCGTCGCGGGTGCTCGTAGCGTCGTCGACATCTGGGCCGAGCGAACCGCCGCGCTCGGAAAGGAGGACGACGTCGACTACGTCTTGGTCTTCGAGAACCGAGGGCCCGAGGTCGGAGCGACGATCCACCACCCGCACGGCCAGATCTACGCCTTCGACCACATCCCACCGCTCCCCGCCCGGTCCCTGGCCGCCGCCAACCCACTCGACGGGCCCGGCACCGACCGCCTCGTCGCCTCCACGGCTCGGTGGTCGAGCTGGGTGCCATTGGCTCCCTCGTTCCCCTATGCCATTCGCATCGCACCCAACGAAGCCAAACCCGACCTCCCCTCGTTGGACCAAGCGGATCGCAGCGAACTCGCCGAGCTCCTCGTCGACGCCACGAAACGTCTCGATCATCTCTTCGAGGCCAGAACGCCGTACATGCTCTGGATCCATCAGCGCCCGACCGACGGCGGAGCATGGCCGGAGACGACCGTTCACGTTGACATCGTCACCCCATGGCGCGCTCGCGGTGTGATGCGATTCATCGCCGCCGGCGAGCTCGGCTCCGGCGAATACTTCAACCCGATCGTTCCCGAGGACGCTGCCGCCGCACTGCGTTCGGCGATCTGACTTCGAGCTCCGCGATCGGACTCAGCGCCGGTAGACGCTCTCCCCGTCGATCACAGTCAGACAGACGATGCCATCATCGTCGAGCTCAATGTAGGTGTCGGGCGGCGTATCGAGGCCGAGGACCGCTCGAGGACGAACGGCGGCAGCAGCAGAAGCGTCGCCGAGACCGGCATCGCAGAATCTCACCACGTTCCGCACGGCTTGGTCGATGCCGACCGTGGCACCCGCGAGCGTGCCATTCGGCAATCTCGCAACGGGGTCAGCGGTGACGCCGAGCAGCGCCACGGCATCGCTCACGAGCACCATTCGGTCCGAGGCTGCCTGCCACGCGAGTCGCACCATCGCTGGATCGACGTGGACGCCGTCTGCGATGATCCCGAAGCGGACTCGATCATCGAGCAGCAGCGCCGCTGCGAGACCGGGAGTCCGGTGCCCGAGACCACTCATGGCGTTGAAGAGGTGGGTGCCCATCGAGGCACCGGCCTCTATCGCGTCGGTCGCACACCGCAGGGGCGAATCCGAGTGTCCGAGCGACACCACGATGTTCCGGTCGGCGAGGGCCCGAATCATGTCGATCGCCCTTTCGACTTCGGGGGCAAGGGTCACCATGAGCACCTCTGCCAACGTGTCAGCATCAGCGAGGTCGATCTGACGGAGCGCACGCTGATCGTGGGCACCCGCTCGGCTCGGCGCCAGCCATGGGCCTTCCAGGTGAAGACCGATGGGATGCGCTCCGCTCCAACCGGCCGGCGGTCCAGCCCGCAACACGGCTGCCGCTTCCTCCCGCCGGTCGAATCCGTCTGAGACCAACGTTGGCAGAAACTGCGTGACCCCGTGCTCGACGAGTCGGGAGCCGACCTCCCAGATCGAGGTCGGGTCATCAGAGAAGTGATGCCCCCATCCACCGTTGATCTGGAGGTCGAGGTAGCCGCCGGGAATGGTCACCATCGCTCCAGTATGGACGGCCCCGACCGGGCCGGCACAGGCCGTATGGCGGATCGTTCGGTGCAATTGCCCTGTCGGTTCTCAGCCGACCTGCGGCAAGATCGAGGTCAACACGACAACAGGCCACGGGCGACCACGGCGCGCGAAGGACGAGGACATGTCATCACGATCGGAACGCCTCATGCGATCGGCGCGGGTCTTCGCCGGCCACGCCCGGTTCCGCGCTCACCAGACGCTGGCATCTCACGCCGTCCCCACCTACCGCAGGCTGCGATCGATCGACACGCCATTGACCGAGCGCTATCTGTTCGTCCTCGCCCATCCGCGATCGGGGTCGACCGTGCTCAGCCACGTGCTCCAGAGCCATCCGTCGATCGTTGGCTTCGGCGAGCACCACGAGGGCTACGACACCGCGGAGGATCTGGAGGCCCTGGCGGCGAGGAATGCCTGGTTCGCCCGTTCCCCTCGCACCACAGCGCCGTACACGATGGACAAGATCGTCTGGAACCACCACGGCCTAAGCGACGCCATCGTCACGCACCCGGACACTCGTTTCATCTTCCTCGCCAGGGAGCCTGCCGCAACACTCGAGAGCTATCGCCGCATGTTCGCCGACATGACCACAGACGAACGCCGTCTCGAGTCCTATCGAAACCGACTCGACGGAATGATCGATCTCGCCGAACGCATCGGCGACCCGGCCAGAACGACGTTCGTGACCTACGACGACCTGACCGCCAAGACGGCCGATGTCCTGGCTTCCTTGACCGATTGGCTCGAACTGCCGACACCGCTGCGCAGCGACTACGAGCTCAACAGCAAGAGTGGAAGTCAGAGCTGGGGAGATCCATCCGAGCACATCAAGGCCGGCAAGATCATCTCGCTCGACCACAGCCCGACGGTGATCGACCTCGACGTCCTCGACGAGGCGAACACGCTCTACGGCGCGTCGTGTGAACGTCTGCAGGCCCTCACGGAGAGTCCACGGCGGAAATCGCCTGCTGCAGAACTTCGGTGAACACCTCTGGGGCCTGTGCTCCGGGAATACCGATCGAGCGGTTGATCACAAAGGTCGGCACAGAATGGATGCCGGCATCTGCTGCGAACATGAGCTGCTCCGCCACTTCTTGTCGACCGCCATCGCCGGTGAGCCAATCCCGACCGATTTCTGGGTCGATACCGACCTCCTCGCCGAGCGATACCAGATCATCGACGGCTCCGATGGAACGACCCTCGCTGAAGTAGGCCCGCATGAGTCGCTCCTTCAGTTCGAGCTGGACTCCGAGTCGCTCGGCCAGGACGAGGATGCGATGGGCGTTGGCGGTGTTGGACCGCAGTGCCCGATCCATGTCGAAGGCGAGGCCGACACGGGCGGCCTCGGCGGTGACGTGATCGAGAATCTCTTTCGCTCGTTCCGCCCCGCCGAACTTCTTCTCATAGGCAGCTTTCACCGGCTCGCTGCGGTCCACTGGGGCCGTCGGGTCGAGTTGGAAGGCGCGGTAGGCCACGGAAACCTCGACGTCAGGGTTTGCCGCCTCGAACGCGGCAAGGCCGGCCTCCCACCGCCGTTTGCCGATGTAGCACCATGGGCACACGACGTCTGACCAGATCTCGACGTTCAGCGTGGTGGACGGTGCCGTCATGACCGCCGTGCCAGCTCTCGAGCATCGTCCTGGAGCTCCTGGAGCACGATCCGTAAGTGCGCGGTGAAGTCTCGCAACTGCTGACGATCGGCGCGCTTTCCGTCCGGACCGGTCGGCGGAGCGAGCGGCTCGCCGACGGCGATCCCGACCGGCACGCGCTTTGGGAGGCGGCTCCCCTCCCCCATGGCTTGACCGGTGCCGGAAATACCGATCGGAATGACCCGAGCGCCGGTCTTGGATGCCAGCCACGCCGCGCCACCGAACAACTCGGCCACATCGTGGCCGTCCTGCCGACCGCCTTCTGGGAAGACGATCATCGATTCACCTCGGTCGAGCAGCGCTTTCGCTGCCTTCAGAGCGTCGCGATCGGCCTCGCCTCGTCGTACCGGGATCGCACCGAGGGCGGCGCACACCCAGCGGACGATCGGCGGCTCGAACAGCGACTCCTTGCCGAGCGCGCGAATGCGACGAGAGCTGAGCGATGCCAACAGCGGACTGTCGAGGTGCGAGCGGTGCACCGGGGCCAAGATCGTGGGTCCCGGTAGATCGAGCTGCTCGGCGTTGGATGCGACCACATCGAAGTACGGGAAGAGGACCCGTCGCACTGTGCCCCGAACGACGCGATAGAACCGCAACGACGACGGCCGATCACCGGTCTCGAAGGCCCTGGTCAAGAGGTCGACCCCTGAGCGCTTCGATGAGCGTTTCGACGTGCTGTCGCTTGCGTTGGGTTCACCCACTCGAGAGAGTCAACCACGAATTCGACCTCTCCGATGCCGCATCGTTCCGGTGAGCATCGGTCTAGGTTCGACTGGTGCTTCGGTCGCTCGTCCTCCCGGTGTATCTGCCGTGCTTTTTCATCAATGGCGGGACCGCGATGCTGGTGCCCCTCCTCCCCCTCTATCTCGCCGAGATCGGACTCTCGGATTCGTCGCTCGGCTTGGTCATCGCCGCCGCCGGTGTCGGAGGGATGGTGTCGCAGGTCGGGTGGGGCCGGCTGATCGACCGATGGGGCGACAACGCGGTCATGGCCGCGGCGGTCGCCGTGATCTGCTTCGGCGTGGTGGCATTCGGGGTCATCGGGTCGGCCGTGGCGCTGGGCACGCTTCGTCTTGCCGCCGGTATGGGTTCGGCCGGCTGGGTGCTGTCGCGTCAGACATTCCTCACACGCGTCACCGATCCGGTGAGCCGGGGCAAGGCCATGGCGTTGTTCGGCGGCACGACGCGAACCGCGTTCCTCGTCGGACCGATCGTGGCCGGATTCGTGGCCGAGTGGGCCGGGTTCGGCACCGCGTTCGCCGTGTCCGCGTTGACGACGAGCATCGGTCTCGTCCCGCTCCTTGTCGCAGGCTCGACCGATGCAACCGTTCCCCACTCCGAGGGTCAGACACCGGCTCGTCCGTCGCTGCGCCCGCACGTCCGCCCGCTGGTCCTGGCCGGAACGGGCCAGATCCTCGTAATCACGGCCCGAACCGGGCGGTATGTCGTGCTGCCGCTCATCGGTGCTCAGGTGGGCCTGTCCATACGCGAGGTCGGGTTGCTGGTGAGCATCGGGGGCCTCGCCGACCTGCTGCTGTTCCCGGTTTCCGGGTACCTGATGGATCGGTACGGCCGACTCTTCGCCATCGTCCCCGCATTCTGTCTGATGGGGGCAGGCCTCATGATCTTGGCGGTCTCGTCCACCGGACTCGGGGTGGCGATCGCTGCGGTGATCGTCGGGGTCGGCAATGGCCTCGGCTCGGGGACGATGCTCACCCTCTCGGCCGATCTGGCGCCCGCCGTCGCTCCGAGTGGATTCCTCGCCGCGCTCGGAACGATCCGGGACGCAGGCAAGGTCGCCGGACCTGCAGCGGTCGGCATCATCACCGATGTGGCGAGTCTCTCGATCTCGGCGTTCACCATGGGGGCGACTGCCGTTGTCGCCGCGGCCGTCATCGCCTTCGGCATCGGCGAGACGCTCGATCGCTCGCCGACCCCCGTGACGGTCGGCTAGAAACGCGACGTGCCGTTCGCAACGATCAATCCACGCTCAGGTCCGCTCGAGATGTACTTCGAGATCCATGGACCAACCGATCCAGACGCTGCCGCCGATCCGAGCAGACGGGTGCTGAACATCAGCGGCACCGGCAACGACCTTCGAGTCAGCCGCCCTGATCGATCGCCGCTCAACCGGCGCTTCGAGGTCGTCCACTACGACCAACGGGGCCTCGGCCGGACCGAGAAACCGCCTGCTCCCTACACGATGCGTCAGTACGCCGACGATGCCGCGGCGCTGATCCACGAACTGGGCTGGTCGTCGTGTGCTGTCGTCGGCACCAGCTTCGGCGGAATGGTGGCTCAGCACCTCGCCATCCACCACGCGCACCTCGTCCGACGGCTGGTCCTCAACTGCACCTCACCCGGCGGCAGCAAGCCATCGTTCCCCTCGCACACCATCGAGGCGCTCGACGTGGAAGCACGAATCGAGATGCGAATGGGCCTGCTCGACAACCGCTGGGATCCCGGGCGTGACGATCCGATTCCCGGACTGGGCCCGTTCTACGACGCGATGGTCGAACACGAACGGATACCTCGAGAGGGCGAGGATCTCCGCGGCCGCCAGGCACAACTCGAGGCGAGGGCGACCCACGACGCCACCCCATCGCTGCACAGCATCGAGCTTCCGACACTGGTGTGCGCCGGCGAGTTCGACGACCTCGCTCCCCTGGCGAACTCGATCGCTCTCGTCGAGGCGATGCCGAATGCGGAGCTGCGAGTGTTCAACGGCGGACACTTCTTCCTCATCCAGGATCGAGCGGCCTTCGGGTCGATCATCGAGTTCCTCGACGGCTGACCTTCGGACGATTCACCAGGTGTCGACGAACGCGGCCGAGCGGCGGCCCGTGCCGGCTGGGGCCGATGAGCGGAACGCGGTGGTGATCCATCGCCTGGTGTCGGCCGGGTCGATCACGTCGTCGATCTCGAAATGGTCGGCCATCGAAACTCCTTTGCCGACCTCGTACATCTTCGCCACCATCGCCTCGAACATCTGCTGACGTTCGACCGGATCCTCGATCGCCTCCAGCTCGTTTCGGTATCCGAGCCGCACGAATCCTTCCAGCCCCATGCCACCGAACTCGCTGCTCGGCCAGCCGACGGTGAAGATCGTGGCCTTGAAGCTCCCGGCCGCCATCGCCTGGGCACCGAGGCCATAACCCTTGCGAGTGACAACCGTGCACATCGGCACTGTGAGGTTCGCCGCCGTCACGAAGAGCCTGGCCGCGTGCCGGACGAGAGCCGTCTCCTCCGCGTCCGGACCCACCATGATCCCAGGGGTGTCGCACAACGAGACGATCGGAAGACCGAAGGCTTCACACAGCTGCATGAAGCGGCTCGCCTTGTCGGCCCCGTCGGAATCGATGGCTCCCGCGAGATGCAGCGGGTTGTTGGCGATCACACCGACGGCCCGACCCTCGATTCTGGCCAGGGCCGTGATCATGCCGATCCCGAAATCGGACCGGAGCTCGAGAACCGAGTCGACGTCGAAGAGCTGATCGATCACCGCGCGGATGTCGTAGACGCGGAGGCGATTCTCGGGAATCACCTGACGTAGGAGCCGTTGATCCGGTACCTCCCACTCGTCGAGGGAACCCTGGAAGTAGCCCAGGTATCGCTTGGCCATGGCCACAGCGGCCGCTTCGTCTGCAACCACGATGTCGATCACACCGTTGCTGCATTGCACGGCGACCGGGCCGATCTCGGTCGGATGGAAGACCCCGAGTCCGCCACCCTCGATCATTGCCGGACCACCCATGCCGAGATTCGACCCCTCGGTTGCGATCACGACATCACAACACCCCAGCAACGCTGCATTCCCAGCGAAGCAGTAGCCGCCGTTGATACCGACCAGCGGCACGTGACCGGACAGCTCGGCGAACAGTTGGAATGCCAGGCAATCGAGGCCGGCGACCTGCACACCGTCGGTGTCTCCCGGCCGACCTCCGCCGCCTTCGGCGAACAACACCACCGGGAGCTCCAGACGGTGGGCGATCTCGAAGAGACGATCCTTCTTCCGGTGGTTCTGATGGCCTTGAGTGCCGGCGAGCACCATGTAGTCGTAGGAGGCGATGACGCACTGTCCGGCATCGCCGAATTGTTCGCCGTTGACTTGTCCGATTCCTCCGACCAGCCCATCGCCCGGTGTCTGCTCGATCAGTTCTTGGACCGACCGCCGCTTTCGTTGCGCGGCGATCACGAGCGGTCCGTACTCGACGAACGTTCCCTCATCGACCAGGTCGGCCAGGTTCTCACGAGCCGTCCGTTTACCGGTGCCGTGGCGCCGCTCCACCCGCTTCGGTCGACGTTCGTCCAGCCCGAAGGCGTGACGCTCGATCGATTCTGCGAGGTCCGGCCGGATGTGGTCGAGGTCGATCAGCTCGTCGTCCCCGGACGTCTCGAGGGTCGATCCGTCGCTCACGAAACCGAGCAGGGCGGTTCCGGCACCGACGGCTTCACCCGGAGCGACGTCGACGCTCGTGATCTGCCCGCCGCTCGGGGCGACGACGACGTGTTCCATCTTCATGGCTTCGAGCACCAGGAGCTCGTCGCCGGCGTGCACGAGGTCGCCGGCCGCGACAGCAAGCGACACGACCGTTCCGAGCAACGGAGCCACGATGGCGCTGCCCTCGCCGTGGATTTCTGTTTGTTCCGGCTCGCCATCCGCGAGTTCGGCGACCAACTCGCCGATCAAGGTCGTGTGGAGATCGAGTGAGGTGACCTTGTTGTTCGCCAGGAGCCGTCTCAGCACACCGACGTTGGTGTGGACGCCATCGACGACGAGTTCATCGAGCGCCCGGCGGGCGCGGCGCAGCAGCGTGTCGGCGTCCGCGGCATGGACGATCACCTTGGCCAGGAGCGAGTCGTACCGTGGGGACACCTCGAAGCCCTTGGTCGCGTGGGAGTCGACACGAATGCCGGCCCCACCCGGCTGCTCGAACCGTTCGATGCGGCCGGCCACGGGAAGAATCGAACCGTCCGATGCCATCCGCTCGGCATTCACGCGGAGCTGCACGGCAACACCGGAGACGGGTGGCGGCGCAGCAAGGCCGAGGTCGACGAGGGTCGAACCGCCGGCAATCGCCAACTGGGCGGCTACGAGATCGATCCCGGTGATGGCCTCGGTGACCGTGTGTTCGACCTGGATCCGGGGGTTCGCCTCGATGAAGACGTGGACGCTGTCGGTGACCAGGAACTCGAAGGTCGCCAGGCCCCGGTAGTCAAGAGAGGCCGCCATGCGAACCGCGTCTGACAAGATGGCCTCTCGGAGGCCGGGCGCGATCGACGTCGCAGGCGCGAACTCGACCACCTTCTGCCGCTGACGCTGCAGCGAACAATCGCGATCCCAGATGTGCGACACGGCTCCGGTGCCGTCGCCGATCACCTGGACTTCGATGTGCCTGGCCGACTGGATCAGCTGCTCGGCGAAGATCGATCCGTCGCCGAAGGCCGAGGTCGCCTCGGATCGGCATCGCTCGATCGCGCTCGCCACGTCGTCACCGGGGTGCACGATTCGCATGCCGCGACCGCCACCACCGGCAGCCGCCTTCAACATCACAGGTCCGGCCCGACCCATGAAATCGTCCAACTCGGCGGCCTCGGTGAGGAGGCCGGTGCTCTCCGCCACGTTGATGCCGAGCGACCGCGCCAGGTCCAGCCCGGAACGTTTGTCGCCAAGGGCCCGCAACGTCGTCGGGGTCGGACCGACGAAAACGAGACCGGAAGCCTCGCATGCGTCGGCGAAATGGGCGTTCTCGGCGAGGAATCCGTACCCAGGATGCACGGCATCACATCCGGCAGCGAGTCCGGCAGCGACCACGGAATCGATGTCGAGATAGGCGGCCGGCCCCGAGCCGGCGATCGCGGCAGACGTCGTCGCCAAGGCCATGTGACGCGTCGACGCATCATCCTCTGGAGCGATGGCAACCGTTTCAATGCCGAGGTCGCCGGCGGTGCGGATGATGCGAATGGCGATCTCGCCACGGTTGGCGACGAGCAGGCGTTCGAACATCGGCCGATTATCGGCCACGGATCGGCGGGGGTACAGCTGACGGCGACGAGCTCAGCGTCTTCGGTCGGGGACTCGCACCAGCCGAGCCAGCATCACGTAGTACAACCCGAGGCCGGACGAGAGCACGAAACGGAACATCATCGCCCACGGCCGGCCATCGACCACGGCCTGCACGGTCCACCACGCTCCGAAGCAACAGGCAGCCAGGACACCCATTTGAGCCAGGAAATACCCCGGGCCGGAGCGCTCTCGGTGGGCTCGACCGATCACGCGCAGCATGCGATCGACGACATCATCGCCGGCAGATCGCGCCGTGGTCTGATCGAGAGGTTGCATCACACGTGATCGTAGGAACGGGAGAGCGGGTACGACCAGAGGCGCACCGACCCAGCCGCTAGGCGCACAGCGCTCGGTCGACAGCGCTGGGTCGACGGCGCTCGGTCGACCGTACTGGGTCGCCAGCGGCGCTCGGGCTAACGTCGCTGTCGTGCTCTTCGTGATCTACGCCATCGACCGCCCTGACTCATTCGAGCTGCGGAAGGCAACGAGGGCCGCGCATCTCGAGTTCCTGGCCGACTTCGACACTCCCGTCGGCGGCCCGCTGCTCGACACCGACGGACAAATGTGCGGCTCGTGCGTCGTGCTCGACGTGCCCGATCGAGCGGCCGCCCAGGAGTTCGTGGCCAATGACCCGTACGCCAAGGCCGGCTTGTTCGAGTCGGTCCAACTCCACGAGTTCATGAAAGTGAGCTGGCCTCAATGACCGCCAAACCCCCGTCCAACCTGCATTGGAGCGACACCGACGCCGAGGTCCACAAGCTCGTCGTCGGCCCGTACGACAACAACGTCTTCGTGATCCGTTGCCGCCACACCGGCGAGTCGGTGATGCTCGACGCGGCGAACGAGCACGAGAAACTGCTCGAACTGTGCCGAACACTCGGCGTCCGGACGGTTCTGGAAACCCACGGCCACTGGGACCACATCCAGGCCGTGCCGGCCGTGCGTGATGCCGGGTACCAGGTGGGTATCACCGCTGCGGATGCGGCGATGCTCCCGAGCTACGACTACATCCTCGAAGACGACACTCGGATCCAGGTCGGCAAGCTGTCGCTGCACACCATCCTGACCCCGGGGCACACTCCCGGGTCCATCTGCTTCCGGCTCGTCGACAAGCCACTGCTCTTCACCGGCGACACCCTGTTCCCCGGTGGCCCCGGTGCGACCAAAGGGAACAAGTCACACTTCGATCAGATCATCGAGAACATCGACACCCGCTTGTTCCCCCACGGACCGGAGACGATCGTGTTGCCGGGTCATGGCGACGACACCACGATCGGTGACGAACGACCGCACCTCCAGGAGTGGATCGACAGGGGCTGGTAAGCCAGACTCCCCAACCGATGGACCTGCCGGCGACACGCGAAACTCCGCGTGAGGGGACGGCGAGAGCTGCACTCGCACGACCGGACTTCCGTCGCGTCTACTGGGCGTCATTCGCCTCCAACATCGGGCGCTGGATGCAGAACGTTGCGCTCGGTGTGCTCGTGTTCGAACAAACCGAGGATCCCTCGTTCACCACGTTGGTGATCTCGGTCCAGATGTTCCCGTTGCTGATCCTGAGCATCGTGGGTGGTTCGCTCGCCGACAGCATCGATCGGCGCCGCCTGCTCCTGGCCACCCAATCGTGGCAAGCCATCTTCAGCGGTGTGTTGGCGTGGCACGTGTGGGACGGATCCTTCGACCGCACCACTCTTCTCGTCATCGTTTTCATGACCGGATTGGGTCAGGCCCTCTTCGCTCCGGCGTTCAACGCGATCGTGCCGACGTTGGTCGGCAAGGAGAACCTCTCGGCCGCCATCTCGCTCAACTCGGCACAGATGAACGGCAGCCGCGTGATCGGTCCCGTGATAGGCGGGTTCTTGATTCCGACGGTCGGAATCGGAGCGGTCTTCGCCGTGAACGCGGTCACCTACATCTTCGTGATCGCAGCGCTGGCCTCTGTGGCCGTGCCGGCCATGACCCCGCTCACCTCGTCGATGAAGGATCGGTTGCTCGGTGGATTCCGCATCGCACGACGATCGACACCGGTGGGACGGTCCCTACTCGTCATGACCGCGTTCTCTCTATTCTGCCTTCCATTCATCGGCCTGATGCCCGTGATCGCCGAGAACAGTCTCGGGGTCGACGCCAAGAGCAGCACCTTCGGCTTCCTCTACGGAGCGTTCGGACTCGGAGCACTCGCGGGTGCCATCAGCGTCGGCACGGTGCTCCTCGACGTGCCGAAGGAGCGGGTGGTTCGTCTCTCGCTGGGATGCTTCGGTGTGGCGTTGGCCGTGTTCTCCCTCCTGCGATCGGCTCCGGCCGCCTTTCCGGTCCTCTTCCTCGTCGGGCTGTTCTACTTCACCATGCCGACGGCCCTCAGCACGTTTCTCCAGCTCCACCTGGGCGACGAGATCCGTGGTCGGGTGATGGCACTGTGGATCATCAGCTTCGGTGGGACCGTCGCCATCACGAACTTCGGCTCGGGCGCCATCGTCGAGATGACATCGCTGACCACGGTGTTGATGGTCGGAGCCGTGGCCTCGACCGCCATGGCGCTTGCTGTCCGGCTCGAACCAGGTGACCTGGCGACCGAAGCCCTGCTGGACGAATTCGAGTGACCCTCCCCGATTGGGGTCGGAGCTTCACATTCACAATCCCTGGCCGTCGTCAATTTCTCCTACGCAGATAGTGCAATTGTCCGGCGGGAAAATAGAATCGTTTCCATGGCCGAGACTGCCCTCCTCGAAATCGACGATCTCCACGTCAGCACCCTGTCAAACCGGAACCAGTCGGCGGTCGAGATCCTCGAGGGCGTGTCGCTGACGGTCGGCCAGGGTGAAGTCCACGCGCTCATAGGACCGAGCGGCTCTGGCAAGTCCACGTTGGCGGCCGCCCTCATGGGCAGCCCCGAGTACGAGGTCACGAGCGGGCGCATTCTGTTCCAAGGCGACGACATCACCCACTGGGACACCGACGTCCGGGCCAAGGCCGGCATGTTCCTGGCCTTCCAGTATCCGCAGGAAGTCGCCGGCGTCAGCGTCTCGAACTTCCTGCGTCAGGCGCTCAGCGCCCGCAAGGGAATGGACATGAGCGTGCTCGAGCTCCGACTGTCCCTCACGGAATGGATGAAACGGCTCGACATGGACGAGTCGTTCATGGAGCGCTACGTCAACGAAGGATTCTCGGGCGGCGAGAAGAAGCGCAACGAGATCCTCCAAATGGCCATCCTCGAACCTGAGTTCGCCATCCTCGACGAAACCGATTCGGAGCTCGACATCGACGCGTTGCACACGGTCGCCGTGGGCGTCCGAGAAATCCGCAAGGATCGACCCGCACTCGGTGCGCTCGCGATCACCCACCACCTGCGGCTGCTCGATCATCTCGAACCCGACCACGTCCACATCCTGATCGACGGCAGAGTCGTACGATCCGGTGGCATGGAACTGGCAACGGTGCTTGCTGCAGACGGCTACGAGAGCTTCCGATGAGCAGCATCGACCCGCAGGCGATCCGCAAGGACTTCCCGATCCTGCAGCAACTCCAGCGAGCAAGCGACGGCACCGACCGTCGCTTGGTGTTCCTCGACTCCGCCGCTTCGTCGCAGCGTCCGCGCGCCGTGACCGACGCCATGACCAACGTGTACGAAACCGGCTACGCCAATGTGCATCGTGGCGTCTATCAACTCGCCGAGCGGGCCACTAACACCTACGAGAGTGGCCGGGCGGCCGTCGCTCGTTTCATCAACGCACCCTCGGTCGACGAAGTCATTTTCACCAAGAACGCCACCGAGGCCATCAACCTGGTGGCCAACTCGTGGGGTCGCTCGAACCTCGGCGAAGGTGACGCCGTCGTTCTCACGATCATGGAGCATCACGCCAACATCGTTCCCTGGCAGATGCTCGCCGCCGAGCGTGGCTTCGAGATCCGCTGGATCCCAGTCACCGACGACGGCCAGCTCGACCTCACCGATCTCGACCGGTTGCTCGACGGGGCGAAGCTCCTCAGCTTCACCTCGATGTCGAACGTCCTCGGAACGCTCACGCCGGTTCGCCAGCTGATCGACGCCGCCCACGCGGCCGGTGCGCTTGCTCTGGTCGATGCCTGCCAATCCGTCCCCCACCTCCCAACCGACGTGGTCGAGATGGATGCCGACTTCATCGCCTTCAGCGGCCACAAGATGCTCGGCCCGTCTGGCATCGGCGTCTTGTGGGGTCGCAAGGAGCTGCTCGACGCCATGCCGCCATTCCTCGGCGGCGGAGGCATGATCGTCGACGTCACCACGGAGGGCTTCCGGCCCGATGCGGTCCCGGCTAAATTCGAGGCCGGCACTCCCCCGATCGTCGAGGCCGCAGGTCTCGCCGCCGCAATCGAGTACCTCGAAGCGATCGGGATGGACGTCATCCGTCAGCACGAGGTCGAGCTCACTGCGTATGCCCTGCGCACGCTCCACGAACGACTCGGCGACAGCATCACGATCTTCGGACCGGCCGAGCCGGCGGCCAGGGGTGGCGTGTTGTCGATCGAGCTGGACGGTGTGCATGCCCACGATGTGAGCCAGGTGCTCGACGAACATGCCGTGTGCGTTCGTCCCGGTCACCATTGCGCCAAACCGCTGATGCGCCGCTTCGGAGTGAATGCCACGGCACGGGCAAGTTTCTACATCTACAACGACACCGACGACGTCGATGCGCTGGCCGACGCGCTCGTCGCTGCCAACGACTTCTTCGCCATCTGAATCGGAGCACCACCATGGCCGGACTGGAAGACCTCTATCGCGAGATCATCCTCGATCACTATCGAAGCCCACGAAACAAAGGTGAGCTGGAGTCACCTCCGGCTCACCGAATCGAAGGCTTCAATCCGCTGTGCGGCGACGAGATCGTGGTCTACGTCGATCTCGACGACGGTGTCGTCAACGACATCAAGATCGGCGGTCAGGGCTGTTCGATCTCGCAGGCGTCTGCGTCGATGATGTCGGCCGCGGTCAAGGGCAAGAGCGTCGAGGAAGCCAAGGCGATCACAGGTGCCTTCAAGCGGCTCATGAGCATCCACGAGACCAACGTCGGCGGCGACGGCACCGAGGCCGAGTTCGATGACGACGTCGAGATCGCTGACGACATCGATCTCGGCGACCTGGAAGCGCTCCAGGGAGTGGTGAAGTTCCCCACCCGCATCAAGTGCGCCACCCTCAGCTGGAACACCCTCGCCCAAGCCTTCGACGAAGCCCAGTCCTAGCCCTCATCAAGGACCCCCAACCTCAACCCGAGGCTATGACCCCTGCGATTGGGGGCCCCAAACCTCGGGTTTGAGCCCCACAGAATCGGGGGTCATAGCCTCGGGTTGAGCGGGCCGGGCGAGATCGCTGTGGGCCGAGCGTCAGCGACGCCGGAATGGCCACAGCTTTCGCCATCCGCCACGGCGATTCCGCTCGGCGGTCTCGGCCTCGACCTCTTGGCGGATCTTGGGGCCGACGCTGTTGATGATGTCCTCGGCCGAGTCGAGCAAGGCCGCCACGGACGGATCCTCACCCACGCTGGCAGGCGGCTCCGGTGTGACCGGCGTGATCAGCGAGCCGTGACGCCAATTGACGTCCGCCAGCCGGCGTTCGAACTTGGGGCAGTCCTCGGGACAACGCCACGGCGCTTCGGGTGCGAGATCGAGAGAACACTTCCGCACGGTGTCCCCGCTTGCATAAGCCCGACTCTGAAAGTGTTTGCAATCCTGCCGCATCGCCATCCCACTCATTCTGGCATCCTTGAGCCATGACCACTCCTCACCTCAGTGCCGAACCCGGAGACTTCGCCCCCACGGTGTTGATGCCGGGCGACCCCCTTCGAGCCCGATTCATCGCCGAAACCTTCCTCGATGACGCTCGGCTCGTGACCAACATTCGATCGATGGAAGGCTGGACCGGCACCTACAACGGCGTGCCGATCTCAGTCCAGGGTTCGGGGATGGGCGTCCCCTCATTCCAGATCTACGCCTCGGAACTGGTCAAGTTCTTCGGTGTAAGGCGCATCGTTCGAGTCGGTTCGTGCGGGGCGCTCCAGCCCTCGCTCGCTCTCGGCGATGTCGTGGTTGGCATCGGGGCCGGCACCGATTCGACCGTCAACCAGACCAGGCTCCAGGGTCGAGACCTGCCGGCGGTGGCCGACTATCAGCTGCTCGCCGACACGATGGCGGCCGCTGCGGAGCTCGGGATCGATGCGAAGGTCGGAACGATCTTCACTTCCGACTTCTTCTACGATCCGGACCCTGACTCGAAGGTCTTCGAGCTGCTGGCCCGGTACAACTTCCTGGCTGTCGAGATGGAAGCGGCCGGCCTCTACGGACTCGCCGCCGAGCTCGGGTTTGCCGCACTGGCCGTGTGCACGGTGAGCGATCACATCGCTCTCGAGCAGCAGATGAGCACAGAGGACCGCCAGACCAGCTTCAACGACATGATGAAGCTGGTGCTGACGGCCCTCACCTAGCGGGGCCACTGCTCATTGCAGTCCCTCAGCGGAGCCGCCGGACGGCATCGACGACCTCTGCCAGATCATCGAGCGACGATGACCGTCCGAGAGCTTCGATCTCCTCTGCGACATCGTCGAGGTCGATGCCGTCGGCGAACGGGCTCTCCCGCAGAACCTCGGCCAACGCCGCAACCGTCACCGCCAACCTGAAGTCCTCGTCGGTGTTCGACCAGCCGTCTTCGATGATCGATCCGCTCAACTCGAGGCGGGTCTCGATCACATCACGATCGTCAGGGTCCTCCCAGCGCATCGAGACGGTGCCGAGGCGATCCGAGCTGGACACACCATTGCGGAGCACGAGCTCGTAGAGCGCCGTGACCTGGTGGCCTGCCCCGAGCTCGCCGGCATCGACGGCGTCGTTGCGGAAGTCGCTGTCGAGGACTGCCCGATTCTCGTAACCCAGGAGGCGGTAAGACTCGACAGCGTCCTCGTCGAACTCGACCTGGATCTTGGCGTCGATGGCAACGGTGAGCAGCGTCGAAACGAGATCGTCGCTGAACAGCCGCTCGGCCTCCTCTGTGTTGTTGACGTAGGCATAGAAGCCGTCGCCGTCATCGGCGAGCGTCTCCATCGTCACGTCGTTGAAGTTGCCCATGCCGACGCCGACGGTCACGAGCTGGATGCCCCGATCAGCATCGTCGCGGATCAAGTCGACGAGACCGTGAGGATCGGTGATGCCGACGTTGGCGACGCCGTCTGAGGCCAGGATCACACGGTTGATCCCGTCGCGGATGAATGCATCGCCGGCGAGTTCGTAGCCTCGACGCAGGCCGGCTTCCAGATTGGTCGAGCCGTTGGTTTCGAGCTCGGCGATGGCGTCGAGGATCCGGTCCCGGTTACGCACCGATGTCGGCTCGAGCAGCACCGTCGCGCCGTCGCTGTACGTCACGATGGCGACGGTGTCATCGCGATCGAGCTCGGACACGAGGCGTTCCAGTGCCACCTTCACGAGTCCGATGCGGTCGTCTCGATCCATCGAGCCGGACGTGTCGACGACAAAGGTGAGGTTCGCGGCCGGCCGTTCGGAGTTGCGCACCTCCTCTGCCTGAACTCCGAGGCGAACGATGATGTTGTTGTCGTCGAATGGCGATGGGCCGGCGTCGGCCATGACGTTGAGGCCGTTCGCCGGTGCGTCGTAGTCGTAGTCGAACGAGTTGACGTACTCCTCGACCCGAACCGAGTCGGCCGGCGGGAGCTGCCCCTCGCCCAACCACCGCTGAGCGATGCTGTAGCTGGCCGTGTCGACGTCGAGGGCGAAGGTCGAGAACGGGTCACGGGCGACATCGACGAACGGCCGAACGCCATAGTCCTCGAACGTGTTGTCCTCGGTCCGGTCAGGATCGCCTGGTTCGTCGCCGAAGAATCCTCCGTTGGACGGTTCGGAGGCATCGTCGACGGCCTGCGCCGACTCCTCTTCGACCGCCACCCGGTCTTCCGTGACGTCGTTCGACGGAGCCGGAGC
>RCMY010000088.1_pt1 | contig 81491 bp, 88 predicted proteins | sample 2041341 | NCBI WGS metagenome assembly RCMY01 (sample SAMN09708234, study PRJNA481090) | Marine sediment metagenome, whole genome shotgun sequencing project. | reverse complement strand
CATCGGTTTTGGCCATGTCGTAGGTGACCACTGCCATTTCAGTCTTCTGGTCGAAATCTATATGGGAAACATTTTTAAGGTTTCCCGCCCTTTCTACATCCGTTTTACATTGATCGTAGTTTCCGTAGATTTTCAATTTTTCCGTCTTTGCATTTTTCATTTGGGCGTTGCCCAGCGTAAGGGATAGTACTGAGATAGTAGCTATCGCTATTTTGCTTATCGATTTCATTTTATGTTTTTAAAAATTAGTGTAGATAATGAACAAGCAAGGGATACCCTCGCTAGAGGACAGTTTTATGGCTGTCAAGGAAATAATCTAGCTTAATTTTGGAGGGGACCAAATTGGAAAATACACCAAGTGTGGTAGTGGCAGACTGTAACCCCAAGTGTTCGTTGCTGGAGAAAAAATAAATCTAGTGCTATTCTCCATGGCATTGTCATGGATGAAGGATACTAAGATCGGTGGGAAGATATGGCAAGATGGTCGATCGCCACACCCATCGTTGTCTTGGTCATTTTTACTGTTGCCACAACAGGACAGGCTATCTTTGGAATTTTCGCAACAGCAGTTTTTCAAATCGTTGAGAGACATTTCCCTTGAAGAAAACTGTATCGAAGTATTTAAAAATGAAGCTGCACCGACCTGAAAATCAGATAATAAAATCAACAATACGGTTATGTACAACCTGATTTTCATTCTTAATAAATATAGTGCAAAATTATAAATTATTCCGTCTTGATTGACAATTATAAATTAACATTTGACTATATGCTTTTAAATTGGTCATGTGACTTTAAAGAGGGATACTATTACTGGCATCAATTTATGCTTCAGACTATTTCAGGACATATTGTGCGTTACCGACCATCTTTAGGATTTTGTGGAAAAGCGTTAAGTATTGTTGCTTAGATTGTAACATGTTAGTAGTTGTAACCCATAGTAGATTAAATCTTAAATTTGAAAAAAAATGCATATAAGAATGAAATATTTGTGTCTAAGATAATTATTTTCTTTTAGTTGAGACGTGAATTTGAATTACGGGTTTTCGAAAATGGTCAATTAAGTTTTGAGCTTCATTACAGCGCTCAAGTAACCAATATCGATTAAGTGCATTTTAAAGGGTGTCAGCAGGTAAGCAATGAGCTTTTGAGGGCGATTTCTTACTCTAGCTGCCAAATTCCATGTTCACAGGAAATCCAAAATAGGTGGGAGGGCAGGGTTTCGATTGTTCTTTTTCCATAGCTCTTCCCTATAGAATTTTTTGATTAAATCCATTTAAAACGAGTTGATCAACCAGTACAAAAAAAACCGCTCGACCATGGTCTTGGAATAGCAATATTTAGAGGCCTTGAACAAGGTTGTACAATTACATAGCGAAACCTCTCGGTAAAAAGTCATGGTCAGAGTTAACCATGAAATCGAAGACTTGCCCCAAAATGTCCGGAAGTATTATTGCTTAGCAGAAAAGAGGGTCCTACTAATTTAGAAATTTCGGAGGATTTTAAAGTTTCAATCAAGACCGTACAGGCGCATTTAACCAAGGCTTTCAGGGTGCTCTGAAATAGACTGGACGCGGAGTATAAAACGTTTTTGATTTTATTGTTTGGGAGTAAGACGCTGCGAAGTTAGTTTTAAGCGAATCTAAATTAATAACGGATAAGGAAACATCCCCCTTAGACTCAACGGAAGAGTGACCTTCATCAAGGGCCAAGTAAAACATAAATTATCGGGTTATTGCTTATCAAGTTTTTGAGATGTATGGAATAGTCTCTTAGATAATGAGGTCAAACCCTTTTCCCTTATCTTTATGCTCCGTTGGAATGCTAATACTATTATCTAAGTTAAAAGTATTCTCGTTGTTCTTTTCTACCACTATATCATTGCTATATTGTTGCATACCAGCCTGCATGGCATTCATACGATTATCGTCAGCATTAATATCTTTGAACATAGGGGATTTTAAATTTAATTCTTTGGCCAATTCATAGCCGAGGTTGAAGGCCTCTTTGTAATTTTTATCAACATTTGTTTCTTCGCTCATATCTTAAAAAGTTTCACGTGCATGTTTTTCAATATATTTATTGATAGAATCACGATCGTAAAGAATGATTTTCTTTTGGGGTTGTGAGAATCTAATTTTTCCTTCGTCCCTAAGTTTTTGCAGAGTAGTTGTGGATTTTATTTTAAGATGTGACATTGCTTCTTCGCCATCGATCCATTTATCGGGCTTATCTATTCGTTTTGCTTCTACATGCTCGACTACCTTATCAAATAAGGCGTAAAAAGCTTCTTCTTGTAGACATACTACTTGCATTGTATTGATATTTTGAGATAAATAGAGCCTTTAATTTCTCCGTTTATATCCCAAAAGATACCACTTAAATGATTTATAGTATGCTTACATCGCCATAATACCGATTTTAAAGATGAAAGCCCTTTTTAAAAGTTCACAACTTTCTCCAATGCATCATCCGCTTCTTTATGCATAAAATTCGATTGGTAATTGACCGTCGTTGTAATCGAAGAATGGCGATACAATTTTTGAAGCATTTGAATCGGAATTTTGTCCCCCGAAATATTACCGAAGCTATGCCGTGCTATATGCATACTAAGTTTCTTTTCGATGCACAATTTTTCAGCTACAATTTCCAATCGACGATTCAGGTTTCTTGTTATAGTTTTTATTCGAGTTGCGACCCGTTTATCGTCCTTCAAATCAGTCCCCTTTAAATAAGGAAAAACCAAATCGTTCTTACTTTTCTTGAGAGACACGTAATTTTCTAATATTTTCTTTGCCTTTTCCGGCACCGCTAAAGAGACAAGTTTTTTGTTTTTGCCCATTCGATAATAAAGCCTATTATCTTTAAAATCCGTAAATTTTAATTTTATGACATCGCCGACCCTTATTCCAGCAAAGTAAAAACTCGTCAGCCATGTATTTACGGCATTCTGTTGAGCAGGAGTCAAATTATTTGCGTTTTCAAGCAATTTCAACTCTTCCCTATTTAATCCGATTTTTTCGGTTTCAGGAAATTTAATTTGAATTTTACCTTTACCGAATGGATAGTTTTTATCGTCAACCTCAAATTCTTTCCGAGAAAAGTTATATATCGTCCGTATCAGCATGAGATAATTAATAGCCGTCCTTGGAGCTACTTTTCTATCAAAGAGAAGAAATGTCTCAAAACGCTTAAGTAGCGTCACATCCAAATCATTAAATTTCAACTCCTTAAGCCCCAAAAATTGTTGAAATATATCCAGTCTCTTTTTTTGGTTATACTGCTGATTAAATTTTTTCCTCTTTAGAAGGTTGGAAAGAAAAAGCTCACTAGCCTTGAAAAAATCCATTTTGGTTCTTCCGATAATTTTATTCTTTATCTTATTAACGGATTCATCATTGCTCCGATTTTCACTTTCTATGAGCCTATCGTTAGCATCCGCAAGTTTATTTGCCAATAGACTATTAAGGCGTTTTGAATTGGGATGAGATTTTTTGACACGCTTATTTTGATTGTCCCAAAATTTATTTTCTACATATTGCCCAATAAATAAGTAAGATGGTTTTCTGTCCTTAATAATCCGAATTGCAAGAGGGAACAGTCCCACACGATTTGGTTTCTTCATTAAAACTGCTTGTATAGAGGCCATGTCCTTAGTATTTATACAATAAAGATAAGTAATTTAGGTAAAACATAGGTAAAACATTTAGTGGTTTTTAGTGTGTTTTAATGATTTCGAAGGGCGTGGCGTTAAACGCAAAAAGCTCACAAACAATTGATTGTTAAACCATTTAAGACCATAACGGTACAAATGTCCCAGAATTCATAACCCGGAGGCCGGGGGTTCAAGTCCCCCTCACGCTACTAGTAAAAACAGGCCTTCCAAGAAATTGAAGGCCTTTGTTTATCTCTGTACAACAATTTGTTGTTATACCTCAGTGATTGATTATGTGAGTGTCTAATATTGCTCAGATTTACTCATTCAATAAATTCTACTTTGAAAAATTAAATTCTAAACCGGAATCATAATAGGACTTTTCTACTTGAAACGATAGTATTTATAAAGGTCTACCCTAGATATGATTTTATATATTTTATGTAGGGATATTGAGGAGTAAGCCTGATTTCATCAAAACTTTAAAATAAAGCCGTTGAATCTTATGGGCCGGGCGGCATTTTTTGTTTCCGTGGCTCCTTTACGGGTATTTTAGTTGGATTTAGGGTTGATTCCGGGACGTTCCGGTGACAACGGCGCCCAGTTATTCCCAGAGGATTCATCGACCAAAATACCTATGAGAAGACTGATAATTATAGCTAAATCGTACCATTGCTTCCCCTTTGTCATCAGCATAAGTAGGCAGAGATTAACTATATAAAGTACAAATAAATGGATACGCGTAAAATCTATCATTTTCAAGTATCTATTTCCCGTATCATGAGACATGGAAAGTAGTGAACCTTTCACCAGAGATATCGCGACCGAATATAGAAATATAGTCAGTAGCTTTCCTCTTCCCTACATAGTGGAATTTTAATTTAGAAGTTCGTTATAGTGATTACTATCATTTTTCATTAAAGTAATGTAAAACTAGGAATTAAACTTATCTAGATTTTCTAACCAATATTCCATATCATAGATACCTTCTCCCATCTTTGCGAAAAGGTCACCAATTTGTTCGATACGTGACGGCATGTTCCTAATGGTAAACTGACGAGGGGTAAGTCCTTCTTCCAATTCTTCCCAAGTGACAGGCGCGGAAACGGGAGCATTGGGCAAGGGCCGAACCGAATATGCCGATGCTATGGTGTGGCCTTTACGGTTCTGGAGATAATCCAAATATATTTTTCCATCTCTGTTCCTGATACGGCGTTCCAAGGTTGAAATCTTCGGAAGGCGTTCTTCAACTAAGTGACATAATAGTTTGATAAAGTTCCGCACCTCCTCATAGGTATACTGTCCGCCCATGGGAATAAAGATGTGGAGCCCTTTGGAACCTGAAGTTTTACAATATCCCGGTATTTCGGCACTATCTAGTATGATCTTAAATTCTTGGGCCACGTTAACCACATTGATAAAATTCATCCCCTCCGGAGGGTCAAGATCTATAATCCCATAATTTGGATAATCCAACTCTCCAATTCTTGAATTCCATGGATTGATCTCGATACACCCCAAATTCGCCATATAGATTAACGAAGCGGTATTTTGGCAGAGTAGATAATTGATATCACGCTCCGAGGATTTGGATCGGATAGTAACCGTTTCCATCCATTCGGGTACATTTTCGTTATCTTTTTGATAAAATCCGTCTCCTGTTATGCCATTAGGATGTCGATGAAGGCTTTGCGGCCTATCTTTTAAATGAGGAAGCAGGGTTTCAGAAATCTGGATATAATATTCTATCAGGTCATATTTTGTCATTCCAGATTCGCGCCAGTAAACTTTATCTAGATGTGTTAGCGTAACCGGAATGCCATCTATGTCAAGTACTTGACCCGATTTGGATGTGGGGACTGGGGAAGTCGCTTTGGAAGGGTCTGGATTTAGGCTTCTTTTTACAACGGATTCGTCCTTTAGCCCTTTAAAGACCGGATTCCTTAACAGGCCATTTTTGGTCCGTTCAGAATATTTTACCACAGCTACCAATACGGGATTCATCCAGTTCGGTCTTCTATCTTTCAACGCCAATTTTTTTTTAAATGGGTTTTTGTCAGTCCGGTATGGTTCGAACAAGCTTAGAAGCTCTTGACGATAGGCCTCGGTAAATCCGGAGCCACAGTTACCCACATATATAAGCATGCCATTTTTTTCGACACCGAGAATCAGGGAGCCAAAAGCGGCACCGCCGTTGACGGAATCGGTGTATCCGCAAATCAGAGCGTCGATATCGTTCACCGATTTTATTTTTAACCATTTTTCGGTCCGTGCCCCAGGGGAGTAATCGGAATCTTTATGTTTGGCCATCACGCCTTCCATACCCGATTCCACCGCTTTGTCGTAAAAGGCGGTTCCCATGGCCTCAATATGGTCACAGTATTTTGTAATATATAGATTTTCCACCACTTGAGGAATCAAGCTTTTTCTATCGCGAAGTGGTAGATGGAGCATGTTATGACCGTTCAAAAATAGCATGTCGAAAACGTAGAAGCGCAAGGAGCCTTTACTATCCGGATAATTTTGGAGTTCACCAAATACCGAGACCCCTTTCTCGTTGAGAACGACCACTTCGCCATCCAATATCGTTTCGTTTTCCAGTTGTTCAAGTTCCTCGGCCAATCGACGGAACTTAGCATTCAGATCGATTCCGTTCCTGGATTGGAGGAATATGCCTTGCTTAGAAACATGGGCCAGTACACGATAACCGTCCCATTTCAGTTCGTAGATCCAATCGGGGTCATTAAAGATTTCTTTCCGGGCACCGGCCAACATCGGAGAGAGGATTTGGCCGGGTACAATTTTTTTCGAGTCCGATAAGTGATTTTTCTCCGAAACGGGCAACAAGGCTTCCGCATCATAGGGATTATGCGTAGAAAAATCGTCTTTCTTTTTAATGAGCAACCAGTGTTCCCTTTCGTTACGTTCTCCGGTACGGACAAGGGCAAAAAAACCTTTGAGTTTTTTCCCCTGGAAAATAAGTTTAAGGTTGCCCTTTACGAACTGATCGCTGGCCGATAGATCCAATTCCCTTCTATCGATATCAAAGCTACCCGAATCCCATATGATCATCTTCCCGGCACCATAATTGCCTTTGGGAATGGTGCCTTGAAAATCAAGGTATTCAAGGGGGTGGTCTTCGGTGCGCACGGCCAGCCTTTTGTCTGACGGGTTCATTGAAGGACCTTTTGGGACGGCCCAACTCATTAATGTACCATTGATCTCCAATCGTAGATCGTAATGCAGCTTTCGGGCCTGATGGCGTTGCACGACGAAACGTTGGGTGTTCGTTTGGGAGATTTCTGCCCCGCTCGGCTCGGGCGTTTTTGAAAAGTCCCGTTTTTTATTGTACTCTTTGAGACCCATATAGACTAGGCTTTTATAGCAGCGGCGATCCCACTTCCAGAAGGTGGTCTGGATGTAGTAACCATCCCATCGTTTTTTTTGTTCTATGTGCTATGAAGCGGCCTTCTTGCGTTTATCCAAACTCGCTTTCAGCTGCGCCATTAAATCTTTGGCAGGGGTAGGTTTCGCATCGAATTTTTCCATTTTTGCATTTTTTCCTGTTGATTTCGATTCGATAATCTTTAACAATTGTTCGTTATAAACGTCCTCGAACCGTGAAAAATCGAATTCTTCCGTGTACTGGTCGATCAAGGAGATGGCCATATCAAGTTCCTTCTTTCCGATTTTCTCGGTCGGAAGTTCCAGCTCGGCCGTATCCCTTATCTCTTCCTCAAAACGGATGATGTGAAGAACCAATGCATCCTCGTAGATACCGATCAACGAGAGATGTTCCTTCTGTCGCATTACAAAGGTGGCAACCCCCAATTTGTGGGTTTTTTTAAGCGCATCGCGCAAGAGGGAATAGGATTTCTCCCCCCCCTTCTGTGGCTTGATAAAATAGGGTTTTTTGAACAGAACGTCCGCAACTTCATCGGCCTTAATAAATTGTTCGATGTCTATGGTTTTACTCTTTTTCATGTTGGCGTTCTCAAAGTCCGCCTTCTCCAAAACGATATACTTGCCATCCTTTTTATAACCTTTGACAATATCCTTCCATTCGACCTCTTTGCCTGTTTTTTCGTTGACCCGCTTATAACGGATCCTCTCCCCATCATGGCTGTCAAGCATATCAAGGTCAAGCGCCCTTTCCTCGGATCCCGAGTACAATTTTACAGGTATTGATACCAATCCGAAGCTAATAGACCCGTTCCATATTGATCTCATATTTTTTTAGTGAATATAATGATAAACTGCCACCTGTGATGCCACGCCAGTAGTGAGGTGAGCTAAAGGTATCTTTAGAGTTACAAATTTTTCGTATCGGATTACACATTGAGTTAAAACCTATCTTTCTTTTTTTTATTATGGATGAATTGAAACTTGGGCAAGCACCCCATGGAAGCAGAAATTAAATGTAGCACATATAGACCTGTAATTTTTTACGAAGAGGCTATATTATATGAAATGTAAACACTACTTTGTAGGAAAAATTACCGGATTTTGAAAATACCTCTTATATATATTCTCGATAACGACCTTATTTCAACATTCAAGTTAGAAATAAAGTTTCGCCAGTCGCAAATGCCCTGTAAACTTATAAGCTTCGGGGATATTGATTTGATGCTGGGTAAGCTTCTAGCCAATTTCGAACGTAGAGAGCGGTTGCCCGATATTCTTTTGGTCAATTTTGATTTACCAGGTATGGACGGGCTCTCATTCTTAAAAGCTCTGGAATCGAACGCGCTTATCAACGAGAAGACCGCTTTGTATATATTTTCTACTTATAAAATACCCACCGAACGCAAAGAATATGCAGGAGTCGAGCAGATAAAAGGTTTTTTTAAAAAGCCACCGTCTAAAAAGAACATTCTAAAAATTTTCGAGGATTTTAAAAAAGTATCAGAAAGCGTTCGCGATCTATAGTTTGGCTATCAATTGTTTAAACCAACCCCTAATTTCTCAACTACATTAAGTATCTCGTATTTGACAGTTGCTTTTTGTTTTAGGTATTTTGCAGCTGCCCGCTCCAGTGCATCTACCCTGTCGAATTTTCCAACCATTTTCCGAAAGGCATAGAGGCTTTGATTGGCTTTTTCATTTTCGGCTTAGAACGACCTTTCTTTAAGTTTGTAATTACGGTCGTCAATTCCATGATACCCATTACCTGCACTTTAGTAGGTATTGTGCCGGTATACCTAGTGTTATTGGCGGCGGGGAAGGATTTTCAGGCTCGGGGATTACTTTTATATGGAATTGCTGCCCTCATATAAGTAGTTCCTTTTGGTGATTGTTGTAAGTTACCCTACATGTGAGAAATTGCAGGTATATTCAGACTGTGAATCATTTAAAGCTTGTCTAATGAATCATCAAAAGAAAGAATTTTTTCCAAAAATTTCCACAGGTATTAGTGGACTTGATGAAATCACCGCTGGAGGGTTCCCCAAAGGACGCCCATACTGATCTGTGGTAGTGCAAGATGTGGCAAAACTATGTTCGGTATCCAATTCTTGGTCAAAGGAATTAATGACCATGACGAACCTGGGGTACTTATGAGCTTTGAGGAATCAAGTAGCGATCTATCAAAAAATGTGAGGTCGTTAGGTTTTGACTTAGAAAAGCTGAAAGAGGACAATAAACTTCGTGTTGATCATGTCCGAATTGAACGGGCAGAGATTGAGGAAACAGGGGAGTATGATTTAGAGGGTCTTTTTATTCGTCTGAACTATGCTATTGATGCTATAGGGGCAAAACGTGTGGTGCTTGATACCATAGAATCACTTTTTGCCGGCTTGGATAATATGGCCGTATTGAGATCGGAAATCGGTCGCCTTTTTCAATGGCTCAAGAAGAAAGGGGTTACAGCGGTTATAACAGGAGAGCGAGGAGAAAACTCACTAACCAGACAGGGACTTGAAGAGTATATTTCTGATTGTGTTATTTTGTTGGATTTTCGTGTTATCGAACAAATTGCAACTCGACGCCTTCGAATAGTTAAATATAGGAGTTCGACACACGGCACCAATGAATATCCTTTTCTTATAGATGAGCATGGTATTTCAGTTATCCCGGTAACATCACTCAAACTAGATTAAAAGTCTCCTGAGGAAATAATTTCATTTGGACTACCGGATTTGGACAATCTTTTTTCTAAAGGAGGTATTTACAAAGGCAGTAGTTTGCTCATTACGGGTACGGCAGGAACTTCAAAAACAATTCTCGCCGCTTATTTTGCCATAGGTAGTTGTATGAGAAAGGAAAAAGTACTCTATTTTTCCTTCGAGGAATCAGCGAACCAGCTAGTGCGGAACATGGCGACGGTTGGAATCGATATGCAGCCATTTTTAGATGACGGGTCACTCACCATTCATGCATCCAGACCCTCTCTTCAAGGCCTGGAAATGCATTTATTAATTCTTCATAGATTTTTGAAAGAACTAAAGCCAGACACTGTCGTCGTCGACCCTATCAGCAGTCTAATCACCGTTGGAACTCCCAGTGAGGTTCGCGCCATGCTGGTTCGACTAATGGATGTACTTCAGGTCAGTGAAATTAACGCTTTGTTTTCCTCATTGAGCACTCACGACAATTGGAATTATACGGATGAAACTTTGGATGCTATTTCTTCTTTAGCCGATACTTGGATTGAACTCAAGAATTCACCAACAGAAGGTCAAAGAAGAAGAAGTTTAATGATTGTGAAATCTAGGGGTATGGGACATTATAATAATCCTCTAGAATTTCATATAACAAATAACGGTGTAGTTCTCGAAAAAAAAATAAGTACTATTTGAAATATAAGACAGATGAAGGACGAGAAATGGGAATTGAGATTATATATTGCAGGGCAAACCCCAAAATCTGTGCTTGCCCTTAGCAATATGACAAGATATTGCAAGGAACATTTGAATGGTAAATATGAAATCGAAGTCGTCGACTTGTTAAAGAATCCTCAATTGGCCGAAGGGGATCAGATTTTTGCCATTCCAACATTAGTGCGAAAATTTCCTGAACCCCTGAGGAAGATTATAGGTGATTTATCTAATGAAGAACGGGTATTGGTCGGACTGAATATTCGTGCACTTGATAAGCTAAAAGGATGACTCATGAAAGAATCTAAGGCCAAACTAGTTGTTTCTGGTGAAAGACTCATACTTCAACTTTATGTTTCTGGCATGTCCATTAAGTCTATGGAGACTATCGAGAATATAAACCGACTTTGTTCCGAACATTTAGAAGGTGCCTTCGATCTCGAAATCATTGACATCTACAAAAATCCTGAAATGGCCACTGAACATCAAATCATATTCAGTCCATCATTGATAAAGCAAATGCCCCTTCCAAAAAAGACGCTTGTAGGAACACTTTCAGACACTGAAAAGGTAATCAAGGCATTAGGAATAGTATTCAAAAGTAGGGAATGAATAGCGAGTCCAAACGTACAATGGAACTTCGAATTAATGAGCTAGAATCAAAGCTCGAAGAGTCTGAACAGCTCATCAACGCTATTAAAGCTGGTGAAGTCGATGCATTCGCCATAAACAAGAACAATGAATCGGAAATTTATACCCTACAGAGCGGTGATTACGACTACCGCGTCTTGATTGAAGAATTCAGTGAAGGTGCTCTCAATGTAACCGAAGACGGCCTTATAGTTTACACGAACTCCTATTTCTGCAACCTAATTAATGTCTTATATGAAAAGGTAATCGGGTCCCACTTTGCAGATTTTGTCCATCCAGAAAATGGGAAATATTTCAAGGAGCTACTTCATCAATCTCTTTTCAGTGGTTCCAAAGGAGAAATAAGCTTAAAGATTGGAGACAAGACAATTCCGATATCCTTATCGCTCACCTCCCTACAACCTAAGCTCGCCACTGTAGGGATTATCGTTACCGATTACACGGAGAAAAGAAGAACTGAAAATGTAATCTTGAAATATCAAAATAATTTAGAGGTTTATAATAAGCAATTAAAGGATATTAATGCCGAACTTGCCTCGTTCGTTTACATTGCCTCGCACGATTTACAGGAACCACTGAGAAAAATACAGACCTTCGCTTCCAGGATTGATGAAAATGAACTTAAGTCATTTTCTAAAACTGGTTTATATTATTTCAACGGTATGCAATCAGCGGCACATCGAATGCAAACCTTACTCAGGGACCTTCTCAGCTATTCCCGTACGAACAAACCGGAACTCATATATGCAAATACAGATCTTAAACAGGTGCTAGAAGAGGTATTGAACGAGCTGAAGCAAGATTTGGTCGAAACTAATGCTAATATAGAAATCAAAGAACTGTGCAATGCAGACATCATAAAATTTCAATTCAAGCAACTGCTTAACAACTTAATCTCCAATTCTCTCAAATTTACAAAAGCTAACACACCTCCTCATATAACCTTAAAAAGTCAGATTGTTGAGGGTAGTAAATTCAAAGAATTAAATTTATCGGCGACACAAAAATACTGTCATATCCAATTGTCTGATAAGGGGATAGGTTTTGAGCAAAAACATAGTGATGAAATTTTCAAGGTTTTTAAGCGGCTTCATGGCCAATCTGAATATTAAGGTACTGGTGTAGGCTTGGCTATAGTAAAAAAAATTATAGAGAATCACGATGGAATCATCACTGCGACCTCAACTCCCGGCAAGGGGGTATGCTTCGATATATTTATTCCTTTACGCTAGTACATCAAGGGATTGAGGGCGTTATCAATGAATAGAATGTATCTGCCAAAACAACATTTATCTCACTACTCTATTTTTCAAAAAATGTAGACGAACGCGTGAAAGAATATCTCGAATTTTCTAATTGTAATTCGGCAATGGTCCGTATTAATTTACTCGGTAAAATGGGCTTTGCCATGTAGTTGGATATTCCCTGAATACTTTTTGCACGTTGGATATCCGAGGGATTTATAGAAGACGAGATCATGATAACAATAATTTTCTTAGATATTTTTGGGACTAAACTTGAATAGCTTGTCATAAATTCGAATCCGTCCATTACGGGCATGTTCATGTCCAACAGGATTACGTCCGGTAACTCGCTCTGATTGCCCAAGTTATCTACGATAAAATGTAATGCCTGTTCCCCGTTCGTAAAGACTAAGTTTTTTATCGAAATATCCGAGGTTTGCATCGTTCTCAATATCACATACCTGTAAATTTCGTCATCGTCTACTATAGCAATGTTTAAAGATTTTAGCATACATGTGATTTTAAAGTTTAATACAATGGGGCCTGACTGCCCCTATCTTTCATTGAGATTTTAATGGTCCCTTCCCAGTGCGATGACCGGCCGTAATCTAGCAGTCACCAAATAAATTAAGGTTGCATTGATGGGGGCCTGTTCAGGTCATAGAGTTAAAAACGGAACATTTTCCAATTTATTACAATCCCATCAATCTATAAAGAATTGTTCGCCTAAATGGATTTTGCCGAACAACGTTATCAGTAATGTTTCAGTTCCAAAGCCCGCAGAATATCTTTTGAATATTAAGACATCAAGTTCATTTTCTTGAAACTGATTTAACATCGAGGATATGGATGTTAAATAAAACAGTCGCCAATATCGATATTGCAGAGGGCATTATGACCATTTTGGCCAGCCATTTTACAATTTACAGCACTTTCGGGTCTCCATTACAGCCTTAAATTATGCTCTGAGGAATATTTATTAATTTCGTTAAGCACTATTTTTGGCAAGAGGACACATCAAAATTAATTTTTGGCCAAAAAGATCCTTATCCATATGCGAAAATAAATTCTTTCTTTGGTTCAATGTAGTTCTTGTCTTTTTTGGCAACCTCCCACTTAGACTTGAAAGTTTTGGCCGCCTCAGCTTTTTCAGCATCCTCAGGTCCACGTTCAATCAATGGTCTGCTATGGGAGCCACTTTTACCTTTTTTGTCCGCGGGTACCGGACCGAGGTACTTTTTTCCTCCTTTAAAGTTTGCATAGCGTGTGGCTCGGGTATATCTCACCTGTAAAAATTTTCGGGCCATATCGGCGCCGACCAAATCCTCGCAAGCCAATGAATCCAGAAAAAGGGCGTAAATTTTTTCAGAGGACACTTTGGGTATTTCCGCATTTTGAATCTCCAATAAAAATTTCAGATTTATAGGGTTCGATAGTGAGAACACCCTCTTCCCCCCGACCTATCGCATAAAGTTCAGTATGGGCCCTTAAATTCAGATTTTTATAGTCAAGGGTATACCCTGGATATTTCTTTCATCTTGCCAATAATTAAAGTTCATCGGAATTTTCATAGATATCTGTTATCGTTGTGATATCAGAACCAACTTCTTTTTTTTCCTTGATTCTAGCTAGCCACGATTCCACCAATATCAAACTTGTCGCGTTGCACGCCTGCAATCCATAGGAATAAGGCCTTATTCCGGACGTATGTGTAAAGTTTATATCGAACAGTGAATCGTTCGGGTGCCCATCTCTTCCTATAGTCCGATATGAAGAATCAATGTCGATACCTCCGATCTTTAACATATCACCTGTTTCTTTTCGTATCAATATATCTTCGCCTATAGAACCTTCAAAAACCTTGGATGCGGTCTTGTTTATAAATTTTGCCGAAGCGCTACGAACTGTACCGTTCCGGACCAAGGTCGGAAAAAGAAAATCTTCCATAACGAAATCTGGCTGACCGGCGCAATTCACGAACATGTCATACTGCAAGTGCTCCGAACTTCCGGCCTCACCTTCCACCCTTATCGTAGTTTTGGTAGATTCAGACGAACATTCCTCCACGGTAACTTTACCGGCCTTGATATCGATGCAGCCTTCATCATATAGTGCAAGTAGTATTTTCGCAGATTGAAGTGGAAGTGCAGCGATTACGTTCATCAGAAATGCCATTATTTCTTTTTTAAAAAACAAGTGGTCCTCCGCGGGCAAAAATTCGGCATGGTAATTCAGGGTGTACATAAGGTCGTCTAAGGTTTCCATCCAATGTATAGGCTTTTTACGCTCCACTGACTCTGTTGCGGCCAACATCTCATAGCGCATTCCCTCAAAAGAGTCAATATACTCGTGCCTCTCTGACATGAGCAGAACAAAATCTTTGAAGGTAAAGGCCGGATCATCCAACTTCTCCGCTGCTTCCATATCTTCATCCTTTAAAAAGGCGATTTTCAGGGCCGGGCGGCACAGTTCGTCAAAATAGCTCTCGATTCGTAAGAATCCATTGGGATCCATCAGGGAAAGTATTCGGTCCCTCTGGAAATGGCGGTAAATTTGACGAACCGGTTCAACCTGTTCATACTGCAAATGAGGCAACCACCCCTCCGCTGAATGCATTGTTATCTTAAAGTTGCTTGCATTTTCACCCCTAACGAACCTTAATCCACCTGCTTGGGGAATAAACTTTCCATACCTATGTGCGATGGATGTTACCACATCGAACGCACTTAGCGAAGCACCTAAGGTACCTATCTGGCATTTGTAAGGTTGGCCTTCCCTAGGCAACAGTTTATGTATCGGCCATGGAGAGGCATAATAACCGCAACTCGGTTTATCCCTATCCTTCCAAACATGACCGTTCGCGATTACCACCATAGAAAAATTATGGGAACCGCCGTCGAAATCTAGGACGGTAATTCTCCCTTCATCCGTTTTTATCATATCCACCACCTCCTTATTGGGATATTCCATAACTTTAATTCCTTCCGACTTCAAATGGTTCACCAACAATTGATATTGAGTGCGAAAGTATTCTCCTAGTGCCACGCGGCTATAGACTTCCGAATCGTCTATTGGCAGTTCTGTAATATTAAAAGATTTTAAGGTGCTCAACTCCTGTCTTCTAAGCCAGTCGCCGAAGGATTGGCTTAGGTCGGGGATTTCTGCTGACGAGATATTCGCCAAGTTGTAGATATCCGTGGTATTAGGACTATAAGGCATACCTATTCCCATCGAACATTCTTTCTCGAATATAGATATTCGATCGATTTTACTCTTAAAGACCTCTAGGTTTTTCCAGATGTTGTTCAGTAGATAAATAGTTGTTGGACCGGCTCCCACGATGGCGAAGTTCGAAAGATTTAGCATTCTCATAAATTTAGTGTAAAGGTTAAAAAAAAATTCCGCGTAACCGAAGGCTATTTAACGGGTTTTCTTTGTTGAATGTGTCGTATCGTTTATGGAATGATTCCACTTATGGTACAGCTTTCTAGGGATAGACCGGACAATTGTTTGCGCCACTAAGATTTAACTGAAGGACTCACCAAATTAGGAAACAATATTTGTACTCTTCCATAAATAGGAGCATTACCAATCAATTTCTGCATTCTTCTAAAGCCACTTATGATGCAATCGTTTAATCGAACTATCTTCCTAGCCGATAAAAGGCCATGGAAAGTTATCTCAGTTATTGAAAGGTTCTAGTAATGCTTTGGTGAAACCAAGCCAGTTCAAGTCGCCGAGTCCTATCTTACTGCCTATGGCGACAGCCTTGTTCCGCATGGTATCCAGCAAGGGGGCATCCGATATGTTCTCGATCTCGTTCCGCCCATGGACTTCCGCATAGATACAACTCCCAATCCTTCGCACAACAAATGTATTGGTGGATTCCTCTGTAAAGAAATGGGCTACTTTTTCTTCTACGCCACCTGGAGCAGGGCTTGGTCTGACGGATAGAGCAAAGAAAGGGCATTCCCGCATATCATTCCCATTTTGAATATCGATTATTCTTGTCCAGTCGTACCCGTTCCCGCTCGGGTTTGCGATACCTGGAACATCTACCCTTAAAAAGTTTCCTATTTCAAGCTCTTCCGTCGGAAGTTCCGTTTCTGAATTTATCAGTTGGAATCCGGCCTTGACCTTATCGGAGAACGATTTCCATTTATTTACGGATATCAATCGAACCACCACTTGGTCATAGACCAACTTGGCCGAATCAATACTATCGCTACAGTACATACTTACGGTGTCGTGATAATCTCCCTTCTGTTGGAGTGGTATTTTTGGAACTATCATTTTCATAAAGTTATTTAAATAAAATTGGTTAACCTTTTTTTTAGAATTTACCTACTCCAATATAATACATTTATCGATTGGATTCGCAAGGCCTGACAGGACCTTCATCGATTCATTTCTTGACTTCAACCACCTGATTATAAGCCAGTAATTTGAATGTCTCACGGGCATTCTCCACATTCTTATTCTCCTCATCCATCTCCCTTTTCTCCTAATAGATATATGCTTCTCCATATTCGAATCAAAAGTGACGCTCTGCAACGTTACTCCTATATGAAAAGTTTTATGACATCCGGGGAGTGGGAAACTATCAAAATCCCCTTTAGCATTTTTATGCCTATTTTTAGAGGAAATGAAATGAACATGCCAAATTATCCGGCGCAATTTATGGAAGAAATTGCCCTATTGATTGGGAAAAAGCGGAAAGAAAATTTTTCTTTGGAAATTTCCAATATCTATTTAGAGTAGCAACAAATAGGAATAAAAAATAAATAAAAAACGATATGGATTATCTTACTATTGCCTTACAATGTATTGTAGCTCTAAGCATTCTTAATGTTTGGCTTGTACAGTACAAAAAAGCTACGCCATGGCGTGGTGGTGGTGCAACGACGATTTTTGAGGAATTTAAAGTATATGGACTTCCAATCTGGTCGTGTTATGTTATCGGTACCTTAAAGGTACTTTTGGCATTGGGCCTTTTAGCTGCCATATGGTATCCTGAGCTAAAGCAACCATCTGCATTGGGACTTGCGTTTCTATTACTTGGGTCCATCGTCATGCATTTGAGAATCAAAGACCCGCTAAAAAAATCTTTTCCGGCTTTTCTATTTTTGGTCATGTGCCTTTATATTGCATTTCCAATTTTTTAGAGAGCGCTAAGAAGGAGGAAGCAATCTATAAAAAAGGTAAGCATTCAGTAGAGCATACAATATCGAAGGGGCAGCTTGAACCCAAGAATCCCTTATCCTAAGTCTTACGAGAAAGCCTGATATCATTAAGAGGGATAAACCCCCTGCCGAAATAAGTTGAACCATCGGGAGATAAAGCATTCCAACCAGCAAACCAGCGCCACCAATCAATTGCAAGCCTCCAACAACTTTTCGAAAAGATGCAAGTCCGTATCTCTCGAATTCCGTTTTCATTTGTTTAGTATAGAAACAGGCCCATCCAAAGAAGAGAAAGGATAATCCGCAGAAAATGGTAAGGTAAGTCATACTTTCCACAATAGCCTGATGTTGCGTCTTAATGATGTGAACGACATATATCAAATTAAGCTAACGATAAGGTAAAGTAAAATTTTACGTAAGGCTAGCGAATTGAAATATGTAGCCGTTAGCCTTTGGAGTATTTTAATATTGAATGTCCTAGGAAGTCGTGGAACTATTAGAGCTCCGTCTTCATGAACCTGTCCCAAAAAGTAAAGTATAGACCGAAGTTTCTCCTTGAATTCTTGTGATGAATATCGTGATGGGTCGCACCAATTAAAAATCGGTGCAATTTTCTATAAGTCCCGTTCCTTGGCAAAATTTCCACCCCGGCGTGGTTTACAATGGCCGACACTGTCATGACCAGTAAGGCGACCAGAATCGCGATAGGATTCATCGGGAGTATCACAAGAATAATTGGAATCACCAAAGCCTGCAAAAAGGATTCGACGGGATGAAAGGAGAATGATGTAAAAACAGTTGTATCCACACTTTTGTGGTGTTCCATATGGAAACGACGCATCCACTTAAAAGTATGCATCCCCCTATGAAGCCAGTAATAGTAAGAATCGTGCAAAAGTAGAAATATAATTATGCTGACTGGAGAATACCAATATGGGTACAGTAAAGTGTCTATATAAATTTTAGTGTAACCATTTTGCCAGAGGAGTAGGAGGATGATACCCATAGCGCTAAAAATTATGGCGCTGTAGGTTGAATATAAAAGTTCCCTTTTTACCTGTTTAGATTTGGGTACCTGTGCCGATAACATTCCTTCCTTAAATCTCTTTCTGAATACAACTAAAAAAATCCAGTGATACGCACCAGACAATACAATATACCGGAGAAAAATTATTATGAACAGGAATAGAAATGTCAACAGCAAGATTCTATAATCAGAAAAGTCAAGATTGCTTTCGATTTGCATAGTATTTGGTTTTACGTGGTTCACTTTGACCGGCTCATACATGCTCTGTTGAACCAAGATTAAGGACCGATTTAATTGAATTTTCCTGTAAATGATGCCTTGGGTCAGGATGTATCTCCTGAAAATATAGATGTTCTACGATGATACAATAATAGCCCAGCTCTTCGGTAACAGTTCCAAGAATTTTATAGACCCCCCTACTCTGAAATTTATACCGCTCCGCTACTTTCGGAAAATGTACGGTATCGAAAAATACATCATTCACATCTACAAAAGTTCCGAAATACATTAACTGACCATTATTGGTATTTGTTCCCTTAAAGGTCACCAGATTGCCGTAAATGCAAATGTTCTTCTTGTTATAATCTGGAAGGTCTTTGGATAATAAATAACTCTCGGGAGGGTCTTTTAAGAGCTTAAATCTAGATATAAAGGGAAAACCAAAAAATTCCAATTGATCATAAGCTTCGATTAAATAGTTGGTTTCAAGCTCGGGAATATCATACTGCACATGTGGCGTCGCAAATAGCACCGGGGTCTTACTTTTATCTTTCCCCATTTGATGTTTCAGATAGGCCTCCCACATCAGCCTGTGTTTACCAATGTTCGTAAAACGAAATGCCCCTACCTTAATTAAGATAATCAGTTGTTCGACGCCTATAGTCACTCGATCGTGAAAGTTGTCAAGGTCACGGAATTTTCCGTTCAGCTGCCGCTCGTTCAAAATTGCTTGAGTCGTGCGATCTTCTATAGACTTGACCATGCTGAATCCTAAAAACACCTCGTCACCTATAATCAAGTTTGGGTGGTCGCTTACATTAACGCATGGCGCCGAAATTTTGCCCCCGTATTTCCTGATTTCGTTGACGTAAGTCTCGGTCTTATAAAAGCCCCCACCGTTATTCAGAACAGACGTCATGTATTCCAATGGAAAATAATATTTCAAATATAGGCTCTGGTAACTTTCTACCGTATATGAAGCGGAATGGCCTTTTGCAAAGGCGTAGCCGGCAAATGCTTCCACTTGATTCCAAATATCGTCGATCGTGGCCTTTGGATATCCTTTTTTAGCACAACTGGACTTGAATTTTTCCTGCATCTTGATCAGTACCCCCTTGGTCTTTGTTTTGCCCCGCATCCCCCTGCGTAATACATCCGCTTCCGCTAAGGTCAGCCCGGCAAACTCATGGGCCACCTTTAGAACATCCTCTTGATAGACCATGACCCCATAGGTATCTTTCAGAATCTCTGCCATAATGGGATGCGCGGTCGACCTTCTTTCGGGGAACCGATGCCTAAGAATATATTCGTTTTTCATGCCCCCGTTTCCCGGACCGGGGCGTATGATGGAACTGGCGGCGACAAGTCCTAAATAATCATTGGTCCGCAGCTTGGTCATCAGCACCCGCATGGCCGGAGATTCGATATAGAAGCCTCCGACACAGTCTCCGATGTTCAAAAGACTGTTCAGGTTCTTATCCTCATAAAATTTATGAACATTATCGATATCCTCTACCGCGGCATCCGGTTGATTGTAGGCAATTATCTCCAGACAATCGGTAATTTTTGAAAGTCCGCGTTGTGATAGAATATCAAACTTAAAAATACCGACGTCTTCTGCGATGTTCATGTCGAACATGACCGTTTGGAATCCTTTTGGAGGCATGAAAGTCGCGGAGAAGTAGGTTATCGGACGTTGTGTTATGATTATCCCACAGGCATGTACGCTTACATAGTTAGGAAAACCGTGAATGAGTTTGCCGTACTTTGTAATTAGTTTGAGGTATTTATCCTTTTCAGGATCTATAAACTGTCCGGCCAAAAACTTGTCCGTCTCCTCCTTGGGCATCCCGAAAACCTTACTAAGTTCGCGAATGACCGCTCGGTACTGAAAGGTCACATAGGTACCCATTAAAGCAATATTCTCAAAGGTATCGAACATAAATTGGGCCATATCGTCGCGGTCACGCCAAGAAAAATCGATATCAAAATCGGGCGGTGACAGGCGGTAGGGGTTGATGAACCTTTCGAAATAGAGATCGAGTTTTATAGGATCTACATTTGTAATGCCCAAAATATAGGCCACTACGCTATTCGCACCTGAGCCTCGGCCAATGTGGGTTATGCCGAGGGACTTAGCTTTCTCAATGGTTATATAGTTCGCAACAAAATCAAAAACGAATCCCATTTTCTTGATGGAATCCAATTCATGCGACACCCTCGTAAAGACTGCCTCATCGGGACTGGGATATCGATTTTCGAGCCGCTCATAACACTTCTTTTTTAAGAAATCAAAATCGGCCGCTCGGCTTTCGTAGTAATGTTCTTGGTTCTGGTTCGTACGCTGGTCGTCAAAGAAAAAATCGACCTTACAACTTTGAAGCATTCGTTTCGTATTCTCTTTGATAAAGGGATAGTCCGCAAAAAAATCCACTAATTGATCTTTGGGGTACATGACCTGCTCAAGGGAACTTTCTTCCGATTTCGGTAGTTTGCTCAATAGGATATTTAAATCAATACAACGCAATAGTCGGTGGGCATTGAAGTCGGTCCGGTTCCGGAAGCTCACCTGTTGTTGGATAATTAATTTCTCAGTAAACTGGATGTAATCGGTAAACTGTATTTTCCTCATATTCCGTACCGATACCCCAATGAACTCATTTGTCCTGAACGTCGTCCGGTTATCATCCACTACGTTTTCGAAGGGATAGATGACATAGGTATTTTTCAGTTGGGGCGCAGTTCTGGGAAATTCCTTTTTGTGGTGCAGGTGTTCTGAAAGAAATTCATTTATGGCCATAAAGCCGTTATTGTTCCGGGCCAATATCACATATTGCTGCGATACGCCATTGCGAAAATCGACGCCCACGACCGGCCATACCGGATATTTTATGGCCTGTTTCAAGAAGTTCAGAACGGCCGAAGTATTGTTGATATCGGTGAGCGCAAGGAAACCCGAGCCGTTCTTTACCGCGAGCTCGAGCAATTCTACCTCGGTAATCGTTCCGTAGCGCAATGAGAATTGGGAATGGCAATTGGTATACATATGAGTTTAGGGTATGGTATAGTTAGGTTACTGACGTCTGTATGCCAAAAGAATAGGCGCTTCTCTAATTTCGGATACACCGTTCGTTCACACGCTACCAAGACAGTAACCAGGTCTAAATGTAATATTGAACGTTCCATAATTTCATAGCACGTGACAAAGCTAGGAAATTATTAAATGAACATGGATTAATTCCAATAGATTGGAATATTTCCTAAATATAGACAATTTGATAAGTAAGTCCATTAGAAATGAAACTCTTCCAATTCATTATCTGAACGAAAACTTATATAATACCTTCTGATAAGTTATTAACATCGTAGTATTTGTAAGCTACTATTTAGCATTATCAGATTTTATCTTATTAATGGCCCTTGTCCATTTTTTGAAAATTTCATGAGGTCGGGGATAGTCGACAGTTGTGGTTTCCCACGGAATTAAAATCTCTAGATCATTTAATTGTTGAATTTCTGGAATCCATTTTCTGATATATTCTTGCGCTTTGTATTTGTTCGCTTGGTTTACTGGATTGGTATACCAAATCTGGTAGGCTTGGGTATGCCAGTTCATCCAATTGGAGGCTACATCGTAATCGATTAATTTTGATTCGAAGTAGGCTGCGCCCCAAGTCCAATCTACCTGATAGTCATGGACGAGGAAACTTGAACAATTGACACGGCCGCGGTTGCTCATGTACCCCGTCTCGTTCATTTGCCGCATATGGGCATCGACGAAGGGTATTCCGGTATTTCCCTCGCACCATCTTTCGAATAGTTTCGGGTCATTCGTAAACTCCCGTGATTTCCCGGCATAGCCTTCCGTTTGATATATCTGGTTCTGAAAACGCATCAGTTTAAACGTAAAATAATCGCGCCAGACCATTTCGAATATCAGCCACCATGTGCTCTGATTCTTTTTAACATCTCTCTCATACCGCTTTACCGCCTCATAAATCGTTCTTGGCGAGAGACAGCCCAAGGCTAGATATGGCGAAAATTTGGAGCTGTATTCCAGACCCAACGAACGGTTTCTAGTCCACCGATAGTTGGTCAACTGCTCCGTCTGAAACAAATAATAATCGAGACGCCCTAAGGCATTGGTCTCCCCGCCCGGTATGTAGGTCAATGCAAAATTACGTTCGCCCTTAAATCCTAAATCTTGATTTTCCGGAAGGTTTCCCCAGCTATCGGCGGGAACCTTCACACAATTGATTGTTTGAGGTGACGCCAGTGTAGGCCGAACCTCAGTATTTTCAGTGGTATTTATACGATAGGCTTTTGACGTTAATGGGATGTCGCCGATAGCATATGGAATATCCTCAATATGGTATAAGGTTCTACCCCATGTAAAATCGAAGGTGCATTGTTCCGGAAGAGCATCCGAAATTTTATTTATCAATTGAAGTTCCTCCGTTCCGAACTCCTGTTCCGCATAAATGGTATCACAGCTAAGGTCTTTGCACAGCTTGGGGATCAAAATTTCGGGGCGACCGGTCAGTACCATCAGATTACCTCCGATGGCGGCCAGATTGTCCCTTAAGTTGGACACACATTGACTTAAAAATTCCAAACGCACCTCGTCAGCTTTCGGGAAACCAAGTGCTAAATTTTGATATCCTTTTAAATCGAAAATATAAATGGGTAAAACATTTTTGTCGGAATTGATTGCCTTGATCAAAGCCTCATTGTCATGTAGGCGCAAATCGTTTTTAAACCAAATTAGGGCATTCGTCGATTTCATATTATTTTCTTCTCATAGTGTGCTTATCCAATATTCTTTGGCGTTCGCTTTGGGCCAGTTCATTCTTCCTCTGTCCGTACAATTTTTCTAACGCGTGCTTTCTAGTCTCTTTCATGTCTACGATTCTCTTTGGATACATCGTTCCGTAATCAAATGCATATAACTGCTGCTCCATTGTCGTTATATTCCAAGGTTCTATGGCCAAATGAACAGGAAGTTCTCGTAGTTCAGGAACATATTTCTTGATAAATACCGCTTCGCTATCATGCTCCAAAGCATTTTTTACAGGATTGTATACCCGTACGGTATTAATTCCGGTAAGGCCGGCCTGCATTTGCATCTGCCCATAATGTATGCCCGGTTCGAAGTCCAAAAACTGCCTCGCCAGCCAAGGACCGCCGGTCGTAAAATGTTGAAACAGATGATGGGTCAAAAAGGACACGACCATAGAACGCATTCGGAAATTCACGTAACCGGTCTGCACAAGACACCTCATCGAGGCATCGACGAGCGGATACCCAGTTTTACCTTCTTCCCATGCCTTGACATAAGTATCGTTCAAAGGATGCTCCAGTTCCAAAAACCCCTTGTTTATGGCCGAAAACTCCATTCGTGGCTCCATTTCGAATTTCTGTATAAAATGGCTTTGCCAGCGCAGTCTAGATAAAAAGGCATTTAATTGCCGCTTTTGGTCGGATGTCTTCTTTAGGGCCATGGCCTCTTGAAAAACCTCGCGTATAGATAAATTTCCCCACGCGAAATATGGCGAGAGGCGGCTGCAGCCATATCTTGCCTTTTCAGGTTTGGAAATATAATCGCTGTAGTATACGAAGCGCTCACTGAAAAATGAATCTTTCCAGCGTAATGCATTCTCTCTTCCGCCTCTTTGAAAGCTATGGGATTTGATACTCATGTCCATCGCTACAAATGAACTTGCTATGGTATCGATTTCATCCAAAGAAAATAGATCCGCCGAGTTCCAATCAATTTCTTTGACGGGTGTGATCATATATCCGTACCACAATTTTCGCCATTCGTACCGATTATGGATTCCCCTGAAAACGCCATTATTTTGAGACTCATTCCATAGAATGTCTTTTTCAATACAGAATTTTGAAAAAGCGATATCCCTCTGAAAAGTTACGTCCAATCCCGTTTCCTCTGTGCTGAACACGCTATGCACCTTATAGCGTTCTAAAATCTTTTCGAAAAAAGGGATGATTTCAGATTCGACAGTCAAAATTTTAGTCTTTCTATTCTTCAAGGCCACATCAAGCTCTGAAAGACTTTCCCTTACAAAATTAACATGCCTGATATTGTAATGTTCATCTAACCAGATTTTCGGTTCATAAAAATAGACCAGCAAGATTTTCTTTGATGCGGATATAGCGTTCTGCAAGGCCTCGTTATCGACTAAACGCAAATCCCTTTTAAACCAAAAGACGTTAATTTGAGGAAGAGTATTCATAGTACAGCAACTAATTATAGTGGGCACTATCTGGTCGAAAGACAAATAGTATATTATAAAACATCTGCCAGCTGAACAACGAATAGTCTCTTATAAAACATCTCTTTTATTCTATCAGACATTCCAATAATTCGCTCATACCTTCTTTTTACACTAGTTTGACTACAGTGTACATTGATGAGATTTTGTGATATCTGGCATTCACTAAAGCTCATAATGTATAAATCTGGCAGCTATAGCCTGGAATATCAATTTTGCCGGTCCATTGCTTACCATCAGTTGCTTCTTTTTCTATCACCAAATCATCTGCATCGGATTTGGCGAAACTACGGTCATAGCCTTTCCAGCTACTATCAAAGCGAAGATTCCAATAGCGACCTTCTTCCAATCCGATACCGTAATCAGAGTAATCCTGGTTACCAAAGTTAAGGACCACAAGCACTGGTTCACTACCTTCAGTGGTGCCGCGAACGTAAGACAAAATCTTCGTATCGTTATTGAGATGACCGATGGTGATACCTTGATCTCGAAGACCAAAAGCACCTTCGGATTTTCCGGTACGTAACGCGATGATGTCGCCAACTAAATTTTTAATGCCCTTGTGATTATCGTGTTTTTCCCAATCAAGGCCTTCGGTATCCTGAAAATACTCATCCTCAATAAATTCCTGACCTTGAAAAAGCATGGGTATACCTGGCGCAGTGAGCGTTAGGGCGATACCGAGAATGGCACGTTTTTTAGCGAATTCACTTTCGGCATCACCGGGCTGTATCTCTTCGGGTACCCTGGCCTGACCATTGGCCACCTCATCATGCGATTCCGTATAAATGACCCGTTTAAAAACATCGCCGCTATACTCGAATTCCAAGGCATCGACAATTTTTTGTAAATCGCGGGAATCATCGTGGGTATCGATGAGAAATTCCCTAACAGGATGAACAAAATTCATGTCCCACTGACTTCCATACCCGAGTCCATTATCTCCAATTGAGTCGGTTATAACACTTTGACCTTTTAAATCTTCGGCAATGGTCAATACATGCGGATATCTTTCTTGCAGCTCGGCATTGATATCCCGCATAAGAATATTCCCTTCCATTATCTCGGTATCGATTCCAAGTCCGCCCCCTTCAAAGCGAATGTAAGATGTGGCATCCATTCGAAGACCGTCGCATCTATATTTTTCTATCCACATCAGCGCATTATCGCGAAGGTAACGCCGAACCTCGGGACGGCCGTAATCGGGCCTTGTATCGCCCCACGGGGTCTCGCTGCGATGGTCGTTATAAAAATAAATACCGCCCTTTCCCTCTTCGCCCCATCCATCGAACTGCCATAAATCTACATCCGAAGGGCCAAAGTGATTGTACACCACGTCCATAATAACCGCAATGCCAAAATTATGCGCCTCACGAACCAATTTTGCGAATCCCTCGGGCCCGCCATAATCTTGCTCGATGGCAAAGGGATGTGCGGGATTATATCCCCAAGAAATACCGCCGGCAAACTCCGCGACGGGAAGAAGTTCGATACAATTAATGCCGAGCTCTTTCAAGTAGGGTAATTTCTCGACAACGTCATTAAAGGTACCTACCTTTTCAGGATCTTTTCTATTAAAAGTACCGACGTGCAGCTCATAGATGACCAGTTCGTTCCAATGCGCCATTTTAAAATTGTCATCCCCCCAATCGAAATCCAATGTGCGAATAATGGAATTCCCATTGCTGTTGGTCACTTCAAAAGCATATGGGTCATTGCGCTGATACGTCTTTCCGTTATTATGAATGAGATATTTGTATTCCTGACCTTCTTTTGCCGAATCGGAGGTTCCGGCCCAATACCCGTTCTCTTCCGCAGTAAGCTCTAAATCCGTCTCACTCCACTGATTAAAATCGCCCATGACGAAAATCGCATCGGCATTCGGGGCCCACACCCTAAAGGTTACTATATCTTCTTCGAGTACAGCGCCCATGCCATCTGATTTCTTAATGGTCATGTCCATATCCTTTAACGTATCTTGATTCTGTTGTGACATAATCTATTATAAGGTTTAGGGTTATAAATAGTCGACGAAAGTATGCATAGGTATATTGGTTCGGTAACTCATATCAAAAAATTGTTAACCTTATATATTGTAAACTGATTTTCTGAAATGCGAGTTATTTTTATTTACTTCCAGAGAGTAAATCCTTAGAGTTCAATACGGAAGAACTAATTTCGGACCTCTAGGAAATTATGCACAATAAAATTATTAACTTATTCGTAAGAAGAAAATATGGCTACAACTATACCGCGATTCATACGTTTACTTTAAAGATTGATTTAAATTACAATTTCTTGTTTGTCTCCAATTCGTAAAAGCGGATTCTGAGAACGCGAGCATTTCTTCCAATGGGGTAGTATTGAATTGTTTAGAGCGCAGTATTACTATTGTTATATATTAATTTTAACATTATAAAGGTATTTTCTTGATATAATCCGGTCTAATTGTGTGGAACATATCGGTACCGTTAAAGCGTTAGCAAAGCTATTGCTTTAAGATGGCCTAAAAAGGGGCCTACTTAGCGGTTAATTATTAAGAAAATCGAGATGTGAATAATCTCGTACTCAGCATTGAAGAAATGGTTCAAAAACCTATTGCAATCAAAGCTCATAATAGTGATTGGTATAGAATTTATCCGGAAATTCAGATAGCTTTTTTAAAAGAAACATGCTCTAGGTATCAGCCTAGAAACAAACCGTGCATTTCTATAAAAGTCTTTAAATCTACGGTTCTTGTTTCCGTTTAAGTTTGTGCTCAGGTATTTTTATATGAGTACATATTTTACATCTTCGGATTCCATATTTTTAATCAAATACGCCTTTGTGCCAAAATAAAGTTGTTTTTTGTTAGCGTTATCCCCTTATATCCTTCGATTTCTACCTACCTTGTCATCACTTTCAAGTAGCACAATGATTACTAAAATTTAAGATCATAAAATGAGCGACACCCCCTTGAATCTTGCCCTTGCGGATGACGATGATGACGATAGACTGTTCTTCGGGGAAGCTTTAGAAGAATTGGCCTTACAAGCCAAGATTTCTCTTTTCAAAAACGGCCAGGAATTGATGGATTTTTTGAACCTGCCCAAGATTACCCTACCCAACTTGATATTCCTCGATTTGAATATGCCCGTTAAGGATGGCCTTGAATGTCTTCGCGAAATACGCCTAAACCCAAAGTTAAAAAACATATCTGTCGCCATCTACTCCACTTCTTTTTCTGAAAGGGATATCGAGGACACTTTTTTGGGCGGTGCCAATATCTATATAAAAAAGCCCAACAGTTTTAGCAAGTTGTGCAAAACAGTAGATAGAGTTCTCCAAATCGATTGGCAGAAGCATACCTTAACCCTTAGCAAGGAGACTTTTCTTCTCCGCATCTAGCCCTTTATGAATTTCAACCGCTTTCGATCATCTTCGAAATTTTACTCCATATTGATTCTGTTTGCCATAGCCCTGCTCATCTTTACGGCAAGTATGGCCTACCGCCAGATAAAACAGATGCAAAAATCAGCGGAGATGGTTTTGAATACATATCAGGTCAACGATGCCATCGGCACCTTGTTTTCACATTATCTCCGGTTGGAATCTGAAGAATTCAGGAAAGAACTTTTGAAAGAGGACCGATTTGAGGAAAGGTTGAACGCCTACATGACCCATGGCAAAATCGTTTTTGACAGCCTGCAGACTTTAGTAAGTGAGAATCAACTACAATTTCAACGTTTGGAAAAAATCAAGTCGTTGGAAGATACGCTGTACGCTAATCTCGTAATTGTAGGGGACTCGATTAACGATGAGGGTGAAATAGTGAGCAAGCCTTCATTCTCGACAAGAAAAATTTCAAGCGCGCTTTTTGATATCCGAAACATCAACGATCAAATGCGAGCGGAAGAACGTCGGTTGATGCAGGCTAGAAAGGAGGACTATAGTTCCAAAAAGTTTTTGGCCCCGTTTACTTCTTTGATTCTGGGTTTTTTCGCCTTGCTCGTTTTCATAGTTTTCTTTTTACGGATGTATAAGAACAAGCAAAGAATTCGCGAGTCGGAAGCATTTTTAAAGAGCGTACTGTCCACTACCGATAACATCGTAAATTATTATGAACCCCATGTGGATTCCGAAAAAAACGTTACGGATTTCAAAATTGTATTTGCGAACGAATGTAACCGGGCCTATCTGGGCCTTAATCCCGAAAAGATTATTGGAAAAACCATATCCCAGGTGTTTCCACACCTCATGCTGAACGGGGAGATCGAAAAGTTGGTGCAGTGCTACATAGAGCAGAAAAAGGTAATTCTAGATCGAGAAGTTCTCGTTCAAGGCAAAAAAATGTGGTTTGAATCCATTGTAACCCCAATGGCAGAAGGTATTTTAGTTACCGCCCGAAATTCCACAGAGAAAGAGCAGGTCAAGGAAGAATTGGTGTCGCTCAATGAACGATTGGAGAATAGGAATAATACACTGATTGAATTGAACCAACAGCTGCAAATTCAAAACAGCATCTTTAAGGAAGCCGAAAACGTGGCCAGCATAGGTAGCTATGTTTGGTACCTTGAAGATGGCAGTGCCAGTATATCCGACAATTTTTATCGTATTCTAGGCTACGAACCCGATGCCTTTAAATTGTCATTCCAAAGCTTTCGTCGATTCGTTTACCCCGATGATCTTCAAATATATGATAAGCTCGGCAAGGAAACGGTAGAAATGGGGAAATCAACCATTCAAACTTATCGAATTATCGATAGTCAAGGTAATATCAAGCATCTTTATCTAAACGGACAATACGCTGAAAAAGAGGGAAGACCCGTATCGTTAGGTGTTGTTCAAGATATCACCAATCGTGTTAAAAGAGAGGAGGAATTGCATTTGCGGAATAGAGAACTGGAGCGGACCAATGCCGAACTGAAATCGTTCAACCGAGTATCGAGCCATGATTTGCAGGAACCCTTGAGAAAGATACAAATGTTCATTTCACGCATTGGCGGCAACAATGAGCTTTCTCAAAGAGACGGCGAATATCTCAAAAAAATCAAGAACGCCGCCGACCGTATGCGCTCTTTGATCGGCAATCTTTTAAACTATTCGCAAATTGACGCCAAACATGAAGATTTCGAAAAAGTAGACCTCAATAGCGTTTTGTCCAAAGTTAAAGAAGAACTTTCAGTCCGTATTACCGAGACCGGAGCTACTTTTACTATCGAAGAATTACCAATAATCAACGGCATTTTTTATCAGATAGAACAATTGTTCGACAACTTAATTTCCAATAGCTTAAAATATAGTGCTCAAAACATTAAGCCCCATATTACCGTTCAATCCGAACGAGTATATCAAAAGCAAATACCTGAAACATTCTTTAAGACCGCCGATTTTTATCATAAATTGACATTTACCGATAACGGTATTGGATTCGATGAAGAAAATGCCGAGAAAATTTTTGAGGTATTTCAACGTTTGCACCTACAATCGGAATACTCGGGTACGGGTATCGGACTGGCCATCTGCAAAAAAATCGTTGAAAACCATTATGGCTATATTTATGCTACGGGCGAACCGGACAAGGGATCGATATTTGTTATTTATCTTCCGGCCTAAAAACCAGTCCGAAGCTACTTTTATATCGATTTATAATTTCGTTTTTAGATTTATCTAATACCGCACCACAAAATTATCGACGTTCGATCCTTGTGTAGATATTGATTCAATACTACACTTCAAGGCCCTTACAAGTTCGGTAAAAGAAGATGGCTTTTGTAGATATCGATCAGCACCTTTTTCTTTCAAAACCGCTATTTTTTCTTCGTCAAGTGAGGTGGAATACATGATTACGGGAATAGCTGCCAGATTCGACTCATCGCGAATATCCGTCAAGCACTCCTCGCCATCCATCAGAGGCATAAATAGATCTAAAAAAATCAAATCGGGCAAAATCAAATCCCTATTTAGCAATGACGCCATCAAATCTACCCCATTGTCAAATGTTTTCACCTCGGTCTCAACAGAGAGTTCTTGAAGGGCGTCCGAAAAAAATATCCGATCATCCTCATCATCGTCGGCCAAAAAAATAAGCGGTTTGTTGATACTCATGGGAGATTCTTTATTACTCGATATAAATTGAAATCAAAGAAGAGCTAAATCAGAATGGCTTTAAACTGTAAATCAAGGTTTATCCTCTACTGCTTAAAAAACATTAATCTTCATTCTTAAGTAAGAACGGAAATTAGTTGAAATCGGAATAACGTATGGTCTCATTTGCACCGAAAGTGAATGCTATCGATTTTTAGAATTCAACGCATTAAATTTAGTTCAAAAAAGTCGATCATGCTGAAACTTATAGCCTACGAAGACCAAATCAACATAGGTGTCGAATTTGCAGATATTATTTACGGAATTTTTATAGACATTAAATACTTTGTAGACAACAATGACATAATAGATGTTAGTAAAACCATCCGCGAAGATGAGTCAGCCCTTGCAAAATACGAAGAGATCTTGGAAGAAAAATTATCGAACATAAATCTTAAAATCAGACACTCTTTGCAGAATGTCTGATTTTAACTGTGAGCTACTATTAAAAATAACAATTAATCATAAGCTAGAAGTCCAATCGAATATGATTGATTTTAAACCTTTCTGCCAGTCACTAATTTGTAAATTAACAATATAACCGCAACAACCAGAACAAGGTGAATAATCCCACCTACGTCAGGAAAGGCCATAAAACCGACCAGCCAGCCGATTACTAATATTACGACGATAATCCATACAATGTCTCTCATAATTTTTGAATTAGGTTATTGAATTAGGTTTTTAAATATGCCTTGAAGATAATTTATTTTATAAGGAAATGATGCACCTTAGGCAAATAGTGGGTTATAGTGCTACAATTACACGGTAAAGTGTCAATTTATTAATTAAAAGGAAGAGTCAAAAATTAATATTTAAAGCTAAGCAACTTCAACGCAGCACCTTATTTTTCTGTTGCCTTTTTTTTGAGGAGGGAATCCAGAAAATGTTTTCTGTACTCCGATGGCGTGGTATCATATTCTGCCTTAAAAATCTTTGAAAGATAACTTTTGCTCGATAACCCGGCCATATTTGCGATTTCCGAAATATTAAGGTCCGTATTGAGTATGAGATCCTTGATCAGGTTCAGACGCACATTTTGTATAAATCGATTGACCGTAAGTCCGTATAGGTTTTGAAAACCCTCCTGAAGTTTGTTTGTATTGAGACCTACCTCAAGCGCAATTCGGTCTATGGTATTCGATTCCGAAATTCGCTGTTTGATGAGTTTTGCCGCCTTTTCTATCTGTGCGACTTCTGAACGGCGAAGAATGCTTCGATTGTTTATATCCGATAAATCGTCTTGATATGCGAGTATTTGCCGCGTCAGCATCTGATAGGCTTTACCTTCTAAAAATAATTTACGTAAGAAATCCTTTCCATCGAAGGATTGCATTTCACGGAAGAGATCGGCCAATTTTAGACTGTAGAACCCATCGTGGTAAAAAGTATTGTTAGCTTCTATATCGTTAAATAGATTCTGAAGGGTCTCGTCCATAGTGACCAGATCGCACTTTATTTTTTGCTGGAACATTTTTCGGGTAATCTCCAGGCTATTAATAACCGTACGTGTGTTGGTATCAAACCGTAAGATGTGGCCATTGAACAAATCACTGGCTACAACGGCCTCTTGGTATTGAACGATTTTATGAATTTCCTCCGAATTTTCGAACCTATGTTTTAGTTCCCCTTCCAAACAATATAAAAATTTAAGCGGATGCACTTCGTTGACGGTATACTGGAATTCAACATCTTCATGGAACAGGCAATCATACTGAATGATTCCCAAGCCTCCATCAAAGTTGATTCCCCGAATATTACCCTTACCGACATGATCAGGAATATCGAGATAATATTCCCCGCAGCTTTCACTGAAAGTCGTACCAAAAGCTGTTGAAATATCGTGCATTACCTCATCTATCGGAAGGGAATTTACTTCAATCTTTATCATTTTGTACTGTGTTTATGTGAAGATAACGTAAAGCGACTTCCATAGAAAGTTAAAATGCATAGAATCGCGTCTAAAGATTCTGCTTTTCATTACTATATCTTGTTCTACTAAAAATATCAATTCAAATACGTCTAGTCAAAGCCTCGGCCCATTTATTCCCGGAAAAGAATTCCTTTAAGATGACCCGAAGTACGGTATAGGCAGGTACGGCAACAATCATCCCCATAATTCCGAAGAGAAGTCCGGATATAATTATGACCAAGAATATTTCCAATGGGTGCGATTTTACGCTACTAGAAAAGATAAGGGGCTGGGAGAAAAAATTATCAACCAATTGACCGATAACAATGCCTAAGACCACATAGCCCGTTCTAGGAAGAATTACCGTACTAAAATCTAAATCCGGGTTACTGGTCATGGTCAACAGAATCATAATAACACCCCCTATCATCGGACCCACATAGGGAATGATATTGAACAGAGCGCACAAAAAGGCAATAATCATCGCATTCTCTATACCCACTAGAAAGAGCACAAGGGCATAAATAACAAAAAGTATAGCTATTTGCAAAAGCAGGCCAATAAAATAACGGGAAAGCAGGTCTTTGATCGTTTCGATGGAATTGATGGTTTGAACGCGCCGTTCTTCCGATATTAGCCGCAGCAATCTGGTCTGAATCAAACGGCCATCCTTCAAAAAGAAAAAGGATATAAAGATAACCGAGAAAAAACCGATGCCGACTGCGCTCAACAGTTCTGATAGAAAGTTTAAAAACTTAGGCACAATGCCTACATTGAGTTTCTCGTCGATATTCTTTTCGATATCCGCTTCTTCGATCAATTCTTTTGTCACTTCCGGTGAGGCGCCAAAATAGTTGGTGATTTCTAAATATAATTTATTGAGTTCCAGTTGAAGCTTATCCCAGTCCAACGAATAGAGGTTCTTTCCCTGTTCGGTCAGTACGGGAACAAAAATGTACACGATGCCGGCCAAAACGCCCATCATGAGTACAATCGTAAAAATCACGGCAACGATTTTCGGAAACTTTAATTTAGCTCTCAGAAAAATTACTATCGGCCTACCGATTAGGGTCGCGACGACCGAAATGAGCAGATACGCGATCACGGATTGTATCTTGAAAAGGAAATATAATAGGATGACAATTCCCAGTAGAATGGCGATAGCCCTTAAAATATTGTTCGAGATTCTAAAATACTTTCTACGTTTTCGACGCAGTTCGTCCGCATTTTGTTCTTCAAGGTTCATCTTAGGTCTGTTCGGTTATTGTATACTTTGTAAATCTAAACTAAAACATCTAAAAAAAGGATGGTTTAAAACCGATTTTTCGCCCCGAATGACCTCTTCAAGCATTGCTTTATGATTATCCACTGAGAACAGTATTTTCGAGTCCTTCCACATTAGGTGCAAATCACCGACTTGGTTTCCGTTTTCTTCAAATTCCTGCTTCAAAGACCCAGCTTCAATCTTAAGATTTTGGTTAATATCTTCATATTCAATTGAGCAATTGCTCATTCAAAAAAAAAATTCGATTGAAGCCGAAATTATATGAAATGAATCATTATTATAGGTTTTAGCAACGTACTTTTACGAGTGAAAAAGTACTGTTTTATTTTGGATTTAATGAGTAAGGGAATATCGGCTTTTTTTACCGGGAGGATTCCGGTCCGTGCATCGAGACCGCTAAACTTTTTGTTAGTTGGGGCCATAAAATCAATCTTTTAATTTGGATAACGGTCCGTCATCAATTCTAAATTCTTTAGCTTTATTATGATTGCCATAATGCAATCCAAAGATTTTAGATTTGACCAATCCCTATCCGACATTTTAAATTATCAAGATAAATATTAGTAACAGTCAGCCGCCAGACCTTGCATTTGCCAATACCAATTGATTGCCATTTACTTTAATTCCCATTGTGCAATGAAAAAAATCGTTATTATAGGAGCTTCTGGGCATGGTACCATGATTTTGGACTGTTTGGAAAAAGAAGGAAAATATGCCGTTGCTGGATTCATCGATTCTTTTAAGACGAAGGGAACAGCGCATCATGGTTATGAGATTCTGGGTACGGAAGATGAACTTCCGCTCTTGATGGATACATTAGGTATATCTGGTGCAGTTGTAGCAATCGGCAATAATTTTACCCGGAAGTGCATGGTAGACAGGGTGAAACAGTTTGCACCTTCGCTGGATTTTGTAACCACGATACATCCTTCCGTCATTATTGGCAAAAACGCTAGCATTGGTAAGGGCACCGTGCTTCTTCCTGGAGCCATTATCAACGCTAACTCCATTGTCGGGGAGTTCTGTATAATTAATACCAACTCTTCACTCGGACATGACAGTACTATGAAATGCTATTCCAGTATCTCGTCGGGTGTATGTACCGGGGGTAATCTTGAATTAGGTCAGTTTTCGGCCATATCGCTGGGAGCGAATGTCATCGAGAGTATCAGCATTGGAGAACATACTGTTGTCGGTGCCGGATCGTTGGTACTCAAAAATGTCAGGTCTCATGTGGTGGTCTATGGATGCCCCGCCCTCTTTATACGAACTCGAAAGGCGTGCGATCCCTATTTGCATGGTGACAGCGCTTCAAGTGCGCATCCAGAGGTTACTGTTGGGATAGAGGTACCTTCTTCCAATTAAGTAATTAAAAGTTATTGGCATTTCTCATATCTGTATATAGAATGCGTTAGAATCAAGTTCGTAATACTATCTAGCGAGAAAAAGCAAGGATACGTTCCTTAACATTCTCTTTTAAACTTTAATAATTAGGAGTTCTCTAAATTGACCATCACTTACCTAAGTGTGCATCGCGTTGCGCTATTTAATTTTCAAATCCTCAAGTTCTTTTTCAAGGGCCCTTATAATTTCCTTAGCGGTAATGGCGGTACGACCTATTACGGAACCGACGAGATATCTTATTCCGTCGCCGTGCTTTTCCAGATTTTCGACCATAGTTCCTTTAAAGTCAAGAGCGGCATCGTTTAACTTTCTTGAAGTACTTTCGACATCTTCCCTTATTTTTGTTCTTGTCTCCTTACCGCTCCTTGGCGCATATAAAATAGCTACAGCCGAACCGATCAATGCTCCCGTTAGTGCGGCAATTACTACACCAGAACTCTTTTTAGAATTTCCCATTATATAAAATATTTTTGCACATGATTATTATCGTCCACAGCTTTGTTCTACAAGGTAAAAGACGGTAATTTCGAACGGGTCGAAATCTACATGAATACGCCTATGCTCGGGTTCAATTATTGCTATTTACCATCCAATTGATTCCGAACTTATCCGTACATCTTCCAAAATAGCCCCATTCCCGCTCTCTAAAATTGTGGTGTACCTGACCTCCCTTAGACAGCTCATCAAATAACTGCTCTCCTTCTTTTTTATCATTGGTTTCGATACTCATATGAATTTGATTGCCATGATTAATAGGGGTATCAGGGGCGGCATCGTAAGCCATGAAGGTAACGTTCTTGCCCTTTAATTCGGCATGTTGTAATTTCTGGCGGAACGATGATGGTACGTCAATCTTTTTGTCTTCATAGGTTTGTCTATTCTTTATATCGGCATCGAATAAATCGGCGTAAAAATCGAGCGCTTGTTGACAATTTCCGTTAAAAGCTAAATAGGCTTGTATTTTCATGTTAAATTTTTTATGTGGATATACCCACAATGCAAGTATATCGTAATCTCAAATATTAATTAAGTACTATTTTAATCATTAACTATAAACGCATGAATTATACCAGGAAGCCACGCCAACGCGGTTAAAAGTATACTGACCAGAAAGGTCATTCCCAGCCCGTGTTTCATGAAAACGGCCAGTGGCGGTAAAAGGATGTTCAATATAATGGTTACTAGAGACATATTCGATTATTTAAGGTTTATATTATTTATTTTAAGGACAGGTAGCCCTTATGACGAGCTACCCGTTTTTTTTTAAGCAAACTATTTTTTGTAAGCTTTGGATACTTTTCCGCGACCTGCCCTGTCCTCATCAAGCAAAACGGCATAATCGGGTGATCCGGTAACGCCACCGAAGAAAGCGGCACCTCCACCTAACAATAGAATTAGAAAGGCAACTATACCGGCAGTACCTGCTGCATCGGCGGCCTTGTCGCTATATTCTTCTACCTTTTGCTTAGCTTCTACGTAGTATGCCTCCACTTTGTCAACGGTATTCTGCATTCGGGTCTCCCATTTTTCGATGACCCCATCGATTTCTGCTTCACTAAGCTCGGTATTCTCAGTAAGGGATTGCTTTATTTTTTCAGCATCGAAAAATTCATCGGATTCCCCTCCACTAATTTTCAGGTTTCCATCTTTATCCAAATCGAAGGACAGGTCGTTGAAATACTCCTGAATATCGTTTTGAAGGTTCATTTGTTTAAGTTCATTTTTGGAATTTTGCAAAAATTCACTGGTTTCCTGTGAAGCATCCTCAGGAAGTATATTATACTCTTCACCCGTTTGTATCAGGTCGAACATTTGTTGTTTTATGGATTCGGAAGTATTCTGCGCTTGGTCTTTACCCGATTTGAGAGCATCCTGCACCTGAACGGTAATATCTTCTGAGCCATTGCCTCCGACCACGCCCGAGACCATATTGCCAAGACCGTTAAGAATTCCGCCTACTGCTGATGTCAGCATGATAATTCCGATAACAAGGTAAAGTGCCCATGTTAAAAAACCATGCAGAGCTCCATCTATATTAGAGGTATAGCCTGACATGCGGGCGGCTACAAGACCTCCTGTGAAAAGTGCGGCCACGTTGGAGAGGATCCACCATATCGCCGTACCTATACCGAGACCTGCAAAGGGATCGGACTCTGTCAGTGGATCGATAGTGGTTAGGCCAATTCCAAGTCCTAATATGTTTAGTAGAAACATTAATGCCAAGGTTGTGAGGGTACCGGCAAGAACAGCGCCCCAAGAAATTCGGGAAATGCGTTGCGGACGCTCGTTGATATTTGCAATCGTAGTATCGTTCATAGTGTTTTCGATTTAGATAATTTGAAACATGTTTTAAATTCGGACAAACCTAAGTATTAGCTATCCTAGATTCTAGACCAATCGCATAAGATCTTGATGCAAATAAAACCTAACGATTAATAGATGTGGGTACCATTGCTTTTGGCGTTTGTCAGAAAGTCTCCGGTAGACAATAAGTTTTAATTATTGCATTTCAGTTAATTTTCAATGCGATTGGAATGTTTCCCTAGCTCAGCAACTACTACTTTGGTACTAATTATTAATCCTAAAAAATATCACATACTATGAAAAATTTAAAGGAACTTTTCGAACATCAACTGAAGGATTTGTACAGTGCGGAAACGCAACTCATAGAGGCTTTGCCAAAAATGGCGAAGAACGCTTCGGATTCAAAATTGCAAAAGGCATTCGAAGATCATCTGGAAGAAACTAAGCAGCATAAAACGAGATTGAAGGAAATTTGTGATGAACTGGATATGAAGCCGGGTGGTGAAAAGTGTAAGGCCATGGAAGGCCTTATAAAAGAGGCCGAAGGTTTCATCGATGAGGCCGAGAACGACGATGTTATGGATGCAGGACTGATTGCCGAAGCACAGCGCGTCGAGCACTACGAAATTTCAGGCTACGGTACCGCCGTAATGTATGCTAAGGAACTTGGACACAAAGACATCGCCAAAAAACTTCAAAAAACCTTGGACGAGGAGTATAATGCCGATAACAAGTTAGGCAAGCTTGCCGAGAGCCGACTTAATGAAGAGGCTAAGGCATAATTTTAATGCCCTTATTATTCATTCCCTGGGAAAGCACTCATTTTAATGGGTGCTTTTCTTATGCTATCTTAGAGTAATGTTAAAATTCAATCGTGTCATCTTTTTATCCAATAAAAACCATCTTACGGCAACAAATCCCATACTTTCGGGGGAGATTTCAGTACCAAACCCTTATACCACAAACCAAGTTTGCAATTAACCTCTGACAGCCAATTGTTTTTTAACTGGTTAACTTATAAAGTCATGTTCCCAGTTTAATTATTACCCTTTATTGATGAACTTAAAACATATACTATGGAAAGCGGAACGACTACTGACAAGAATTACAAAAAACATACAAAATCTTCTAAACATTTACCCCAAATCGATATCAACCACCAGATTGAAAAACTGGTATCAAATAGTAAAGGCCTGACCAAAATTGTCTGCCTTACCTCCTACCCGCCCCGCGAATGCGGTATAGCCACTTACTCCAAAGATTTGGAAATAGCACTTACCAATACATTCAGCGAAGCTTTTAATTTAGAGTTTTATCCCTTGGAAGCGGGCGCTGAAAAACATAGTTACCCCAGCAAAATCAAAAGAACCCTAAATACCGATTCCGCCCTCGATTTTATACAAGCGGCATATCACATTAATGCCGATCCCAACATTGGTCTGGTTATGGTACAACACGAATTCGGACTATTCAAGAACAATGAACAATCGTTTTACGAAATGTTGGAATATTTGGATAAACCGGTGATTGTTACCTTCCACACCGTTCTGCCCGATCCGTCCTTGGAGCTAAAGCAAAAAGTGGCCACCATCGCTTCCCGTTCGGCAGGTATTGTGGTAATGACCGGCGCTTCGGCCGAGTTGTTGGAAAAGCAATATGCCATATCCCCAGATAAAATAACCGTTATAGCACACGGTACACATTTAATCGAATATGATGACAAGGACAAATTAAAAATAAAATACGATTTAAAAGGAAAAACGGTTCTCTCCACTTTTGGGTTATTAGGACCGGGAAAGAGTATAGAAACCACTTTGGACGCCCTTCCCGAAATTGTCAAGAAACATCCCGATATAGTTTTCTTAATCATCGGAAAAACGCATCCTTCCCTAAAAAAGGAAAATGGTGAAGACTACCGTGATTATCTGAAACAAAAGATTAGGGATTTGAATCTTGTCGATCATGTTAGATTTATCGACCGATTCGTTCCACTTCACAATCTTCTAGAATACCTACAATTGACCGATATTTACCTTTTCACCTCAAAGGACCGTAATCAAGCGGTCAGCGGTACTTTTGTTTATGCTTTGGCTTGCGGATGCCCTGTCGTTTCAACACCAATCCCCCATGCTCTCGAGGTTTTGCAGAACGGAGCGGGCAAGTTGTTCGATTTTGAGGACTCCGGGCAGTTGCGGCAATCGATACTCGATTTATTGGGGAACAAAGAGGTACGTCATAAAATGAGCTTGAACGGCATGCACACCACATCGGCTTCGGCCTGGGAAAATGCGGCTATCGCACATGCTAGGTTTTTTGAAAAAGTAATGGGAAGTGCATTACCATTGAAATATAAAAAACCGCCGCTAGATCTGAAGCATCTCAAAAAAATGACCGATCAAAAAGGCATACTTCAATTTTCAAAGATCAACCGGCCCGATCCAGAAAGTGGCTATACATTAGACGATAATGCGCGTGCCCTGATCGCCATGTGCCAGCACTATGAACTGACCGGTAATTCTGCCGATTTGGAATATATTAAAATCTATTTTGACTTTGTTTTTAGTTGCTTCCGCCATGACAGTAAATTTTTAAACTATGTGGACAAAGAATTCCGCTTTACCGATCAAAACCAGACCGTCAATCTAGAGGATGCCTGCGGTCGAGCTGTATGGGCTTTGGGGTATCTACTTTCCGTATCGCACCGTTTTCCCAAAAACCACAAGCCCATGATCGAAAAGGCCAAATTTGTTTTCACCAATTCGGTAAAGGCAATGGACGATGTGCGATCGCCGCGAGCTATGGCCTTTATCATCAAGGGCCTCTATTTTTACAATCAGTCGGAAGGAAGGGAATGTATTCACACTACCGTCGAAAAATTTGCCGATCGATTGATCGAGCTTTATAAAAAGGAAGCCGATGATAAATGGCATTGGTTCGAGGGTTATCTGACCTATGGCAACAGTGTTCTGCCACAGTCGCTTTTGATGGCCTATATGATGACCTTGAACCCGGAATATCGGATAGTGGCGAAGGAATCATTCGATTTTTTGATGTCGAAAATCTTCGATGACGGCATAATCAGGGTTATTTCCAATCAAGACTGGCATTTACGTGGCGATACCTTCGACAACGAATTTACCGGTGGGGAGCAACCGATTGACGTTGCTTATACCATTTTGGCCTTACAACTCTTCCATAAAATTTTTCCCAATGAGGAATATGATACCCTCATGGAAAATGCCTTCGCTTGGTTTTTGGGGAAAAATCCGTTGTACCAAACGATTTACAATCCCTGTACCGGTGGATGCCATGACGGTCTTGAACTGCATAATGTAAACCTGAACCAAGGAGCGGAATCGACTATCAGTTATCTTCTTGCCCGGATGGCGTTCCAAAATTCCGACGATTGATGCGGATCGCAGTATTGGCGCCCATTGCATGGCGTACGCCACCACGGCAATACGGCCCATGGGAACTGATCGCTTCAACCATCACGGAAGGATTAGTTGCCAAGGGCTTTGAGGTAACCCTGTTCGCCACCGGAGACTCCCATACTTCCGGAAAACTGGATGCCGTCTGTCCAAATCCTTATGAATTGGATAAAAGTATCGATCCGAAGGTTTGGGAGAGCTTGCATATAGGCAATCTGATGGAAAAAGCCGATGATTTTGACATCATCCATAATCATTACGACTTTCTTCCCCTGACCTATTCTCGGCTTATCGATACGCCAATAATTACAACCATCCATGGATTTTCTTCGGAACAAATAATTCCCGTCTATAAAAAGTACAACCCGACATCGACTTATATTTCGATTTCGGATGCGGATCGGCATCCTGAACTGAATTACCATGGCACCATTTATCACGGAATCGATTCCAACAAATTCGCGTTTAACCAAAAGAAAGGGGAGTATCTGTTGTTCTATGGAAGAATCCATCCTCACAAAGGAACCCTTGAAGCCATCGAAATTGCTAAAAAGTCAGGATATCCACTTAAGATAGCGGGCCTGATTCAGGACCAAGATTACTTCGACCGTAAAATCGAAGTACACATCGATGATGATAGCGTCACATACTTGGGCAATGTGGGTCAAACGGAAGGAAACCAACTTTTAGGAAACGCCAAAGCTTTATTACATCCCATCTTTTTTGACGAACCCTTCGGACTAAGTGTTGCCGAGGCTATGATGTGCGGTACGCCCGTTATCGCTTTTAACCGGGGAAGTATGCCCGAACTTATCGAGCACGGCAAGACCGGTTTTCTGGTCGATGGGGTTTCGGGGGCGGTGGCCGCCGTAGATAGATTGAACGAATTAGATCCATTCTATTGTAGGGCACACGCTATGAGCAAATTTAGTATAGAAAATATGGTAGCCGAATATCTTGAAGTCTATAAGCATATCGTTAGTGGTTGAAAAATATTCACCAACTATGCCTTTAAAGCATGCATAAGCTCGTCCATCTCAACGGTCGCGTAGGAAGAGGAATAATCCGAAACCGCATAAGGCAACACCAAACTTCCGTTATTAATCATAGAGCCACACGAATAGACCACGTTGGGTACGTAATTCTCACGCTCTACTTCCAAGGGCGAAAGCAGGGGTTGGGAAAGTCTTCCGATCTGCTTTGTGGGATCATCCAAGTCGAACAATGACGCCCCGATGCAGTAGCGGCGCATCGGTCCCACGCCATGGGTAATCACTAACCAACCTTCTTCCGTCCATAGCGGGGCGCCGCAGTTTCCTATTTGCGTAAACTCCCAGGGGTATTTAGGTTCCTGGATTTTAATGGGGTCGTTCCAGAGCGTGTTCCGTTCAGAAAACATCAGGTAATTGTTTACCCCGTCGACCCTTGCCAAAACGGCGTATTTTCCATTGATTTTTTTGGGAAAAAGAACAAAATTCTTGTTCTGCGCCGCCTTGCCGTGCATGGGCATGATCCGGAAGCTGGTAAAATCGTCCGTAGACAATAATTTGGGCAGAATCGTACGGCCATCGTAGGCGGTATAGGTCGCATATACCTTCGTTGACCCATCATCTTCGGTAAAACGAACGAACCTTGCGTCTTCGATTCCCTTACTTTCCGAAGGAGAAATAGGAAAAATGACCCGTTCGGAAATATCGGAATCCCGACTGAATTCGATATCGTAATAGGAATCTACCAACCAAGTCATTTCTTGCAAGGCGAGACGGTTGTCTTTGCTGATTCCATTGCTAAGTACCTTATCTACCCATATTTTTAACTGATGATACTCAAAATGGTCTGGCAACTCGTCCATAATTGTTGAGGTATATCGCGACGATATTTTCATCTCTTGCAGCTTTTGAACGAACCGGCCCTTATCATAAAATTTTTTTTGGGTAATCCGCGCCATATCGATATGGTTTCTGACCTTGTTCGGATGGAAATCGTTGTTGGCATCCAGTATGCCGCGGCGGAAAACGATCGAAGAAAGATGTCCTTCACCCGTTGCTCTAAAAGAAATAATGACCCGTTTCTCTCCTTTCGCCAAAAAGGATTGATCAAAATCCTGAATAATTGAAGGATTGAACATCGCCGCCGATTCTATGGAATATTTCATGGTGGCATACGAACCAATCAGTAATTTTTCTTCTTGGGAAAACTCACTCTAATCCATTCCCAAGTGTTCGATAAGTCCCTTATGGTTTTTAAAATGGCGTAGAAATATTTGGGATATATTGCGATGGCGACCGGCAAATTCCCGCAAGGTATGTTCCAATTCACGGTTGACTGCAATCTCGTCCAAATCGACCACACGCTTAATCAATTCGTGGGTTCGGGTATCGCCATTGTTAAAAAACCGAGCGACTACACGACTGCTATCGGGCAAAAATTGGACATCTTTTCGTTGAACGGGTACGTGCATATGCTAGGGGCTATATTAGTTAAATATTGATTCTATCAAAAATAAGGTTATTTCATTTCCGTAACGGAACGTTATACCTATTTATAGCAAGTAAGATTCAGGTTTTTTCTAGGCAGGAAATTATACAGCGACAGCAATACCAAACAACGATATTATTTACATTGAAAAAGAAAGTTATTAGTCTATATTTATCGAATGAAATTTACTAACCTCCATATACTTCTTGTCGACGACGATGAAGATGACCGCATGTTCTTCGAAGAAGCACTTCAAGCTCTTAAACCTGAAGCCAGGTTAGACTATGCGCAAAATGGATTGGAAGCATTAGAACTGCTCAAGAACGCAGAGAGACTTCCCGATATCGTCTTTCTTGATCTGAACATGCCCATTGTATCGGGTGGGGAATGTCTTGAACAAATACGCGCCACCGATGCCTTAAAGAATCTGAAGGTTGTAATCTATTCTACATCCTTCGACCCGAATACCGTAGAACTACTTTATAGGAAGGGTGCGAATCGCTACGTCCGTAAACCGGGTGCTTTTAACGAATTGAAACGAACGATATCCGATGCGATAAGAGCTATTAGTGGGGAAAGTAAAAGAACTATCACAAAAGAGGACTTTGTCATTAATCCCTGAGAACTGAAATGATTGAAAATGAAAATCTTTACTTTCTTCAAGGAGGAAAGGAAATGGGACAACTTTTTCGGGAAAAGAATTGGGAGCTCACATCTATGGGGCCGGCAACCGGTTGGCCACAAAGTCTTCGCACTACCCTAGACATTATGTTACACTCGCTGTTCCCTATGTTCTTGTTCTGGGGCGATGAACATATTTGCTTCTACAATGATGCGTACAGACCGAGTTTAGGAAACCAGGGCAAACACCCTTCAATTTTGGGGCAAAGGGCGGAAGAAGCTTGGCCGGAAATATGGAGCGACATACAACCTATGATCGATAAGGTAATGACCTCTAGCGAAGCGGTATGGCATGAAGACCGATTGTTGCCGATTTTTCGCAACGGGCAAATGGAAAATGTATATTGGACTTTCTGCAATAGCAGTGTCAGAAACGGAGCAGGCATTCCGATGGGTGTGTTGGTCGTTTGCAGGGAAACCACAGAACAGGTAAAGACTCAAGAACAGTTGGCGGACAGTGAACAGCGGTTCCGGGAGCTTGCCGACCAATCACCCATGTGGATTTGGATGACCGATGTACAAATAAACATAAAATATGCCAACCCCGAATTGCTTGAATTTATAGGTATCAAAAAAGTCTCCGATTTTACGGGACAGGTATGGAAAGATAATGTACATCCCGAGGATATAGAAATAGTTAATAAAGGTTTTGGGAACGCTGTAGAAAAAAGCACGGATTTTTCAATAGACTTCCGGATTCGAAAAGCTTCTACCGGAATCTACGAATGGTTTACAATTAAAGGGGTGCCCAGGTTCGAGCGCAAGACGTTGACCGGTTTTATAGGTACCGGCATGAATATACATAGGCAAAAAACATTTTCGGAACAATTACGGAAAGAGGTGCAAATGCGAACAAAAGAACTTGTAGACATCAACGAAGAACTTGAAATAGCGAACAAAGAGCTGCAAGCATTTACCTATATTTCTAGTCATGACCTTCAAGAGCCCCTCCGGAAAATACAGACTTTTTCTTCCCTATTACTCGACAACGAGTTCAAGCGACTCTCCGAAAAGGGAAAAGATCAGTTTGAAAGGATGGCATCCGCAGCAAAAAGAATGCAAGTGTTGATTAATGACCTACTCGCCTATTCACGTCTTGAAATGGAAGATCGCAAGTTCGAAACCATGGACCTTTCTCAAATCTTTGAAAAAGTAAAAGCCGATCTTTCCGATGAAATTGAACAAAAAGATGCTATCGTAGAATTGGTGAATTCCTGTAAAATCGATATAGTTCATTTTCAGTTCAGGCAGCTGCTCTATAACCTAATCTCAAATTCTCTTAAATATTCGCGTGAGGGAAGATCACCGGTTATTCGTATTGAAAGTGATATCGTCGACCCGTCCCAGCTTCCCCAGAAGGTCACTTTACCTGCAACAGAATACGTCAAGGTAAGGATTACCGACAACGGAATAGGATTCGACAACGCGTACAGCGAAAAGATATTCGAGGTCTTCCAACGTCTTCACGGTAGGGAAAAATACAAAGGTACGGGTGTCGGATTGGCAATCGCCAAAAAAATAGTCGAAAACCACAAAGGATTTATTAAGGCCAAAGGAACCCCGGACAATGGTGCATCATTCGAAATTTTTATTCCTCAAAACCACTCCTTGGCATAAGCCGCCACCTACATTCGATTGAGTTAAGAACAACACGTTTCAGGTCAGAAGATTGAAGAAGATGTATGTAATATTGAATACTATTAACTTTAAATATTCGAATCATGAAAGAATACGTTTTTAAGAAAGAGCGCATAGACAGAGTTTTTGATACGGCAGAAAGCGCCAACGACTACTACGATTTTCTGGTAAAATCAGGATATGAGACCGACGAAATTACGGTCATTATGTCAAAGGATACCAAGGACCGGTTTTATGCCTCCAATGATCATATCAGCGATACTGGGGATGAAGCATTGAAGGGTGCCGGAGCGGGAAGTGCCATAGGCGGTACCGTAGGGGCAATCGCCGGAGCCTTATTGGCTATCGGTTCTTCAATCGTAATTCCGGGCCTCGGGTTAGCCGTTGCAGGTCCTGTTGCCGCTGCGCTTGCAGGTGCGGGTGCGGGTGGGGCCACAGGAGCTGTGATTGGTGCATTGACCAAAGCAGGATTATCGGACTCCGCAGCCACGGAATATAAGGACGCTATGGACAAAGGTCAAATTATCATTTCTGTAGAGCCCAAGGATAAGCACGATGTTATACTTACCTCGGAATATGGTAGGGAAATCTATAATGGAAGTACTAGAGTTTAATGGTACTGACCATTAGGATTAAAAAGGCCGTATCTAAAACGATACGGCCTTTTTTAATGGTACCCGGTAAATTTTGACGCCCAGTACGATGTCATAGGAATGAGTAGCCCTTCGATACACTTTCAAACTGTTGAATAAAAAAAGGAACAACTAAGAGTATACCAACCATGGGATTTCTAAAAATAGTTTCGGTAGGGGTTGTCGGCAAACTGATGACCCTCTTCAGGTATCTTAGTGGATGATATTTATTCACTTTAAGATTTGATTGTCGAACAAATAAAAATATTAGGAAACTAGCTTCGAAGCATCAGAAATTTATAGTAGATTTTTTTAGAGTCATTAATATTCCCCATAGAACTAAATACTATTGCGTTAGATTGGTATATTCAGCATAGAAAATATCACTTTTCGAAATTGGCTGTACAGATAAAGCACCATTATTTAATCATAATAATTTTTAAAATTCAAAGACAATGAATATGGATAACAAGAAAAACAAAATTGAAAAAAACAAACAAAGCATCGGTGAGCAAGCAATTAATCACAAAGAAACCGATGGTAAAGAGATAAACCCTCAAGAGAAGCAGCGACAAGAGAAGCATCAACCAAGGGATAATGCTTAATAATGGTTGTTTGCCACAATTTTGAAACCGGCCTGACGCCGGTTTTTTTACATCAGATAGTTAAGTCTATGTCAAGAATTCATGTGTCTTCCGGTACTTTATCCTATTTTTTTACCGACAAATCCGAAAATAAGGTTGACCACAAGTGCAAGTCCGGTAAACAACATCAGATCCGCCACTAAATAAAATGCGGCTATGCAACCAGCTGCAGCACTGCACCATACGGTAGTGGCATTAGTTAGACCTTGAACCATGTTATCATTCTTGAGAATTACACCGGCACCCAAGAAGCCGATACCGGTCACCACCTGACTTAGCGCCCTCGTGGATCGATAAATTTTCCACTTTGCTATCAAGGAAAAATATAAAACTTAGGAATCCGGAATTCCATCAAGATAACATGGATAGTTTGAATATAATTAAAGAACTCGATAACCATATACAAAGACCTATGATTAAAAAATTACTTTGCTCAAGCCTTTTTTTAGTATTTATGTTGGGGTACGCTCAAGATACCGAAACCGTAATTCCCATTGCTACAGACCGTCCTGGAGCAGGAACTTCACCTGGGTTGGTAGGTAAAGGTTATTTACAATTGGAAACAGCGGCACAATATGAAGGCTATGACTCTGGCAACCTAAGGTCAAAAGTCTGGATATTAAATACGTCATTATTGCGTTTCGGGCTGCTCGACAACTTGGAGTTAAGGTTGGGCTGGGATTTTCAGGAGATAAAAACGGAAATAAACGGTATGGAATCTAGCGACATTCAAAGCGGTTACACGCCGCTATTGGTAGGTCTGAAAGTAGGCGTGACCGAAGAATATGGTTTGCTTCCACAAATAGGAATCATCGGACATATCTTCTTGCCCTTTTCAGCAGGTAAAGATTTCAAGCCTCACAACACCGGTGCTGAAATTCTGCTTGCATTTTCCAACACTCTAGATGAAAATTCAAGTCTTGATTATGTTTTGGGTGCAAATTGGGGCAACGATTCCGCCGAGCTCAATTTCGCTTATTCCTTTTCGTATGGCCGTTCCTTCACCACAAAATTTGGTGGCTTTGCTGAAGTCTATGGCGTTCTGCCCGAAAATAGTAAGGGACAAAATTTCTGGGATATCGGGTTCACCTATCTGCTCAATAATGACCTACAACTTGACGCAAGTTTTGGAACGGGCTTTGATAACGATCAGAGCATTCTTTTAGGTGCCGGGATTAGTTACCGTTTGCGTTAATATTGTTAATAATCCGGGGTGTGAAAAAAACCGTAACTCGTTTATTTACCGCAACTCGCTTAATTATTATCCACTTCCCATTTTTGGTATTTCGTAAACTGATCTTCCGATAAAATATTTTCCAATTGTCTGGTGCGCTCGCTCTCAATACTTCCCATCATTTCGCCGTTGACCGTACTTTGCTGTTTGGTTTGAAAATCTTCCATGCCCGAACGGAAGGAATTGATTTGTTCATCGGTCATTTCAAGCTCGGTGAACATGTCGTCGTAGTCAAAAGATGTTTCAGTGGAACCCCCGGTGGCCTGTACGTTGTTCATGGACCCCGAAGAACCGTTGGATTGGCCTGCAATACCACCGCTGGCATTCTCGGTCATGGCCACAGAAGTATCAGTAGCAGCTTCCGTATTGGCATCCTGTTGTGATTCCTTATTTTCGGATGCCATGGTCGTATCTTGGTTCGAGTCGGTAGAAGCTGTTCTCTTGGTACTGGTACAGGCAGCTAGTGAGAATGTCAAAACTGCTGCAATTAAGATGTGCTTTTTCATGTTTTTGATTTAAAACGTTTGTAGTCTCAACAATTTACCATCTTTCCAATTCGTTAAAGGTCGTAATCGATGAGGTTATTGATCCATATACCGCAAAAGGATAGAAATATCTTACGGAAGTTGCTAATTCGTACTTATACAACACTTCCTTGAATTAATAATTTATATACCTAATAGTTTTATATTGTAAAAAATCAAACTTTCTCATACTAACTTTACATTTGGCCAAAATCGTCTATAATACTTATTTGTAACAGTATGACATGTTCCTCATTGGATTGGATATTGTCGGAAACAAGCTGATGGAACTGTTTTAACTTCAAATTGATAGCGCCAATCAATATCTGTTATTACATACCTCTTTCAACCAACTAAAACAGTACTTTATCAAAGTATTGGGTCTTTAACATATGCTAATTGTCAAATTACGGCCGGAGAGTTCTTGATTTTAAAATAAAGGTCTGTGAAAGTTAGCTGCTTTTTAAGTTTGCGGATCACGTCTAAAAACATCCAACAAATTGAACGCCAAAATACAGAAGACGACCCAAATGAATCCGGCTATATAACCACCCGCAATATCCGAGGGAAAGTGAACTCCAAGATAAACGCGACTGATTCCAATTCCTAAAATAAGAAGAACAAGAAACACGATGGCAACCCATTTTAAAACTAGGTTCATCTTGAAACGATAAAGCAAGTAGATCAGAAACCCGTAAAAAGCCATTGCGCCCATCGCATGGCCACTAGGGTAGCTCAGGGTTTCTACCGCAACTAGGTGTTCAATATCAGGCCTAGCCCTGTCTATAAAGCGTTTCAAAATCAAATTAGAAACCATGGCTAGGACTAGGACAATGCTGATCTGGGCAATATATTTCCAGCTTTTAAAAACCACGGCCGATACAAAGATGAAGATTCCGCCTATAACAATATAGCCATAGACATCCCCAATATGCGTTATCCAGATGAAGAATTCCGTCAATGCCGGGGTTCGAAACGAGAGTATGTATTCTGTAATTTGGGTATCGATGGCGGCCAATTCCCCTTCTTTCAACTCCTCGGTAAGTTCTACGAATAAATTTATACCGCCTACCACGACGATTACAGCTATAGATCCGGTAATGATATATGGAAGGTAGGGGCTATTTTGCTTAAATAAAGGCGCTAGTTTCGCTCTTAACTTCTCTATAATTCGCTTAATGGTCTCTCTCATAAGTTTCCAAAGTTACTATTTTGGATGAAATTGCAAATATCACAATCTGTACGACTTTAGACCTAGAACTCATCACTCAATGAAGCTTAGAAAATAATAGTATAGCGCCCATGATTGGGTTGTAGCAGAAATGTTTGCACAAAAAAAGCCGTTCGGCTATGAACGGCTATTACCATTAATTCTTTAGTGAGTTTCTACTATCTGGAAGTAGTGGCTCCCCAGGTTTTACCATCCTTGGTATAGACAATTGTTAAATTGTTTTCGTCAATGTTAATTGCGCCATCAGAACTGACCAAGGTATTCTGATTTTTCTCCATTTCAATATCCTTCAGACTTGGAATATCATTGGAAAAATTAAAAGTGTACGAATCCCCTACCTTGACAACAGTGACCTGACCCTCATCAGTGGCAACATCAGTATTGTTCTCAGGGTCGGAATAGCTCACAGCTCCTTGATATTGTCCTACAAACAAATTATCGTCTGAAGGATCATTATCGTTATCGCAAGAGGCGGCCAGCGCCACAACAAAAAACAACATTCCTAAAAATTTCATGGACTTTTTCATAATTGTTTAATTTTAAATTTAGGGGCAAACTTAAGTTTTCGGAGAGAGGGCTTAAAACAAATTATGAAAAATTTACAACGAGAAAACCGATGCGAGCAATAATATATCGAATAGGACACAAAAAGCAATTAGATCCCGACATTTACTACTTTTAATGGAATTTTAACAGAACCAGAAGTTAGCCTAATCGGTGTGCGCTTCACTTTCTTCCCAGTAATTTTCGAAGCATTCATTAGTTCTATTCCTAATCTTGGTCATTAATTTAAATATATAATGGGGAATTCTCAAACCGTTTTGCGTATGGATTAATAATACGTGTTATAAAGCCAATTGATTTGGGTAAACTGAGCTAATTTCAATCCGAGATATCCTAAATCGGATATTCCCAGATGAAATATTGATTCTCAAAATAGAACATAATGGCTAAAAAAAAAGCATCCCAAAGCAAAACTTCCGATAAGGAAAAGCAGTTAAAAAAATATTCCGTTGATTATCAGGATAAACCGATGACCACACGTCAAGGCCTCAAAGTCAACGATACCAACAACTCCCTGAAGGCCGGACCGAGAGGTGCCACCTTGTTGGAGGACTTTCTTTTAAGGGAAAAGATTCACAATTTCGACCATGAACGTATTCCGGAGAGAATTGTACATGCACGAGGAAGCGGTGCCCATGGGTACTTTGAGCTATACGAGAGCATTGAGAAATATTCCAAAGCCGGAATTTTTACGGACACCTCTAGAAAAACGCCTGTTTTCGCAAGGTTTTCAACCGTGGCAGGTTCAAAAGGTTCTACCGATTTGGCAAGGGACGTTCGCGGTTTTGCCGTAAAGTTCTATACACAAGAAGGCACATGGGATTTGGTAGGCAATAACATGCCTATCTTCTTTATTCAAGACGCCATGAAGTTTCCCGATTTGGTCCATTCCGTAAAGCCGGAGCCGAACAAGGAAATTCCGCAAGCGGCATCGGCGCACGATACATTTTACGATTTTATATCCTTGACCCCCGAAACATTGCACAACCAAATCTGGGTCATGAGCGACAGGGCGATTCCACGCAGCCTTCGTATGATGGAGGGTTTCGGCATCCATACCTTTCGCTTGATAAACAAAAAAGGCGAAGCTCACTTTGTCAAATTCCATTGGAAACCTAAATTGGGAGTTCATTCCGTAACCTGGGACGAGGCCGTGAAAATTAGTGGTGCGGATTCTGATTTCCATAGAAGGGATTTGTGGGATGCCATCGAGGCCGGTCAATATCCCGAATGGGAACTGGGTCTACAAATCGTTCCCGAAGAAGATGAGCACAAATTTGAGTTCGACCTTTTGGATCCGACGAAATTGATTCCCGAAGAAATGGTTCCCGTACAGATAATCGGGCGCATGGTATTAGACCGCAACCCGGAAAACTTCTTTGCAGAAACGGAACAGGTAGCATTTCTTCCCGGCAACATAGTTCCCGGTATCGATTTCACCAATGATCCCTTGTTACAAGGACGCTTGTTTTCGTACCGCGATACACAGCTTTCAAGATTGGGAAGTCCCAATTTCCATCAATTACCGATTAACAGACCGATTACCGATGTACACAATAATCAACGCGATGGTCATATGCAGATGGAAATCCCGAAAGGCCAAACGGCCTATTTTCCCAATTCATTGGGCGGAGGCTGCCCCTATCAGTCAAAGGTGGCCGAGGGCGGATTCGAATCGTATCAAGAGCGTATAGACGCAAAGAAAATCAGAGCCAGAAGCGAGAGCTTTAGCGACCATTTTTCGCAACCTGCACTCTTTTATAGAAGCTTGTCCAGTTGGGAAAAGCAACATGTAACCGATGCCTATTCTTTTGAATTGGGCAAATGTAACCATGACCATATTAAGGAGCGGATGCTGTGGCTTGTCAACCAAATCGATACAAATTTGGCGAAAGAGGTTGCAAAAAACTTAGGGTTGAAAGTTCCCAAAAGCATAGAAAAACCTATCAATCAGGCCATCGGCGCCGATGCCAACGTAGAGGACCACCAGCCCGGCAAAAAGAAAAATTACTTAGATGAGGCTCCAGCATTAAGTCAAGCCAACACGGTTTTTGATTCCATAGCGACCCGCCAAATTGCATTTCTGGTCGCAGATGGCTTTAATATGAAAGATTTCGACAAGATGAAAAAAGCACTTGAAAAAGAAAAGGCAATGATAAAACTGGTCGCCCCACATGGAGGTAAGGTTACCTGCGATACCGATATGGTACATAAAGTGGATGCTTCGATAATGACAACCGAAAGTGTGCTGTACGATGCGGTCTATATTCCCGGAGGAGAGAAATCAATAAAGGCATTATTAAAGAAATCCAAGTTTCTCAAATTCGTTGATGAGGCCTTTAAACACTGTAAGGCTATTGCTGTAGATAATGAGGGAATTCAAGTATTGGATAATGCAAGTTTTAATGATTATAAGGACGACGAAGCCATTTTTGTCGACGGTAAACCGGCTGATTTTATTAAGGCTATTGCCAAACATCGCAATTGGAAACGTATGGAGGATGCCAAAAATATCGCTGTTTAACGAACTAAATATAACAATATGGAAAACGAATTTACCAAGCACGAAATCGGTTACATCAAGCAATATGAAAAGTTAGGCTATACGGATTCGTATCATATGGTCAATGGGCACCTAAAGAGCTCAAATACAGAAAAGGAGTATTCTCCTAATGATATTACGATACTCAAGGAACATCGATATGAAGGAATGAGCAACCCTTCGGACATGTCTATCCTCTACGTTTTACGTACTTTGGATGGAGGTAAAGGCACATTGTTGACGGCTTATGGGCCGGATGCCGATACCGATTTGTTCGAGTTCATAAATGCAATTCCCGATGAGAATGTTAAAGATGAAAATGTTCTTCCTCCGGATGCAGAAAAATAAAATCTTCTTAAAAGGAGTGATTTTTACTTACTAAAGGTAAATGAACGCATCTTTACCGGTGCTTTCTTTATGGCCTCTTCAAGTTCGATATTATCCTTGAACCTGACCTTGTCAAGGATACGGTACTCGAAATCGAGGTTGAATCTTTCATTCTCGAATGGCCAAGGTTCAATCGTAAGGATATTCTCTTTATCCGTTCTTATATAATAGCTCCGGTTTTCTATTGAGTGGTTGATTTCAAGTTTTCTTTCCACCTCCGGCACCTCGTCCTGACAGAGTATAAGGGAGCATCTATCACAAAAAAGCATGATATTGTATAAAGCGTTTTGCCCCTCCTTGGTCATGCCATACAATTTTCTCTGCGCCTTCCGGAGTTTTTTGATATCGGCCAAAAATGCTTTCATAGGCCCATACTCCTTGGCAATGCCTTCATAGAGGAACTGTAGGTGTCTACCGACCATAAAGGCGATAAGTTGGGATTTCTGCATAGCATTGGAGAAAACCCATTCGGAATGCTCCAAAGCTTCTTTGTTACTGTCCCCTTCCATAGTGAAGTCCTTGGGAGTACCCGCGTCGGTTAGATAATTCTGCTCGTCGAAATCCAAAAGGTGGTCATCGTGCTCAATGATGCCCGTGAGGATATCGACCCAATGTTCTAGAATAAGTTTTTTCTTTAACTGTGAGGCGATTTTTCCTGAAAGAAGTCCATGGGCATAATGCGAGACGATTTCCCATCCCTCTTTGTGGTGCTTCACTATCATGGATGCATAAAATTTTAAAAAAACAAAGAAATCTACCAACTTCGGAAACCTTCCAAAAGGATTCTTAGCACGGTAAACAATTAGAATCTGAATTACATGAGCTTCTAATGATAGAACTATCTCTTGACCATTCAATTACCCTGTTCCAAAGATTTTAATGCAGACTGAAAAAAAACAAGGTTCGACTCAGTCTCTTTCCTATGTTTAATCAAATGGTTTTTCAGTTCCCTATCAATTTCTTCACTCGCGAAAAGTTTGTTATAGTCCTCTTCCTTTCGCCGTTCGGCTTTAATTAGGCATTCCAATAATGCTTGAGAATCCTCTGAATCCGGAAGTGGACGTGATACCCAAGCTATAGATTCATGGTCGGTCTGTCGCTCAGTGGTTTCCACATCACCACCTAGGTCAGAAATCGCCTTTATAAGCCTTTCCGATTCCTCCTTAACTACTTTGGCAAATTGATCGAGCTTACCGCCTATCTCATCCTCGTTGAACCTATCGGAGACTTCTTGAAATGCTTCCTTTTGGTCCAGCGTTTTGGTCAATATCATATTAAGTTCGTCTATAATTTTCATTTTCTCTGTTTTAAGTAAAAATAAGACACCAATACTAAATCCGCTAACCCTATAAAAATGGTTTATAGCTCTAAAATATATGCATCCATATAATTTGCGAAAATGGTAATGCATTACAGTAATGCGGCGGTAATTACTTTTATCCCATTTTCAGAATATCGTTCCAAGCAATTCGTTCTTCTGCTTTTGGAACAGTTGATTTGATTATTTTTCGAAGTTCCTCCATTATCGGGCGAGATTCTTCTTCTGCATTTGCGATATATTCGTCTACGGCTTGTGCTTTTTTCATAACGATTTATTTTGAAGTTAAATCTTTATAGGAGGGTATATAATTCACTGGAGTATTATACTAATTAGCCTTAATGTTATTAGAGGGATTCCTGTCTGGGGTTCGCCTTTTTGATTTTTTCTTCCGCCCACTGTTCCTCATCCTTGTTCGCTTTCAGTCCGTCTTGCTTCCATTTTGCTTTGGGCGTATAATTCAGTTTTATATACATGGGAAAGTGGTCTGAACCGATGTTCCTTTCCCGGGCTATATCAATCAACGTAAAATCGTCTGAATGGAAAACATGATCCAAAGGCCAGCGTACTAATAAATAGTTTGCATTGTAAGTGTTGAAAAAGCCCCTGCCCCGGCGCGGATCGAGAAGACCGCTCATCTTCTGAAACAATTTGGTCGTTCTCGACCAGGCCACGTCGTTAAGGTCACCGAATACAAGCACCCGTTCAGCATCATGATCGATTTCCCGACCTGCCAACAACAGTTCGGCATCCCGGTTCGTAGAGGTCTTGCTCTCGCTCGGGCTGGGCGGTCTGGGGTGGAAGCAATGAATCTCCGCTCTTTTTCCGTTTTTCAACCTAACATAGCCATGAATTGAGGGTATATCCTCCGAGACCAAATACTTAATTTCAATTTCCTCCAAGGGCAATTTAGAATACAGGTGCATACCGTAGAGGTTATCCAATGGAATCTTGACACAATGGCCATAGGTATCCTCTAAAACGCTCAGTGCCCGTTCCCATTTTTTATCAGATTCAAGCGTTAATAAAATATCCGGATCTCTCTTCCGGGCCAATGCTATTAGTTTGTCATATTTTGTGTTGGGGGTTAGCACATTACTTACCAATATGGAGATAGTATCCTCATTCTCTTCGCCACCATAATCGATTACCTGTACTTTGGCGAAAATTGAATAGGGATAAATATAATAGCATTGATATAGTAAGCTAAGAATTAGGGCGCCTAGTAATAAAAAATGCCACCATTCATCAAAACTATAGACGAAAATGGCCAATATAATATTTGCCACGAGCAATATGGATATTTGAATTCTTGGAAAGTCGAAACCCCTTATCCACCAATAATCAAATTTGGTGGCGGAGGCCAGGCTAGGAATGCAAAATATTGCATTTATGACAAGTGTAATGATTTCTAATTTGGTCATTATCCGAAGAAAATTACAGAATAAACCTATTAGTATCGAACAGTTTTTGGGCATTGATTAAATTGGATATTCCAAATACAATATCTCTCATAGTTTTAATGTAATAAAATCAGTTCCACAATATAGAAAAATTGTTCTTTAATTTTGAACTATCGATCTTTTATTGATGAACCGCACACTTTACGCCATTGGAATATACAGTACAATGAAGGGTTGGCAGCTGAACGTAGTGGCGGTCTTGGCGAACTTCCAATCTATAATCGTTGGACTTGGCCTTTTTACCAACTCATTAAAACTAAAGATTAACTCATTTAAGAATATTAATTGATTTTGGTAGCAAAAATTTTATATTGCTTTCGATAATTAGCTGGAATGTATAACGCATTCTAATACCCTCAACGCAGAGCAGTAACTGAACTTCAAAAAAAGTAATAATGAAATCAAAACTATTTGGCTTAGCCGCAGCATTGACAAAAAGCCGCAAGTTTACCTTGGCCATAGTCGGCGCACAATTTCTTTACCTCGGCTATCGATATTTAAAAGATCGCAAACAAAAGAAACTTAAAGCATAACCGCTTACTGCCAATCCATTGGTAATTGTCTTTGGTCGTCAACAGGGTTGATAATTGCCAAAAAGATGTTTGCTATGCATTTAGTTGGCGGCGTTTGATAGGCTTAAACAGGTAATAGTAATTTCTAAAAATGAAACATAATGAATAAAATTCTTTGGTTTTTGGTCATCCTACTTATCATAGGTTGGGTTGTCGGGTTTTTAGTTTTTAAGGTTCTAGGAGGGCTAATCCACATACTCTTGGTACTTGCGGTCATCTTACTAATCTACAACTTCATAACAGGGAAGGGTAAATCATCGAGCTTGTGAATCAATTTGACCACGTTGACCATACCAAGTTCAAATGGCGGCATTTGCCCTCATTGATCGTAGATACCTATAAGGAATGGATGGCGGACGAACCTTTTCGCTTAAGTGCAATAGTAGCCTATTACGCCGTATTGTCCCTGCCCGCACTGTTGGTTATCATTCTCAATATCGTAGGAAGCATTTGGGGCACCGAGGTAGTACAGGGAGAAATGACCGAGGAATTTACCTCAGCTTTGGGAGCGGATACCGCCAAGGCCATAGAGGGTATGATCGCAGAAACAGGCAATGCAAAAAAGAATACGATATCCACCATTATCGGAATCGCCACCTTACTCTACGGGGCAACCGGTGTTTTTTATCAATTAAAAATATCCCTGAACCAAATATGGGCCATTAAACCCGACCCGAACGCTCCTGTCAAAAAAATAGTTATTGACAGGGCTAGAAGTTTTGCCTTTATATTGGTTATTGGTTTTCTGCTACTTATAAGTTTTATAATGACTACGGCTATTTCTGCGCTTGGTAAGTTTATCACATCGAACTTACCGGATGTGCTTATATATCTAGCCTATGCCATCGACACAATCGTCTCTATCGGTATTATTTCACTACTCTTTGCGCTGATGTTCAAATATTTGCCGGATGCCAAGATCAGGTGGAAAACGGTGTGGAAAGGGGCTCTATTGACCGCGGTACTCTTTATAATCGGCAAATTATTGCTAAGCCTTTATTTCACTCAAATGGAACCGGGATCGACTTATGGAGCTGCAGGCTCTATAGTTCTTATTCTGCTTTGGGCGTCTTACTCATGCTTAATACTATTTTTCGGGGCCGAGTTTACCTATGTCTATGCGAATCGGTATGGAGAAGGTATTAAGCCTAGTATCATTGGAGTCAAAACGAAAGAATTAAAAACAAAATAATTGAATAATATGGACAAGAAAGAAACGGACGAGAACACAGAATTTGTCAAGGAAGAACACGATGATAAAAAAAATTACATATTTCAAAAATCTATGATTACCAAAGTCGCGGTGATCATAGTTGTAATTTTTTTAATCATAATCATCATCGGATTGGTGATTTCGGGAACTTCATTTTTCGATTCTTCGCTTTAACTATAACACTGCATCGCGACGCGGAGGCATGGTATCGTTATTCGACGATATCATCTTACTGACGCAAAATTTCTATATACACCAATTGGAAACATCTGTATAGTAGCCAATAAAATTATCGACTTAAGGACAATTTTACAAAAATTTCACCCGACAGAATGAACGGAAATTCGATGAGTGGGCTCAAGAGCCATTTGGAAGGAATACCAGATGATTACATCAGCGACAATGAGGAATACCCGAGTACGGGTTTTGACTTATTGCGTTCACTCACCTTGATGTCGTTAAATGTACCCGTGGAGTTCGGCGGTCGTGGTATAGGCTATACCTCCAATAATCAGCAATTGCTACAGACCCTCATGAGTATTGGGGCATATGATTTGTCATTGGGCAGAATTTATGAAGGCCACATCAATGCCTTGCAGCTTATAGAGCGCTTTGGATCTACCGAACAGAAAGAGAAATATTTTGCAGAGGCGGTTTCCGGAAAACTTTTTGGGATATGGAATTCAGAATTACCTTCAGAACCTTTAACCTATAAATCCAGTCCTAACGGATATAAATTCGAGGGTGCCAAGGTTTTTTGTTCGGGTGCATCTCAAGTTCATAGACCGATTGTAACCGCAGATGGTCCGGATGGTAGCCACTTGGTGATTCTACATCTTGACGCATACAGTTTGACCGAAGATTACCGCTATTGGCAGCCTTTGGGAATGAAAGCATCCGTAAGCTGTCGTTTTGATTTCAGCGGTAATACGTTCAATGAAAAACAGTTTTTGGGAGATCCTTACGACTATGTTCGGGAACCTGATTTCTCAGGAGGCTCCGTGCGCTTTGCTGCCGTTCAGCTGGGTGGCGCAAAAGCCGCAGTAAGGGCAACGGTTCGCCATTTGGAAACCATGGGACGGTTAGAAGCCCATGACCAGCGGCTAAGGTTGGGAAGACTATCCATCTTAATGGAGGGGGGTAGTCTGTGGTTACAAGGTGCAGGAAAGGTCATGGACGAGAAACAGGAAAATCCTGCAGCTTATGTACACTACTCCAACATGGTGCGTACCGTAATACGCGACATTTGCGAAGAAGTTCTAAGTCTATGCGGTATGTCGGTAGGTTTACAGGGGATGATGAAACCGCATCCCTTAGAACGTATTCAAAGAGATTTAAGTGTCTACCTAAAACAACCGGGACCCGATAGGGCTTTAAGCGAAACGGGAAGGGTATTTTCCGAAACCTACACAAAACAATGAGTAAAAGAATGTCTTCCTCCATGATTTTGGATGCGCCCTACATGAACGGGATACGTCTTTCTGCCGATATTGGAAATCTGTTAGTGCTCGCCCCCATCCTGATGACGAGAGTTTAGGCTGCGGTGGATTGATTGCCATGCTTAGGGATGCAGGTTCTTCCGTTACCGTGGTTTTTTTAACCAGTGGTTCCGCCTCCCATCCCAATTCCAAATCGCATCCACCGAAAACCTTGGCGAAACTGAGGGAGTCTGAAGCTATCAAAGCCTGCTTGGAATTGGGCGTTCCCGAAAGCGATATCCATTTTGTAAGGGCCGCCGATTCCCGATTGGAAAAGCTCGACCAGCAATCCAAAGCGGATATCATAGAACGGATTACAACTATCTTTAAGAGCGCAAATATAGCTTCATTAGCGATGCCTTGGCGGCGTTTAGGTACTTGAGTAAAAGCTTGTACAATCCGAACCTTTTCAAGAGCGCATCGAGACCTTCAACCTCAAAATGGTTTTCCCCGGTCTCGCCCCAACCGTTTAGCTCCGCCCCAAAACCCCATGGGGCGCGGGGGTCTACCCGTCCAGAAGTGGTCACTATCGTCATAGAACAATGCCGAACCTTATAACCTCCCCATATTACCGAATCATAAAAGGCGACATCTTCGCAGAATCCTATGGGGGGCATACCTCCTACCCTATCATAAACATCGGCTCGCACCGCCATGTTGGGTCCCGAATTATCGGAATGCCGGGGCAGGGAATCGGATTCATAGCATATAAAACTATACTCTAAAAGCATACGGAGTTCTGAATAATACTTTTTAAATGCCAAGGTTCTTTTTGCACGTTCGCCGACTCCCGTCAAATCTATATCAATCTGACCACATATCAGACCATATCCGCTTCCAACGTAACCAAACAAATTGGCCATCCAGAAAGGATGGGCCTTTGTGTCAGCGTCGGTCATGGCAATATAACTTTGAGGACAGGAAACCCTCGATCGGGCTATCCGCATCAGTATCCGCCGTACGGCACCGACGTTATTGACTTCTGAACGGTTCGTTTCTAATACGGATACTTTCAAATCATCGTGGTTGCGCTTATAATCCAGACAGATATCAAAGGTGTTATCCGTGCAATTGTGGCAGAGAACGAGAATTTCAAAATCCTTAGAATCTATTTTCCGACCGAATATGGTAAGCTGGGCAGCTAGTGATTTAAGACAATCTCCTATAAAGTTTTCCTCATTGTGTGCCGGAATGGTAACAATAACTTTAGGTTCCGAAACATACGACGAGATTTCCAAAGCCATAGTATCTGCAATACTATCTAAAAGCTCAGCATTGCTTTTATCGAAATACGTCAACTTTTTGACACTGGCTATATCTTGTTTCATACTATCTGGAATTTACCGCCTACTTTATATAGTATGAGTAAACTTTATACATAAGGTAGGAACACAAATTCTACAGCATCATTTAATAATATCTTAATCTTTAACCTCGTCATCCTTCGACTCGGCTAATGGATGGTCTGTCATACCCAATCCCACAATTTTAATTATGTTGACGATGGTGTTGTAAAGCATTAACACCACCACCACTAAGGCTGAACTAAGTATTGCGGTCATACCTAGAGTTATATAATAAAGAACTTTGAACCAGTTTTCAGGGATGTTCTCGCTCTCCGTGACCGGCAGATTAAAGAGAAGGAAGAAAAGAAGCGATACCACAAAGATTATGGTATCAAGTTTTGCCAATTGCATGATATGCTCATAGTGCTCCTTTTTCAAAGTTGAGGAGGTACTTGAGCTAACTCCCAATAAGGTCAGCATTAGCGCCAGAATAGTGGCCGATGCCAGTACAATAGTATTGCACAAAGTATTCAATCCGTCAATGCTCGACTTAATGAGTTCCTTTGCCTCATAGCCGCTGAGATGCCCCATCAGAAATGTGCTCAGCGATAAGACCCCAAGTGCGATTACTCCGCCCAGTATGGCGCGTTTTGTGTAGTGTGAAATATTCATGATTTCTATTGAGAAGGATTAAAGTTACGTATTATACGGCTCGTCTAAATCTAAACCAGTATTCGGCAGGAAACTTTTGTGCTCTTTGTTGCGTCGGAATTCCGAGGGTAAGATTCCATAGGTTTCCTTAAACATTTTAGACAAATAGCTTTGACTTTTATAGCCCACTGTTGATGCTATGGCGTTAGCGGTTTCATCGGTATTCAACAATAATGTCTTGGCAGTTTCCAATCGCTTTTCACGAATGTACATGTTAACGGACGTATCGTAGATTTCCCTGAAGCCTTGTTGCATCTTATTGGCGTTCAGACCGACCTCCAAGGCAATATCCTGAATTGTGGGTAGATCTTCTAATCGATTATCTATAATTTCTACGGCCTTCATCAATTGGTTCAGTTCCGCTTTACGTAGCACGGTTTTTTTGCCCTCAGATTTTAGATCGTCCTGAAATTGTGTAATTTGGAGTACCATGATTTTGTATGCCAGTCCCTCTAGATACAGTTTCTTCAAAAAATCCCCACTATCATACAAATCCCATTCTTCGAATAACAACGAAAGCTTTAAGCTATAAAGCCCATCGTGATAAAAGGTCTTTCTTGCCGTAACATCGTTAAGCATGGCACGCCATGATTTAGCAATTTTACTGAGCTCGCAACTGATTTTACTTTGAAATTTTCTACGCTCAAGTTCCAAACTAGTGTATAAAATACGTTCTCCCGCCCTAAAACTTACACAGTGACCGTGGTGGGCCGAACTGGCAACAATGGCGTTTTTATACTGCGGTATTTCGTGCCAAACTGATTCGTCAGTGAATTTATGCCTTATCTCCCCTTTCAAACAGAACAGGAATTTGACAGGGTGAACACGGTCTAACGAATACTCAAAAGTCAAATCTCCTTTAAAAGTACAATCATATTTGATAAGTCCGAGACCATTCTCAAAATCGGTGCCGGTAATTAACCCCGATCCGTATTTCTCGGGAATGCCCATCTCGTAGATACCACAACTTTCGGTGAAATCGGTATCGAATCCTACGGCAATATCTGATATAACGTCTTTAAGTGGAAGTGAACTTACATGTAAAGTTTTCATATATCATAATCTTAATAATGTTTTTAAATATGCGTCGCAAGGCTTCGAAATAAGGGAACATATGCATTAAAAATTACCCCATTAGCAATAGTTGCAGTTACTAGTGCAGTTGTGTTACATCTTGGTGAGTATGCTGCTTAATTTAGACATAAAACGATATTATGAAAATCTTGGCAGTCATCTGGGACAGACCTTGGGAATATATGATTTTATTTTTATTCCTCTCGGGTGCGACACTTTACTTTCCCCAGCTGGTGTTGATACTTCTTTGGATATTAATTCTTCTTATGGGTGTTCTGGAAGCGATGAAGATCAAACTTTGGCACGGATTCTCGGAGATGCCTAATGCAAACAGCGATCTCATTAGAAATTCGAAGGTCTCGGTACATTTGGCCATTTGCAACGAACCGCCCGAGATGGTTCTCGACACCATTGCGAGCATACTTTCCCAAGACTACGCCGATTTCGAACTCGTGATAGTAGACAACAATACTAAAAGTGCGGAACTTTGGTCTCCGGTCGCTGAATATTGTCGACCATTAAATAACGTACGCTTCTTTCATCTTGAAAGATGGCCGTTCTACAAATCGGGAGCGCTGAACTTTGCAAGAAAGATGACTAACGCAGAAGCGGAATTTATTTTTGTAATCGATGCGGATTATATACTCGAGCGTAATGCGTTGAGTATTGCAGTAGCCAACATTGTAAAAAATTCTATTGCACTAGTGCAGTTTCCTCAGGCCTATACCAACAATAATCCGAACCATGTTCCTTTGTTGAATGAATTTGACCATTTTTTCGATTACTATTGCTCAAAGGCCGATTCGTGTTATGGTGCCTTGGCTACCGGAACCTTGAGCTTGATTCGTATCAACGCTTTGGATACTGTTGGGGGATGGCCGGCGAATTCAATTACGGAGGATGCCGAGCTTGGATCAAGACTTCAAGTCAAGGGCTACGATATCAAATATGTGCACCGTATTATAGTTAGGGGTATCGCCCCTATACAACAGGAAGATTTTTTGAAGCAGCGTAAACGATGGATATTCGGAAACGTACAGACCCTCATGAACTATTCCATGGATCCGTTCCGAAATTTCAACAAATGGCTTTCCGGTATCTCACAGCTGACCGCTTGGACGAATATGTTGGGTTTTCCTATACTTTGCCTTCTTAGTTGTCTGATACTATACCCTTGGTTGGATTTTGCCGTTTTTGGCGCTTTGGCCGGAACCGCATATCTGGCCTACTGGATATTCGCTGCCGTTAAAATGCTACAATTGTACCTTACAAACAATGGTCGTACCTATGATGCGACCCGAACCTTCTTGATACACTTTGCAAGCGTAGCGATCGGAGCCTTTTATTGGTGGCCCGTACTCTTAGGAAAAAAACGACCTTTTATCAGAACCAATAAGTCGAACAACGTATCCAATTACAAATTCAACCTTTTTTATCCCCTGCTACATCTCGGACTATTTTTTGGTGCCGTCTATACCGGATTCACTTTTATAGCAGTTAGTGCGCTTTTCTTCTGCACGCTTCATTCCATCGCGATGTATTTTGACTATCAGTGTCGCACAGGTAAAGACACTGCTTTATCATTTCACCTAAAACTACAATCATGAAAATTGCATTGATCGCACACTGTTTGCATCCGATTAAAGAACCTTTCGAAGGAGGTCTTGAAATGGTAACCTATCTTTTATGCCGATCTCTTATGGAGCGAGGTCATGAAGTTCATCTCTATGGGCATCGGGACTCCCATCCTACTTTTGAAGTCCATCCCATTCCAACGGATTGTCTTTACCCCAGTGAAATGCTCGAACAAATGGCAGCTATGGGGCAAGATGCGACCGCCGTTCGCGAATCTTTAGGATATGCCAAGATCATGAACGAGATTGCACACCTCAATTATGACATCGTACATAACCACGCCTTACATTATATGCCCATTCTTATGGGAAACGGGCTTAGAACACCTATGGTCACTACCATCCATACTCCTGAGTTCCCATATCTACAGTTTGGTGCCATTGGGGTTAAGGCCAATAATAAACAGACGTTTACGATGGTCAGCAAAAGTTTGGCGAGAAATTGGGAGCGGTTTATTCCCAATGCTACGGTCGTTTACAACGGTATCGATCTTTCTAAATGGGAATTTATTGAAAACAACAACGGAGATTATCTTTTATGGTACGGACGAATTTGCCCTGAAAAAGGCACCGAGGAAGCGATTCGAGCTGCCATCGCATCGGACAGCTCCCTTGTTTTGGCCGGCCCAATCAGCAATCCCAAGTATTTCAGTGAAAAGATAGCGCCATTGTTGGGCCATAAGAATATCGATTACGTCGGTCACAAATCACAAGAAGCACTAACGCCGCTATTGGGTAATGCAAAAGCCTTATTGTTCACCAGCACTTGGGAAGAGCCTTATGGACTTACTTTGGCAGAATCCCTGGCTTGTGGCACGCCAGTAATTGCTTTCGAAGGGGGTGCCACTGGGGAAATTTTGACTGACAAGACCGGTGAAATCGTTCCTAAACTAGATATTGCCGCCCTTGTAGCCGCAATTCATTCCGTATCTAAAATTCACCGGACGGACTGTAGAAAGCGGGCCGAAAATTTTTGCTCCCACAATAGAATGGTTGAGGGCTATCTTTCAATCTATGATCGATTGTTAGAGCATAGGGAATTAAAAATGCATTTGATTCCATGATAGGATACTACGCACACAGCCACGGTTCCGGCCACTGCAACTATGCTCAAATGTTCTCCAGAGTTTTTGGGGATACGATGACGGTTTTTACGGATAGAAAGTATAGTTTCGAAGATAATGTTCATGTTGTTCGTTTGCCCAACGAGGATACTGATGGAACAGAGTTCGATCGAGCAGCCTTTCCAGAACCCAGGGCACTTCATTATGCCCCTTTGAACTTGCGCAAGATTACCGAGCGGAATTGCTCACTTTTGGATGAAATCATCCGAAAAGACATTAAACTATTAATTGTTGATGTGAGCGTTGAAATTGCGATGCTGGCCCGAACTAGTTCCGTACCCTATGCTTACGTGCGCTTGCATGGTAATCGCAGCGATATACCCCACTTAAATGCATATGAAGGTGCGAGTTTTTTGTTAGCCTATTTTCCTGAAGAAATGGAGGATAGGGATACCCCGAAATGGATTAGAAAGAAAACGGTATACCTCGGATTTCTCTCCCGCTACATGTTTGGTTCTGAGATTTCGCAAAGACCCATCGAATTTAAAAGGCAAGGGAAGCCAATTTTACTACACATATCAGGTTTTGGTGGTAGCCTACCGCTTGATTTTTCAGGTCTTTCAAGCCGGTACGATATATATAGCGTCGGGCCTGGCCGTATTCGCTCCCAACATTCACAAATCGTTAGCATCGGGGTGGTCAAATCTACAAAACCATTTATCGAACATGCCGATGTGATCTTAGCAGCCTGTGGCTCCAATACAATCTCCGAAATCCTTTCCTTAGGCAAGACCTTCGTGGCCGTACCGGAGAATAGACCATATGAGGAGCATGAAGTCGCAGCAAAAAACCTGAATAGGTTGGCTTGGGCGACCAAACTTACCGATTATCCCCGCATATATGAAGCTGTGGACGCAGCTAGAAAACTTACGCCATCCCATCTCCCAACAGTTGAACCCAAAAAGCTTTTGGCCTTTTTTTGTACATTAAAAAAGCTCGATTTCCGTGCCGATCAATTTCTTGAGTTATCCGCAAGTAGTGAAAACAGCTTCCAATATTCTAAAAATGATACGGAATATTCAACAATTTTTAAACAGTTCAATATATGAATGAATTTAGTGTGGTAATCACCCATTTCGAAAGGCAGCATAACCTATACCATACCCTAAACGGTCTCGCCCGTCAGACCGTTCAGCCCACTGAAGTATTGCTAGTTAACATGGGTGGTCAAATTGAACAACCGCAACCTTGCCCATTTCAGCTGCGCATAGTCGAATACCGGAAAAAATGGAAACATCTTCCACTAGCAGCCGCAAGAAATCGAGGAGCGGAAAATTGTAATACCGATACTTTGATGTTTTTAGATGTTGATTGTATACCTGCAAGTGACTACTGTGAACGAATGTTGGACTTTTCCCAGAAAGTGAAGGGCACCCTAGTTATGGGAACACCGAGGTATATGCTATTCGCCAAGAACTCCGAAATGGATTTGCAAAATCTATATGAATTAAGCGTGCACCATCCGTCGAGACCAGTGATTCAAGGGCTATCTCCTGAGAGCTGTTATGAGATGTTTTGGAGCCTTTGCTTTTCGATTTCTAGAGCATCCTTTTTAGAAATGGGCGGATTTGATGAAGATTATGAAGGCTACGGGGCCGAAGATACTGACTTTGCGCTAAAAGCAAAAGAAGCGCGCGTACCCTTTTATCTTTGTGATGCCGAGGTCTATCACCAACAACATCCTATTTATGTGCCCCCGCTCAACCACCTTGAACCCATAGTGTCCAATTGTAATCTTTTTAATGATAAATGGGGCTATTGGCCTATGATTGATTGTCTTGATGATTTTAAGGCAGCAGGCTATATCGATTGGAGTCCAGATTGTGAAAAACCAATCGAAATCGTCCGTTTACCGTCTCAAAAAAAAATCCAGCAACATTTGGTGAAAAACGCTCCATATCGGTAAAACCGTTATACAAGTAGGGTAAAACCTATCAAGTACCGCGTCAGTGACTATAAATTCATCTTAAAAGTCATGATTTATGTCGTTTCTCTTCTTTCTGCTTCGCAACATGGCTTCTGCAATGGTCTTGATAATATTTAGGGGAACAATTGTATTTTTTCTTGAAAATCTTAGAGAAATAACTGCGGCTAGTTAGGCCAACACTATAAACCACCTCGGAAATGTTGAGTTCTCCCTTGGCAATCAATCTTTCTGCAAGCACTATCCGTTTTTCCTTTACATAATGTGATACCGTTAAGCCCGTCAAAACCTTGAAACCTTCTTGCAGTTTAAAGTTGGTAAGTCCGTATTGCTCACAAAGATAACTGACAGAATACGGGTATTCAGGCTTCGCGGCAATATTATCTATGGCTTCCGAAACGCGTAACAGTTCACTTTTGGTCAACTTGTCGGTCGGCCTTTTCGTGTGGATATCACTTTGGTGATGCCTCAGTTCTAAGGCTAATGTAAAATGGATTATCCCCTTTATCAAAAGTTTACGAACAAGACCTGTTTCTTTGATTTCCCAAATTTGTCGTAATTGCTCCTTAATCCTAAGGTTGAAAGTGCCGTGATAATTAAATGTCTCAGCACTGCCTAGATCATGGAACACCTGGAACAAGCGTTGATTAAGCGCTATTCCATCGGATGTAACTGACCCTGTAACATCATTTGGTTCAACCTTGATAACAGCAAAACTTACCCTTTCACGAAAACCGGGTACATGAAAATTTATGGTGGATTCAGCATCCCTGAGTATTACTGTTTGGAGTTCTTCTATTTCAACTTTACGGGTTTTATCGGTAGACCACGAATAATGTATACCGCCTTCAATGACATATATAAAATACAATGCATCTTTCGATTTGAGTCCAATTTCAACATCAAGTTTTTCCTCCAACTGCAAATTGAATTCCGTGTAAGATATACCAGCCTCTAAAATCACCGACATGGCCTTACAAATACCTTTATCATTATGGCTTTGCATAATACGGTCGCCCTCTAATCTCGAAATACTACCGCGTAAGTGAGCATTAAGTTTGTTTAGTATATGATGTACTTCACGCATTGTATCCTCCTTTTTTATTGGATGTAAGATTGAAAAAAAATTAAATGCGGTTCAGCTATGAACTTTTAAGAGGTAATACACTTTCCTCGGTTAAACTCTTAAAAGAAACTTCTGCTTGTTACGATTATTCGATTCATAGTTCCAGTTGGTCTCGATTACCTGCCGAAGAGAATTTTTTAAATCTGTAAAGCTAGTAGGCTTGGTAATATAAACATTGGCCCCTTTATCAAATGTATCCTCAATATCTTGATATGATGAGGATGTGGAATATATAATTACCACAGTTTTCTTTAAACCAAGCTTACCCCTTATGGTTTCCAAACATTCGACCCCGTTCATTATCGGCATGTTCAAGTCTAAAAAAATAAGATCTGGAAGAACGTCCTCAAGTTCACCAAGATATTCGATACACTCTTGCCCATCGGTCAAAAGAACTAGTTCCGTACTCATTTCGAGACTTTGCAGGGCATCGGCAAAAAATTGACGATCGTCTTCATCGTCATCCACCAGTAGAATATTCAGTTTATTCATAAATTCATCCACTTAATCATAGATTTACCATTGCCAATAGCAGCGTTCAAATTTAGCCCCATACGCACAGAGGCCCTAACAGATTTGGTGAAATTAAGAACACGATAGCGCATATTTTGACCTTGACTTTTTAATGTATAACCAGAACATAGCTTTTAAGTTGTCAAACTTTAGTCATTGACACGACACTTAACCCTTCCGACCCAGATTGGGGTTGCTTGTACAGTTCCTTTGTAAATCTTTTACAGTTATCATCTGAGGTCATACGATTAAACAATCCGATGATTCCAAATTAAATTTGTTATCAATATTCTAGCGATGAAGCATTGTTTCGGAAATCAGTCTAACTTTATTGGTGTGTTCTACCTATGGTCACAATTTCACACGTATGTGGACCTTTTGGAAGCTCATGGTGATATTGTTGTGAGGAGTTTCGGCACAGAGAAAACGGAAACCATGTTGGCGCAGAAATTATTGGTCATCCATTTAGCCTATGAGCTTTTGGAAACCTTTCGACAAAAACCTATCGATAATACCCGTCTTCTTGATACGGTGATGGAACCTTGGTTGAGCAGTGAAGCCCTTGATACTTGTATTGAACAACACGATGTAGCAGCTGTATTGGTTCGTTTCGATAAAGAAACGATGTTATGGTGTAAAGAAATTTTGGCGTTGCCCAGCACAAACCTTCCCGTATCCAGATTTCTACTCTTGACAATCACGCAGGCCAGTAAAAGTATTGAAACTTTAATCGCAAAACTATAATCGAAAAGGGTCGTGTATTCGCATCGGCCCTTTCTATTTTCTCGTCCACATATTTTTTTAGAGGTTTCGAACATGGGTGTAATCTATTTAAAGTACCCTGGATGGAACAAGCTGATGAAACGGATAATTGAATACTTAGGTTGAAAACCTAAAATTTTAAGTCGGACGAACAAAAAGCGCAAAAAAAAAGGCGCCCAATTTGGACGCCCTCAGCACATTTTCTAATCCATTAATGCAAACTTTCCAATGAGTCATTTTTAGCAATATCCTGCTGAATTTGATTTCTTTGGGAAATCAATAGGTTTTTCAATCCTACGGGTAGATTATCATATTCGATGACATCATTGTACTCATCGATTGCGGCTTTGTCACCTCTAATAGATTCTTCCAGCATCGACTCGTCGTCATCTGCGGAAAAAAGCGATTTCACATCCATCCATGCGCGGTGAATAGTTCCACCAAAAGAGCCGTCCTCGTCAAAATCGGTATAGGCCGTGCGTATTTCACTTTTCAGTTTGGCGTTGAATTCCTTTCTCTTTGAAGCCTTATTCTGAAAATAGGTCCTTAGTGCAGCGCTCTCAGCATTCTTGGCTGCTTTTTCGTACCCCTTGAATCCATCTTCGTTCTTTTCAAGGATTTCCTTGATTTCGTCAAATATTTCATTCTTATCTCTGCTCATAATCTTATAGTTTTAAAGTTTCCGAAAACTAGGCATTATGAAGCGCAAATTTGATTCCTATAAAATGAAATATTGACTGTATTCGAGCAAATCAATTACACGAAGTACCCTTAAAATATCCCTTGGGATTATACATAATTCGGTTAGTTTGCGTTATCAATAGAGATATTGCTAAATACAACACGTATGATAACTTCCGAAAAAAAACGCAAACGAAAGTTTTACAATCTATTTATTCTCATCCTGTTAATTGCAACTCTTTTTGTTGCGGTAATGGTCAATGTATAGTCGTCAAAGCTTTTAATCGGTCCATGGTTTGCTGCCATAAATATCTTCCAATGTTATTTCGTTTCCCAATGAATCACCGATCTTAAGGTCATACCGAATCCGAAGGGGTGTACCGATGGGCGCATGATAATAGATAAGCCACGCATCGGACTCCTTTGTTCCGATGCATCCGTTGCTATAGGCTTTTTCCAATGATTTGGGGTTCGTAGTCGGGTGAATCATCTGTCCGTTTCTTATGCCTTTGATCTCGGTTTCGATCCAAGGTATTTGGGGCATTAGCGTAGTTTTTCCGTCGTCCCTTTTGGTCGAATAAAATTGTTTTCCGTCCACGGGATTGTAGAAATCAGGGTTTTTGTCGTGTTTTACGATATGTCCTTCACCAGAGATTGTCCTTAGATTGGTAACACGATCGCCCATTTTCAGGTAGCGTTTTCTGTTCTGTCCCACGCGGACCGGAAATGTATACAGTAATACACTATCCCTATATATCCGAAGTTTGAACTCGGGAATATTTACATCGATCCAAATGTTTTCCATGTCCTCCAAAATTTTTGATGCTTCCAAAGAATCAGGAACGATAAGCGACTCAAAAGTTTTCAGGACGATCATTTCTTTCTGGTCGTACACAAAAGAATCCCGAGCCATCATCCGGTAGTAATCCGTATTCGCCAAGGTATCGATGATCCAGGGGTTGGCACGTACCAAAATATGTTCCGATAACTTGTAAGATACCAAGGTGTCGTAGTGCGCAACCAATGAATCCATAAATGCAAAGTAATCGCCGATACGTACATTTTTTTCTACGGATGCATATCTGGGCGACGTTATTTTTCCGTCGGATTGTTTTTCGGCATGTGTTTTTTTGGATGTATCGCGCGTTACACCCACAGGTTTGACACCGCAAGATTCAAATAGTATAAAACCAAAGACCAGACCCAAATACAGATTTCTTTTAAACATGATTTTTCCTAAATGTTGGATGTAAAAATACCGGACACCTATTTCGTAGCCTATGAGCAAGATCAGTATATCTCAAAAATTATGGGTGGACCATAGATGACCAACGTCATTTCATACCGCCCGACTACCTGTTAATTTTGCCATTGCGTTCGTTCACGAAACTAGAAACATGGCAGAAATATTTAAAACACCCAAGAAATTACGGCAATTCTTGATTGAAATCGGGGAACTCTCCTATTTTGCGGGCCGTTTTTTTAAGGAAGCTCTACGCCCGCCCTTCGAGTTTAAGGAATTGCTGCGCCAGTGTTACCAAATGGGTAACCGTTCGCTGGTCTTGGTGCTGGTCACGGGCTTTATCATCGGGTTGGTCATGGACCTACAATCGCGACCTACCATGATCAAATTCGGGGCGGTCTCCATGATGCCCAATATGATAGGTATTTCCATTGTGCGAGAACTTGGCCCTATGATTACGGCACTCGTCTGTGCGGGGCGTATCGCTTCGGGAATCGGTGCGGAACTAGGATCGATGCGGGTTACGGAACAGATCGATGCGATGGAGGTTTCCGGCACAAACCCCTTTAAATATTTGGTAGTCACGCGTATTTTGGCGACTACCTTAATGCTTCCGCTCTTGGTTGTATTGGGTGATGCCGTGGCCCTATACGGTTCGGCCTTGGTGGAATATTATAAGGGCGGTGTCTCTTTTCAGCTCTATTTCAACACGGTTTTCAAAGCCCTATCGTATGGCGATTTGGTGCCTGCTACGATAAAATCGGTTTTTTTCGGATTTGCCATTGGTCTAGTGGGCTGTTTTAAAGGCTATTACAGTAAAAAGGGAACGGCGGGCGTTGGCGTTGCAGCGAACACGGCGGTCGTATTTACCTCCATGCTCTTGTTCTTCATCGATTTTGTGGCCGTCTTTATATCTGATATTTTTTATGACCTATGATAGAAACGAAGAAAAACATACCGACCCAAACAAAAACAGAGCCATTGGAAATCGTGTTGGAAGTCAAAAACCTGTACAAGAGTTTTGGTGACAACAAGGTGCTCAACGGCTTTAACATGGTACTGAAGAAAGGGGAAAATCTGGTAGTCATGGGGAAATCGGGTTCCGGAAAATCGGTTATGGTTAAATGTCTGGTCGGTTTGGTGCAGCCCGATAGCGGATACATTTCGGTAATGGGTAAGGAAATCAAAACGCTCGACCGTGAAACCCTCGATGTGCTCCGGTCAGACATAGGCTTTCTCTTTCAGGGAAGTGCGCTATACGACTCCATGACCGTACGTGAAAATCTGGAGTTTCCCATGCGGAGGCATAAAGAGAAGTTAGGTAATGTTAGCGATACCACTCCCCTAGTACAGGAAGCTCTCGAAAGCGTCGGCCTCGCCCATACGATGGATCTGATGCCCGAAGAACTGTCGGGAGGAATGAAACGGAGGGTGGCTCTTGCACGCACCCTGATCCTAAAACCAAAGATCATATTGTACGATGAACCTACCAGCGGATTAGATCCTATAACTTCCAAAGAAATCATTGAACTCATGCGAAACATCCAAAAAAAATACGATACCTCCTCTTTAATCATTACGCACGATATGGACTGTGCCCGGGTTATTTCGGAACGGATGATCCTATTGGTTGACGGCATCAATTATGCAGAAGGAACCTATCAAGAACTCGTAAAATCTAGCGACCCAAAGGTCGAGGCATTCTTTAAAAAGTAAATTATGAACAAGACAACATCCGAAAAAATAAGACTGGGCATTTTTGTGCTGATAGGAACCGTATTACTTTTGTTCGGAGCCTACCAAATCGGCAATCAGGAAAATCTGTTCGGCGACACGATTACCATTCATGCGGTTTTCATAAACGTAAACGGTCTGCAAAAAGGAAATAATGTGCGCTATTCGGGCATCAATATTGGTACCGTAGATCGAATAGAAATGGAAAATGATACAGCGATCCGAGTTTCCATGCTCATACAACAAAAAATGCGCCATCATATTAAAACGAATGCCATCGCCGCCATAGGCTCCGACGGACTGGTTGGCAGTATGGTCGTCAATGTCGTTCCAGGAGAAGGTAATGCAGCCTTGATACGGGCGGACGATGAAATTCAATCGTTGAGTAAGATCGCCACGGCCGATATGCTGAGTACCTTGAATGTAACTAATGAAAATGCCGCTATGCTCACGCAAGACCTTCTAAAAGTAACGGCATCCCTCAATAAGGGCGAGGGGACTTTGGGCCTATTGTTAAATGACACGGTCATGGGAAACGATTTAAAACAAACCCTGACCAACCTGGAATTTATGAGTAGGGCGGCCAATACGACCATAACTGAACTAAATAAAATGGTACGGCAATTCGACACCAAAGAAAGTGTTGCGGGCATTTTATTAAGTGATTCTCTTTCCGGGGAAAAGATGCGCAATGTTATTTCCCACTTGGAAACTTCATCCATGGAAATCGAAAAGATGTCCAAAGACCTTAACGCGGTCATGGGCGAGGTCAAAGACGGAAAAGGTGCCGTCAACTACTTAACGACCGATACCGTTTTGGTAGATCAACTTCAGCATACGATGAAGAACGTAGATCAAGGTGTCGAACGGTTCAATGAAAATATGGAGGCATTAAAGCATAATTTTTTGACCCGTGGGTATTTTAAGAAACAGGAAAAAAAGAAGAAAAAAGAAGCCAAAAAGCAAGAGAAAGCTTTAGAGGATAATTTGCAAAAAGGACTGGGAGAGGAACTTGAAGAAGAGAAAGAAGATAGCAGCAACTAAGAAGTTTTTTAAATGATCTGGACAAAATTAGGAATTCTGCTTATCGGATTTACACACGCCAGCCCTATTGCCCAACTCCATCGGGAAGGCATTGCAGCATGTAATGACTTTTTTGAATTGATTTTCAGACTTTAATTGATGCTGGCTCTAGTTTTCGGTACTCCTACGCTTGGCCTTAAGCTAATGCTAAAACGTGATAACTTTCATTGGAGGGCAACACTAACTAATCCATCGCCTTAATCCAATTCGGATACATTATACTCCAAACTTTTTAGATGGAATTTCCCGTAAACGAATTCCTCTTCGGGATAGTGCCATACGGCCTCCCCATAGGTTGACAAGGTAAAGCCGTTCACATTTTCGTAATCCCTGATGGGCGTTGAGAACGGTATATTCTTCATTTCATCGATTGCCATACGGTTTTCGGAAACAAAGTTGATCAATTGTCCCTTTTCGTTGAAATATAGCTTGGCCGAAATTCTTGTGGTATTCGTGGTAAACACAGCTTCTGCAGAACGGTCGCCTAAGTTTTGCCAGGTTATGCGTTTATCCATCAAGGCTGCCGGGGCGAAAAGACAGAGATCGTTAAAAAAGGTAACGGTTTCCGTTTTGAACAATTCAGGCTTTTCGATATCGATCACGGGGAACAAAGAGAGCACTTTGACCTTCATCGTCGCCCCATCCTTTTTGTAGGCATGGTATCCGCTGGTGGGTAATCCCCTAACCTTGGCCTTCATAAAGAACAGACGGGTGGGGGTTTCAAAAAAGTTATACTGCTCCGAAGTAAATTTGAACCATTCTTTGCCCCTATCTCGCATTTCACCCTCAAATACCATCTTAAAGCTGCGGACTTTTGGTTTTCCGACTACACCGACATAGCGTAGATAGTTTTGTACCGGATTAGGGAGTGGTTCAAGGTCTTCTTCGGTTATGATGTCATCACCTGCAACCATCTTTTCCATGGCAAATACCACATCCTTTTTATAGTCATTTTCAAATGTATGGGTTCCATAGGCGATAATCGCAGCGATCAGAACAATGACATTGGCAATGGTACCGTATTTCGCATCCGTCCAAGCCGTAATAATCAAGATTTGGGAAATACTGACTGCTGCGATGGCTAGGATCGGCCAATATTCCTTTTTCATCAGGTTTGAAATGGCCACGATTATAAATAGCAGACCTGTCAATAGCCAGAGCAAGCCCATCGGCCTTGAAATTTCCTTGGTGAATGTTGCCATTTTTCCAAATTCATAGGCTTTCGCAAAACCCATAAAATGGATTAGGCCGTGGATAAAGAGTAGAATGGTGAGTACTATTTTCACTTTTTATTGCTTGGGATAAAAGGTATACTTAACGGGATAAATTAAATATGATATGAATCAGCTATTGCGAAATACATCAGGCCGAGATGCTATTCTAAACTGAGATACTTACCAATGTTATGAGATATCCAGCATTTTTAGATATCGCTCCATCAAGTTCATATATATTTCGACCTCCGTGAGTGCCGCCCTTCTATCGGCATCATTCGAAGCGCTCTTCGCCCTAAGACCATTGACCTTAGCCCGTACATTGGCGCGGTATGCCTTGTAATAGATAAAGAGATTCTTGTCTTGATCAGTGCGTATGGCAGGAAAATTTCGATTATACTGTTCGATGAAAAGTTCAGACAAATCGTTTCTGCCCAACGCATCGAGATCCATACAGAGAAAGGCGACCTCGTTCAGTACATCGATTTGGCGATACTTGTCATTGAATTCGATACAGTCGAAAGGCTGTGGATCGGGCAACAGAAAAATATTTCGGGTATGCAGATCTCCATGCACGTCCCTAAAAAACTTCATTTTCAGTCTAGCCTGCAACAACTTTTTATTTTTTTGCAAAAAGGTATCCGAAGCCTTTAAGGCACTGTCGATACGGTTGCCATATTCCGAACATAGGTTTTCCGATAGAAACAACCTTGCTTCAGCTAGGTCGTTAAATTCCTCCCCAACGTCAACTGCGCTCGTGTCATAAATTATCGTTGCATTTTTATGAAAATCCGCAATGTGTTGCGCCAAATTTATAATATCTGCATCGCTCACCTTGTTTAGGGATACCAGCACGTCCATTTGTTTTTCTGGGTCGAGCTTGCTCATTTTAAGGGCATAATCCACTACATTACCTTCACTACCGCCAATACTAAATTGGCCCTGCAATTCATAAATAGGAAGCACCTCTAGGTAGATATTTCTGGAATACCGTTGGTTCAGTTCCAGTTCCCTTTCGCAAAAATATTTACGCTGTTCAAGGGTGGAAAAATCTAAAAAGGAATATTTTATGGGCTTTTTAATCTTATACACGTATCTATCGCAGAGTATAACCCAAGAAATATGGGTCTCGACCAACTTACGATGCTCGGTAGGCTCTGGCAATACTCCTTCAGAGATTAGTTTATCGATTTGATTTTTGGTCATTCTCCAGATATTTTAGGGCCTCTTGTAGCATGACCTCTATATTTTCGTCGGTTGATTCCAATACCAAATGGGGTGCTTCCAGAGGCTCCCATTCTTGTTTGATTAATTTATGCACTTCGAAGTCGGCCTCAGAGAAAGGTCTGCTTTTTTGCAAGCGTTGTCTGATTATTTCTTCATCGGCCCATACCTCGACAATGGATGCTTTTCCTTTTTTCAAAAAAGGTTCCCGAGATTGTTTTTTATGGAAGGTCGCATCGAGCACCAAATTCTTTTTTTGCCGAAGGACTTCCGTCATTATTTCTAACATTCTAGCATATATCATGGCCTTTTCTTGATCGGAATAGGATGGCTTTGGTAAAAGGTCCCTCCGCAGACGGTCACTGTTCACATATTCGGCATCCAGTTGTTTGGCAAGCCGTTCGGCAAAATAACTTTTCCCCGAACCGGGAAGTCCTAAAACGATTACGATCATATTACATTTCTTTTTGGGCAGAATATGCATTGAACATATTCATCGGGTCTTAAACCTAGTGTTGTGTTAAGCCTATCTTAGCCGGCCCCAAACCTTGTCCTTTTTCACCTGTTCTACGATAAACCCGTCTGCCGGACGGGCAAATAATTCCGTAGCTTCGGCTATGCAATAACCTGTCTGCCGGCGAGGCAGGTTTTTCGCCTTGACCTGGCAAAAAATAACGGCGCCTTAAACGACACAACAGGCCTAACACAACAATATTTCGGTTCATTTGCGATTTTGAATCCTCTTTTTTAGGATACTATGATTTGGAATGATCGTTCAATGCGATTATGGGAATATGGGAGTGGTAACCCAGTTCCTTGACCAACGGCCTTGAGAATATGCTGCCAAAAAAGCTGTGCTTCCTATTGATAAAGGCGACCATATCGCTGCCACGGCTTTCAATAAACGTATTGATTCCTGTTTGCACTTTTATAGCTGATAAGGTATGAAAACTGTGGTCTGTTTTTTCAAGTATGGACTCCAAAAGCGCTTTGTTGTCTTGTTGTTTTTTGCTAAGATCGTCATCTTCCATGATATGAAGCACTCGGATAAAGGTGCCGTGCATCTTCCCGATTTCGATAAGATAGTTGATTTCCCTCCGTTTGAAAGGGGTTTTGTAATCCGTTGGAAAAACGATTTCCTTCGGAGGTGAAAACCGTACCTCATCAGGAACGGCCAAAACAGGACATTCGGTTATTTTTTCCATCATATTTATAGTATTGGAACCGAAAATAACGGTTCTTGAGGCGGTAGCCCCCTTGGTGCCCATAACTACGATATCGATATCCTTTTTTGCGATAACATTCTTTGAAGCCTCCAATAAGGAGTTGAATGTGGAAATGGTATGGTAGGTATGTTTGGGATTGTCGGGATGCAAGCGTAAGATTGTCATCAGCTTTTCAAACTGTTCTTCAGATTGCTTTTTTGCTGATTCAAACGCGCGTTCCCCCGGTTCGGGTACCATCATGGCATTGTCCAAATTATAACCATCGACTTGATATACGTTTAAAAAATGGAAATCGCAGGTCTGATCTTTATAAAGGTCTAAGGCATAACGAACGGCATTGAGCGCGTTCTTCGAGAAATCGGTAGATATTAAAATTCGCTTGTCCATAATATATGTTTATTTGTTATAGGATAAAATTAAGCGTCAAGAATGCGATAAACCATGACGAAGGTCAGTTGGAATGCGGAATTACCATAAACGGAATGGTCACATGGAATCCTATTTTTTTGATGATCGGCTCTATGAACAACCGCTCTAAAAAAGTATGCTTGTTCTGTACCATGGCCAAAAGGTTCATACGTTTCTTCATCTGAAAATTGTTTATGGCCGTGATGAGATCTTGGCTTGGCAGATCGTGGAATAAATGGGCGGTCTTGGCCAAAATAGCACTGAGCTTTTGTTTGTTCTTCAATTGGTTTTCCGTCAGGTCATAGCCCGTCGAAACATGTATAACCTCTACGCTTCCGATATGGTCTTCAGCGATGTCCAACAACTGTTGTAACTGTTCCGCACTATAGTCGATTTTATAGTCGGTCGGAAACAGGATTTCCGTTGGATTTTCATATTCAAAACCGGAAGGTACCGCAATTACGGGGCAGGTCGCCTTTTTTATGACGTTTACCGTTTGGGAGCCGAACAATATGGCCTTTGCCCCGGTAGCGCCTTGCGTTCCCATAATTACCAAATCGGCATTTTCGTTTTCAATCATATCGAGTACTTCACCGACCAGAACGTTAAAGGCAGTATGAGGTATAAAGGTGTGGTTCGGGTTATTGAACTCCTCCTTGATCTTAGTTTTCAATTCTTCAAGCTGCCCCTGTAAATTTTCCTGGTATATATCGCCCATGACTATCTGACTCGGACTATGCAATACGTATTCCGTCTGATAGATGGTCGGGATGTAGGTATGGGTCAGGTAAAAAGTGGCCTCGACATTCTTAAAAAGTTGTACCGCATAGCGGATGGCATTATAAGCATTATCGGAAAAATCGGTGGGTAAAATTATTTTTTTCATGTTGTTATAGTATGGAGTGCTTGGTATAGCTTATTTAGTATATCACTGGTCAATCGGTAAAAAAAATCTTGAAAAATCCGCCGGAACCGAAACTTTGGGCGCTAAGATTTAGTTTAGTTCAAAAATAATAGTACTGACTACCAAAGACCATGATATTCGTCAGTTTGAAGATTTCAGATTTGGTTTAAATTTGTGCTAGAAAAAATAAGAGATGAAAAGCAGCTTTCAAAAAATCATAGAATCGAAGACACCTGTTTTGGTAGACTTCTTTGCCGATTGGTGTGGTCCGTGCAAAATGTTGGCGCCAATTCTAAAGCAAGTGAAGGACGAATTGGGCGAAGATGTAAAAATCATAAAGATCGATGTGGACAAAAACCAGCCGCTGGCAAATACATATCAAGTACGCGGTGTGCCGACAATGCTATTGTTCAAAGATGGAAAACAAGTCTGGCGACAGTCTGGGGTTTTGCAGAAGAACGATATTGTTAGTGTGATCAAAACGCACCTCTAAATACACTTCCTTATCAATTTAAATGCCCAATCATAATGGCTAGAGGTTGCTGAAATCAAATAGGCACCAAGCGAAGTCGAGCCTGTCCAATTGTACTTTTTTTTGGTAAACAGCTCTTCATCGGGATGCTTTTCGATAATTTTCTGAACAGAATCAAAGGAGGTTTGCAACAATTCTCTGGCTTCCGCCAAGTTCACATCTTGATAACTTTTCCAGATTTCACGGTTCAGGTCGGGCAAGGTTTTCCACGTGTATCCTTTGGCGGGCATATCGGGTTTGTCGCCGCTCATTCCCACTTTATACCATTCGAGAAACATGAGGTGCCAATGGTGTAAGTGGGTCAGTACATCGTGAATGTTCCGGTTCAGATATCCTTTTGGGAACACTGCCTGTTGTTCTTCCTCAGGTAGTGCATCTGTAAGCTTCCCCTAGTTAGAACTGCTTAGTTTTCTAAAATTTCATTAAAGTTATTGTTTTTAATTCTTCCGGGGCTAGCCCCGGAAGAATTAAGTTCCGCATATTTTACCGGTGGTATTCTGCCCAGGGCGTCGTGGGGTCTGTGATGATTGTAATCGTTCATCCAGATATGGGTCTGTTCCCTTACCTGATCGATATGCTCGAATATATATTTGTCAAGAACCCCTCGCCGGTAACTACCGTTGAACCTTTCCACAAAAGCATTTTGGGTCGGTTTCCCCGGTTGGATATATTTGAATTCTATCCCGTGCATCTGGCTCCAATCGTTCGTTAAATGGGCTATGAGCTCCGGGCCATTGTCCATTCGTATCTTCTTCGGTTTTCCTTTTTTGTTGATAAGATGGTTCAGTACCCAAACGATACGGTTGCTGGTCAGGGAAAAGTCCACTTCTATATAAAGTGCTTCCCGATTAAAATCATCGATTACGTTAAATGATCTGAAGCGTCTCTTGTTTTCCAGGACATCGGTTACAAAATCCATACTCCAAGTATGGTTCAGTTC
>RCMY010000087.1_pt1 | contig 81509 bp, 66 predicted proteins | sample 2041341 | NCBI WGS metagenome assembly RCMY01 (sample SAMN09708234, study PRJNA481090) | Marine sediment metagenome, whole genome shotgun sequencing project. | reverse complement strand
AATTAATATTAAAAATAATTGAAATATATTTATAGTTATGATAAAATTATTAAAATGAATATAAATGGAAGAAATTATAAAAGTTATGATTTTTATATTGTTGATTTAAAGTAAGGTGTACTGGAGGGGGATGTATGGTATACACTGAATATAAGGGGAAAAAGCTCAATAAAGATGCAGTAGATTTTTTTGAAAAATTAGGCCAGCATGAAAGTACGAATAATTACAGACTATTGAATTCTTACGGATATATGGGGAAATATCAGGTAGGCAGAGATATTATGAAAGATTTGGATTGGTACAGTTCAAATACAGGCTACACCGGGGATGCCAGAAAAAAATGGGGTATAAAAAGCAGGGAAGATTTCTTGGGAAATTCGGCCGCACAAGATGATTTGATAATGAAATCAATGCTGAAAAGATGGGATTATCTGGATGCATATCTTAAAAAGCGTACAAATAAAGGCATTATGGATTATGTATGTAAAGAAATAACAATAAGTACATCTGCAGTATACACAAATACCGGTGGTGCACCGAAGGGTGGAAAAGATCTTTTAAAAGTATTGAAAAACGGTAAAAATAAAAAATTAGGCAATCCCAAAGGAAAAAAGTTTCTTATAACAATATCCGGTCTTCTTGCCGGCAGTCATTTAACCGGTCAGGGAGGAATGGGAATTTTTTTAACATCGGAAGGAAGAAAAATTCCCACAGATGGTAACGGTACTATGGTTTTAGTGTATTTGGAGGAATTAAAAGGTCATGATTTATCAATGATATGCGGTCATAAGGACAACTGTAAGCTGGACAGCAAAGCAGTAATAAAAAACGATTCATTCAAGGATGAGATCATTCTGAATGGGGAAATGAACAAAGGAAGTAATAAGACAGGTGCTGGGAATACATCATCAGAAACATCTGAAATAGAAGAAAAGGGTATATATGAATTTAAAGGGCAGAAATATGAAGAAGTATGGGAAACCGAATTTTACAAACAGGATATGACCGGAAGGAGACAGCTGCCTGCTGCAGGTTATGTGAAAGCAGAGGAAGCTGTGATAAAAAGACTGGAAGAAAAGTTCGTAAATCCTGATTTATACAATGGTGACTATATTAAATATGTGGAAAGTAAAACAGGAAAAACAGTTTTTGAAGAAAATAAAGAAGAAATAAGCGTAATGCTTACTCTGTATGATAAAGCCACAGGTGCTGGGAAAAGATCAGGAAATATTGTGAGGCAGTACGGATTTGATATATTGAGAGGGCGGAATGAAAAAGCTGAATCACTGAGAATACAGGATATAGCATATTATATGTATTATTACCCCATTCCCAAAATGGGACAGCTGGAAACACTTGAGTATGTATTTGGGAAATTTGCTGCTAAATATATAAAGTTTCCTGATGTTCACTATACTGAAAATAATAAAACAGGTGAATATCAAATTTCACAGATAGCACAATTAATAAAAGATGCGGGGAAGAAACAGGAAGAACCTGTAATAAAATATAACCTTCCGGAGAAGTATAACAAGTATATGGAAGGAATAAAAGATATAGATGAAATTATCCTGAGAATTCCAAAAAAATCAAAGCAAGATTTTCATAAGATGAGAAGTGAAAATTTATTAAGAGGGCTTGAAATGGCAGGAGAGCATAAGAGAAGTTTTTCTGTTGACGAAAACGGTGTGAGAAAATATCCTTTGACAAGAAGATTTCTGGATAATCTTTTGATAGAGTTCATAAAAGTAGAAACAGGCTTTAAGGAGGAGAAAGAAGAAAAGTATTTTGACGGGCATAAATATCGTGATAGTAATGTATTGAGGAATTATCTTTTATGGTATGATGAAAATTTTGGAAGAATAGAACTGCCTCATCCGAAAGGAAGCGGGATGTATGCTGAGCTTGAGAAGCTGGGCAAAGATATGAGAATTACAGCAATGCTTGATATATGGGTAAATTCTAAAGAGAGGGGGAAAATAAAACATATAAGAAAAATACATAATCTGATAATTGATAATTACGGGGATTATACAGACGGGAAAACGACAGGCAGGGACAGGGAAACAATAACAGGACATTTTTATGATTTGAAAGAATTAAGAGATTATGCGGCAGGAAAAGACTCTATGAATTTATATTCTTTTTACAGAGAATTTTATGATTTGAAAAATGTTATTACACCAAATAGTGAGTTTTATGTAAATGATAATTGTATTTTGAAATGCACACTTGGAGAAAATATAAGCAGAATAAATGTGGACAGGGATAGTGTAGTTCTCAGGGGAGGCAGACAGGCTAACATAAAGGATACTAATATACTGCCGTTTAAGAGCTGTAAAGTTTCTTCAGAATGCAAGCCGGAATTTTCGGAGATCTGGGAAAAAAATACTGATGTAGAGATCGGAGGAGCACCTGCTCTTCTTGATATATCTACAATAAAGTGCAGGTATGGCGGGATTATAAGTATAGATGATTCAGGGCAGAGACAATCAGGCTCACAATTAGGTTCAAAAGGTAATGATACAAAGCCGGCAGCAGGAGACAAAAGTCAAAATTCCGGGAAAAACAGCAATTCTTCAGCTTCAGTTGGAACATCCAAAACAAATAATATAAATTCCAAGCCCGGAAAAAGAGAGGTAGACTGCGGTTACAGACCTCTTTTGGAGATATGTACTGCCTTAAACAAAAATTTTATGCAGACACCGCTGAAAAAGGAGTGTCAGGAATATAAGAGATATAAAAAGGATCATACAGCCTTGGAAAATGAGAGAAAAAGGCTTGAGAGCTTAGTAAAGACGGCAGAGAAAGAATTCATTATACCCGGAGATTATTTGGGTGACAGAATAAAAAGAGAAAATATAAGAAACGCAAAAGAAAAATATGATAAATTTATAGAGAAAAATGAGAGAATAGCAATGATAGCTTCAAAAAATTCATCAAACAGCAGAAAGAATCAGCTATTAAGTAAGATTATGCTTGCTATGCTTGAAGCCAATAAAAAATCAGGAGATATGTCAGTTCCCAAAAAAGACAGTAAAGGAGTTCACAAAAAATATGGAATTTCAGCCTGTGATTATGAGAAGAGAAATTTTTACATTACAGCTACACTTGGAGGTATAGTTTACGGATATTTGAAAGCCGCAATGGGTGAAAAAACAGATGAGAAAACATTGAAAGAAATAGAAAGAGAAGTTAATGAAAAGGAGGCGGAAGAGAAAAAAATCAGAAATACTTATCCGAATATCAGATCGGGATTATCAAATTATGAATCATACGATAAAATACAGTCAAGAGAAGCAGAAAAAAGGAAGGAAATAAAGAGAAAGACTGATGTTCAGACTCTTGATAAAATCGGCTATGAGCTGTATCAGCTGACATCTGAAGTTCCTACGGGCAGCTCGATACTTGCGAAAATCAGAGAGAAAATAAAACCTGTAACAGGGTGTCCCTTTGAAGAAGTAGAAAGGAAGACGAATCATGGAGAGAGTTTTTCCGGTCAGGAGACAGGGGAGGCAGAAACTTCTTTGGGAAAAGGTGTTTCCGAAAATGATCATTTCATGAATGATTCTAATAAACAGGGGAATTACACTAATCTGGAAGCTAGAGAAAATAATAGTCATATGTCTGATTCTTTTGGTGGAAAAATGGATAATCATGGAAATAATGGGAGAAATACTTCTGATGAGGTAGGAATTCCAATTGATATTAGTTCACCTCAAGGAATGATAATTGGGAATGGATTAGCAGATGTTATTAATAAGACTACTGCGAATAAAGAGGGAAATGGTCAGGAGAATAATTTGAGGAGGCCGGATTTGGGAAGGAGTCCTGAAAGTACCATACAAATGAAAACTACTGAAGGGAAGAAACCGGGTAGTAATATTGTTTGTTCAGGGGATAGGTGTCCTAATGTCGGAGTTGAAGGAGTTTATACTTTTATGGTGGAAAGAATAGAGGAATATGGACGATCGACCTTGTCAAAATTTTATATATTAGATAATAATGGAGAACACTTATCTAAATATGATGGATACATAATTGAGCCAGAAGGTCCAAATGAAGTAAAAGCCCAAAAAAACAAAAGAATTCCTACAGGTGTGCATAATTTACAATGGCATTATAGAGGTGAGCCAAGAAATTATTGGGCTATAAGTATTTATAATCATGAGTTTAATGAAAAAGGACTACATAAAAAATATTTACATGAAGATAGATATATATTAATTCATCATGGTGGGGGACGAAACTGGTCGACAGGGTGCTTAATACCAACTAGAAACCCAACTAAAGGATATCATAAAAATTATGGCAAAATATTTATATGTGATCTTAAAGAAGATTCTTTAATATATTTTGATTATATAAAAAAATTTATACATGAAAAAGAAGGAACTGAAATTAAAAAAATAAAATATAGGCAAAAAATAAAAAAAATAGTTATGAAAGTTTTTAATAATATAAAGTAAATTAAGAGGTGATGTAGTGAAAGTAAGTTTATTGATGTTATTAATGGTATCTTTAGTGACATGTGTAAGAAGTGACACATCTTACAATAAAGCGAAATATATGACGTATGAAGAATTTAAAAAGAATTATTTTTACTTTCGTGATCAGAATTATGAACATAATATGTTACTGCCTAGTGGATTTTCATCAATAGTAGTAGATAATGCGATTTTATTAAACTTTATACAAAAAAAAGAAAGTAATTTGAAAAAATTATCTAAATTTAAAAATGATATTATTGATGAATTTGGTTATAAAGAAAAAATAATTCAACTAGGCAGCTTGATTTTAGAAACAAATATTGAGAATAAAGTGGTTAGAGATGAAAATGTTTTATTATTTTTCAATTCTTTATTAGGTCAAATTAAGAAAAATATAGGAGCAAAGGAATTTTATAAAGTTATTGAAGGAAGTTTTACAGAAGATGAAATATATATATTAATTAGTATACTGACATATAATTCAGAATTTGAATATTATGAAGTTGAAGATAAACTAGGGCTTGCAAAAGTTGATAAAATTAATGAAAAATTGAGAATGAAAGAAGAAATTACAGAAGAAGAATGGTTGTTGAGAGAGGGAAAGCCGTATAAAAAAATCTTTGAAAATGAAGTGTCTCAGATTTTGGGTGTGGTGTATCTATTGTCAAATAATAAAATAATAGTAATAAATGAGGAAAAAGAAATTTTAAAAGAACTAAAAATAAAAGATTATAAGGAAACAGGATTTTTAATATACAAAGACATTTTGTATATTTCTTCTGATAAAAAAATATATGAAATACCACTGAATAATTTAAATAAAATAGATATAACAGAAATCAAATAAAATAAAAATATTTCAATATCAGTATATAAAAAAGCACAGATTTTTTGTGAAAGGAGGATTCAAAATAGTAAAAGCATTTATTCAATATATAAAGACACAAAAAGAACTTTTAATCAATCTGATGAATAAGAAAAAATCAGATAGAGAAAAAGTACTGAATGAAATAAATGATAAAATTGAAAAAATGAATTTAGAAATAAAAATATCAGAGTTAGATGACAGAATAGTGATTATCTCAGCTACTCGAGATAAATTTAAAGGGAAAATACTGAACTTATTTCTGATAAAGATATTCGGCGAAGAATACAGAAATAATGTATGGGAAATACAGGAAGAATATGAAAATCAAAAATATGCGGAAATAAACAACTTTTTTGATTTATTAGCGAAAAAATATGAAGAGGGGAATAGTGTTTTTATAGAAGAAATATCAGAAGAAAATTTTGATATTAAAGAAAAATCAGATCCAGTAGAGCTAAAAAAACATGAAGAATCAGTGAAGCTAATAAAAACAAATGGAAAATTTTACAATAACCTGAACGGCAATGGAGGAAGTACAGGGGAAGCTATAAATTTAAAAACAGAATACGGAAAACAAAAAAATTCTGTGTTTAATACAGAGAATGTATTTTTGAAGCAAAATATAGAAGAAATAAATGATAGCAGCAAAAGGGAAAAAATAGACCAAGAAATAAGAAATAATATTAAGAATTTATCTGAGAATAGCATTTCAGGCTTTGTGGAATCTGAATTAAAAAATGACATAAATAATAAGTCGCAAGAAAATTTACTAGTATTTAACGACACAAAGTTTAAAAAATATGAAAAGCTAAAAAGAGAAATTGAAATAAAAGAAGAAAAATTGTTGGAATTAATAAACGAAACTAAATTTTTTCTTGAAGAAAAAAAGTTTTACAAAGCAGTTCAAAATGTGAATATACTGGCAAAAGCAGATAAATCAGCAGTTTTGAATGAAGAAAGGATAAAATACTCACTGGAGGGAATTCTTTTGAGAGTAATTAGGTTTTTTGTTCAAAGAAATATGAAAAATAGTGAATATTGGAGATATTTTACAGACAGATATGAAGAGAAAAGAAAATTTTATAATGATATTGTTAATCTCAGAGAATACTGCGGACTTAGGTTAAATCTTGAAAATGAAGAATATGAAGTCAAGAGAAGAGACTAAGAGTGTAATCAGATTAAATTATTTTCAGAATATAAAAAAATGCGTAAAAGGAGGAGGGAATTGAAATATTTTCAGAAGCTTATAGATAATGAATTAAAAGATATGAGTGCAGAAGAGAGGGACATGTACAGAAGAACTTCCCTGATAACATTTCAGATGCTGGCCGAAGAACTGGAAGACAGAAAAAAAGAGTTTGAACAGAGAATTTTTGATTCAGTGAGAGTAAAAGAAAAAGAAACAACAATATATACAGCATTGATTCCGGAAAAAAATTATTATCTGTATGAGGATTTTATGTATCCGATAGTGAAAAAATCAGTTTTGACAGCTGACAGACTGGAGCCGCTGGCTGATAAAGAAAGAATTTTTAAAACAGTATTTATAAAAAAATCATATTCAGGATTAAAAGAATTAGAGGGCAGAATATTTGAAGCCAATATTGTAGGAAATAAAAGATATTATGATATAAATGTAAAGCTGGTACCTGATGAAAGATTTATAAAAAAAATGCATGAGCTTTATGATGTATTTGATATAAACGGGATAAAATGGAGAACGCTTAACACAGCATATGCAATGAAAATGTATAAAGTAGTTCAGGCAGAGGAAAATTCTGATATGGAATCAGATATTTCAAAGTTTGCTGATTTTGAGGTTTATGTAGACTTTGAAGAGCTGGAGGGGAGTATTTATGAGGAGCATATGCTTGTATGGAATATAGAGGAAAGAGATATAATAGGTACACATCTTGTGAGACCTACAGAAGACAGAATTCACTATGAACATACGATAAAACTGAATAATGAAAAAGGAGTGTATATTTATCCGAGGGAGCATATATTTCTGAGTTATAAAGAACAGGGAACGCTGTATGTCATAACAGATAATAAAGAAGGCAGTATCTGGAAAACCTGGATAATCAAAGAAAATATAAATAAAAAAAGATTTGAAAATGCAGAATTTCCTCTTTTAAATAATGAAAAAAACTATAATTTTCTGAATTCATTGAGGGCGGAATCTGAAGTAAAAATGAGAAGTGAAGCTGAAATCAAAAGAATAATAACAAGCTATAAGGCATTGGAAAATAAAATCCTTTATAAAGATTATTATATGACGGATAAAAGGCTGGAGAATACATTGGAATGCTATGATATGAACAGTTTTTTGACAGATGAATTCAGGCTGAAAGGAAGAGGTGAAAATCTTTATATTTATTTTGAAATAAATAAACGGGATTACCTTACGGAGGATTTTCTCAGTTTCATAATTTCAGATATCCAGCTTAAGTTTCATGAATATAACTGCATAGGGGTGGAATATGGAAGAACGGTTTAATAAAGAAAATTTTCAGTATATATGGTCTTTGCTGCTGAATGATAACGGTCTGGAAAAAGAGAAAATAAAATTTGTGAAAAGCCGCATGATATCACCTTATTTTGAGCTGAACCAGAAAAATATAAATGATGTTATATCAGAAAAAAATAAAAAAGGATATACAATAGAAACTAATCCTTTTTTCAGATTTGATGATGTCTACAGTCTTTTATTAAATCCCGATGCAGAAACAGAGGATAAAAATCTAAAGGAAAGTCTTTTGAATATAACCTTGCATTTATTGGGAAACTTTGATTTATATGCGGGACAGACAAAAAAAGATTTTTACTGTAAAGAAATAGTGCGCGATATGGAAAGCGGAGCTGTCGGAGAAAAGGTGAGAAATAATCTTTTGCTTTTGAATATGAAGGAAAAACTTATAATAGCCGAGGTATTTTTAGAATATGACGAAGGCAGAAATCAGATAAAATGTCTGAAGAAAATAGTAAAAAAATTTTTCTCTGAATCTATTGTGTATGATAATAAGTATTCAGATAAAAATATAGTTATTTATCTGGGGCATAAAAAGGATATTAAAACCAGAAAAATAATGGGAATTATTAATGAACTGTTTATACCTCTGGGTCTGAAACCTAAGTATTTCTATGAATATCATTTTGGTGTTTTGGGAATAGGGGAAACATTAGTAATTGGAAATATGGCAGTTTATTGATAATAATCTTTATAATACCGGGGTGAAAAAATGAAGTTAAAAATAAGTATATTCAGCAGCAATACTGATGGTGAAAATCAGGATGGGATAATCCTTACTTCCGATGAAATAATTTCTGTAAAATATAAAACAAGAACAGCAGAATACAGAAATTTTGCAAATACAGACAGTGAAGTGAGAGTAAGAATAAAGGGAAGGATGCTTTCAGTACTAAAAGGATCAGATGGTGAGAATCTTTTTTCCGGAGTGAGCTCAGCGCTGGAGGAATATAAAAACAATAATTTTGAAAGCAGTACGGAAGGTCTGAAAAAAGAATATGCAGGGCAGCTGAAGTTTTTGAACGAAAAAGTATTTCAGGGAATTGAAAAATTTGATACTGATAATTTTTATGAACACAATAAAAAAAATATTGCGGATCTAACAAAATGGGCACTTGATTATAAAAGCAGCAGTGAATACAAAAATATAATAATGGAAATAAATCTTGGAAATGAAAAAACAATGTATCTGCTGTTTGAAAATATGTATGTGGAAAATTTTGAACAGGAATTTGATATAGAAAAGGGAAACGGGGAATTTCTTCTTGAGCTGAAGCAAAAATATTACAGCGGTAATAAAATAAGAATAGAATAGGGGGTAAAAATGAATTTTGAAAGATATGAAAAAAAGGACCTGACTGTTATACTTAACGAAAATGAGGTAAAAGGAGGAATGATCAGGGAATTTCTTATGAAAGGGGATATTAACAGACATAAAACTTTGAAATTAAGAATAGAAACTGCTGAAGAAGATGAAGGAGTATACAAAGAATTAAATCAGATAAAAGACTGTAAAATAGAAATCTGCATGGATAAAAACAATGGAAATGAAAAAACAGAAAAAGTAATAGTTTTCAGCGGATATATAAAAAGATCGCGATATATAAGCTACGGCAGCAGAGGGAGACAATTCGAAGCCGAAGCATATTCAAAAAGTGAAAAAATGGACAGAGAAGAAAAATACAGAGTATTTCAGGATATCAGAATGACATTCAGACAGGTAGCCGAGGAATTGCTGAAAGATTATAAAAATGAAAGAATAAAGATGTTATTTTCAGAAGAAGCAGAAATTTCAATAAATGAACTGACAGTGCAGTTTGGTGAAACTGACTGGGAATTTTTGCTGCGTCTGGCTTCACATAAGGGATTGGGAATACTGTCTGTACACGGAGGAACTCTCACTTTTGGCTTTGTTAATGCCGGAATTGCCAAAAATGAAGATATGAAATATACTGATTATGAAATGATCAGAGAAGATGAACAGATGATTTATAAAATTTATTCAACACAGATATTTAATATCGGGGAAAGTATAAATATAAAAACTCCCGAGGGTGAGAATGAATTTATGATAAAAAGAGGTAAAACAGAACTGAGACATTCAGTTTTTCTGGGCGAATATGAATTGGTTCATACTGATTATAAAATGAAAAGAATAAGAAATAAAAATATAAAAGGCTGTGTAATAGAAGGAAAGGTAGAAAAAGTATTTCAAAGAGACAATATAGCTGTTATGCACGTGGAATTTTCCAAGGGACTTGCAAAACTGGGAAAAAGCTATGATGATTACGGTTTTGAGAGATATACCATTCCTTATAGTGTTTTTTACAGCACTACTAATACAGGTCTGTTTTGTACACCGGAAATTAACGATACAGTCGATGTATTTTTTCCGAATGAAGAAGAAAAATTTGTGCGTGTAAACTGGAGTGTAAATAATACAGGAAGCGGCAGATTCAGCGATCATACCAAAAGAAACTTTCATATAAATGAAGGGGATTTTAATATGATGATAGATAGAAATAAAGTAAATGTACTATCGGGGAAATCGTATATGCTGAAATCTCCGAATATTACAGAAGAAGCTGATAAGTTAATACACAGAGGGATACAGAGTTATATTGCAGTGTCTGACGGTATCATAGGGATAGAGGCATTGGAGGATCTGCTTCTTTACGGGAAAAATCTCGTTCTGAAAGGAAAAGAAGAATCCGTGGTCATTGAATCTAAAGAAGACATCAGATTAAAGGGGGAAAAAATACATAATAACTGAATTAAACTGATTACGAAAGAAATATTTATACAGCAGAAAAAGAAGTCAGAATAAAGACTTCTTTTATAATATATATTAATTAAGAAGGTAGCAACAAAGCATTATCCCGAAAATTCTTCAATAACATTTCCTGCAAGGATGCCGTAAAGAAAATAACTGTATTTTATTTCACTGCACAGCTCGTGAATAAGATCAGTAACAGTTTCAAAATCAGTATTTTCCGCGGTACTTAATTTTTCAAAAAGCTTCTTTTCAATTTTGTTAATAGAGGAATTATCAGTATTATTTTCAAAAATACTTTCCAAAAATTGAAACAGCAAATTTTTTTCCCTGAATTCATCCATAAAGTAAAATACCTCCCCTGTACATTTGTGTATAAAATTATTCAATCATTAAAATTAAATATAATGATATAATATCATTTTTCTCTGAAATACGCAAATCCAGTGATGGAAAGTAATCTACTATACTTTGGTAAGAAAAAAGAGACTGTTTAAAATAGATTTTCGCATGATATTCTCAGCCGGAAAATCTTATATCAAACAGTCCCTTTAATTTATAATAATACGTTACCATAATACAAGGAAAGAGCCGATTAACGGTATAGTGAGCATAAATATGAGGGCTAATTCCACAATAGTAGGTTTATTTTTATTTCTGATATGAAATTTTACGATCATTAAAATAATAAACCATATAAAAACGCTAATAATCACTAATAATTCAAACATAATCCCACCTCCGGAAAGAAAATCTTTCTCTGTTTTTATTATACATTATTTTTATTTATATTTAAAGTGAATACTTGTATATGAAAAATAAAAAAACACAGCGGAAAATCTAAACAAAATGAAAAAAATCATAAATTAAAAAAAATAAATTTATTTTTTATTTTTTTAAACAAAAAATAGTTCATTAATTAATCAAAAAATTGACTAAAAGGCAGATACATGTTATATTTTAAGGATGGGAAGCATAAGGAAAGGAGGATTTTATATAAATTACAGCGCTTTAACTAAAGTAATGCTTATTTTAAGAAAAATTACTAAGAATATCAGTTTTTGGTTCCCATTCAAAAGTGGAAAATATAATATATAAAAAGTTACAGAAAAATTGTAACAGATTTTTTCAAATAATTGAACAAATTTTTTGAAGTGAATAAAATGTAGTTCACTGGAAACAAAAAATATTTTTTTGCTTTATCTGTAGAAAACACATAAATAAAGGCTTTTATAGTATTTTTTTATATTAAGAAATGAAAAAAAGTGAAATGAATGAAAAAAAATACAAAAAACATATTGACAAATAAAAAAATTAGGGTACAATGAAATAAAGATCATTCATATTAAAAAAATACAGCATTATATTTAAAAGAGCTAAATAACGTGGGTTTCTGCAGTGTACAGCAGATAATGAATTTAATTTTAGAGAATGAGGTGTGAAAATTGGAAATAAAATTAACAGAATATGCAAGAAAATGTGGCTGCGGAGCAAAGCTTTCTTCTAAAAAGCTTTCGGAAGTGCTGGAAAAATTACCTAAAGTACACAATGAAAATTTAATTGTAGGAACAGAAACTTCTGATGACGCAGGAGTTTACAAATTAAATGATCAGATGGCAATAATCCAGACTGTAGATTTTTTTACCCCGATAGTAGATGACCCTTATACATTCGGCGTTATAGCAGCGACTAATGCTCTCAGCGATGTTTATGCAATGGGCGGAGATCCTGTAACGGCATTAAATATAGTCTGTTTTCCAAATCGTATTGACCTTTCAGTATTAGGGGAGATTTTAAGAGGAGGCATCGATAAAGCTAAAGAAGCCGGTGCTATTATAGTAGGGGGCCATACCATTGAGGACGAAGAGCCGAAATACGGCATGGCAGTAACAGGTATTATTTCTCCTGACAAAGTATTAAAAAATTATGGTGCCAGAGTTGGGGAAGTCCTCATACTGACAAAGCCGCTTGGAATAGGAATTATAAGTACGGCGATGAAAGGCGGAAAGGCATCAGACCATTCTAAAGAGGCTGTTATTAAGTCAATGACAACTCTAAATAAATATTCTTCAGAAATAGTAAGAAAATATAATATCTCAGCCTGTACAGACGTAACAGGATTCGGACTTATGGGTCACTCATATGAAATGGCGAGTTCTTCAGGTGTTACGATAGTATTGGACAAAGAAAAAATTCCGTATATAAAAGAAGCGGAAGAGTATTCAAAACAGGGACTTGTACCCGGTGGTATGTTTAATAACATGGAATACCTGAAAGATAAGTATGAGTTTATTGATATTCCGGAATACTTAAGCAATATTGTATTTGACCCGCAGACATCAGGGGGACTTTTGGTATCATGCAGCAGTGAAGATGCCGAAAAGATGCTGGAAGAATTAAATAAACTCGAAATCAAGTCGCACATAATAGGAACTGTAGCAGAAAAGCAGGAAAAATCAATTTTATTCAAATAGTTATAAACTAGATTTATATATAAATTTCTTTATCTTCATAAAAAGTTCTTATGAAGATAAAGAAAAAATTAACAATGAAAGACATGCCGGAAAATATGCGGTATGTAAATAAGTTACTGTATAAACATGTACTTTATAGCCGGTATTTTTAAATACTGAGTTTACATATAAAGTTAATAAAAAAAATATCTTTTAGAGAGGGGAATACCAGAGACAATGGAAGAAATCAGATGGCGTATGAATACAATGCCTAAATCAAACAAAGAGGAAAGTATAAAAATATTAGGAGAGGAAGAAATAATAAAAGTAAAAAACTTCCACCAAAGCTTTCCGCAATATGAGGAAACTCCGCTTGCAGACCTGAAAAATCTGTCAAAAGAATTAGGAGTCGGGGGTATTTATGTAAAAGACGAGTCGTACAGATTTGGTCTGAATGCGTTTAAAGTGTTAGGCGGGTCATTTGCAATGGCGAAATACCTGGCAGAAAAATTAGGAAAAGATATATCAGAGTTAGATTATAATAAGCTTATTTCTGATGAAACTAAAAAACAGTTGGGTGATATAACATTTTATACAGCAACAGACGGAAATCATGGTAGAGGCGTAGCTTGGACTGCCAACAGATTAAAGCAGAAATCTGTAGTATATATGCCTAAAGGGTCATCACAAATAAGACTTGATAATATAAAGGCAGAAGGTTCTGATGCTAGTATTACTGATATGAACTACGATGATGCTGTAAGACTTGCCGCTAAAAATGCTGAGGCTACTAATGGAGTAGTAGTACAGGATACTGCATGGGAAGGTTATGAAGACATACCCGTGTGGATAATGCAGGGATACGGAACAATGGCTCTTGAAGCATTGGAACAGCTTAAAAAAGCCGGTGTAGACAGACCAACTCATATCTTTATACAGGCAGGTGTAGGATCGCTTGCAGCAGCAGTACAAGGTTTCTTCGCTTCTGTATTCAAAGATAACGTACCAGTTACTGTAGTGGTAGAACCTGATCTTGCTAACTGCTATTATGAATCAGCAGTTCAAAATGACGGAAAACCTGTAAATGTAGGCGGGGATATGCAGACTATAATGGCCGGTCTTGCTTGCGGCGAACCTAACATAATAGGATTTGAAATATTGAAAAACTATGCAAGTGCATTTTTATCATGTCCTGATTATGTAGCTGCGAAAGGTATGAGAATGCTTGGAGCTCCTATGAAAGGTGATAAGCAGGTTACATCAGGTGAATCTGGTGCAGTTACATTAGGTGTAGTAGCACTGCTTATGAAAGATGAAAGATATAAAGAATTAAGAGAAAAACTGAACTTAAATAAAGATTCAAAAATATTGTTATTTAGTACAGAGGGAGATACAGATCCGGATAAATACAAATCAATAGTGTGGGACGGAGACGTACCAAGCATTGATTTATAAAAACAGTTAATAAAATATGGATAGCGGGCTATCTGATTTTAGATAAATAATTAAATTAAATATGGAGGTTTATTAAAATGGATTTTGATGCAATTAAAGCAAAAGCAGAAGGTTACAGAGCTGACATGACTAAATTTCTTAGGGATCTTATAAGAATACCCGGAGAAAGTGCTGATGAAGAAGGTCACTCAAGAAGAATTAAAGAAGAAATGGAAAAACTAGGTTTTGATAAGGCTGAAATTGATCCTATGGGTAACGTACTTGGGTACATGGGAACAGGAAAAACTTTAATAGCTTTTGACGGGCACATAGATACAGTTGGTATAGGGGAAATTACTAACTGGAAGTTTGATCCGTATGAAGGATACGAAGATGACGAAAGTATCGGTGGAAGAGGAACTTCTGACCAGCTTGGCGGAATAGTTTCAGCAGTATACGGTGCTAAAATTATGAAAGACTTAGGAATGCTGAGTGATAAATATACAGTATTAGTAGCAGGAACAGTTCAGGAAGAAGACTGTGACGGTCTGTGCTGGGAATATATGATAAAAGAAAGCAAAATCCGTCCGGAATTCGTAGTTTCTACAGAACCAACTGACGGAGGTATCTACAGAGGACAGCGTGGACGTATGGAAATCCGTGTAGACGTTAAAGGTGTATCTTGCCATGGATCAGCTCCTGAACGTGGAGATAACGCAATCTACAAAATGGCTGATATTCTTCAGGATATTCGTGCTTTGAATGAAAATGACGCAGCAGATGACAAAGAAATAAAAGGTCTTGTAAAAATGCTTGATGAAAAGCATAATCCGCAATGGAAAGAAGCTCAGTTTTTAGGACGTGGAACAGTTACTACTTCTGAAATCTTCTTTACATCACCAAGCCGTTGCGCAGTAGCAGATTCTTGTGCAGTTTCATTAGACCGTCGTATGACTGCCGGTGAAACATGGGAAAGCTGCCTTGAAGAAATTCGTAACCTGCCAAATGTAAAAAAATACGGAAATGATGTAAAAGTTTCTATGTATGAATATTCTCGTCCGTCATTTACAGGACTTGTTTATCCAATAGAGTGCTATTTCCCGACTTGGGTAATACCAGAAGATCATAAAGTAACAGCTGCTTTAGAAGAAGCTTACAAAGGTCTTTACGGAGATACACGTATAGGTTCAAAAGAAACAGAAGCTATGAGAAAAGCTCGTCCGCTTACAGATAAATGGACATTCTCTACAAACGGGGTTTCTATCATGGGACGTAACGGAATACCTTGTATTGGTTTTGGACCGGGTGCAGAAGCTCAGGCTCATGCTCCGAATGAAAAAACTTGGAAAGACGACTTAGTAGTATGTGCTGCTATGTACGCTGCAATTCCGTCAACTTACACAAAGTAACAGAAATATTATATAAAAGGGTGTTTATATAATAAATACGGGATTATGAAGAATAATAAAATAAAATTATAAAGGAGAAAATTAATAATGGATAAAATGAAACAATTTGAAGAGATAATAGCAAGACTGGAAAAATTAGATTATAAAGATATGTTAAATGATGATTTCTTTTTAACATGGGACAAATCAACAGACGAGTTAAATTCAGTTTTTGCAGTAGCAGACGCTTTACGTAACTTAAGAGAGCAAAACATATCTACTAAAGTATTTGACAGCGGATTAGGAATTTCATTATTTAGAGATAATTCTACAAGAACTAGATTTAGTTTCGCAAGTGCTTGTAATCTTTTAGGTCTTGAAGTACAGGATCTTGATGAAGGAAAATCACAGATTGCTCATGGGGAAACAGTAAGAGAAACTGCAAATATGATCTCTTTTATGGCTGATATAATCGGTATCAGAGATGATATGTATATCGGAAAAGGACATACTTACATGCAGGAAGTATCACAGGCTGTTCAGGAAGGACACAAAGACGGCGTGTTAGAGCAAAGACCAACTTTAGTTAACTTACAGTGTGATATAGATCACCCTACTCAAAGTATGGCTGATATGTTACATATTATCCATGAATTCGGAGGGGTAGAAAACTTAAAAGGAAAGAAAATAGCTATGACTTGGGCATATTCTCCGTCATACGGAAAGCCTCTGTCTGTTCCTCAAGGGATCATAGGTCTTATGAGCAGATTTGGTATGGAAGTAGTACTTGCTCACCCTGAAGGATATGAAGTAATGCCTGAAGTAGAAGAAGTAGCTAGAAAGAACGCTGAAGCTTCTGGAGGAAGTTTCGTAAAAACTAATAATATGGCTGAAGCATTTAAAGATGCAGATATAGTTTATCCAAAGAGCTGGGCTCCATTTGCTGCTATGGAAAAAAGAACTAATCTTTACGGAGAAGGAAAATTCGACGAAATTAATGTTTTAGAGAAAGAATTATTAGCTCAAAATGCTAACCATAAAGATTGGGAGTGTACTGAAGAGTTAATGAAGACAACAACTGAAGGAAAAGCTCTTTACATGCACTGTTTACCAGCAGATATAACAGGAGTAAGCTGCAAAGAGGGAGAAGTAGAAGCATCAGTATTCGACAGATACAGAGTACCTTTATATAAAGAGGCTGGATATAAACCTTATATCATAGCTGCAATGATGTTCTTAAGTAAAGTAAAAGATCCTGTGGCTACATTAAAAGCTCTTAGTGAAGGTAAAAAACCAAGATTTTTTGAAAAATAAGAATATTTAGTATTATTTAGGTGTTAGCGCACATTTTATATAAAATCCATAGGACTGCCTAAAGAGTTGCACAACATCTTACATCATAAAAAAGGCAGTCTTATTTTAATTCAAAATTTTGGAGGAAATAATGAAAAATAGAATCGTAGTTGCATTAGGTGGAAATGCACTTGGAAACAGTGCTAAAGAACAAAGAGATGCAGTGAGGGAAACGGCAATACCGATAGCTGATCTGATTGAAGCAGGACACGAAGTAATACTTGCCCATGGGAATGGTCCGCAGGTAGGAATGATAAATCTGGCGATGGATTCTGCTACAAAAAATCTTCCGAGCTTTGCAGAAATGCCGATAACTGAATGTGTGGCAATGAGTCAGGGATATATAGGCTATCATTTGCAGAGATTCATAAGAGATGAATTAAAAAGAAGAAATATTGATAAAGAAGTAGCTACTATAGTTACTGAAGTATTAGTAGACGGGGATGATCCTGCATTCAAAAGTCCTAATAAACCAATAGGTGCATTCTATACTAAGGAAGAAGCAGAAAAGCTGGAAAAACAGGGATATACTATGATGGAGGATGCCGGAAGAGGATACAGAAGAGTGGTAGCTTCTCCAAAACCTGTGGATATAGTACAAAAGAAAACAATTAAAACATTAATTGATAATTCGCAAATAGTTATAACTGTCGGCGGTGGGGGAATTCCTGTAAAATATGTAGAAGGAAAAGGAACTCTCGGGGAATTTGCAGTAATTGACAAAGACTTCGCATCTGCAAAGCTGGCTGAATTAATAGATGCAGATTATCTGATAATATTAACAGCAGTAGAAAAAATAGCTATTAACTATGGTAAGGAAAATGAGCAGTGGCTTGATAAATTATCAATAGATGATGCTAAAAAATATATAAAAGAAGGACATTTTGCTCCGGGATCAATGCTTCCAAAGGTAGAAGCCGCTTTAGGTTTTGCTGCGTCAAAACAGGGAAGAAGAGCGCTTGTTACGTCATTGGAAAAAGCAAAGGACGGGATAGCAGGATTAACAGGAACAGTAATAGTAGATGAAAAATAAAATGTTATAAAAAGTTATGTAATAAATATAATTTAACTTTATACAACATACTTCCAGGCTAAATCAAATATACTTTTAAGTATATTGAAATAAAAAAAGGGCACGAATAAATCAGCCGGGGAAACCCGGTGAAAGAGGTGTAGAAATATGAGCGATGGTGAAGTAAGAGGAAGACTTAAGAGTGAAAGAAATTTTCAGATAAAAAAAATTAAGTCATTTAGGATTAGAAAAAGTCCAGAAGAAGAGAATTTACCATTTGAGAGAGATAATTTAATAAACAGACAAGTGAAAATAAATTCAAATCCATTCTATTTCGGACTTCCACAATTAAATATTGCAGCGATTCCTGTACTCTTGCCAAGCTTGTCATTTTTTACAAATGCAGCAAGGAGAGGAAGGATTCGCCGGAAGTTTATGGCACTTTGAAAAATTGATTATTTTTTAAAAATTAAGAATGATTAATTTTTTGAGAAGAAGTAGAATGGAGGAAAGACGTGAGTAAAACAGCAAGTAATTCAGTATTTGACATAGACGGCAAACCGTCATTTAAGGCAGCTTTTCCACTTTCATTACAGCATGTGCTGGCTATGGTAGTGGGAAATATTACACCGGCAATAATAGTTGCCAATGTGTGTAAGTTAAGTCAGGCTGACAAGACTTTATTAGTACAGTGTGCATTTTTTATAGCCGGTATAGCAACATTGCTTCAGCTTTATCCTGTATGGAAATTCGGAGCCAGATTACCGGTAATAATGGGTGTTAGTTTTGCATATGTTCCGACACTGACTACATTGGGAAGCCAGTATGGAATAAAAGCCATTTTTGGAGCCCAGCTTGTAGGAGGGATAGTAGCTATATTTGTGGGAATATTTCTGAAACATCTCAGAAAGTATTTTCCGCCGATAGTAGCCGGGACCGTAGTGCTTACGATAGGGCTTTCATTATATACAATAGCTATAAAATATATGGCAGGCGGGGCCAATCTTCCTCCGGAAGAGTTTGGTTCGCTGAAACACTGGGGAGTAGCAGTCTTAACATTAGTAGTAGTGCTTATATGCAACCAGTTTGGTAAGGGTTATGTGAAGCTTGCTTCTATATTAATGGGGATTGTCGTAGGATATGCAGTGGCATTCATGCTTGGAATGGTTAATTTTGCCAGTATAGGTCAGGCGGGATGGTTCTCTGTACCAAAACCTATGCATTTCGGCTTGGAATTTCCAATAAATGCCATTATATCAATGTCAATAATATATATTGTAAACTCTGTGCAGGCAGTGGGAGACATTTCTGCTACTACGGTAGGAGGAATGGGAAGGGAAGCCACAGATGAGGAGCTCGCGGGAGGAATTATGGGAAATGGATTATCCAGCGTAGTCGCTTCGTTTTTCGGCGGACTCCCTACAGCGACATACAGTCAGAATGTAGGAATAGTAGCAATGACAAAAGTGGTCAGCCGGTATATTTTAGGTTTGGCAGCAGCAGTAATTCTGCTTGCAGGATTTATACCTAAAATAGGGGCAGTAATGACAACAATTCCGCAGTCTGTTCTTGGAGGAGCTACAATAACTGTCTTTGGAATGATAACAATGACAGGAATAAGATTAATTATTCAGGATGAATTATCAAATAGAAATGTTACAATAGTCGGTTTATCATTAGCATTAGGTATGGGTATTTCACTGGTACCCGAATCTCTCAGTCACTTTCCCGAATCTATAAGAATAATATTCGGAAGTTCGGCTGTAGTAATCTCTTCACTATTAGCGTTCACGCTCAATATTATTTTACCTAAAGCAACAATAGTTGATGAAGAAAAAGAACGTAAAAAGTTCGAAAGCAAAAGTTAAAAAATTCATTTATAAATATTTTTATATAAAAACTATTGTTGGAGGGAAAATTTTATGGGTAAAAAAAATCAGAACGATCATGAATTGATCTATCAGTTGGATGGGAAACCAAGTTTTGGAGTAGCGTTTCCTTTAGGATTACAGCATGTGCTTGCGATGTTTACAGGAAATCTGGCACCAGTGCTGATTCTTATCGGGGTGCTGAAATTACCTCAGGATCAAAGCTTGAGAATGATACAGTGTGCGATGTTTGTTTCGGGGTTAACTACATTTGTTCAGTTATATCCAATAAAAATCGGGAAATTTCAGATCGGGGCAGGTCTGCCGATAGTAATGGGAACTTCATTTGCATTTGTACCGACTGCTAAAAATATAGGCTTGCAGTACGGACTTGCAGGAGTACTGGGCGGAGCACTTTTAGGAAGTTTGGTAGAGGTGGTTATGGGATTTTTCTATAAACCGCTGAAAAAATTCTTTCCGCCGTTAGTAGTAGGAGCTGTATTAATAACTATAGGAATTCATTTGCTGAAAGTAGGAGTAGATTACTTCGCAGGGGGAGTAGGATCGAGTGATTACGGATCACCGAAGAATCTTTTCTTAGGATTCTTAGTATTCGCAGTAATAATGTCATTACAAAGATTTGGAAAAGGAATGTGGAAGATATCTGCAATATTAATAGGGCTGATAGTAGGTTACCTGGTGGCAATACCGCTTGGTAAAGTAGATTTCAGCCATATTACCGAAGCAGGATGGCTTGCACTTCCGGTACCATTGGTAATGCCTTGGGAATTTGAATTTCATTTAGAGGCTATTCTGAGTTTTGCAGCTATATATATAGTTTCAGGATTGGAGACAATAGGTAATACTTCCGGTATTACAATAGCAGGATTTAACAGAGAAGCTACAGGGGAAGAAACTTCGGGAGGAATACTTGCCGATGCCCTTGGATCTACTACTGCTACATTGTTTAATGCTTTGCCGAACACGGCTTTCGGACAGAATGCAGGAATAGTTTCTATGACTAAGGTAGTAAATAAATGGTGTATAGCTATGGGAGCTTTTGTTTTAATGGGTGCGGCTCTTTTCCCAAAAATCGGTGCAATATTTAATGCAATGCCAAGCAGCGTTCTTGGAGGTGCAGTAATTACAGTTTTTGCAATGATACTGATAAACGGGATAAAAATGATAGCTAAAGCAGGATTTAGTGAAAGAAATGTTATAATTTTAGGCGTAACTTTTGGTATTGGTCTTGGACTCGGGGGAGATCCAAATGTAACTGCACAATTACCAAGTTTTATAAGCTTTATATTTAAGGATACAGTAGCATGTGTATGTATAGTTTCTATAATTGCGAATTTAATATTCCCGCCAAGTAAAGAGGATAAGGAACTGGCCAAGGCAGCTATGCTTGAGGAAGAAATCAAGGAAGAGAAAGCTCTTGTTTTGGAATAAAAATTGCAATATTTGAGGGATAAGCTGATTTAATTTTTAATCAGTTTTGGGGAAAAGCCTAGTGTAATATCTCATTTTCAAAAACTAATCTGATTAGATGTGAACGAGATATTATACCAAAAGCATGTCAGAAAATGAAACAGCCAGACTTTGATAAAAAAAAGTGCTGTCTGTTTCGCTCATGCTTTTTAATAAGGCAGAAATACTATACTAAAAATTCTTATAAAGGCTAAAATTGAGGTCTTCTTAATTTCTAAACTAAATTTGAAGGAGAAGCGCCCATGTCAAAATTACTGTTAAAAAATGTTGATTATCTGGTAACCTTTAACGATAAAGATGAAATTTTGAGAAATTATGATATTCTCGTTGAGGGAAATAAGATAACAAAAATAGGAAAAGATATCCAGACGGATGAAACAGGCGATACAGAGATAATTGATGCGACTGGAAAAGTAGTTCTTCCGGGTTTTGTAAATACTCACCACCATTTATACCAGACAATGTTCCGGGGAATAGATGAGGTACAGGAAATGCCTCTTTTTCCATGGTTGGAAGGACTGTATGAATTTTGGAAATATCTGAATGAAGAAACTGTATATTACGGTTCGATGGTAGGGTTTTCAGAATTACTGAAAACAGGATGTACTACAACTATGGATCATCACTATGTATTTCCGAATACTAGTAAAAGTACGTTAATAGACGAACAATTCAGAGCGTCAGAAGAAATAGGTATAAGATTTCATGCGACAAGAGGTTCTATGTCACGTGGAAAAGAACAGGGAGGACTGCCGCCTGACAGTGTAGTTCAGGGTGAAGAAGAGATACTGTTAGACTCGGAAAGATTAATAGATAAGTTTCATGATTCTGAGGATTACGCTATGAAAAGAGTGGCTCTGGCTCCGTGTTCACCGTTCTCGGTTACAAAAAGCCTGATGAAAAGTTCGGCTGAATTAGCCAGAAAAAAAGGAGTAATGCTGCATACACATCTGGCTGAAACTATGGATGAAGAAGAATTTTGTATTTCAGTATACGGAATGAGACCGGTAGAGCTTATGGAGGATACCGGATGGATCGGACCGGATGTATGGTTCGCCCACGGAATATATTTTAACGATGATGAATTAAAAAGATTGAAAGGCAGCGGAATAGCCCACTGTCCGAGTTCAAATATGAAATTAAACAGCGGAATATGCAGAACTACAGAATTATTCAGAGCAGGAGTAAATATTGGAATAGCAGTGGACGGAAGTGCTTCTAATGATGGCTCAAATATGTGGGAAGAAGTCAGAAGGGCGTATCTGCTGAATCATTTAAAATACGGAGTAAACGGGTTAAATGCATATGAAATATTGAAAATGGCAACAAAAGGCGGAGCAAGAGTATTGGGAAGAAATGATATAGGAACACTTGAAGTAGATAAGGCAGCAGACATTGTTGTATACGATCTGTCTGATATAGCGTATGCGGGATGCCATAATCCGCTGACTTCCTTGGTATGCTGCGGAAACAGCAGTTTGGTTGATATGACAATAGTCGATGGAAAAGTAGTAGTGAAAAATGGTATAGTCTTAACTATAAATACGCAGGAAACTGCAATAAAAGCTCACAGTCATGCATCAAAATTAGTGGAAAGAAGAAGAGAGGAAATACTGTCAAATAAAAACTAATATTTTATATTTTACAGATATTTAAAAAATGTCTGGAAAAATACTAAGATATTAGCCTCTTTCGGAATGTTTTACATGAAAGAGGGTATTAATGCTTTGATTTGGTTATATAAAGTCAGGGCAGTTGTACCATATTTGGCTGGTTTAATAATAATAAACCGATCAGATAACAGTAGTTATTTCGATATATCTTCGTCTTTAGTTTGTTACTATTATTTTTGCTGATTGCTCAAACCAAATATATTAATAAAGTAAAGAAAATAAAATATAAAAGTTGATATTATTAGACAATACAAAAAGGCACATAATTATATAATAATAGCGGACTATTTGGATAGGAGATATATGGATAACGAAAAAACAATGGAAAATTCATTAGATCAAACAAAAGTCAAGACTGTAAATTATGAAGACGTAAAAACAACAGCACCTGTAGATGAAAAACTTCCATTAGGAAAAACACTGGCATTTGCACTGCAGCATGTACTTGCAATGTGTGCTGGAGCGGTAGCAGTACCCCTGATAGTAGGGAGTGCAGCCGGACTTTCACAAAGTGAGATTTTATTTCTTATAAATGCAGATTTATTAATAGCTGGTATAGCAACTCTGACACAGTCACTCGGTATAGGGAAATTCATCGGCGGGAAAATACCAATGATAGAAGGAACAAGCTTTGCATCGGTGAATGCCATGGTAGCAATTGCGGGTACTTACAAAGGAGATCCTTATACAGCAATTACCACTATTTTTGGTGCTGTTCTAATAGCAGGACTGTTTGTATTTCTGGTAGCTCCTTTCTTTGGAAAATTTCTGAAATTCTTTCCAGAAGTAGTAACAGGAACAGTGGTTACAATAATAGGTGTATCCTTACTGCCGGTGGCTATAAAATGGTCAGCCGGAAATGGAGCAGAAGCCGGAAGGGCAAATGTTTTTCTGGCAATGGGAACCTTAATTTTTATTTTGCTTCTAAATAAATTTTTAAAGGGAAATTTAGGAAATCTTGCTATAATGTTCGGGTTACTGGGAGGAACACTGGCGGCTTATGCATTTGGCATGGTAGATTTTACTCTGGTAAAAGAAGCAAAAGCACTAGGCTTTGTGATGCCTTTTCATTTCGGACTTCCCCGTTTTGAAATCACTGCTATTATCTCCCTGCTTCTGGTAATGCTGGTAACTATGACTGAGGCAACAGGAAATATAATAGCCGTTCATAAAATAAGCGGAAGAAAGCTTGATGATAAAAATTTGACAAGATCATTAAGAACAGATGGTTTTGCTACTATGCTGGCTGCTGTTTTTAATACGTTTCCGCATACTGCTTTTTCACAAAATATCGGACTGCTCAGCCTTACGGGAATAAAAAGCCGTTATGTAGTAGCGGTTTCGGGAATTATGCTGCTTGCACTGGGTCTTCTGCCCAAAATGGCAGGAATAATAGCTTCTGTGCCATATCCTGTTTTAGGGGGAGCCGGCTTTGTTTTATTCGGAATGGTAGCTGCAAATGGAATAAAATCTTTGTCTAAGGTAAAATTTGACGGAACTAAAAACGGAATGATAGTAGCTGTAAGTATAGGGCTAGCTTTGATTCCCGTGGCAGTGCCGGGATTTTACGACAATTTCCCCGAATGGGTAGGAACACTTTTTCACAGCGGAATAACTACCGGAAGTTTAAGTGCAATACTGCTGAATCTCTTGTTTAACGGTGTAGGAGAAAAGGAGCAGGAATAAAAACTGAAATAAACAGCATCCTGAAAATTTTAGATTTTATGTTCGGATTTTGAAATATAAAGTCTAAAAAAGGACGGTTAACTTAAGTTTATAGATTTTTGTAAGAAGATAAATAAAAAAATGTTGGAGGATAAAGAGAATGAGTGATTTAATGAGATTAATCCCGTTTGGTACAATGGTAGAATGGATTTTTCAGGAATATGAAGAACAGGGAACTATTTTCGGAGTAAGAAAAAATAAATTTTATAAAAATAACAGCGGTACCAATATAGTAATGTTTGGTGATAAACTAAGCACTCCTATAGGACCTGCTGCAGGACCGAATTCACAGCTTGCACAGAATATAGTGGCAGCATATTTGACTGGATCCCGTTTTGTAGAATTGAAAACAGTACAGCAGATGGATGGTGAAGATCTGAGAAAATGTGTGGCAAAGCCTTGTATAAATGCTGAGGATGAGTGTTATAACGTGGAATGGTCAACAGAGCTTACTGTTCCTGAAGCTTATAATGAATATATAAAAGCATGGTTTGCACTGCATGTAGTAGGAAAGGAACTCGGGATCAGCGATAAGAGAGATTTTGCTTTTAATATGAGTGTGGGATATGATCTTGACGGTATAAAGTCGCCTAAAATCGATGCTTTTATAGAAGGACTGAAAGATGCCTCTACTACAGAAATATGGAAAGAATGTAAGGAATATTTATTAAATAATATTGATAAGTTTCAAAGACTAACAAAAGAAGATGTGGAAAATATTTCATCAAGCGTTTGTCCTTCAATATGTTTATCAACATTACACGGATGTCCTCCTGCTGAAATAGAAAGAATAGCAAGATATCTTCTGGAAGAGAAGAAGCTTCATACTTTCATAAAGTGTAATCCTACACTTCTAGGGTATGAATTTGCAAGAGGAATTCTGGATAAAATGGGATATGATTATATTTCATTTGATGACCACCACTTTAAGAATGACCTTCAGTACGGAGATGCTATAGCAATGCTTACTCGTCTGATAGAATTCTCAAAAGAGCTTGGTCTTGAATTCGGTGTTAAGCTGACTAATACATTCCCTGTAAAAATAGCAAGAAAAGAGCTTCCGGGTGAAGAAATGTATATGTCGGGAAGATCACTGTTCCCGCTTACTATAAGTCTGGCTAATAAATTATCACAGGAATTCAAGGGACTTCTTCCTATATCATTCTCAGGAGGAGCTGATTTCTTTAATATAGAAGAAATTATAAAAACAGGAATACAGCCTATAACTATAGCGACTACTATTCTAAAGCCGGGAGGATATGAAAGAACTACACAGCTTGCAGAGAAAATAGAGCCGTTACTTGCAGGAAAATTTCATGGTATAGATCTGGAAAGTCTGGAACGTCTTGCAGAAAGCGTTACAATAAATAAATATCATGTAAAAAGTGCAAGACCAGTAGGATCAAGAAAAACAAAATCAATACTTCCTTTATATGACTGTGCAAAAGCACCTTGTAAAGACGGAGGATGTCCTATAGAGCAGCAGATACCGGAGTATCTGAAGCTGGTAAGCGAAGGAAATTATGAAGAAGCATTTAAGGTAATCGTAAATGACAATGCATCACCTGCTGTTACAGGTACAATCTGTGACCATCAGTGTCAGCATAAATGTACGAGACTTGACTATGATTCTCCGCTTGAAATAAGAAATGCAAAAAAGATAGCAGTTTTAAATGCACAGGATAAATATCTGGCAAATATGAAAAAAGCAAAAATAGTAACTAAGAAAAAAGCTGTAGTAATAGGGGCAGGGCCTGCCGGAGTGGCTATTTCGTTCTTTTTAAGAAGAAACGGAATGGAAGTTACTGTTCTGGAAAAAAGAGATCGTCCTTACGGAATAGTGGAATATATAATACCTGAATTCAGAATTTCGTCAGAAATGATAAACAGAGATTATCAGCTTGCAGTAAATGCGGGTGTAAACTTTGTTTATAATGTAAATGAAAATTACGATGTAGAAGAGCTGAAAAAGGAATATGACTTTGTGGTAGTAGCTACCGGAGCATGGAAAGAGGGAATAATTCCTGTAAAAGAAGGCGGGGAGAATCTGCGTGATGCGTTAGAATTCCTTGAAGATGCCAAAAAAAATGACATAAATATCTCTTTAGGTAAAAAAGTAGCTGTACTTGGCGGCGGAGACGTGGCAATGGACTGCTCGAGAACTGCCAAAAGAGCTCCGGGAGTAGAAAGTGTATCTATAGTATACAGAAGAACAAGAGAATTCATGCCGGCAGAACCTGAAGAAAAAGAACAGGCTCTGGGTGACGGAGTAATATTCCAGGAATTATTGTCGCCTGTGTCATATGACGGTAAGAATCTTGTGTGTGAAGTTATGGAACTTGCTGATATAGATGAATCCGGAAGAAGAGGAATAAAAGGTACAGGACAGATGAAAACACTGGAATTCGATACAGTGGTAAGTGCTGTAGGTGCCAGAGTAGATACTTCTTTATTTGAAAAGAATAATTTAAAATTAAATGATAAAGGTTATGTAAATATTAACCAGTTTAATGAGTCAAGCTCTGCTGATGTTTATATAGCCGGTGACTGTAAATCGGGAACATCTACAATAGTAAAAGCTATAGCAGATGCTAAGGTAATAGCTAAGGATATTCTGGATAAAGCCGGATTAACAGTAGATTTTGAAAGATATAATGTAGTTCAGAAAGAAGAAACATTATATGAAAGAAAAGGAATACTAAAAGCAAATACTAAAACCAAAGAAGACGGTGCACGTTGCCTGACTTGCGACCAGGTATGCGAGCTTTGCTGTGATGTTTGTCCTAACAGAGCAAATGTAATGGTAAGAATAAATAACGGTCCGTTCAACCAAACACACCAGATAGTCCATTTAGACGGAATGTGTAATGAATGCGGAAACTGCGGTGTTTTCTGTCCGCATACAGGAAATCCATATAAAGATAAAATAACTGTATTCTGGACAGAGGAAGACTTTGTCGACAGTACTAATAAAGGATTCCTTCCTCTTGGAAATGACACATTCAGAGTCAGAAAAGAGGACGGAAGCATAATAGACCATGTATTGGGAGACGGTCAGATTTCCCGTGAAATGAATGAAGTGTTAAATACAATACTAAAAGACTACTCATACTATATGATGAGTTTATAGGAGGTAGAAATGATTTTAATCGGTAACGGAAGAGTTTTTACACGTGATGAAAATAATCCATATATTGAAAATGGTGCGGTGTTAATAGACGGAAAAGTTATTAAAGAAATAGGGAAAACTGATGACCTTAAAGCCAAGTATCCTGATGCCCAGTATAAAGATGCAAAAGGGCGTCTGGTAATGCCCGGATTTATAAATCCTCATATGCATTATTATAGTACATTCGCAAGAGGTATGTTTTTGGACAATCCTCCGGCAACTATGTTCAGCGATATACTGAAAGGGCTGTGGTGGAGACTTGACAGAGCTCTGACTCTGGAGGATGTATATTATAGTGCTGCTATGCCTATGATAGAACAAATAAAAAGCGGTGTTACTACGGTAATAGATCACCATGCCAGTGCATATGCAGTAGAAGGAAGTCTTTTTAAGATAGCTGATGCTGCACGTGAATTTGGAATCAGAAGCAACCTGTGCTATGAAACTTCGGACAGAGACGGGGAAGCTATAGCAAAAGCCGGAATTAAAGAAAATGCAGACTTTATAAAATATTGCAACGAGCAAAAAGATGATATGATAAAAGGACTTTTTGGATTTCATGCTTCTATGACTGTATCGGATAAAACACTTGACGAAAGCCTTGCAGCAGCAGCAAATGTTAATGGAGGATTTCATGTACACTGTGCCGAAGGTATAGAAGATGTGGCTGACTCTCTTGCCAAGTATAACCAGAGAGTAATAGAAAGATGGTATAAAAGAGGAGTACTGAATGAAAAGAGTATAGCAGTACACTGTATCCATCTGAGCAGTGATGAAATAGATATGTTAAAAGAAAGCAATGTAGCTGTAGTTCATAACCCTGAGTCAAATATGGGGAATGCAGTAGGAATAGCTCCGATTCTTGAAATGATGAAAAGAGGAGTATTAGTAGGACTGGGAACTGACGGTTACACTGCTGATATGACTGAGTCATATAAAGTAGCAAATATTATTCATAAGCATGTAAATAAGCTTCCAAGCGTGGGATGGACTGAACCGCCTCAAATGTTATTTGATAATAACAGAAAAATAGTAAACAGATTTATTGATGGAACAACAGGAATTCTGAAAGAAGGAGCTTATGCGGATATTATCATAGTAGATTATAAAGGACCTACACCTGTGAATGAAACAAATCTGAACAGTCATATTCTGTTCGGCGTAACAGGAAGAAATGTAGATACTACAATAATAAACGGACGTATAGTAATGGATGAAAGAAAACTAGTAGACATTGATGAAGACAGAGTAGCTGCAAAGAGTGTAGAACTGGCACAAAAATTATGGAATCGTATATAGAGCTTAATTGTAAAATGGTATCCTGATACTCCGGTCTGTTTTATATAAACAGGGTCGGGTATAAGTGTTTCGGCATTGACAGATATTTAAAACTGGATATAAGTCGGTCAAGGCACTGGTACAGTGTTTATAGGGAACACTGTACTATGAATAATGGTTTATAAATACATTATCAACACTTTACAGCAAGGTATACTAAAGATAGTCGTTTTATATAATCTTAATAATTGGCAAGATGGAGGAAAAAATGACTTATACTTTTAATATTAATGGTAAAGAATATGGAACCGAGATAAAGAAGAACTTATTGGATTACTTAAGAGATGACTTAGAATTAACAGGAACAAAAAACGGGTGCAGCGAAGGAGCATGCGGTACCTGTACGGTAATACTGGACGGGAAAGCAATGAGAGCCTGTGTGCTTACTACTGAAAAAATAAACGGGAAAAGTATTATAACTATAGAGGGATTAAGCGAAAGAGAAAGGGAAGTTTATGCTTACGCATTTAGTAAAACAGGAGCCGTGCAGTGCGGCTTCTGTATCCCGGGAATGGTAATAAGCAGTAAAGTGCTGCTTGATAAAAACCAGAATCCCACTCTTGATGAAATAAAAACAGCCCTTAGAGGAAATATATGCAGATGTACAGGATATATCAAGATTTTTGATGCGGTAAATCTGGCAGCGGAAATATTCAGAGAAAACAGGGAAGTTCCAAAGGTACAATGCAAAGGTCTTGTGGGAGAAAATCTTGAAAGAGTAGATGCAGTGGAAAAAACACTCGGAACAGGAGTGTATGTGGATGATATCCATATGGAAGGAATGCTTCACGGTTCATGTGTAAGACCGGAATTTCCGAGAATTCTTGTGAAAAAAATTGATATACAGAAAGCAAAAGAGTATCCCGGAGTAGTAGAAGTATTTACTAAGCAGAATCTTCCGGAGCTTCAGAATCTCGGTCACCTGGTAAAGGACTGGCCTGCACTTATAGGTGAAGGCGAGGAAACAAGATATGTGGGAGATGCTCTGGCACTGGTAGTAGCTGAATCAGAAGAAATTCTTGAAGAAGCAAAAAAATTGGTAGTCGTGGAGTATGAAAAGCTGGAGCCTGTTAGAAATCCTGCAGAAGCCATGAAAGAAGGAGCTCCTAAGATACATGAAAAAGGAAATCTGTTATTTCATCAGGATTTGTACAGGGGAAATCCAGAAGAAAAAATAGCAAAGTCAAAATATGTGGTAAAGGATCATTTTTCTGTTCCGTTTACAGATCATGCTTTTATGGAGCCTGAATGTGCAATAGCTATGCCTGACGGTGACGATAAGCTTTTGATGTATACTGCTTCACAGAATATTTTTGATGAGCAGAGAGAAATTGCACAAATGCTGAGTATAGAGCCTGATCGTATAAGAATACAAAGTAAACTCGTAGGAGGAGGCTTTGGAGGAAAGGAAGATATGTCTGTTCAGCACCATGCAGCTTTGGCGGCATATATGCTGAAAAGACCCGTAAAGGTAAAATTCTCAAGACAGGAAAGTATAATGTATCACACAAAGCGTCACCCGATGGAAATGGACTTTACTGTGGGCTGTGATGAAAATGGTATTTTACAGGGACTGGTTGCCACTATAATTTCTGATACAGGAGCCTATGCTTCACTGGGAGGACCGGTATTGCAGAGAGCATGTACACATGCTGCAGGACCGTATAATTTTCAGGATATAAATATACAGGGAAGTGCATATTATACTAATAATCCTCCAGCAGGAGCATACAGAGGATTCGGGGTAACGCAGTCATTATTTGCCATGGAAGCATGTCTTAATAAACTGGCAGATATGGTAGGAATATCACATTGGGAAATGAGATACAGAAATGCAATCAAGCCGGGAGATATACTTCCAAATGGTCAGATAGCAGATGAAAGTACAGCTTTTATAGAAACTCTGGAAGCTGTAAAAGAAGAATATGATAATGCCAAATATGTAGGAATAGGATGCGGAATCAAGAACAGCGGTCTTGGTGTGGGAATACCCGATACCGGAAGATGTAAGGCTTCTGTGGAAAACGGAAAGGTGCATGTAAGAACAGCAGCTGCATGTATAGGACAGGGGCTTGCCACTGTAATGCTGCAGATAGCTGCCCAGACACTTGATATAGCTACTGACCTAATTGTAATGGAAGCTCCTGATACAGCAAGAACACCGAATTCAGGAACGACAACAGCTTCAAGACAGACACTTGTTACAGGAGAGGCTGTAAGAAAAGTAACACAAATGGTAAAAGATGAGCTGGATAAGGGAAAAACACTGGCAGATCTTGAAGGTCAGGAATTTTATGCAGAATATCTGGCCAAAACGGATCCTATGGGAACAGATGTTCCAAATCCTGTAAGTCACGTAGGATATGGTTATGCAACACAAATAGTAATCCTTGATGATAACGGAATGCTTAAAAGGGTAGTTGCCGCACATGATGTGGGAACTCCTATAAACCCTATAAACGTAGAAGGACAAATAGAAGGCGGTGTGGTTATGTCGCTTGGATATGCCTTAACAGAGGATTATCCGCTTGTAGATTCTATGCCAAAGGTAAAATACGGTACTCTCGGGCTGTTCAGAGCTACACAGGTACCGGAAATAAAAGCCGTTATAGTAAAAAAGGACGAACAGAATCCTATGGCTTACGGTGCAAAAGGCGTGGGAGAAATAGCAAGTATACCTACAGCACCGGCAGTACAGGATGCTTACTATATGTTTGATAAAAAATTCAGAACAAAGCTTCCTTTAGGGGAAACACCTTATAATAAAAAGAAAATAGAAGGTTAAAACCGGCACCCGGCAGATTACAAATAATAACTGCCGCAGTGCTTTGATAAAAGCTTTAGGATAGTAAATGAAATTAAAAATTCAGATATGGAAAATAATTCATATCTTGTTACATCTGACAGTTGGGGTATATATGGTAAAGCACAGATGCTTGAAAAGGAATCTGTCAAATACTACACCGGCAATTTTTTCTTATTGTAATCAGACAATTGAAAGAAAAATATACATATAAAAACTGTTATATTTTCTGTCAGAAAGTTGATTTTAAAGAAAGTTTATGCTAAGCTTAGTAGCTATATATAAAATAAAAAAATTCAAAATTAATTAATTACAAAAATTAGGAGGAAATAATGGAAAAAATAGTAATAAGTACGCCAAATGCTCCAGCAGCAATTGGTCCATATGCACAAGGAATCAGATTAGGAGACGTGGTTTATACTTCGGGACAGCTTCCTATTGATCCAAAAACAGGTGAACTTGTAAGTGATGATATAAAGAAAGCCACAAGACAAAGTCTTGAAAATGTAAAGGCTGTTTTAGAAGCAGGGGGAAGCTCTGTAGGGAAAATAGTAAAGGTACTTATCCTGTTAAATGATATCAATGATTTTGCAGCAATGAACGAGGTATATAATGAGTTCTTCGAAGGAACAGAATATCCTGCAAGATCAGCTTTTGAAGTAGCAACACTGCCTAAAAATGCTCTTATAGAGATAGAAGCAGTAGGGCACATTTAAATAAATTTTATTTACATTACTCCCCTTAGTATGTTTAATACATCTTGGGGAGTACTTTTAAATAATAAAGAAAATTTGATTTTTTGCAAAATAGTGGTAAACTTATAATGATTAATAATTATGTAAAATAACTAAAAAAAAGTTTATTACACAGGAGATAAGATGAAATTATTCAAAATAGCTGATTTGGAAGATGTATTGAAAATATTGAAAGAACAGAAATCAGAAGATGTTTGCGAGGAAATTACAATTGAGGAATCTTTGGGAAGAATTTTATATGATAATATATTGTCGGATATTAATATTCCCCACTTTGACAGGTCAACAGTGGACGGATACGCAGTTCATCATAAATCTGTGAATGGTGCATCTGAAATGATGCCTATTATTACAAAAATAACAGAAAAAATAAAAATGAACAGTATTCCTGAAAAAGAAATAAAAACCGGGGAAAGCTCATATATTCCCACCGGAGGAATGATGCCGAAGGGTGCGGATTCTGTGGTTATGATGGAGTACACGGAAAAATTGTCAGAAAATGATGTTTTGATAGGAAAAACCGTTAGTCCGCTTGAAAATGTAAATTCTACAGGTGAAGATATAGAGAAGGGAGAATTAGTATTAGAAGCATTTCGCAAAATAAAAGCATATGATATGGGACTTTTAGCAGCTTTGGGAATAAAAAATATAAAAGTACTTAAAAAACTAAAAATTGGAATAATCTCTACAGGAGATGAAATAATAGAGTATTATGAAATGCCCTTACCGGGACAGGTAAGAAATAGTAATTCTCTGTCACTCTACGGGATGACAGAAAGAGCAGGGGCTGTTCCGTATAATTTCGGAATAGTAAAAGATGACGAGGAGGCTGTAAAAAAGGCTTTGAATGAAGCTCTTTCAAAGTGTGATATAGTTTTAATATCAGGAGGAAGTTCTGTTGGCGAAAGAGATCATACGATAAGTGCAGTAGAAAGCATACCGGAAGCAGAGGTTCTGGTTCACGGTATAGCCATAAAACCGGGAAAACCTACAATTATAGCAAGAAGCGGCGGCAAAATGATATTCGGGCTTCCGGGAAATCCTTTTGCAGTACTGGTGATTTTTAGAACGATAATAGAAAAATATATAAACAGATTTTCTGAAAAGGAAAAATTCGTAACAGCACTGTTTGATACTAATTATCATAAGGCAATGGGAAGAAGCGAATTTCTTCCTGTAAAGCTTGAAGAACGTGATGATGAAGTATATGCGCTGCCCTTGAGGGTGAAATCATCTTCAGTAGCAGTACTGGCTAAAGCTGACGGATTTGTGATTATAGAAAAGAATAAAGAAGGACTTTACAGCGGGGAAAAAATAAAAGTTTATGAATTATAGGAGTATTTATGAATAATAAGGCATATCTTACCAATTATGATATAAACGAAGCATTGGATAAATATATAAAATTATTAAATATAAAAGAAAGTACAGAAGAGATCGAAACTAAAGACAGTCTCGGAAGAATAAGTGCCGAAGGCATTTATGCCAAAATATCCAATCCTTTTTATAATTGCTCTGCAATGGACGGTATTGCGGTAAAAGCAGTAAAAACCCACGGAGCAAACGAAAAAAATCATATAATACTGGAAAAAGGGACAGACTACGAGGAAGTAGATACGGGAGATCCTATTCCTGAAAGTTTTGATGCGGTAATAATGGTGGAAGATATAATAAAGGAAAGCGAAACATCTGTGAAAATCCATAAAAGCGCGGCAAGATGGGAAAATATAAGGTCACTTGGAGAGGATATAGTAGAATCTACCCTTATTATAGGAAAGAATCATAAAATAAGACCGGTAGATATAGGAGCTATGATTGCCGGAGGTATTTCAAAAGTACATGTTTATAAAAAGCCCTTGGTGGGAATTATTCCAACAGGAGATGAAATAGTAGAATTGAATGATAACCTGAAAATAGGTGATATTATAGAGTTTAACAGTAAGATGTTTGCGGCACAGGTAAATGAATGGGGAATGGAATCAAAAGTTTACGGTATCGCAAAGGATAAAGAGGAAGATATTATTGCTGCTCTGGAAAAAGCTTATAAAGAGTGTGATGTGGTAATAATCAATGCCGGCTCTTCAGCAGGCAGGGAAGATTATACATATGATGCTGTGAGTGCGCTGGGGAAAGTTCATATCCACGGAATAGCGATAAAACCGGGGAAACCGGCTATACTGGGCGAAATAAACGGAAAACCAGTAATAGGGGTTCCCGGCTATCCTGTATCGGCATACTTTGTAATGGAAAACATAGTAAAACCGGTAATTTCAAAATATATTAATTTTTTTGATGAAAAAGAAGAAATAGAAGCGGTGTTATCAAGAAGAGTAATGTCTTCACTGAAATATCTCGAATTTATAAGAGTAAAAATAGGTCTTGTAGATGAAAAATATATTGCCACGCCGCTGCAGAGAGGTGCAGGGACTACAATGTCCCTGGTAAACTGTGATGGTGTTTTGGAAGTACCGCAGAATTATGAAGGATATGAAAAAGGTGAAACTGTAAAATTAAAGCTTTTGAAAACTCAAGAAGAGATAAAAAATACTCTTGTTCTTATAGGAAGCCATGATCCTATACTGGATACCGCATCTGATATGATGAAAAACAGAAATTTCAGATACACGCTTTCGTCAGCGCATGTGGGAAGCATGGGAGGAATTACTGCCCTTAGAAATGAAGAATGTCACATAAGCACAATGCACCTTTTGGATGAAGAAACAGGGGAATATAATATTCCTTTTATAAAAAAATATATTCCCGGAAAAGAACTGGTTCTTATAAAATTCGTAAAGCGGACACAGGGAATTATGGTCAGAAAAGACAGAAAGTTTTCTGTGAGTTCAATAGAGGATATAAAAAATAATAATCTAAGCTTTGTAAACAGACAAAAAGGATCAGGGACAAGACTTTTATTTGATTATGAGCTGAAAAAAGCAGGAATAAATCCGGAAGAGATAGCAGGCTATGAGAGAGAAGAGCTGACCCATCTTGCAGTAGCAGCAGCGGTGAAGAATGGAGATGCTGACTGCGGTATTGGTGTTTATTCAGCTGCTAATATAATGAATCTTGATTTTATACCAATAGGCGACGAGCATTATGATTTGGTTATGCCTGTTAAGTATCTCGGATTAGAATCATTTTTGGAGTTTCTTAACACCATAAAAAGTGATGAATATAAAAAACAGCTTGATAAAATGGGGGGGTATGCCTATGATGAATTAGGAAAAATGATATACCTGTAGATTTACGGGAAAATCCTAAACTGATTGATTACTTAGTGTAGTATCTCACTTATAATTAATAAAATAACATTGCCGGCTTTGTCAGCTGCTGTGTCATTATTGGTCAATATTTATGTTGGGTGTTCTGCGGAACAGTAAAATATTCTGCGCCTTTTAACTAATTATGATTGAGACACTACACTAAAATTTCACATAAATACAAAAAATTAATTAGGAGGATAAGTATGAAAGGATATGTTGGGAAAATATTAAGAGTAAACTTAAGTGACTCGAGTATCAGCGAAGAGAATCTGGACATTGAAAAAGCAAAAAAGTTCATTGGTGCCCGTGGGCTGGGAGCCAAAATAATGTTTGAGGAGGTAGATCCTAAGGTAGATGCGTTAAGTCCTGAAAATAAGCTTATTATAGCTACAGGGCCCTGTACTGGGTATACAATGCCGACAGGCGGAAGATATATGGTTATGACCAAATCACCGCTTACAGGAACATTAGCTTTTGCCAATTCAGGAGGAAGATGGGGTGCAGAGTTCAAATTTACCGGAAATGATGTGATTATCTTTGAAGGAAAGGCAGAAAAACCTGTTTATCTTTATATAGAGGATGATAAGGTAGAAATCAGAGATGCAGGTCATTTATGGGGAAAAAGAGTAAGTGAAACTACTGAAATCCTGAAAAATGAAACTGATAAAAATGCAAAGGTAATGTGTATAGGACCGGCAGGTGAAAGATTATCGCTTATTTCGGCAATTATGAATGATGTAGACAGAGCAGCCGGGCGTGGAGGAGTAGGGGCAGTAATGGGTTCCAAAAATCTGAAAGCTGTGGTGGTAAGAGGAACTAAAAAGCTGGAATATGCAGATCCTGCTAAGTCAAAAGCTGTAGCAATGGAGAAAATAAAGATATTAAAGGATAATCCTGTGGCAGGAAACGGGCTTCCTACATACGGGACAGCAGTACTGGTAAACATTATTAATGAAAACGGAGTACTCCCTGTAAAAAACTTTCAGGGATCATATGCACCAAAAGCAGATGATATAAGCGGGGAAACTCTGAGAGAAACAAGTCTGGTAAGAAATTCCGCATGCTACAGATGCACAATAGGGTGCGGAAGATGGGTAAAATTAAAAGACGGAAGAGAAGTAGGAGGTCCGGAATACGAAACAATATGGGCATTTGGTTCTGACTGTGATAACTACGATCTGGAATCTATTAATGAAGCAAATGAGCTTTGCAATGAGTACGGTCTGGATACAATTTCAGCAGGAGCTACTATAGCTGCTGCAATGGAGCTGAGAGAAAAAGGTCTTATAAAGGATGAAGAAATAGCCGGAGACGGTCTCAGTCTTGACTGGGGAGACAGTAAGGCAATCGTGGAATGGACAAGAAAAATGGGAGAAAGAGAAGGATTCGGATATGAGCTGGCAAAGGGTTCATACAGACTGTGTGACGAACACGGAGCACCCGAACTTTCAATGACTGTAAAGAAACAGGAGCTTCCTGCTTATGATCCGAGAGGAATACAGGGACACGGGATTACTTATGCAGTAAGTAACAGAGGTGCTTGTCACGTAAAAGGATATATGATCAGTCCTGAAATACTAGGACAGCCTGAAAAGCTTGACAGATTTGAGCTGAAAGGGAAGCCTGCATATGCCAAAGTTTTTCATGATCTTACTGCTGTGGTTGATTCATTGGGGCTTTGTATATTTACGACTTTTGGTCTTGGGGCACAGGATTTTGTAGATATGGCAAATGCCTGCTACGGAGAAGAAGTATTTGACGTAAACAGTCTTATGGAAGCAGGAGACAGAATATGGACACTTGAAAAGCTTTATAATCTGCGTGCAGGAATAGATAAAGATGACGACACACTTCCAAAAAGACTTCTGGAAGATGAAATAGCTGACGGACCGTCAAAAGGATGGGTACATAAGCTCTCGGAACTCCTTCCGGAATATTATGAGGTAAGAGGATGGGACAGAACAACAAGTGTTCCTACAGATGAAACATTAAAAAAATTAGGTATAGAGGAATATTCATGGAAATAGAAGTAAGATTATTTGCATATTTTAGAGAAGGCAGAGGAAAGATATTAAAGTTTCCCATAGACGGGAATACTACTCCTCTTGATGTTCTGGATGAATTGAAAATAGACATAAAAGATGTGGCAATACTGTTAGTGAACGGAATTGACGGTAAGACGGACTATAAGTTCAAGGATAATGACAGGCTTTCTTTGTTTCCGCCGGTGGGAGGTGGATAAGAAATTTGAAAGAACGATATATAAGAAATATCGAGGCAGTATCCGAAGAGGAAAATGCAGCTCTCTTTGATAAAAAGGTGTGTATAATCGGCTGCGGGGGATTAGGCGGGTATATTACCGAGATTCTCGCAAGAATAGGCGTAGGAAACCTTATTGTAGTGGACGGTGATGTATTTGAAGAGTCTAATCTGAACAGACAGCTGTATTCAAAAATGGATCTTTTGGGAAAAAGCAAGGCAGAAGCGGCATATAAACGTATACTGGAAATAAATCCCGAAGTAAAAGCAAAATATATATATGATTTTTTTGATGAGAGTAATTATTCTGAAATAATAAATGACAGCGATGTAGTAGTAGATGCTCTTGATAATATAAAGACCAAAAAGTTTCTGCAGAAGGTATGTGAGGAATTGGGAAAACCTTTTGTTCACGGGGCAATAGCAGGATGGTACGGGCAGGTTGCTACAGTATTTCCCGGTGACAGAACTCTTGATAAAATTTATAAAGGAAAAGAAGACAAGGGTGTGGAAAAAATACTGGGGAATCTTCCGTTTACTGCATCACATACAGCATCTCAGCAGAGTGCCGAAGTGATAAAGCTGCTTATTAAGCGCGGAGATCTGCTGAGAAAAAAGGTCTTATTCATGGATCTTTTGAATAATGAGTCTGAAATAATAAACTTATAAAAACAATGCGGTATCCAGTTTATGAATAGGATTCCGCACAGGGAAAGGTGCTGCACACACTTTTCCCTGATAAAAAAATTCCGAAATTTATTAAATTACAAAATAAGAAATTCTGTACTTTTATAAATTTTAAAAAATGAAATATAAAAGGTATAATTAATGTCACGCCTGTATTTTGCAGATGATCAGATTTACTCCCGGGAAGGCATTTTTATAATTAATATATTAGGAGGAAAGAGATGAAACTGTATTTAAAAACAATGCTGCTGATAACGCTGTTACTGGGGGTTCTGTCATGCGGAAAAAAAGAGGAAACTAAAGAACAGCCGCAGACAGCAGAGACACAAACTGAGCAGAAGCAGGAAGAAAACGGAAAAAGAATAATATTAGCAACGACTACAAGTACTCAGGATTCAGGGCTTCTGGATTATCTGCTTCCTGAATTTACAAAAGATACAGGAATAGAAGTAAGTGTAGTAGCTAAAGGTACCGGAGAAGCATTAAAGATCGGAGAAAACGGAGATGCTGATGTATTAATGGTGCATGCCAAAGCAAAAGAAGAGGAATTCGTAAAAAATGAATTCGGGACTGAAAGAATAGAATTTATGTATAATGATTTTATACTTGTGGGGCCTGAGAATGACAGTCTGAACCTGAAAGAAAAGGCAGCTGAAAATATAGACGAAGCTTTCAAGCTTATCGCTGAGAAAAAAGCAGAATTCATATCAAGAGGAGATGAATCTGGAACTGATGTTAAGGAAAAAGGTATCTGGAAAGCTGTAAATATCACTCCGCAGGCACCGTGGTATGTAGAAGCAGGAAAAGGAATGGGTGCTGTTCTTCAGATGGCTGATGAGAAAAAAGCATATACCCTTACTGACAGAGCAACATATCTTTCTATGAAGGATAAACTCGAGCTGGCAATTCTTGTGCAAAACGATAAAAAATTATATAACCAGTACAGCCTGATAAGACTAAACTATGATAAACTTGGAATAAAAAATAAAGAGGAAGCTGATAAATTTATAGAGTGGATGACAAGTGACAAAGCTCTTGAAATGATTAAAAATTTCGGAGTGGAAAAATACGGAGATTCACTTTTTACACCAAATTTTAAAAAATAACCGGAGAATATAATGAATGAAATTATTTCAATAATATTACTGTCATTATTCGTAAGTGTAATTTCTACACTGGCTGCTACGGTTTTTGGAGTTTTGATCTCACTGGTCATTTTATTTAAGGATTTCAGATTAAAAAAATTAGTTATAAAACTGACCAATACATTTATGAGTATGCCGCCTGTATTAATGGGGCTTCTCATGTATCTGCTGTTATCAAGAAAAGGACCTTTCGGGTCCTTTAGACTCCTTTTTACACCTACGGCAATAGTGATTACACAGACATTCCTGATATTACCTATTATTATTTCACTGACATACAGCTACTTGAACAGCATAGAGGAAGATATAAGAAGAAATTGTGCTGCTCTGGGAATTTCAAAAAAGCATACTGTTTATATTATGATAAAAGAGAGTCTGCCGCAGATGATCTCTATTGTTTCCACAGGTTTTGGAAGGGGGATATCCGAAGTGGGGGCTGCTATGATGATAGGCGGGAATATAAAGGGATATACAAGGATTATGACTACATATATAGCAATGGAGACAGGAAAAGGAAATTTCAATGAAAGTATAATACTGGGACTGGTTTTATTATTTATATCATTCTCCATAAATTTCTTTCTCGGATACTTAGCAGAGTGACAGAATATTTTATAAAAAATAAATAAATCACTGTGTTGAATTCAAAATTAAGAGGTGTACATTTGAATATAAAAATTAAATATGCAAAAAAAAGATATGATGATAAAATAGTATTAGATGTGGAGAATATAGATATAAAATCTAATAACATATATGCAGTGGTAGGAATGAACGGAAGCGGGAAATCCACTCTTATAAACGGGATGGCAGGTGTGGAGGAATTTAGCGAGTGCAGTATTACTTATGACGGAAAGCAGTTTGAGGAAGTGAAGGATAATATTTCTCTTATGCTGCAGAACTTTTATATTTTTAATGATACTGTCAGAAATAATATACTGCTTCCTGTAAAATACTCGAAAAAGAAGATAGATTTTCAAAAAAATTTGGAAAAATATATGAAGTTTTTTAATTTAGAGCCGCTGCTTGATAAAAATGCCAGAAAGCTCTCCGGCGGAGAGAAAACAAAGACAGCTCTTTTGAGGGCGCTTATCAGAAATACTGATCTGGTGATTCTGGACGAGCCGACTAATAATATGGATGTAGACGGTATAAAAGCAGTGGAAGAGCTGATAATGTACCTGAAAGAAGAGGGAAAAACGGTTATTTTGATTACACATAATATAATGCAGGTAGAAAGAACCGCAGATTATGTACTCTTTATAGATAAAGGAAGAGTCGTTGAATGTGTAGAAAGAAAAAATATAAAAAATATTTTTGATAATTTATCTTTAAAAGAGATACTGAAGGTTCTCTAAATAAATAAACTGGCAGAGGTGTAAATTATGATAGATCAATTTAACAGAGATATAAATTATTTGAGAGTATCTGTTACCGACAGGTGTAATCTCAGGTGTGTATACTGTCTTCCGGAATTTTCGAAAGATTTTATAGATGAGTCAAAGCTCCTTACAATAGATGAGTATTTCAGACTTATAAGAATCCTGGGAAATCTGGGGATAAAGAAGGTACGTATAACCGGCGGGGAACCGCTTGTAAGACGAGGAATTCCCGGACTTATAAAAAGCATAAATAATCTTGAAAATATAGAAGAAACAGCTATGACAACAAACGGAATCCTGCTGGAAAAATATCTTGACGAGCTGGCGGAAAATGGTCTTTCATCCCTGAATATAAGTCTTGATATACTTGATGAAAAAAAATATAACTATATTACAAGAGGCGGAGAACTGGAAAAGGTAGTCAGATCAATTGAAAAGGCAATAGAATATAAAATAAAAATCAAGTTAAATTCTGTGATAATAGATGATTTTAACAAAAATGACATAAAAAGTCTTGTAGATTTTGCAGTTGATAAAAATATTGATATCCGGTTTATAGAATTAATGCCTATAGGATGCGGGCAGAATCTAAAAGGAGTATCAAATGAAGAAATACTTGAGACAATATCAAAAGACAGAAAAACAGCAGAGATGAACAGCAGCGGGACGATCTCGGGACCTGCAGCATATCATAAAATAGAAGGAACCAATACAAGAATAGGCTTTATATCCCCTCTAAGCAGCTGTTTCTGCGAAACCTGCAACAGAATAAGGATAACTTCTGAAGGTAAGTTAAAGCAGTGTCTTTACTATGATTCAAAACTTGATCTGATGAAAATGCTACGAACAGAAACAAGTGATAAAAAACTTATGGAAGAAATAAAAAATGAAATATATTTTAAAAATAAACAGCATAATTTTACTGGAAGCCCGGAAGATAAAGAGAAGGAAAAAGAAAAAAATACTATGAGTGTAATAGGAGGTTAGGGTAATGTTAATAAAAAACGGGTTGATTGCAACAGCAGGAGATTTATATCAGGGGGATATTTATATCGAGGACGGAATTATCAAAGAGATAGGAAAAGATCTGGATATAGAGGATTCTGAAATTATAGATGCGGACGGGAAATATGTTATCCCCGGAGGAATTGACGTACATACACACTTTCATCTTGATGTGGGAATAGCTGTTTCCAGCGATGATTTCAGAACAGGAACAATTGCGGCAGCGTGCGGAGGAACTACATCTATTGTTGATCATATAGGACAGGGACCGAGAGGAACTACACTTCATGATCCGATTAATCATTATCATAAACTGGCTGACGGAAAAGCAGTAATAGATTACGGCTTTCACGGGGTAATTCCATATGAAGTGGATGATGACAGACTGAAAGAAATGGATCAGCTTTTGGAAGACGGTATAGAAAGCTTTAAGATATATATGACATATGGTCAGATGGTACATGATGAGGATTCTATAAAGGTCCTGAAGAAGGCTAAGGAAAAAGGCGGAATTATTGCAGTTCATCCTGAAAATAACGATACTGTAAATTATTTGAAAAAATATTACAGTGAAAACGGAATGACTGCACCAATATATCATGCAAAAAGCAGACCGGAAGAATGTGAAGGAGAGGCAATAAACAGAATTCTGAATATAGCTCATCTTGTGGGCGATGCTCCTATCTATATTGTGCATCTTTCAGCTAAGCTTGGTCTTGATTATATAAAAATGGCAAGAGACAGGGGACAGGAAAATATATATGCCGAAACATGTCCGCAGTATCTTGTTCTGGATGAAGAAAAATATAATCTTCCTGGAACTGAAGGGCTAAAATATGTAATCAGTCCGCCGCTAAGAAATAAAGCAAATCAGGAACCGCTGTGGAGAGCTGTAAGAGAAGGAGATATACAGGTAATAGCCACAGATCACTGTCCGTTTCTTTTTGAAAAAGAAAAGGAAGCAATGGGAAAAGATGATTTTACAAAGTGTCCTAACGGGGCTCCGGGTGTGGAAACAAGAATGCCTGTGATTTTTTCTGAAGGAGTAATGAAGGGCAGAATATCTATAAATAAATTTGTAGAGGTAACAAGTACTAATCCTGCAAAAATATACGGGATGTATCCCCAAAAAGGGACAATTGCCGTGGGAAGTGATGCAGATATAGTAATTATTGATAAGGATAAGGAAGTTACCATAACGAAATCAATGCTTCATGAAAATGTAGATTATACTCCTTATGAAGGAATGAAAGTAAAAGGCTATCCTGTGATGACGATAGTCAGAGGAAAGGTAATAGTTAAGGATAATGAATTCATAGGTGAAGAAGGATACGGAAAATTTATCAAAAGATATAAAAACGATGAATTAGTAAGATTTTAGATATAGTAAACCTCTTTGAAAATAGGTTTGGCAGAGTTGCTCTGCGATTATCGTTGGGTAAAAAAATAACAACGACATATTATGAAAGATACCAAAACAGAATGCTTTGATAGGGGGGATAACGATAGAACCTTTGAAAATGAAATATTTATATAAAGCTCTCGGACTGAAGAAAAATGATACTGTAGTGGTAACAGGAGCCGGAGGAAAGACTTCTTTTTGTCTGGAATTATGTGAAGAATTAAAAAGTAATAACAGGATAATTTTTACTACTACTACAAAGATATTTTTCCCAGAAGTCAGAAAAAATTATAAAATATATGTGGGTAATGACTTTTTACATAAAACTTTGACAGAAAACGGGGCATATATAACAGGGAAAGAAGAAAATGAACAGGGGAAGCTCCTTCCTTTCAGTCTTGATCAGATAGACAGTTTTAAGGAAAGAGCAGATTATCTGGTAATAGAGGGGGACGGTTCCAGAATGAGACAGCTTAAGGGCTGGAAAGAAACAGAACCTGTCTTTGTGGATAGAACAGACAAAACTGTAGGTGTAATAACCATAAAAAGTCTGGGATTAAAGGTAAATGATGAAAACATACACAGAATAGAGTTATTCCGGAAAATTTCCGGTGCAGAGGAGGGCGAAGAGGTAACAAAACAGCATTTATTCAATGTCATAATTGCTGAAAACGGTTTATTTAAAGGAGCTAAGGGGGAAAAAATCCTTCTTATAAATCAGGCTGACAGTGAAAAAGAATTTCAAGACGCACTGGATCTTGCCGGACTTTTGGTAAGAGAAAATCTGCTTCCTGATAAAATAATAATATCTTCACTTAAAGAAAAAAAATATTATCTGTTATCTTTATAGGAACAGGAGGAGGCTATGAAAACAGGTGCAGTAATAATGGCTTCGGGTTTTTCCAGAAGAATGGGGGAAAACAAACTATTACTTAAATATAAAGGAAAAACATTTGTTGAAAATACAGCGGATAAAGCTTTGGAATACGGTTTTGATAAAATAATACTTGTAACATCGCATAAAGAGGTAGAGCAGATTCTTGAAGGCTTTGTGAAAAGCAGCAATAATTTTATGATAGTAACAAATAAAAATCCTGCCTTTGGATTAAGCGAAAGTATAAAGAGCGGACTAAAGGAGCTTAGAGAATGCGATGTCTGTATGTTTTTTACAGGAGACCAGCCCGGGCTGACTCTGGGAACGATAAAGAGAATTCTCGGTAAAGCAGGAAAAGATAAAATAATAATTCCAAAATATAGAGGAAAAAATGGAATGCCCACAGTTTTTGGCTCTGATTTTTTTGATGAGCTTATGAAACTTGAGGGAGATTCAGGCGGTAAACAAATAATGAATTCTCATAAGGAAAGTATAGAATATGTGGAAATAAACGATCCTTTGGAAGGATTTGACATAGATACCAGAGAGGATTATGAATATTTTATTTCAAAAATTTGATTCTAAGGAGAAAATTTATGTATACAGTGGGAATAATAACAAGCAGTGATAAAGGGTATAAGGGAGAGCGGGAAGATGAGAGCGGCAAGCTTATAAAAGAAATAGTAGAAAGATATAATATGAAAGTAGAGCGTTATGTAGTACTTCCCGATGAGAAGGAAGAGCTTATGAATGAAATGACAAATATGGCGGATAATCTGAATCTGAACCTTGTGCTGACTACAGGAGGAACAGGCTTCAGCAAAAGAGACGTAACTCCTGAAGCTACAAAAGCAGTAATAGAAAGAGAAGCTTCCGGTGTAGCTGAAGCAGCACGTTATTACAGCCTTTCAATTACTAAAAGAGCCATGCTTTCAAGGGCAGTGTGCGGTATAAGAGGGGAAACCGTAATATTTAATCTGCCGGGAAGCAAAAAAGCAGTAAGAGAAGAGCTGGAATATATAATAGACAGTCTGATTCACGGAATAGACATCCTTTTAGGAAGTGCATCGGAGTGCGGGGAAAAGTAAACTTAAAAACCAGAAAGGAATGCATATGAAGAAAATAAATGTCAAGGAAGCTGTAGGAATGACTCTCTGTCATGATATAACAGAAATAATTCCGGGAGGATTTAAAGGTGCAAAATTTTTGAAGGGTCACATAATAAGGGAAGATGATGTGGAAGTACTTCTTTCGCTGGGAAAAGAAAATATTTATATCTGGGAGGAAGATGAGAATTTTGTTCATGAAAATGATGCGGCAGAATTTATAAGAAAGCAGGTAATGGGAAATGGTATGTCTGCTTCGGAAGTAAGGGAAGGGAAAATAAATTTTGTAGCCGAGTATGACGGACTTTATAAAATAAATACAGAGCTTTTGAATAAGATAAACAGCATAGGCGAAATAATAATTGCTTCAAAATTTAATAATATTCCTGTAAAAAAAGGAGAAACAGTAGCAGCAACAAGGATAATTCCGCTGCGTATAGAAAAAAAACAGCTTGAAGAGCTTGAGGAAATAATGGAAGATAATGTACTTATGGAAATTAAAAGAATAAATCAGGACTTAAGAATAGGAATAATAACAACGGGAAATGAAATATTTTATGGAAGAATAAAGGATAAAGCAAGGGAAGCACTCGGGGAAAAGCTTGGGAAATACGGGGTTACAAATATAATTCAGGTTTTTATGCCTGATGAAAAAGAAAAAATTACTTCTAAAATAAAAGAGCTTACTGATGATACGGATATTATACTTTGTACCGGAGGTATGTCAATCGATCCTGATGATGTGACTCCTGATGCAATAAAAGAATCCGGCTGTGAAATGATTACATATGGTACCCCTGTACTGCCGGGAGCTATGTTTCTTTTAGGATATGTAGAGGAGAAAATAATTATGGGGCTTCCGGGGGGAGTTGTTTTTTCAAAAAATTCTGTTTTTGATCTGCTGCTTCCAAGGATACTTGCCGGAGATATTATTACCAAAAAGGATATTATAGAAATGGGACACGGCGGTTTATTAAGCTGAACAGGAGAAAATATGGATTTTGACGATATAGAAAAGGATATTATAAAATGGAGACGGATATTGCATGAAAATCCGGAGCTGTCATTCAAAGAATATAAAACAACAGAATTTATAAAGGAAAAGCTTCTTTCATTCGGGAATATTGAGATAATTCAGCCGGCAGAAACGGGGATAATAGGCAGATTAAAGGGAGAAAAGCCGGGGAGGACAATTGCTTTCAGAGCTGATATAGATGCACTTCCCTTGGAAGAAAAAACATTCTGTGATTTCAGATCAAAGAATAACGGGGTTATGCATGCATGCGGGCATGATATGCATACTGCGATTTTATTAGGATTTGCACGTTTACTTTCAGAAAATAAACGCAGGCTGAAAGGAGAAGTTTTATTTGTTTTTCAGCGCGGTGAGGAGATGGCTCCCGGCGGTGCCGCAGAATTAAAAAGATCCGGAGCTTTAGATGAAGCAGAGATGATTTTTTCACTTCATGTAATGCCCGGTGAAAAAACAGGCAGAATAGGTGTGAAAAGAGGGACTGCTACTGCGAATAAAAATACTTTTGATATATATGTAAAAGGTAAGGGCGGACACAGCTCCATGCCGCAGCAGGTAAAAGACCCGATTCTTATCGGGGCTGAAATAGTGACTAATCTCCAGTCTGTAGTGGCAAGAAATGTTGACCCGTTTAATACTGCCGTAATTTCTACCGCGAGTTTTAAATCCGGTGAAGAATACGGAGTAATTCCTGATACAGCCCGTATAACAGGTGCTGTAAGAACCTTTGATGAAAAAACAAGGGAAATAGTGATAAACAGAATGAAACTTATAGTAGAAAATATATTGAAAGCATATGAAGCTGAGGGTGAAATAAAATTTTTTGAAAATGATTATAAAGCAGTATATAATGATGAGGAATTATGCGATATTGCCGAAAAAGTAATAACAGAAAAGCTGGGGAAGGATGCTTTGGCAATAAAAGAAAGACCGGAGAGCTTCAGTGAGGATTTTTCAGAATATATAAATCCGGCTAAAGCTTGTATGGTATGGCTTGGAGCGGATAAAGACGGAGAAGAGAATCCAAAACTGCACAATCCTTATTTTTCCCCAAATGAAAAAGCAATGATAATCGGGGTAAAATATTTTTTTGGTATAGCCAAGGAGCTATTAATGTAAAATATTGGAAAAATGACTGTGATACAGTAGAATTCAGGAGGAAGATATGGGAAGAATAGTAGCGATATGCATGAGTACAAAAAAAGGAATTCAGAAAAAAGAGATAGAAGAGACAAATTTAATAGAAAAATTCGGGCTTGAAGGTGATGCCCACGGCGGAGACTGGCACAGGCAGGTAAGTCTTTTGAGCTATGAAAGTATAGAAAATTTTAAAGATAAAGGTGCAGAAGTAGATTTTGGAAGTTTTGGAGAGAATCTTATAGTGCAGGGTATTGATTTTTCTTCACTTTCTATAGGAAAAAGGGTAGTGGGGGAAAACTTTGAGCTGGAGGTAACCCAGATCGGAAAAGAGTGCCATACAAGATGCAGCATTTATACAAAAATGGGTGACTGTATAATGCCGAGAGAAGGTGTTTTTGCCGTAGTAATAAAAGGCGGTCATATAAAAAAGAATGATAAAATAGAAATAAAAGAATAGTATCAATGTTTCGGAACAGAAAATCAAAATTATTTTAAATTATACGGAAAGGAAAAAGTATGAGCAATGAATTAAGCCATTTTGATAAAGACGGAAAAGCAGTAATGGTAGATATAAGCGAAAAAAATGAAACTGAAAGAACAGCTGTGGCAACGGGAGAAATAAGAATGAATCCTGATACACTGAGAACTATTAAGGAGGGAAATATAAAAAAAGGGGATGTTCTCGGAGTAGCAAGAGTAGCAGCAATTATGGCTTCCAAAAATACCTATAATGCAATACCAATGTGTCATAATATACTTTTGTCCAGTGCAAAAATAGAATTTGAAACAGATGATAAAAACAGTCTTATAAAAATAAAGTCTACGGTAAAGACTACAGGAAAAACAGGAGTGGAAATGGAGGCTCTGATGATGGTCTCGGTAGCCGGTCTTACAATTTATGATATGTGTAAGGCTATAGATAAAGGAATGATCATCGGAGAAATAAAGCTTGAAGAAAAACTCGGAGGTAAAAGCGGAGTCTGGAAAAGAGAAGAAAAATAACAAAATTAATTATTTAAATTTTAGTTTGCCAAATTAACGGAAAGGAGATCTTTATGTCTGAATATCAGTTTTTATTTCATAATACAAGAGGGGCGGTAAGATTTGAGGATACTCTGAAAACTAAAAATATATCCTATAAAATTATGCCTCCGCCCGTACAGCTGGAAAACTGCTGCGGGATAAGCATCAGGCTGGAATATGATGTAGTAGAGGAATTGCTATGTCCTGATGTAAGAGAGGTGTATTTATTTAAAGACGGAAAGTATGAATTATACTGTGAAAATAAGCAGTAATTAATGCTGGGAAAACAGGAGGAAAAATGTATTATATAGGTATAGATATTGGTTCAACAGCAGCTAAAACAGCAGTTTTTTATAATGGAGAATTTATACATTTTTTTTCACAGCCTACCGGATGGAGCAGTCTGGAAACAGCAGAATCAATTCTTGAAAAACTCGGAGAGAAAGGAATCAGCAGAGAAAACAGTTTTTTTACGGCAACAGGATATGGAAGAGTTTCTGTACCTTATGCTGATAAAACTGTAACAGAAATAAGCTGTCACGGGAAAGGAGCGGATTATCTGCTGAAAAAAGACTGTACGGTTATTGATATAGGCGGCCAGGATACAAAGGCTGTAAAGATAAGGAACGGTATTTTGGAAAATTTTTCAATGAATGATAAATGTTCGGCAGGAACGGGAAAATTTTTGGAAATAATGTCAAATGCAATGGGAATAAGCCTGAATGAATTGACCGACCTGGCAGTAAACGGGAGCGGAATCAAAATAAGCTCTATGTGTACAGTATTTGCAGAATCGGAAATAATAAGCCTGATAGGAAAAGGAACAAAACGGGAAGATATTGCTTTTGGGATTATTAATTCTGTTATTGAGAAAGTAGTGCAGCTTTGTGTGAAACAGGAAAACAGTCTGTACTTTCTTACCGGCGGATTAAGCAGCAACAAATATATATTAAAAAAACTGGAGTCAGCTCTCGGACAAAAGGTAGAAACACATAAAAATGCCAAATATGCAGGAGCAATAGGAGCTGCACTTATAGGAAGAGGTACCAGAGGAGAATCTTGAAATTGGGAGAGTGAGAATTATGGAAGAAAATAAACTTCCGGAAATTTTTGAAACATTTGGAGATGCGAGAAAAAATGGATTTGTTACTGTAAAAGAATTAAAGGATAAGGGAAAAAAAGTAGTAGGAACCTTTTGTACCTATACGCCGAAAGAACTTATTTATGCTGCGGGTGCATATCCTGTAGGACTTTGTGCTACAAGTGAGGAAACAATTTCCGAAGCTGAAAAGAAGCTTCCAAAAAACTTATGTCCGCTGATAAAAGCAAGTTATGGCTTTGCAGCAACAGATAAGTGCCCTTACATGTATTTTTCAGATTTGGTTGTCGGGGAAACTACATGTGACGGCAAAAAGAAGATGTACGAGCTTTTGGGGGAAATAAAAGATGTGCATGTATTGCAGCTTCCCCAGAATCAGGATGAAAGAAGCCTGAAGCTGTGGACTGAGGAAATACACCATTTTAAAAAGGTACTTGAGGAAAAATTTGATGTAACAATAACGGAACAGGATCTGAAAGATGCTGTTAAGCTGTGTAATGACGAGAGAGAAGTAATGCAGAGATTTTACGAGCTTGGAAAACTAACGCCTCCGCCTTTAAGCGGTCTTGAAATGCATACTATTATGCATGGAACTACATTTACATTTGATAAAAACGAGCAGATAAAAAATATAAACGAAGTAATAGAAAAATTGATACAAAAACATCAGGAGGGAAAAAGCGAGATAAGTGAAAGTGCTAAAAGAATTTTGATTACAGGATGTCCGAGCGGGGGAATAGTGGAAAAAATAATAAAGCCGCTGGAAGAAAGCGGAGCAGTGGTAGTATGCTTTGAAAATTGTATTGGAATAAAGAGCTTTGACAGAATGGTGGATACTGAAAAAGATCCGGTAGAGGCAATAGCCGAACGATATTTAAAAATACCGTGTTCTGTAATGACGCCGAACAAAGGGCGTGAAGAACTTTTGATAAAGCTTATAGAAGAATATAAAGTAGACGGTGTAATAGATGTTATTCTCCAGGCCTGTCACACTTATAATGTAGAAACTGAAAAAATCAGAGAAGTGGTTCAGGGTGCAGATACACCGTATATGAGTCTGGAAACTGATTATTCCCTGAGTGATTTCGGACAGATAAAAACAAGATTAGAGGCATTTGTAGAAATGCTGTAAAGACAGGGGTGGAAAAAATATGCATGAAAATCTGGTGATAGTAAGAGGAGGAGGAGATATTGCCTCCGGCTCAATAGAAAAGCTTCATAAATGCGGTTTTAACGTGCTTGTTTTGGAAGTGGAAAATCCAAGCTCTATAAGAAGAAAAGTGTGCTATGGCGAGGCTGTATACACTGGAGAAATGGAAATAGAGGAAATAAAATCAAAAAAGATAAAATATCTTGATGAGATAAATAAGATGTTTGAGGAGAGAGTAATTCCGGTACTAATAGATCCGATGGCGGAATGTACCCAGATACTAAATCCTGTGGCACTGGTAGACGGAATACTCGCCAAAAAAAATTACGGTACAAACAGGGGAATGGCACCAATAACAATAGCGCTGGGACCGGGATTTACTGCCGGAAAAGATGTAGATATAGTGATAGAAACAATGAGAGGGCATAATCTGGGAAGACTTATATATGAGGGGGAAGCTATGACTAATACTGGAGTTCCCGGAAATATAGGAGGCTTTACAAAGGAAAGAGTTATTTACAGTGAATATGAGGGTGTTATAAATAATATACACGAAATCGGCGATATAGTGAAAAAAGGTGATATTCTTGCAAAAATAAATGGTAATGAAGTTTATGCATCTATTGACGGTGTATTAAGAGGAATGATCAGAGACGGGTTTTATGTAACCAAGAAATTTAAAATAGCGGATATAGATCCCAGAAAAGATGAGCAGAAAAACTGTTTTACAATTTCCGACAAGTCAAGAAGTATAGGCGGAGCAGTATTGGAAGCTGTAATTTCATCAATGAAGAAAAAAGGATTTCATTTATTTTAGTGTTTTGATATTTTGAAATACAGAGAAAAGTAAATACTGAAATATTTGAAAAAATCAGGAGGATAAGATGGAAGAGTTAATCTTAAAAAAGATACTGGAAAATCTGGAGAATCATAAAAAAGTAGCATTGGTAACTTTAACCGATGTAGGGGGCTCGACACCGCGTGATACCGGCTCGCTTATGCTTGTTTGGGAAAACGGCGAGACATACGGTTCTATCGGCGGAGGAAAGGTAGAATATTTTGTTACCGGAGAAGCTGTGGAAGCTTTGAAGCAGAATACAGACAGAAATTTTGAACACAGCCTGACACCTGACGGTGATCTGGAAATGCAGTGCGGCGGTACAGTAAAAGGATTTATAAAAATTTTCAGACCGAATGAAAAAATAGTTATTGCCGGCGGAGGACATGTTGGTGAAAAAGTTCTGGAACTGGCTAAATTTCTTGGATTTACCTGTGAGGTAATTGATGACAGGGAAGATTACATAGATAAGCCCAGTCTTCAAAAGGCTGATAAAATAACAGTCGGTTTTTATAAGGATATAGTGAAGGATGCGGCAATAGATGAAAATACCTATGTGGTAATTGCTACAAAAAGTCATATTACCGATCTTGAATTCGTAAAAGAAGTGCTTAAAACAAAGGCAAGATATATAGGAACAATAGGAAGCAGAAAAAAACAGATATTTCTGCGGGAGGAGCTTCTGCAGGACGGCTTTTCCGCTGAAGATATAAAGCGTATTTACGGGCCTGTGGGAATAAATATATCCAATCAGATGCCGGAAGAGATAGCAGTGAGCATACTCGCAGAGATACTTATGGTAAAAAACGGAGGTACTACGGAACACAGAAAACTGGAAGATTCTATTGTTGATAATATAGTACAGAAACATTTAAAATAAATTATATGTAAAACTGCTTTGATTTTTCAGAGCAGCTTTTTATATATACAAAAATTATTTAATATTGTATAATAAATTTTAAGATAATTGGAAGAATTAAGGGGAATAAACAGCAGAGAAATTAAGTAAGGAGATATAAATGAACTCATTAGCAAATACAAGCTGTGAAGCTGTATTACCTGTAACTGAACTAAAAAGCACAGAGGAAATAGAGAGAAGTATACAAAAAAAATATAGAAAATACCTGTGGTCGCCTTTTATAAAAGCTGCAAAAGAATTTTCCCTTGTAGAAGACGGAGACAGAATAGCAGTGGCTATATCAGGCGGCAAAGACAGCCTTCTTCTGGCAAAGCTTCTGCAGGAACTACAAAGGGCAAGCAGAACAGAATTTGAACTGGTTTTTATTTCTATGAATCCCGGATTTAATTCTGAAAATTTGGAAAATCTGAAAAAAAATCTGGATCATCTGCGGATACCCTGTGAGATATATGATGATAATATATTTGAAATAGCTGAAAAAATGGCAAAGGATTATCCCTGCTATATGTGTGCCAAAATGAGAAGAGGGAGCCTGTATACCAAGGCAGTCAGTCTGGGCTGTAATAAGCTTGCTCTGGGGCATCATATGGATGATGTGGCGGAAACGGTTCTTATGAGCATGTTTCAGATGAGTAAATATGAAACAATGCTTCCCAGACTAAAAGCGGATAATTTTGATATAGAACTAATAAGACCGCTTTATTATGTAGAGGAAAAAGATATAATAAAGTTCACTGCAAATAACGGGATTCTGGCTATGAACTGCGGATGTACAGTAGCAGCGGGGAAAACCTCGTCAAAAAGACGGGAAACAAAAGAGCTCATCAGAGAGCTTGCTAAGAGTAACCCCAACATAAAGAAAAATATATTAAACTCTACCAAAAATGTAAATTTGGAAAAAATTCTGGGATGGAAAGCCGGCGGTAAAAAATACGGTTATCTTGATAAATATTAATTAGTTTGTACTTATTCCATAGTATTGCATTGCGGGTTATTCAAAATGTGAAATTCAGGTAATAAAGTTAACAGAAAGAGCTTTAAAAAAGGAGTAAAAATTGCAGTTTGATTCTTTTTCAGAACCTGAATACAAAGGAAATGATATTTATGATACTGTAATTTTTGATATAGACAGAGGTATAACCGATACTCTGTCAGTGAAGATTTCTGCCGGAACATTTTACCTTACTAACGAGGAAAATAGTAAAAAATAAAAATGTATCAAAATGATATCTGCAAAATGTGCGGAGAAATAAAAATTTATATATAAAAAGAAGGGCTTTTTTCAGCCCTTTTTAAATTTCGTCTTTAGGAATAACTCTCAACAAATTTTTTGTAGTAATTACCCAGCCGCTTTTTTCTTTTTCCAGAGTCAGGGTAGTAGCGGAAGATTTTTTTTCTTTTACTTCCTTTACAGCCTGTGAAAGGATATTCATCTGGTAGTCAACAAACTCTTTTTTTGCTTTTTCAAAGTCGTTGTTATTGCTGGGGATAAAGCTTTCTTTTGATGTCAATTCTTTAATTTTCTTATCAAGCATTTCTTTATCAAGCCCTGTTTCCTTAATGGTAACAACTGCCTTATTATCTTTTATTTTTACTTTTTCTATTTCATAGTCAAATGAAGAACCTACGATCTTTAATGTATCAGACGTAAAGGTCTTTAATTCCGGATTTTGCTGATAAAGATTGTCATAGGACAGCTTAATATCAAAAGAAAAAAGATTTAACATTTGATCTAAATCGCCTTTTTTCAAAGAAGAGTAATATTTATCCACGATGACTCTGATTTCTTTTTTTGAATTATTACAGGAAAAAAGTGACAGGAGCAGCAGAATGAGAAGCCCTATTTTTATATATTTAGATTTCATGATTCCTCACTTTCCTTTGATATTGACATTTTAGCATAATTTATACATTTTGAAAAGAAAGAAGGCTTTTTATTTATACAAAATAAAAGTATGGAAGCAGTTATGCTTATTTCAGAAGGTATTAGCGATATATCCGCAAAAAATATCAGCAGATGAAATAAAAATATTAAATAACAGTGATAAAAATGTTATAATAATTAATGATGATCTTTTCTTTACTATTTTATCAAATTTTATATAAATAATAATATCCTTAATTAATACAAAACTTAATATTGAGCATTACTTGGCTTATGTTAATTTTATTTGAAATGCCATTTTTTAGTATTTAATATGAAAGGCAGCCTTTTTTGCATGAAAAGCAGTATTTCAGAGTAAAATAAAACGCAGTCTGTTCTGCATGGAATTATTAGTAAAATTAACAGTGAAAGAATTACTTCCCAGTTTTATAAATTTATTTAAATAAAAAATACTAAAGACAGAAAGGAGTCAGATATGCATAATCATAAGCATTTTCATGAAAGAGAAGAAAAAAGCGATACTAAAAACATAAAAATAGTATTTTTCATGAATTTGATATTTATGATAGTCGAAATTATAGGAGGTTTCCTTACAAACAGTATGGCTGTTATGTCAGACGCTGTTCATGATTTCGGAGACTGTGTAACACTTGGCATGAACTGGTTTTTGGAGGAATATTCGGTAAAGCAGGATGATGAGAAATACACCTACGGATACAGAAGATACTCACTTGTAGGTGTAGTGATAAATACTGTTGTTCTTGTTACCGGTTCGGTTTTAATAATAACTGAAGCATTAAAAAGGATAAGTCATCCTCAGAAGCTGGAGAGCGGAGGAATGATAGCTCTTGCAGTGGCAGGGGTAATAGTAAACGGTCTTGCAGTATTAAGACTGAGAAAAGGCAAAAAATTAACAGAAAGAGCGGTAATGCTTCACTTGATGGAGGATGTCCTCGGCTGGGCGGCAGTATTGATTGCCGGTATATTTATAAAGCTTTTCGAGCTGTACATAATAGATACAATATTATCAATAGTGATAGCAGCATTTGTTCTGTCAAATGTGATAAAAAACTTTAAGGAAACAGCGGGAATTTTTCTTCAGGCTGTCCCTTCCGGATATAATGTAATTAAATTAAGAAAAAAAATGATAAGAGTAAAGGGGATTCTTGATATTCATGATATACATCTCTGGTCTCTTGACGGAATAAATAATATCATTTCCTTTCATTGTGTCGTTCCTTATGATATTCTTACCGATGAAGTTCTCAAAATAAAATACAGACTGAAAAAATATCTAAAATATATAGGAATTAATCATATAACCATAGAAATAGAATATGACTAAGAAAAAACCGTAAAATAGAATAAGTAAAACCGGAAATGAAATGAAGGAGATAAAGTTAAATAAATAACTGTGGAAATCTTAATGATAGTGTTATGTTTTTTTTGAGTTTTTGAAATAAGTTAAATAAGATATATAAAAATCCTGTATTTCTTTTGGCAAAACCCAAAAATGAGATATAATTTAGTGTGAGTTTCGTGATCGTAACAGAGTTTAATAGTCGCAGAATTTTTTTAATGTTTTTTGGATAAGGTAACAGTAGTTTGAAAGAGTTTTTTATTATTTTAGCAATTGAAAATAAAAAAATATAATTGAGAAGAGGAGCAAACTATATGAAAAAATTCAGATGGACAATGATTTTAAGTATCATAATGCTGCTTATCAGCTGTGGAAACGGTGGGGAAAAACCTGCTGCCGGAGGTGAAGCACCTGCGGGAGGCGAAGCAAAAAAAGAGATAAAAATCGGAGTAGCATTATACAAGTTTGATGATACTTTTATATCATCAGTAAAAGATGCAATAAATGAAATTTCGGATGAAAAGTCAAAAGAAACAGGAGAAAAAATCACAATCAACGCAGTGGACGGACAAGGACAGCAGGCAACTCAGAACGATCAGGTGGATACTTTCATAACACAGGGTTATGACGTAATCGCAGTAAACATGGTGGATAGAACTGCAGCTTCGGTAATAATACAAAAAGCACAGGCAGCAGGAATCCCGGTAGTATTCTTTAACAGAGAACCTGTAGCTGAAGACATGGCTAAATGGGATCAGCTTTACTATGTAGGAGCAAAAGCGGAAGAATCAGGAACAATTCAGGGAGAAGTAGCAGCAGACTATTTCAAAGCAAATCCAGACGCAGATAAAAATAAAGACGGAAAAATACAATATGTAATACTAGAAGGGGAACCGGGACATCAGGATGCTCTTTTAAGAACAGAGTATTCTATAAAAGCACTTGAAGCAGCAGGATTCCAGGTAGACAAGCTTGCAAGCGATACAGCATTATGGCAGAGAGCAAACGGTCAGGAAAAAATGGCTGCATGGATATCAGCTTTCGGGGATAAGATAGAATTAGTACTTGCTAATAATGATGATATGGCACTGGGTGCAATAGAAGCATTAAAAGCAGCAGGGTATCTGTCAGACGGAAAATTTATACCGGTTATAGGTGTAGATGCTACAGCACCGGCTAAAGATTCATTAAAAGCAGGATTATTATACGGAACTGTGCTGAATGATGCAAGAGGACAGGGAAAGGGTATCTTTGACATAGCATATGCACTTGCCAAAAAAGAAAATCCTGCAGAAAAAGTACAGGGTATAACAGATGGAAAATATTTATGGATTCCATATCAAAAAGTAACTAAAGAAAATGTAGATAAATTTTAATTAACCTCTGATAATGTGAAGTTTTTATACTTCACATTATTAAGTAAGAATGGTAAACCGGAGGGAAATATGGAAAACAATGATGTACTGGAAATGTTAGAAATAACTAAGGAATTTCCGGGGGTAAAGGCACTGGACAGTGTGACCCTGAAAGTAAAAGAAGGGACAGTACATTCACTGATGGGAGAAAACGGTGCCGGAAAATCAACATTAATGAAATGTCTTTTTGGAATCTATGCACTGGACAGCGGGAAAATACTGTTTAGAGGAGAAGAGGTAAATTTTAAGAATCCAAAAGAGGCTCTGGAAAATGGAATTTCTATGATCCATCAGGAATTAAGCCCTGTTCCTTTTAGAAATATTATAGACAATATATGGCTGGGAAGGTTCAAAACAAAAAGACTTCTCGGATTAAAGGTAGTAGATGAGAAGTATCTGTATGCCGAGACAGAAAAACTGCTGAAAAAACTTCAGCTTGACGTGAGTCCGAAAACTGAAATGAAGGATCTTTCTGTTTCACAAATGCAGATGGTGGAAATAGCAAAAGCAATATCATATAATGCCAAGGTTATTGTAATGGATGAACCTACATCTTCACTCACTGAAAATGAGGTAGATAAATTATTTGAAATAATAAAGCAGTTAAAATCTGAAGGAGTGTCAATTATTTATATTTCTCATAAAATGGAAGAAATATTGAAAATATCAGATGAGGTAAGTATTATGAGGGACGGAAAGTATATCGGAACCTGGGCGGCAAAAGAACTTACCACTGACATAATAATATCAAAAATGGTTGGAAGAGAATTAAATGAAAGATTTCCAGAAAAAAATAACATTCCTGAAGAAGAGGATATATTAAGAGTGGAGAATTTGACATCTATAAGTGATAAATCCTTTACAGATGTCAGCTTTAACCTGAAAAAAGGGGAAATACTGGGACTCGGGGGTCTGGTAGGTGCTCAGAGAACTGAGCTTGTAGAAGCGATATTTGGTCTGCGTAAGATCAAGAGCGGAAAAATTTTTCTTAATAATAAAGAAATAAACATAAATAATCCGTCAGAAGCCATAAAAAATAAAATGGCACTTGTAACTGAGGAAAGAAGAGCAACAGGGATTTTTGAGGTATTGTCGGTTAAGGATAATATTCTTATTACGACATATACTGATTTAATAAAATATCATGTTGCAGTAGATGATAAGCTGGGCAAAGTTATAACAAAAGAAAGCATAAGCAATCTGAAGATTAAAACACCCGATGAAAAAACACAAATAAGAAATCTTTCAGGAGGAAACCAGCAAAAAGTAGTATTTGCAAGATGGCTTTTGTCTTCGCCGGATATACTCATACTGGATGAACCTACAAGAGGAATAGATGTGGGTGCTAAATTTGAAATTTATAATATAATAATAGATCTTGCACAAAAAGGTAAAAGTATAATCCTGATAACTTCGGAAATGAGCGAGCTCTTAGGATTAAGCGACAGAATAGTTGTTATGTGTGAAGGAAAGAAAAGCGGAATCCTTGACAAGAAAGAAGCAAATCAGGAAAAAATCATGGAATTGGCTACTAAATATATGTAGACTGGAAAGGAAAAACGATGGATCAAACTTTTCAAATAAATAAAATGAAAAACTTTTTTGCTAAAAATGCGATCTATATGGTTTTGGTTGTTTTGGTTTTAATTATAGGAATGCTTAATAAAAATTTTCTTCAGATAAATAACCTGACTAATGTATTGATGATAGCTTCAGTAAGAATTATAATAGCTCTCGGGGTAGGAGGTATACTGATTACCAAGGGAACGGATCTTTCTTCGGGAAGAACAGTGGGGCTTACTGCCTGTGTGGCTGCAAGTCTGATGCAGAGAGCAGATTATGCGGATAAAATGTACAAAAATCTTCCCCAGCTTCCTATAATAGCCGCAATAATTGCAGCTGTAATAGTGGGGATGGTAATAGGACTTATAAACGGTTCGGTAGTTTCATTTCTAAAAGTACCTCCTTTTATAGCAACTCTGGGAACAATGGTAATAGTATACGGTGCTTCAAGCATGTACACAAAAGCAAAACCTATAGGGGGATTAAGAGATGATTTTACTAATCTTGCCACGGGAAAAAATGTACTGATACCAAATATTATCTTCATAGCAATTATTATAATGATAATGATATGGTTTCTTCTGAATAAAACCGTCTTCGGGAAAAATATTTATGCTATAGGGGGAAATCCTATAGCCGCTGAGGTATCAGGCGTAAAAGTAGAAGCCAATCTTTTGAAAATATATATTCTTGCCGGGGCATTATACGGTCTTGCCGGAACACTGCTTGCTGCAAGAACCGGAGGAGCCACAAATAATTACGGTCTGATGTATGAGCTGGATGCCATAGCTGCCGCTACAATAGGAGGAGTTTCTACATCGGGAGGAATAGGAAAAGTTTCGGGAATAATAACAGGGGTACTAATCTTTGAAGTGTTAAATAACGGATTGGTAATATTGGGTGTTGATACAAATGCACAAAATATAGTTAAGGGTATAATAATAATTACGGCTGTTGCACTGGATATACGAAAATACCTTGCTAAAAAATAGTTTTTACAAAAGGTTTTAAATTTGGGAAGGCTGTCAGTCTGCTATGGCTGACAGCTTTATTTTTATACAAAAAGGAACAGCAGGATAAAATTTTTTCCGGACTGTTCCTTTTGGATTTTAGTGTTTAATATTCAGTGCATATTATATCTTTCATATCTTTTTCAATCAGCTCGATATCATCATAATTTCCGCTTTCACTAGCTGCCATAATGCCGTTTTTTACATCTACCAGGATTATATACTGGAGCTTTTTAGCGGGGGTTTCCATATTAAACTTATACAGGTATAAATATGGAATCTCCGGCATTATACCCGTAAAAGTGTAGTACGCTTTCTCAAAGCCTGCATTTTTAGATTCTGCTGCTAATTTTTTTACAGCAATCTCAGATTTGGCAGTACAGTCTGAAAAAGCTGTGCATCCTGCCAGAATAAGTAAAAATAATATCTTTCTCATTATAAAACTCCTTTTTTTTATTTATTATAGCACTAAATCAGGTTATTTTATATAACTCGGCTTATAATTCCGAAATATTAAAAATAGAGAAAACTGTAAATTTCTGACAGGTTACAGTTGGAATATGAGATGATAAAAAAACGGTATAAATATTGTACCAAAAATTTCTGTCGATCTTATATACGGAATATAATGACTGAGATCGACAAATGTAAAAATCATAGTATGTTTGGTGAGTTTTTATTATACTACGGACATAAAAATGTCAAGTTTTTGAAGACGAAAAAAAGCGGTCGACAGAAATGTTTATTTGAGGTATAATAAATAAAAGGTTTTTGAGGGGATAGGTATTAATATAACTATCTTAGAATGTAAAATTTTGGTATTGCAGGTGTAAAAGAACAAGACAAATAGTATTAATATAACTATCCTAGAACACGAATATTTTGATTAATTACCCTAAAATCCAAAAATCAAATAAAACTATTTTTCCTCTAAAATGGGGAATTTTTTTATAATATTTAGAAATAAATAAAAAGAATAAATAAGGATAGTGAAATTTTTAAAATAAAATGATATAATAAATAGAAAAAAAGAGGAATATAATGAAAAAAACGGGAGAAGAAGTTCTGGGCAGCATAAATAAACTAAAGATAATACAGAGAAACGATCATCAGAATTATACTCTGGATTCAAGGCTTTTATCAGATTTCTGCAGGATAAACAGACATGTAAAAAAGATACTTGATATTGGTACAGGAAATGCAATACTGCCTTTACTGATGTCACAAAAGTCGAAAGCAGAGATTACAGGAATAGAAATATTAAAAATATCAGCAGATCTTGCTGTAAAAAATATTGAACTAAATAATCTATCTGACAGAATAAAAATAATAGAAGGCGATATAAGAAAGTGGACTGATTATTTCAGAGCGGCAGAATTTGACCAGATTATAACAAACCCGCCGTTTTTCAAATATGACGGTAATGACGGCCAGATAAATGATCTGGAGCAGCTTTCCGTGGCAAGACATGAATATAATATAAAACTGGAGGAGGTCATACAGATATCTTCTGTCTTATTAAAAAACAGAGCATATTTTACAATGGTTCACAGAAGTGAGAGACTGGCAGAGATTCTTGAGCTTCTTGTAAAATACGGACTGGAACCGAAGCGTATCAGATTTTGTCATACCAAAAAAGATGCACCTGCTAAAATACTGCTTATAGAAGCGGTAAAAGGTGCCAAAAAATCTTTAGTAATAGAAAGTCCGCTGATATTGTCAGATTAATGACGGAAACAGAATATAAGGAGGAAAAATGGGATCAGAACCAAATGTTATATTATATACAGCTATGAGTCTGGACGGATACATAGCAAAAGAGGATGGCAGTGTGGACTGGCTCGAAGATACAGGTGAGGGAGTGGAAGGAACATATCTGAAATTTTACAGCTCTATTGATACAATAATAATGGGAAGAAAAACTTATGACCAGATACTTACTTTTGGTGAGTGGGTTTATAAAGGAAAGGATACATATGTTTTGACTTCTGACATTTTAAGAGTACCTGAAAAACCGAATATTGAATTCAGAAATGATGAAATCGAGGATCTGACAACAGAGCTTAAGCAAAAATCCAAGTCAAATATCTGGCTTCTGGGCGGAGCCGAAACAGTGAATGCTTTTCTTGAAAAGAAACTTATAGATGAATACAGGATAGCCATAGTTCCGGTTATACTGGGTACAGGAATACCTCTTTTTACATCAGGAGCGGAAGAAAATCTTGATTTTAAACAGGTTACGGAATATGACGGAATAGTAGAATTAAAGTATGAGAAAAAGAAGATAAAAATTGCAAATTTTGAAATAAATAATAATAAGTAATAAAAACAGGAGGAATTAAATGAAAAAAGTAATATTAATTTTGACATTAGTAATAGGATTACTGGGATTTTCAGAAGGAAATGTAAAAACATTTGATAACCTTAATACAGCAGTCAGTGAATACGGAAAGGTAATGCAGGAAGTTCTTAATTATGCTTCAAGAGAAGACTTTAGCAGTACCGGAGATAATCTTGCGGGATTTTTGAAAAACAGCGGCAATACAGCACTGGAAAAGAAATGGGACGGAATCAGAAATAAGCTTGCAGAGCCGTATGAAATAAAAGCAAATACTCCTAAGATGGAGGGAAGCAGCAAGGCTGTGGTTAATTATGATGTTTACGGATATGACGAAGGTAAAATTGCCGAAATGATAGATCAGAATGTAGAGCAGTTTGTCCAAGAAGATGAAAACGGCGAAATAACAATAGATATGGAAAAATATATTTTAAGTGTGGAAGATTTTCTTAATAAAGCCAAAAAAGTAAAGGTAGCAGCTACGCAGATAGAATTTGAAAAAGTAGCAGGGAAATGGATGCTTAAAGAAAAGGGTGCCTTTGAAAATTAGTGTGCGGATAGTTTGAAATGCAATAAGGCAAATCTGGGAAACCCCGGTTTTATGGAAAATATATTTACTAAAGTCAGGAGATAAAAATATGCTTGCAGATTACCATATGCATTTTGAATATGGAAGTTATGATGAAGAGTGGGTAAAAGGTTTCTTTGAATCAGCATATAAAAAAGGCGTGACAGAACTCGGAATAACAGAGCATTCACATGGATTTAAGGAATTTAAGGATCTGTATTACGATGAACTGATACTGGATAACAGTGAGATTGGTGAATTTCAGAAAAAATGGCTCGGAAATGCCAAATCAAAATTTGTTCATACTCTGGATGAATACAGAGATTTTATAAACAGTCTTAAGCAAAAAGGCTATCCCGTGAAATTTGGGATAGAAGTGTGTAATTTCAGAAATCAGGAAAGAGTTTCCGAAATATTATCCAAATATGATTTTGATTATATAATCGTATCTATACATTTCATCAAAGGCTGGGGATTCGATTTTTCAGCTTTAAAAGATATTTTCGAGAAGCAGAGTGTCTACAATATTTGGGAAGATTATGTAAGAGAAATCGAAAATGTCGCACAATCGGGTCTTTATGATATTTTAGGGCATCCGTTTAATCTGAGATTATTTAATAATTTCCCCGAAAAAAATGTAGATGATCTTTTGGAAAAAACAGCCGAAATTTTGAAAGAAAATAACATGGCAATAGATATAAATACAGGAACTTACTATAGATACCCTATAAATGAGATAAGTCCTTATGAAGATTTTATGAAGCTAGTAAAAAAGTATGAGATACCGGTAATTTTATCAAGTGATGCACATGAGCCGGGACATGCCGGTTTTATGATTAAAGAAGCAGCAGAATATGCCTTAAGCTTTGGAATAGATAAATTTTTGAGATTTGACAAAAAAAAGAGAATTTCTGAAATGATTTGCTTAAAAAATAAATAAAATTGTAATAATATTAAATGAGTAAAAATTCTAAAATGTTTGATTTGTTTAGAATTTTTTATTTCCGTTAAAAAAAATTAACTATTAAAATAATTAATTTTTTAAAATCTTATGAATAAAAACTTGACAGTATTATTTTTTTGTGGTTGAATATAGTAGTATAATCATTCTATTTATGGGAGGCTAATTTAGAAAAAATTGAACTTATAGTTAAAACTTAACTCATATGCTACTTTATAATAAAGTGATGAAAAATGTAACTAGGAAAGGAAAAAAAATGGCGAGAAGAGCAGGATTTCAAATTAATCGAGAGGATATAATCAGAGCAGCAATAAAGCAAATATCAAAATATGGCTTTAGTAATTTTACATTATCAAATCTCAGTAAAGAGCTTAATATAACTAAGGCGGCGTTATATTGGCATTTTAAGAGTAAAAATGATATTTTGATGGAGGTTTTAAAATATATTGAACTGGAGTATATTAGTAAAATCAGTGAAATATGTGATGATAAAAGCCTTTCTGCAAGTGAAAAACTAAAAAATTATCTAACATTTGTTTATGAAAAAAGTGAAAGTGATGTACATCTTTGTGTAATACCATCTAAATTATTAGGGGAATTTTTGCATAAAGACAGTGAATTTCATGAAGAAATCAGAGAAATATATGCAAATTACAAAGAATCAATAGCAAAAATTCTCATAGACGGAATTATTGAAGGTGATTTTAAGAAAAATACTTCACCTATAGATCACGCAAGATTTATCGTAGGATCTATAGACGGTATTTTACAGCAATATATATCTGATCATACACAGGTACATAAAGTATTTACAACAGGAGAAAAATTTTCAGAATATGTTATGACACTTTTTGTTTAAAAAAAGGACTGGCAAAAATCTGAACGAATATTTATTCTAGTAAAAAACAGGTTGTTTATATATAAAATTTCTGATAAGGCAATAAAAATTAACATGAAGTTATATTCGGATCAGAAATTTTATTATATATCAGCCTTTTTAAATTTACTGATTTGTAAATTATAATTTTCATACATGTGAAATAGAGAATTCTGTATAACTAATCATAAGATTAATTATGAGATTCTTGAATTAAAATCTTCTGATGTACAGTAGTATAGAAAAAATTGCTGAAATAAAATAATTTCGGTATTTTAAAATATTTCAAGTTTTAATATTTTATTTGCCGTAAATATTATTTGCAAGAAATCTCTGTATAATACTAAATTTTTATATAGTAAAATAATCTGACGTATATTTTCAGGTTATTTTTTTGACTGAAAAAAGAAAAATGATTTTATTTGGAGAAAATTAATTAATATTATTTGTTTTTTAATACTTTAATTAAGAAAATTTGTTACAATAAAGAACAGACTGGTGTATTGACCGGCTTGCTTTCAGTCAGATACTGCTGCCTGTTTTTAAGTCTGGAGTATTATTATCAGTGAATGCGGGAGCTATTATCTTACTTATGTAAGCTGCTTCACAGAATGAAAAATATTCAGCGGAGTTTTACTAAAGGCAGACTGGTCAATACACTAAATTATAATTTTTTGGAGTAGGAGTATATTATGGAAGAAATTATAGAAAGAATACAGGATGAAATATTCTTAATTTTTATGTTATTATTATCATTTTCAGTGTTTATGTATATAATAACGGAAAAACTAAGCTTTGTTTCAATGTTTCTATGCATGACAGTATCTTTGGCAGCGGTAAATAAAGAGGCATACCTGCTTGATGCACTGGGGTTCTTTCTTTTAGGCATTATTTCGTTTGTTATCATGCTGGATATCGATATGTGGATAGAAATGGGAATAATGGAGATGAATTTGCGGCAGAAGATCGTAAGGATGATATGTATGGCAGTGCTGGCAGTACCTCTCTTTAGGATTCTTCATACATATTCTTTTGTAAATAATTTTACTTTAAATCCCAGATCAGTAATTTTATGCTTTATTACAGGAGTGTTTGCGATTTTGGTATTAGGAATAGTGCCGCGGTATATGCTTGTATTTTTATCAAGATTAAAACCGAATAAGAAAATAACTTCGTTTTTTATTATAAAAGCTATGAGATACAGAATGTTTCACGGAATGATTCAAAGTAAGCTTTATGTGAGAGACGGAGTAGGAGAATATAAATTTGAGGTTTCAAACAGGGCGTATAAAATGCTGAGAAACAAAACATATGTAAAAATACAGATGCAGGAAGGACTTTTCGGTACATATTATGTAAAGAATAACTTTCTTGGAAGAGACAGACTTAGAACATTAAAAGAAGATATTCCGAGATTTCTGACAGCATTTGCAGTGATAATTATTCTAATGGGATTATCAATTGCTTTCTGCCATGTTATAAATAACTATGCATGGGTAGGATAAAAGCGGAATAAAAGGTGGTAAATATGCAGATTATAACTGCACCTATGGCGGGGATAACTGATTACAGCTTCAGGAAAATACTGTATGAATTTTCTCCGGATATTATTTTTACAGAAATGGTAGATGTAAATGCATTAAAATACAGTAATCAGAGAACTCAGGATGAGATACTGAGAAAAGCCGGCAATGAGGCAGTACAGATTTTTGGAAATAAAAATGAAGATTTTTTAGAAGCAGTAAAGCTTCTTATAGAAAGAGGATTTGACCATATAGATATAAATCTGGGATGTCCTGTTAAGAAAATAATCAGGGCGGGAAAAGGTTCGGCCCTGCTTTTAGAATCGGATTTTGTGAAAGAATTATTTTTGAAATTAAAAAAAGAATTTGGAAATGATATTAAGCTGTCAATGAAAATCAGAACCGGATATAAGAATTTTTCCGATCCTGAATATTATGTGAAGCTGGCCGAAGAGTACGGATTATTCCAGATATGCATACATGGAAGAACTCAGGAACAGCTTTACAGCGGACAGGCTGACTGGAATATAATAAAAAAAATGAAGCAGAAACATAAAAATGTAAAAATTATAGGAAACGGTGATTTAACAGATCTGAAAGCAATAAAAGAAAAAACTGATTCTGCAAAGCCTGACGGTATAATGCTGGCAAGGGGACTTCTTGGTAATCCATGGCTGCTGAAAGAAGCGAAAGATTATTTTAAAACTGGAGTATTCCGTGAATCAGAAGTAGGCAGAGAAGAGATAAAGAGTACTCTGATAAAGCATATAAATTACTGTATAGAGGACAAAGGGGAAATAAGGGCTAATTTAGATATGAGAAAACATATCTTTTGGTATTTAAAGGAATTTGAAAATATAGAGAAAATAAAGAATGATATTATAAAAACAAAAACTATAAAAGATGTACTGAAATATATTGTAAATAATGTATAAACCGTGATTCAGCCGGAAGAAATTTATGGTAAGGATGAAATTTTATTTGCAAAAATAAGTACAATCTAGTAAAATATAAAATACTGGAGAGGTGATTTTATGGGAATTTTTTCTGCTAAAAAAACGAAAAATCAATATGCTAAAGTTACAACTAAATCTAAACTGACTTTAGACATAACAGAAAGCAGCCAATGGAAAAAATGTTCAAAATGCAACGAGATAATATATAATGAAGATTTGAAAAACAATCTTAATGTTTGTCCGAAGTGCGGGAATTATTTTCCGCTGAATGCATTTGAAAGAATAGAATTATTAATAGATGAGAGAACTTTTGAAGAGCAGGACATTACACTCAATTCAAAAGATTTTTTAAATTTTCCGATGTATAAAGAAAAGCTGGAAGAAAGTATTGATAAAAGCAGAATGTTAGATGCTGTAATTTCGGGTTCCGGGAAAATAAACGGAATCGGAGTGAACATAGCAGTAATGGATTTTAACTTTATGGGCGGAAGTATGGGCTCGGTAGTCGGAGAGAAGGTTACAAGAATACTGGAAAGATCTCTTGAAGAAAAGATTCCGGCTATTGTGGTTTCAAGCTCGGGAGGTGCCAGAATGCAGGAAGGGATAGTGTCTCTTATGCAGATGGCAAAGACTTCAGGTGCCGTGAAGAGATTAAACGAAGCAGGAATACCTTTTATATCTGTACCGGTTAATCCTACTACCGGAGGAGTAACAGCTTCATTTGCTATGCTGGGAGATGTTATAATAACAGAACCTGATGCATTAATAGGCTTTGCAGGTCCGAGAGTAATAGAACAGACAATAAACCAAAAACTTCCAAAAGGATTTCAGCGTGCTGAATTCTTATTAGAACATGGAATGATAGACATAATATCTGAAAGAAAAGACTTGAAAGAAACAATATTCAGAGTTCTTGAAAAATTAGTGTAAACTGGAGGTTATATGAGTATAGAAGCTGAAATGAGAGATTTGGAATCTAAAATAGAAGAATTAAAAAAGTTCTCAAAGGAACAGAAGATAGATTTTTCCAAGCAGATAGAAGAACTGGAAGAGGTTTTGAAAGAGAAAATAAAAGAATATTCAAAAACTGAGATAGATGCATGGGGAAGAACCCAGATATCAAGAAATCCAAAGAGACCTTATACAATGGATTATATAGAAAGAATAGCGGATGATTTTGTGGAACTTCACGGAGACAGACTGTCAAAGGATGATCATGCAATAGTGGGCGGTTTAGCCTCTATAGACGGAAACGGCATTATGATAATAGGTCATCAAAAAGGCCGTGATATGGAAGCGAATATATATAGAAATTTTGGTATGGCAAGTCCCGAAGGCTACAGAAAGGCTTTAAGGCTCATGAGAATGGCTGAGAGATTTGAGGTGCCGATTTTGACGTTTATAGACACTTCCGGAGCATATCCGGGACTGGAAGCGGAAGAAAAGGGACAGGCAGAAGCAATAGCAAAGAACCTTGCGGAAATGTTCGGATTAAAGGTTCCGGTAATAGCTGTGGTAATAGGAGAAGGAGGAAGCGGCGGAGCTCTTGGTATAGGAGTAGCTGATTCTGTACTTATGATGGAAAACAGTATTTACTCTGTAATTTCACCGGAAGGGTGTGCGAGTATCCTGTTTAAGGACTCTAAAAAGGCTCCTGAGGCGGCAAGAAGCCTGAGAATAGATGCTTTTAGTTTAAAAAGTCTCGGAGTAATAGACGGAATAATAAAAGAGCCTATCGGCGGGGCGCACAGAGATTATGACGAAACTGCCAAAAATTTGAAAAATGCCGTGGTAAAGGAATTTAGAAAATTAGAAAAAATAGAAATTGAAAAATTGTTGGAAAACAGATATAATAAATTTAGGCGAATTGGTGAATTTTTTGAGTAGGAGGAAAAATGAAAAAAATCGGAATTTTAACAAGCGGTGGAGACTCACCGGGTATGAACACAGCAATCAGAGCCGTTACCAAGATGGCTATGAACTATAACTGTGAAATGTACGGTATCAAAAGAGGATATAAGGGAATGCTTAATGATGAAATATTTAAGCTGAATCCTCTTGACGTATCAGGTATAGCAGATAGAGGAGGGACTATTCTGCTATCAGCGAGACTTCCGGAATTTAAGCAGCCTGAAGTAAGGGCAAAGGCAGCTGCAAATTTGAAAAGACATGGAATTGAAGGGTTAGTAGTAATAGGAGGAGACGGTTCTTATCGTGGAGCTGATCTTCTTTTTAGAGAGCACGGAATAAAGGTAGTAGGTATTCCAGGAACAATAGATAACGATATAGCTGGTACTGATTATACAATTGGTTATGACACAACACTAAATATTATTTTAGATGCGGTTTCCAGAATAAGAGATACTGCAAATTCACATGAGAGAACATACTTATTAGAAGTAATGGGGAGAGATTGCGGGGATTTAGCATTGTATTCTGCGATGGCCGGAGGAGCTAACGGGGTATTAATACCGGAAGTTAACAGATCAATAGACGAGCTTGCAGAAGATATAAAAGAAAGAAGATCTCAAAGAAAACTATCAGACATTATTATCGTGGCAGAAGGTGTAGGTCATGTTTTTGACATCGCCAAAGAGCTGAAAGAAAAAATAAATACAGAGATAAGAGTAACTGTATTGGGTCACATCCAAAGAGGAGGTTCGCCGACTGCATTTGACAGAGTATTAGCTACTAGAATGGGCGCAAGGGCATTTGAACTTCTTATGGAAGGTGAAAGCGGAATAATGGTCGGGATGGAGAATAACAAAATGGTAACTCACGCTATCTCTTACGCATGGGAAAATAAAACTAACATTTCTTTGGATGATTATAACTTAACTCATCTTTTATCGATATAATATTTAGGAGGATTTTAAAAATGAAAATGACAAAAATTGTTTGTACAATCGGACCAAAGTCTGAGAGTAAGGAAGTACTTACCAGTCTTATAGATAACGGAATGAACGTTATGAGACTGAATTTCTCACACGGAGATTATGAGGAACATGGTGGAAGAATAAGAACAGCAAGGGAAATAATGGCTGAAACAAATAAGCATATAGCAATTTTATTAGATACAAAAGGACCGGAAATAAGAACAGGAAAACTGGAAAACGGGAAAGATGTTGTTCTTGAAACTGGAAATGAAGTAATAGTAACAGTTGACTACTCATTTGTAGGAAATAAAGATAAATTTGCAGTATCATATGCCGGAATAATCAATGATTTGAAACCCGGAAATATAATACTTCTTGATGACGGGCTAATAGCTCTGGAAGTACAGGCAATAAGCGGAACTGAAATAAAATGTCTTATAAAAAATACAGGAGAATTAGGGGAACACAAAGGTGTAAATCTTCCCGGAGTATCTGTAAGTCTTCCGGCTCTTGCTGAAAAAGACATAGAAGATTTGAAATTCGGATGTGAGCAGGGTGTAGACTTTATAGCAGCTTCATTTATCAGAAAAGCAGGAGATGTGGCAGAGGTAAGAAGTGTCCTTGATGCAAACGGCGGAGAAAACATAAAAGTAATTTCAAAAATAGAAAGCCAGGAAGGTTTAGATAATTTTGACGAAATTCTGGAATTATCAGACGGAATCATGGTAGCAAGAGGAGATCTAGGAGTAGAGATACCTGTAGAAGAAGTACCTTTTGCACAAAAAATGATGATAAAAAAATGTAACGAAGAAGGAAAAGTAGTAATCACAGCTACTCAGATGCTGGATTCAATGATAAGAAATCCAAGACCTACGAGAGCAGAAGTAGGGGACGTGGCTAATGCAATACTTGACGGAACTGATGCAGTAATGCTTTCGGGAGAATCTGCAAAAGGTAAGTATCCGTTGGAAACTGTAAAGACTATGACAGCTATAGCTGACAGAACAGACAGATTCAAAAAATATAAAGATCTTCTTTTTGACGGAGACATTACAATAACAGAAGCTGTATCTAAAGGTGCAGTGGAAGCAGGAAATCTTCTTGGTGCAAAGGCTATTCTTGTATGGACTAAAAGCGGAAGAGCTGCAAGAATGGTAAGAAAATACGGACCGGTAGTTCCTATAGTAGCTCTTACTGATAACGAACAAACTGCAAGACAGCTTTCATTAACTAGAGGAGTAACAAGCTTTGTTGATAAAAATCTGGATAAAACAGATGAGTTCTTTGCAAGAGCAATGGAACTGGTAGTAACATTGCCAACTATCAAAAAAGGTGATATAGTAGTATTAGTTACAGGAATATCTGAAACTGGAACTACAAATACATTTAAAGTAGGAATAGTAGGAGAATAATTTATATAAAAAGAGGGACTGGTATATTTCAGCCCTCTTTTTTTGATCTGGTACACTACTATATTACTTTGGGATGCCGCTGTGAATTCTATTATCAGCCAGATGCCAAATATTCTTTGAAGTTCTCCCGAATATTGAAATATTTAGTATTATCTGGCTAAATATAGATAAGGTATTATACACAGGGATGAATTTTTTAAATAAAAATATAAAATGTTGAATTTTAGTGCATAGATTGTTATACTAGTAGTGGATAAATATATTAAACTATCAGCAAAACACTGAAACAAGAACAATATATAAAGAATTCGGGAAGGAGAACAATAGTGAAAAATTTAATCAATCGAAATGTAAATGATGTGTTTGACGAAATTATTCGTAAAAGAAGAAGTATTCGTTCTTTTAAAAGTATTGTACCATCTAAGGAAATAATAAAGGAAATCATAACAGCAGGAGCTTATGCACCTTATGGAGCACTTGCAATAACTGATATCTCACAGTACAGACGTTTTTTTGTTTTTACTAAAAATCACGGATATCTGGACAGAATAAATACATATATAAAAGAAGCTGCAAAAGCAAATTTGAAAGAACTTGAGAAAGATCTGAAAAAAGAACCAGATTTAAAAGAGGAATCAGAATCTTATAAAAGAAGACTCGAAAGTTTTGCCATGAATGGTTTTATCGGACTGTCAGAAGTACCATGTCTGATTATAATTGCTGAAAAGCGGGGACTGCCCTCTGTAGAAAGACAATCTTTGGCTCATGTTCTGGAAAATATGTGGCTTAAAGTAGCTGCAATGGATATGGGAATGCACCTTTTTTCCATAATAGAAAGTCTTAGCAGCAGCAAGGAATTTAGCAGCCTTTTAAAGCTGAATCACGGGGAATACACTTATACAGGATGTGTAATAGGATTTCCGCTTACTAAAAGCGAGAAAAAGGAAGATATACACGTGGATAAATCTATCAGCTGGTATTAAGTATTAATCTTTTCATCTTTATATTTAACAGTAAATAATTTTCTGATTCTTAACAAGGTTTTTATACAAAAGAGGCGGATATTCCTAAACAGCTGATATTATGGTATAATATGCCAATAAGTTATGTTTATGGAAAGGGAGAATATGAAAAAGATTTTTTTACTGGTTCCTTTGATAGTCATTTTTGGTATTTACAGTGCTTTTGAGAATGGCTGGCTCAGATTAAACTATCCGGGGAAAAAAGAATTTCCTGTGAGAGGAATAGATATTTCCCATCATCAGAAAAAAATTAACTGGGAAGAACTGAGAAAGGCTGAGATCAATTTTGTAATAATCAAAGCTACTGAAGGTGCAGATTATCAGGATCCCAATTTCAAGGAAAACTGGAATGAATCATTGAAAGAGGGATATGAAACCGGAGCATACCATTTTTACAGATTATGTAAAAGCGGGAATGAGCAGGCCGAAAATTTTATTAATACAGTCCCAAAATCTGAAACTGCTCTTCCGCCGTTTATAGATCTGGAATATGGAGGAAACTGCAAGACCGATAAAAACAGGGATGAAGTAAAAAAAGAAATATATATTTTTCTGGAAACTGTAAAAAATCATTACGGGAAATCCCCTGTACTCTATGCGACGGATTCTTTTTACAAAGATTATATAGAAAATGATTATCAGGAATATGACATATGGATAAGAAGTATTATATCAAAGCCAAAACTGGAAAATAACAGAAAATGGACATTCTGGCAGTATGCGAACAGAGGCCGTTTGAAGGGAATAGAAGGTTTTGTTGATCTAAATGTTTTTCATGGCTCTGAAGAAGAATACAGAAAATTTATAAAGTAAGGAGAAGTAATATAGGTATGAAATCACTGGATAATATAATAGATGAATTTTCAAAGCTTCCGGGAATAGGAAGAAAAAGTGCGATGAGAATAGCATTTCATGTCCTTGAGATGGAGGATGAAGAGCTGCTTAATTTTATTACGATTTTGAAAGAGGCGAAAGAAAAAATAAAAAAATGTGAAATATGCGGAAATCTCACAGAAAATGATATATGCGAAATTTGTTCCGATGAAGAAAGAGACAGCAGTATTATATGTATTGTAAAGGATTCAAGAGATATTATAGCTTTTGAAAAGTCAAAAACATATAACGGACTTTATCATGTTTTGGGCGGAATAATAGACCCTTTGAACGGAATAGGTGTAGATGATCTGGATATAGACAAGCTTACGAAACGGCTTACAGGGAATGTAAAAGAGGTTATACTTGCTCTGGATCCCAGTCTGGAAGGAGAAACAACATCTCTATATCTTTCCAAAATTATTAAGGAAAAAGAGATAATCGTATCGAGAATAGCCAGCGGAATTCCAATGGGTGGAAATATCGAATTTTCTGATATAGCTACTCTTTCTAGATCACTTGAAGGACGTAAGGAAATATAAAATAAGTAACTAAAAAAGACTGTAATTAAACAGTAAATCTCTAGTATTACGAGATATTGCAGTGATTTCTGACATTACAGTCTTTTTATATGGAATTATAATTTAAAATAATATTCAAGTATACCCCCTAATTCAAATGTATGTACAATTAAAATTGGTTTTACCATTAATTTAAAATAAAAAAATATAATATTTTTTTCTAAACAAAGAATAATTATTATAGATAAGTAATATACATTATGTTAATATTTTAAACTTATAGATCAATTTTTTGTCTGATAAAATAAACAGGAAATGAAAACAAATTTATTAAAAAACACACAAGAGGTGCTTACTAAAGCTAATATTATGTTATAATTATAATGATATACTATTTGCATGGTTTTAATGAGAAGCTAATTGTAGATATTTTACCGGATTTTTATGATAAAAATAATTACTCTGTAAATGAGAACAAATGCTGAAATATTACATTAGTTTACATAATATTTCCAGAAATAAAATTGTACAGAAAGAGGGTACTGCGGAACTTTAGTTTATTAACTGGATTTTGGATTAAATAAAATTTATAAAAGGAGGTATGATTATTATATTTTACTGATGTTAGAGCTAAAAGACACTGGTACGGTATCAGGAGTCGAATATCAGACAAAAATAGAACAGGTGGTAAAAGTAAAGACAAAAAAAGAACGTAAGTATAAACGGATACAAAAATAGATCATTTATTATTGAAATAAATAACAGACAGATTAGAACAGCATAAGGTAATTAAGGAGGAACAATGAAAGCAAATAAAAAATTATTAGTATCATTTTTAGCATTGAATGCAGTATTATCAGCAAATGCCAGCGGAGCAGAAAAAGCAGCATCATCTAAATATGACAGAATGTATAACAGTATGGTGAAGAATCTTGAACAGGGGAAATCTAACCAGAAAAACTATGAAATAATAGAACGAATACTTAATCAAAAAAATAAAGAATTAAAAGATTTATATCTGCAGGGAGAATATGTTGTAAAACCTGAATATCTGGAATGGCAGGTATTTTTCTCAGGATTTTATGATGAATACGGTAAGGGTGTAGATAATACTTCAGAAAATGCGGCTTATCATACTAAGGTAAGCGGATATTATGACGATAATGGTAATTATGTAACGACAAGCAGCAGTATAAACGGAATGGCGGGGAAACCTTATCAGCCATTACAGCAGCCGAAAGACATTAATCTGGGAGTGAGCATTCCTTTGAAGGGAATGAGCAGGGAACCGCTTACATTATCATTATCTCCGGCAAGTGAAATAAGTATAAATCCGAGTACCCTTACAGTAACTGCGCCGACAGGGGTAACGATACCGTCTTTAAGTTTTCTGGAATTCCAGCCGCTGGAACCGATAGTAGAGTTACCACAGCTTGTGCCGATTCCGATAATAACAATCGGCGGAGCAGGAGGCGGTAACGGCGGTTACACAGGATTTTATCCTAACAGTGACCCTAATGGCAATGCTATCATATCGCAAATGGATGTTCTTACAGGTGAGATTTATGCACATATAGCTAGTCATTCGGGCACAGGCGGATACGGCTCAAAAGTAATTTATGACAATTATACTCTTACTAATTTAACAGGAGGACCGTCAGCGGGACTGACTATATCAGCCGGTGCACAGGCTCTGCCTGCCGGCGTTTATAATTCTACTACAAATACAAGTGTTCAGGGAATATTTAAAGTCGTAGATAATGTAATGACAAGATATGGAGTAGTGGGAAGCAATCCTGACGATCTGTCAATAACTCTGGAAGGAGATGATCCAAATCCGGTATTTTTAGGTCAGATTTTACATTATGATGAACATTATAACGGTACAAAATATACACTTGACGGACTTGAAACACAGGGCTGGATAACAGCAGCAGAAAAAACAGAGCTTGCAGATAAGTTTCTTGATCCGGTGTTGGGTCATACGACTGCAAACAGACATTTTCAATATGTAGAAAATAACAGTACATGGAATCTGAAAGGATCAAGCATAGTAGCTGTGAATCTGCAGGCACACAGCGGAAGTCAGACTGCAAACAGTATATTTATGAACAGGGGAAAAATAATAGGACTGAATGAAGCAAGTACAAATAATAATCTGGTAGGAAATCAGGTTGCCTTTATGTTTACTGAGGGAACAAGCAGTCAGAAACAGGAAGGTTTTGATAATACAGGATTAATAGAAATGAGAGCTCCGGGAAATGTCATCTATTTAATGACAAGCAGTGCGTCTTCTTCGGGTAATGGAAAACATATTCTTATGAATAACGGGGACATGAAGCTTTACGGCAGACAAAATGTAGGAGTGTATACAAGATCCGGAACAACAAATCTTACAAGAACAGAAATAAAATTATATAATCCAATAACAGTTCTGGGTGATGAAAGTATTGGTGTAGATATAGAAAGAGTATTAAACTTCGCCAATTCAAAAATAAAAGTAGATGTGGGAACAGAGGATCCTAAACAAACAGTAACAAGTATGTCGGGAGTAAACGGACTTGAAAACAGCGGTCATATAGCAAGTACAGGATATAGCGATCAGCATACTGATAATGCAATCGGAATGTATATTAATTTGGCATCAACATTTACTCTGGATGACTATGAAATAAAACTGGGAGAATACTCTCAGAAAGGCATAGGAGTGAGAATTGAAAACGGTCATCTTACTCTTGGAAGTAATATGCTGGATACAACAACAAAACACTCGCTGATAAGTGACGGCGGTATAGGTAATATATTAATTGCAGGAATCGGTTCTTCTTCATCTGTAACAACTGATGCAAATACTATACTAGAAGTAAAAAATGGTAAGTCACAGGTAGGGGTGTATGCCAATACAGGTTCAAGTGTTATTAATGCAGGAACATTAAATGCAAGCGGAGAAGGAACAAAAGGAATAGTCGTAGATACTGCAAGTACAATAACAAATTCCGGAATAATTAATGTGTCAGGAGGAGTGTATACTGATTCTTCAAATAATAAATCAGGATCTGTGGGAGTAGCAGTAAAAGATGCAGGTTCGACATTTACATCAGCAGGAGTGGGAAGCAATGTAACAGTAGATGTATCCGGCAAAGAATCTACAGGGCTGTTTGCTGATACAGGAGTAATTGATATTACAAACGGAACAATAAAAACTTCTGACGGTGCATTTAATTTATATGCCAAAGGAAGTACAGGGAAAATAAAGCTGACAAATGTAAATATGGAAACAGGTCAGAGATCGCTGCTTTTCTATAATGAAAACGGAGGAACTTTTGAGCTGAATAATGTAAATGCCACAATAAAGGGTGCTGCGAATGCAAATGACAGAGGAACGGCTTTTTATTATGTAGGAACAGGTGTTCTGCCAACATTGACAACTGCAGATTTATCAGCATATTTTACAAGCGTATTTAATAATACGGCAAATAATTTAACATTAAATATGGAGACAGGATCAAGATTATTTATAGTAGATAATGTGTCAATAGATCTGAGTGTAACAGCAACACCTTTAGGTTCTATAGCAGGAGGACCGACGGTAACAGGAAGTTCTGATTATAAAACATATATGATGTATAAAAGTCTGCTTGGTATAGATCAGAATATTGTTCTTGATACAGCCACAGATGCATATAATAATCTGGAAATAGTAACATCAAGTATATATAATAACGGGTACAACATAACTGGAAGTCTTACAAATCAAGTAGCAATGGGACAGGAAAACGGACTGGATACTCTCGGGGTTTCATTGCCGAGAAGTACGGTATCACTGACTAATGACGGAGGAAATATAACATTATCGGGAGCTTCTTCTGTGGGAATGTACGCGAATTACGGGGAATTAAGAAATATGAATTCCGGAGTAATTAATGTAAGCGGGGCAGGATCTATAGGAATGTACGGGGCAAACGGTACTCTGGCAGATAATCAGACAGGATCTGTTATTAATATTTCCGGTTCAGGAGTAGGGATATATGCAGAAGGTAATAAACAAGGAATAGCACAGACTTTCGGAAACGGGAAAATAGATATAGTAAACAGCGGATTAATACAGGCAGGGACATCATCTAATGCAATGGGAATATATGCAAATAATAACAGTACGGGAATAGCGGCAGATGCACACGTAAATCTTTCAAACGGAACGATAGATCTGGGAGCTTCTGAAAATGCAGTTGGTGTTTTTGTAGATAAAGGGACTGTAACTGATTCAGGCTCTACAATAACAGTAGGTAAAAACGGAGTGGCTCTTTATGCTAAAGACAGTGTTGTGACTCTGGCAGGAACTACAATAAATCTGTTCGGTGATAACTCATTAGGACTTTATCTTGACGGAACAACAAGCTTTACCGGAAGCGGGAATATAAATATAAACGGACAGAATGTTGTGCTGTTTAATATGAATTCAAGCGGAGCAATCAATAATTCATTTAATGTAGTAAGTGTTGCACCGGGTTCTACATATACATTAGGAAATATAACAGGAGGAGTATTTGAATACACAGGAAGCAGTAATCTTGCTTCAAACGGAACTCTTGTATCCGGAACAGGGTCAGCAATATATTTAAACGGTTCTGCAATAACAGCATCTCCCGGCTCTACAAATGTAGCAGGTGTTGTACTAGACGGACCATACACCGGGTTTAGTCCGCTGCCTGCAGGAATGACTTCGGGAACGGACGGTGAAAATGCAGGGATTATTACTTTGGGAGATAGTTCTGTCGGTATATACGGTAAAAATGGTTCAAGAATAAGTAATACAAATACAATAACAGTAGATAATGCTTCAGCAGGATTAATGACTTCCGGAGCAGGAGCTTTTGCTCAGAATAGCGGAACAATAACAGTAGGAACAGGTTCTCAGGGTATCTATCTGAAAGACGGGGATTATGCTCAGAATACAGGGAATATATTAAGTACCGGAGCCGGAACAGTAGGTATTTATGTAAATAATGCATCGGTGCATGTAACTAATGGCGGAAATATTGATCTGTCAGGAGATAAATCAATAGGTATTTATTCTATAGGTACAATTCCGCAAAATATAAATAATGCAGGAACATTAAAAATAGGAGATTCTGTAAATACATCAGATCCAAGTATAGGAATATACGGTGCAGTGGCAGGAAGCACAATAACAAACAGCGGAACAGTCACATCAGGAGTAAGATCAATAGGTATGTACAGTAACGGAGGAACTGTTAATAATATTGGTGCTTCAAACATAGGTAACTCAGGAGTGGGGATATATTCTACCGGGGGAGTTGTTAATCTAAATTCAGGTTCTGCATTTAATATGGGAACAAACGGAGCAGTGGGAGTATACGGAGTATATTCTGCTGTAAATAACTCTGCTGATCTTAATATAGGAAACAGCAACTATGGATTTATACTAAAAGGTGGTTCATTAACAAACACAGCAGGAACAAACAGCAGTATTGGTAATGATTCGGTATATATGTATAGTACTGAAGGAACAACAGTAACTAATGACGGAACTCTGATAATGTCGGGAGAAAATAATGTAGGCTTCTATATGGCACAGGATCCGACAAGCAAAGTTGGCGGAGCTGTTATGATTAATAATGCCGGAGGTAATATTTCTGGAACTGTAGGAAATAACAATGTCGGAATATATAACTACGGCGGTATTGTAGATAACTACGGCAATGTGGCAGTGGGTAATTCAGATATTAAATTTATAACAGGGACTACAAATGTAGATGTTAAAGCTAGTAAGTATTCAGTCGGGATCTATGGAGAGAATGCCGCGATTATAAACCGTGCGGGAGCTAATGTATCAGCAGGTTACGGCGGATATGGAATAGTAGCAAAAGGCGGAACTGCAAGCAACTTTGGAACAGTAACAACTACAGGTGATTATTCTACAGGTATGTATACAGAAAACGGAGTAATAACAAATGAAGCAGGCGGAACTATAAACGTTTCAGGTAATAATACAATAGGAATGGCAGGAAAAGGAATAGGTTCACACATAATAAACCACGGAACAATTAATATAACAGGTAATGACGCAATAGGTATGTATGGTAATCTTGGAACAGTAATAACTAATACAGGGATAATCGATATATCGGGACAAAACAGTCAGATATTCGTGTCATCAGATCCAGATGATCCCGGACATACAGTAGGAGCAGGAACGGCAACTATAAATGGAGGAACAACAGCAAATGTGATAAGCTCGATTGGAAATATTCATGCTCTGCCGGCATTGATAAATGCAGGGATTATAAAATCAAACGGAGTACTGGCATTAGATGGTGTGCAGGTAATGGTAAAACCAGATCCTACGACAGCACAGCCGTCATCAGATCCTAATTTTGATTTTTCATTGTCGGGAACTTCGATAATAGCAGATGAAGTATTGACATCAAAGCCGATAGTAATACTTCCGGGATTCTCTGACGGAACAATAGCAGATGTATATAAACTGGAAGGGTTAATACAGGCATCATCAGGACAGTATGACTTTGTAAGCGGATCATTGTTATGGGAAGCAACACCAAGAGCAACAGGAACAGGTGCAGATATATATATGTCAAGAAAAGCATTTACGGAATTTACAGACGGTTTATGGTATGAAGACTTTGGTACAGCATTGGAAAATAACTTCTTGGGTGCGACAGGCGACGGAGTGAAAATATATAATAAAACAGCATATATTCCTGATGAACAAAATTTCAGACATATAATGGGAAGTCTTGCAGGAAATGTGTATGCTAATATAAACCAGAGAGAAGACGATATAGCCAAAACATTTGAAAATTCATTGCATTTATTACAGGATTCAACAAATAATACAAAAGAAAATGTGAAA
>RCMY010000086.1_pt1 | contig 81921 bp, 85 predicted proteins | sample 2041341 | NCBI WGS metagenome assembly RCMY01 (sample SAMN09708234, study PRJNA481090) | Marine sediment metagenome, whole genome shotgun sequencing project. | reverse complement strand
ATTAAAATAACGTTGGAACTGATAAAAGAGAAGAAACTGGAAAAGACCTCAATAGGTGAAATAGTAAAGAGACTGGATTCAAGTCCGGGAAATCTGTATTATCATTTCAAAAGTAAAAATGAGATTTATAAAGAAACAGCAGATTATTCATATACTGAAATAATAAAAAGCCTGAATAATGTAAAATCAGAAAATAACAGGCAGAGTTATTTATTCAGACTGACAAAAACACTGATAAAATTTTTTGAAGAGAGGGAAGATATATTATATTTTCTGATGAGTATAAGAGGTTCATATTTCTTTGATAAAGAATCAGGTCAGCAGAATTTTTTAGCAAAATTTTAAAAAATACTATCTGAGGAAAAACCGAATACAGAACAAGAGAAACAAATATCATTAAAGCTGAATATGTTTTTGGGCTCTGTATATGAAGTGCTGTATGTAAATAAATTAGTAAATAAGAGAAATTTAAATGAAGAAGAAATAAAAGAGATGTGTATCTCATTCTGGGGAAACATAGAAATGGAAAATTATAAAACATATGAGCAGAATAGTCTGAAAGTAGGATTATCTTAGAGGCTTGATGCTTTATGAATTATAATGATTATGCAATTATCAAAATGAAAATTTTATTTTCACAGGCTGTATTAAAAGTAAAGATTCTTTTAACACAGCCTGTTTATTATAAATCCGGATATCACAGGAATTATAAAATCACTGCCAGATCCGGTTAGTTTTTTATTGTTATTAATTAATATTTGCAGTTATTTTTTAGAATCAGACCTAGTGGGAATCTACACTGCTTCATATATTCTGACATCAGGGTCTGTAGTCCAAAGGTCTTTTAAACCAACGAAAACATCATTTTGGAACATTTCGCTTTTTAAGTATTCCCCGGCAGCTTCCACACTTGAAAATCCGTGTAAAACCTGAACATCTTCCGTTCTGATTAAAAGATCCTTACTAAGAGCACCGTTTATTTCTGAGAGAAAGGGCTGTTTGAAAGCTGTATAAACTTTAGCTGCAGCAGCTCTGTTTTCCTCTTTTATATTCATAGTTATTTCAAGAAATGCTTTTACTTGTGTCTGCATTTTGATTCCTCCTAATTATATTTTTTGAGATCGATCTTCTTAAATATACTGTATCAGCAATACTCGAAAAAATAAAGTATTAATAAATTTATTAGTAACTATGTTTTTTAATAGTATGAAATAAAAAATGATCTGAATCAAAACGATTTGGATCATTTTTTAAATTAATATTAAAATTGTCTGCATGTCTTGCAGGAAGATAAAATCTTCTCTTTGTCTACCTCTGTATAATTTTTTGACCATTGACAGATATACTGAAGAATAGGTAAAACGGATTCTCCTTTTTCTGTAAGGGAATATTCCACTTTAGGAGGCATTTCATTGTATTGCTTTCTGTTTATCAGCCCGTCGGAAATCATTTCTTTCAGCATAGCAGCAAGAACAGCATCAGTAACATTCGTGAGCTCTCGTCGAAGAGCATTATAGCGGATAATGCCATTAGCAGCAATGACACAGATAATCCGCGATTTCCATTTTCCTCCGAAAACATCCAGACCATATTCAATAGGACACCATATTTCTTTTTCCAGTTTATGTTCATACATAGTCATTCATTCCTTTAAAAATTAAATATTTTTATACCTGCCCCAAGTATAATACGGGAAAATTTAAAATACAAGAAAAAATTCAGCAATTCAAATTTTATTACTGGATAAAAAATAATAATTTATTTACGAAAGTTATCATAAAAATAATAAATATAAATTTGACTAATCGATATATATAGTATATTATTTATCTATAATAATTAGAAAAAGGAGCAATATTATGACTATATATAAAATAAACAAATTTGATAATAACAATAATAATAATTATACAAGGCTTGGTGTATTTTGAGATAAATTATCTTAATAATTACGAGCCATTTTGGATTTTTAACAAATGGCTTGTATCTGAGATCTTCCTGATATAAGTCAGGAAGATTTTTTATTTTTCGTTATTCACTTTATGAATATAAATAATACAGAAAGGAGTGATCAATATGAAAAAAATAGTTTTTTTAATGTTGATTCTTGTGTCATTTTTATCTTTTTCCAATACTGCTGATTTGGTACAGACAAATCTGAATTGGACATGGACGTTAATCGGGGGGATACTGGTATTTTTTATGCAGGCGGGTTTTGCCATGGTGGAAACAGGTTTTACAAGAGCAAAGAATTCCGGAAATATTATAATGAAAAATACAATGGATTTCTGTATAGGAATACTTACATACTGGGCAATCGGATTTGCTTTTATGTTTGGAACAGGCGGAGGTATCCTGGGATGGGGCAATTTTTTCGGAGGAGGATTGGACGGATGGAACTGGACATTTTTCATTTTTCAGGGGATGTTCTCTGCAACAGCAGCAACAATAGTTTCTGGAGCAATTGCTGAAAGAGCTAAATTTACGACTTATCTGATTATCACCTTCTTCATTTCAGCCTTTATATATCCTGTATACGGGCATTGGGCATGGGCAGGACTTTACGGACAGAGCACAGGCTGGCTTGAGAATCTGGGTTTTATAGATTTTGCCGGTTCGGCTGTTGTACATTCCATAGGCGGCTGGGTATCTCTGGCAGGAGCTATGATACTGGGACCCAGAATAGGAAGATATACGAATAAGACTGTAAATGCAATTCCGGGACATTCATTAACACTTGGTGCTTTGGGTGTATTTATACTCTGGTTTGCATGGTATGGTTTTAACTGCGGCAGCACAACAACAGGGACATATGAAATAGGATTAATAGCGGTTAATACTGCACTTGCACCAGCAGCGGCAGCACTTTCGGCACTTGCGTTTTCATATAAATTATATAAAACTTTTGATATAGGTCTGGTATTAAACGGAATATTGGCAGGGCTTGTGGGTGTAACTGCGGGATGTGCAAGCATAGAGCCATGGGCTGCTGTTGTCATAGGTCTTACATCAGGAATAATTGTTATAGCTTCAATAAGACTGCTTGACCGCTTTGAAATTGATGATCCTGTAGGGGCAATATCTGTACACGGAGTATGCGGTGCGTGGGGAACAATATGTGCAGGAATATTTTATGCCGAAAGCTTATTCGATCCTAAAATAATCGGAATACAAGTCTTGGGAGCAGCTACTGCATTTCTGTTTGCCTTTCTGATGGGATGTTTTATTTTCACAGTTCTAAAGCATACGCTGGGAATAAGAGTATCTATACAGGAAGAGATCAGGGGTCTTGATTTATCGGAACATGAAGCGAGATCTTATCCTGAATTTCAGGAGAGAATATAAAGGAGGCAATTATGAAAATGATTATAGCTATAGTAAAACCTGAAAAATTTTCTGAAGTAAAAAATGCTCTCACTGATTCAGGGATAGAAGGCATGACAGTAACTGAAGTAAAAGGCTTTGGGAAACAGGGAGGACATAAAGAGATTTTTCGCGGAACTGAGTACAAAATTGATCTTTTAAATAAGGTGAAAATAGAAATATGTGTAGAAGATTCAGAAGCTGAGAATGTAATAAATACAGTACTGAATAGTGCCAAAACCGGTAAAGCCGGAGAAATAGGCGACGGGAAAATATTCGTAATTGATGTAGAAAAGTCAGTTACTATAAGAACGGGAGAAACTAACTAATATATATAAAATTACTTGTAAGGTTAATCTCTGAAAAAAGGCTGGTTTTATAAATGCAGGCAGTAAGAGCTAATACTTCTAGCGCGGTATTATCTTAATCTGCCTCTGGATATAATTTTTATACAGCCTTTTTTCTTATAAAAAATAACAGAATTCAGATGAGATCCTCTCTGATAAAAATCTGTATAGAGCTGTTTTTATTCTGTAAAAATTCTACAAATATTTCAAAATCTTCATTTTTATAAGTAAAAAAAGAACCGTCCTCAAGGTTTTTAATTTCATTGATTACTTCAAAGGAGTAGAGCTCTTCCAGCGAAGATGTAATATACAGAATACTGTTGATATATTTATACAGATCATTCTGGAGTGTTACGGAATTTTTATAAACATGGTATTTTTCAAAAAAACTGATAAATTTGCTTTCCGGCTTTATATTTTTTAAATTAGAGGAATAAAGATCATAAAGCAGTGCCTTTCTCAGATGTGCATCAAAATTCTGGATATTTTTCAGGCTGTTAATGTAAGAGACATTATTCTGAACATAGCTGAGCCCTCTTTTTTCCAGATAATTAAGTATAAGATTATAAACGTTTTCATAATTAATGATTTTTGATTTTACAGTATCTATAATTTCCTTTGTCTTTTCAAAAATATTTTCACGATACGTGCTTTTAAAAGTAAAATTAATTACTGATCCGGAATGTGCCGGTTTTTCATATTTTACCTCAAGATCGGTATATTTATTTATATTTTTCACTATTTTTTTCAAAATATACTTTTCAAAATCATAAATTCTATTATAGGAATCTTCCAGTCCGAATAATTCTTTAAGCTCTGTAACAGTTGCAGAAAGTGTATTTGCCGGAAGAATATTATTTAAATGATTATATAAAATAAGAGAAAGATTTTTTTCCATAAAAATAAATTTTTTAAAATTAAAGTGGGAAAAAATATTTTCTTCTGTAAGAAACAATTTCAGCTCTTCGGCAGTGAAAATATATATTTTTTCTTTCTTTTGAAAATAGGAAGATACAGGTGAAAAGGCTCCGCTGTATATCACAGCTTCTTCTTCCGTAATGGAATAAAGTACCTTTTTATCGGTAATTTTGTGAAGAAAGTCCTGCAGTTTTGAATCAGTATCCAGGTTCAGCACCTTTATCAGATCTTTAGAGTCAAGACTTATATATGGTGAAGCAAGATCAAAATTAAAAATCAGAAGCTCGAAAAATTCCTTCTCGCTTTTGGAAAAATTCTTATTTAGCTTTATGTTTACAATAAAATTTTTCGATTTTTTTGTTGGGGTAAAATTAAATATATCAATCATTTTTTTTATTCCTTTCAATATCAAAAAACAAAAATTTATTAAAAATAAAAATTTTAAAAGTCAGTGTTTTATATATATTCAGAATTATAACATAAAAAACGAAAAAAAATAATAGGTAATATTCTTATATAAATAATTATTTTATAATTTATATTTATTTTTAAAATAAGTAAAAATGAGAAATTTTATTGTAAAGTGTAAAGTGGGCATAAAAAAAATATTGACATAACAAATGCTATTATATATACTAATATAAGATGAATTGATATGCTTTTGAAATATAAATAAGAAAACTTAAAACACTTTTATGTTTAATGTTTATTTAAAATGATTGATTAGAAAAATCAGGGAAAATAAAAATTAAGATAATAAAAATTTGCTGAAAATCAGGGAATTAAAAGTGTTTTATGATAATTTTTAGGAGGAAAATTTATGGGAAAGAAAAAAAATGCTTTATTTGGAAAAATGTTTGCCATATTGCAAAAGATAGGAAGATCACTTATGATTCCTGTGGCAATTCTTCCGGCAGCCGGTCTTCTTCTGGGAATCGGAGCAGGTCTGCAGCAGAGTGAACTTATTGCAAGACTGCCTTTTCTGGGAAATCATTTTATACAATATGGTGCGTTACTGATGACTCAGGCCGGAGATATAGTTTTTGGAAATCTGCCGTTATTATTTGCTATCGGGGTAGCAATCGGTTTTGCTAATAATGGTGATGGTGTAGGAGCACTGGCAGCTGTTTTGGGATTTTTGATCATGAATGTAATAGCAGGAATAGTTTCTAATGCAGGAGCCGTATTATCAGGAGTAGATACGATAAGAACAGCACTTCAGCTTAATACAATACCTAATATGGACTTCAGCAGTATGGACAGTATATATAAAGCCGGCGAGTATATACTGCAGAATAGCTCACAGTTTTCAGATACGCTCGTAGGAGCGGCTACAAGTATCAAGGGTCTTACAGTAGGACAGCTTTACGGTTATACAAGGGTAATGGGAATTCCTACATTACAGACAGGAGTTTTCGGCGGTATAATAGCAGGTCTTCTTGGTGCTGCAATATTTAATAAATATTATAAAATAGAACTTCCTCAGTTTCTGGGATTTTTTGCAGGAAAAAGATTCGTGCCGATAATGACATCAGTATTTGCGATACTGCTTGGTCTGGTACTTCCTTTTGTATGGCAGCCTATACAGTATCTGCTTACATTATGTTCAGACCTTGCGAATAACGGTAATACAAATGTGTCTACATTTATTTTCGGGATTATTGAAAGAGCGCTGATTCCTTTTGGTCTTCACCATGTATTTTACTCGCCTTTCTGGTATCAGTTCGGGGAATATACTTCCAATGCAGGACAGATAGTGAACGGAGATCAGAGAATATGGTTTGCAATGTATGCTGACGGAGTTAAGAATTTCAGCAGTGCTTCATATTCCGGAGCAGGAAAATTTATGACAGGAAAATTTGTATTTATGATGTTCGGACTTCCGGCAGCGGCTCTGGCAATGTATCATGAAGCCAAAGATAATAAAAAGAAGCTTGTGGCAGGTGTATTATTTTCAGCAGCTCTTACTTCATTTTTAACAGGAATAACAGAACCGATAGAATTTTTATTTCTGTTTATAGCACCGGTATTGTATGGCCTTCACGTTTTACTTGCAGGTTTGTCTTTTATGATTATGAATATGCTTCAGGTAAGAATAGGAATGACATTTTCCGGCGGATTTATAGATTATACATTGTTCGGAATATTTCCGGGAATTACCGGCGGATTTCAGACAAGATGGTATTTAGTTCCGGTTGTGGGAATATTTTATGCAGTAATATATTATTTCTTATTTAGATTTTTCATTAGAAAATTTAATTTGAAAACACCGGGACGTGAGGACGACACAGAAGTTTCACCTGTAGGAACTATATCGAAGTCTAAAAGTGAACAGGCAAAGGCTGTATTGGAAGCACTCGGAGGAAAAGAAAATATAAAAAGTCTGGACGCATGTATTACAAGATTGAGAGTAACAGTAGCAGATACCAAAAAAGTAAATGACGACGAGCTGAAAAAACTAGGTGCAAAAGGTGTACTGAAAGTTGGAGAAGAAGGGGTACAGGCTATATTTGGAACACATTCCGAGATATTGAAGGATGAAATAAAAACATTACTATAATTATATATAAAATTAAAAAAATAAGGACTGTCGGCAGAATACCGTGCAGTCCTTTTTTTATAAGTCTAAAAATTTTTCCAGAGCTTCTGTAAGTCCGTTTTCATCATTGTTTTTTTCAGTAATATAATCAGCATATTTTTTGACATGCTTGTACGCATTCTGCATGGCAACACTGTAACCGGCTGTTTTTAACATTTCTATATCATTTTCGGCGTCACCTACAGCAAGTACAGAAGTAAGCGGAACATTCAAATATTCGGAAAGCCACTTTAATGCAACTGATTTATCAGAATCGGCAGGAAGAACTTCAAGGAGCATATCAAGGGAAAACATTGTTTTTATAGTGTTGCCGATTTCACTTTGCTTAAGAATTTCGGCAGCGTATTCTAACTTTTTATGTTCCCCTACCAAAAGTATTTTCATGAATTTTTTTCCTGAAAGGTCTTCTATATCATTAATAAGCACCTTTGTCTGATGATTGCTCTCAGCTTCAAGCGTAGTTATTTCATCATCCTGCGTTACATAAATAAACTCGTCTTCATGAAGGCAGAAGCAAAGATCAGGGATATTCTGCAATATCAGATTGTAGATTTTTTTTATTATTTCAAAATCCATGATCTTTGTGTAGATATTTTTTTTATTTTCTGTATCATAAACAATGCCGCCGTTATAAGCAATAAAGTATCTGATTTTATCTGTGAGTCCGGCATCGGCTATTTTCAGATTTATACCATAAGCAGGTCTGCCTGATGCAAAAATGAATTCTGCTCCTGTATCAATGACCTTTTTTATTGTTTTTATATTTGTTTCCGAGATATTTTCATCTGTTCCAAGACTTGTACCATCCATATCTGCTGCTACTATTTTTATCATTATGAACTCTCCTTGCTTAAGAAATTTTGTATATACATTATACACTATAAAATATTTTATTGTAAGATATTTGAATAAGATAAAATTATAAAAGAGATTGACTGAATTACTTTTTTATAGTAAAATAAAATATACTTTTAAAAGATTATTTTAAAAGTATATTTAAAAAGTTTACGAGGTATAAGATGAATAAAACAACTAAAATAACAGGAAAACCCAAATTTATGAAAGAACTGAATATTTCGGAAATAAAAAAAGCTATTCTGAAAAATCCTATGATAACAAGATCAAATATAGCATCTTTGACAAATATCAGCCTTACGACAGTGGGGAATATTCTGACAGAGCTGATAAGAAATGAGGATATATTTACAGGTGGATATGAGGAGTCAAGCGGGGGAAGAAAGGCGGAAAAATATTATTTTAATAAGGAAAAGTACCATAGTCTGTCATTTTGCATAGATAATAAAAGTATTAAATACATAATTTCGAATATTCTGAATGAAGAAACAGAGCATGGTGAACTGGAAGTAAATGACAGAGCTGTTCGGGAAGTTATTGCAGAGTTTATAGAATGCACACTGAAACAAAAAGATATAAAAGCTATAGCTCTCGGAGTTCCCGGAATTGTAAAGGGCAGCAGCTACTTAATCAAGGGATCGGCCGGGGAATGGATAAAAAATGATATAGGGGAATTTCTCCGGAATAAATTCGGTATACCGGTAATTCTGGAAAATGACCTGAATTCCACAGTATTAGGCTTTAGTATAAATTTTGCCGGTGAAAATAAAGATAAGGAACTGAAAAATTTGAATTCTGTATATATAGATTTTTCAGATGACTGTACTGGTGCGGGAATTATCACAAATGGTGAAATTGTACGGGGAAAATATAATTTTGCCGGTGAATTTGGTTTTATTCCCATAGACGGGGGCAAGACATTAGACGATATTATAAATGATGAGTGTGGAAATGAAGAATATGTGGAAACTTTGGTAAAACTGATTCTGATAATAAATTATACAATAAATCCCGGTATTATTATTATGAGAGGAGAAAGATTCAGGGAAGAGCTTCACAATTTAGTGGTAGAAGAATGTAAAAAGCATATGCCGGAGGAAAGTTTTCCGGAAATCATATTCAAAGAGCACAGCTTTGATGATTATTTCAGGGGGATAAGCAGTCTCGGGGCAGAGTTAATGCACAAAAATATAGGATTATAAATAAAAAAAACGGAGGGAAAGAAATGATAAAAAATATTATTGATCTTCATATGCATACCGGGTATAGCGATGATGGAGAATTTAAGCCGTCTGTACTGGTGCAGATGTGTAAAGATGCAGGGCTGAAATATATAGCTGTAGCAGACCATAATTCGGTTAAGGGGGTGGAAGAAGCTGTAAATAAAGGAGAGGAGCTGGGAGTGAAAGTAATTCCGTCAATAGAAATAGACTGTACATATGAAGGAGTGAATCTTCATGTGCTTGGATATTATATCGACTATAGCCTGAAAGAATTCGGAGAACTGGAAGAAAATATACTGGAACAGGAGAAAAAAGCAAGTCCTGAGAGATTAAGACTTGTGGAAGAAACAGGAATATATGTTAATCGTGATAAGCTTAGCAAAATTGCAAAAAATGGTATTATAATAGGTGAGGATATAGCCGAAGCATCTGTTTATGAGCCGGAAAATAAAGAGAATCCTCTTATAAAGCCGTATCTTGAGGGCGGGTCCAGAAGTGACAACCCTTATGTGAATTTTTACTGGGATATATGTGCACAGGGAAAGCCGGCATATGTACCGGTTCATTTTATCTCTTTGAAGGAAGCGGTAGATTTGATAAATAAAGCCGGAGGCATACCGATCCTGGCACATCCGGGTAATAATATACATGAGGATAAAAAGCTTCTTAGCGGAATTTTGGACACCGGGGTAAAGGGAATGGAGGTATACAGCAGTTATCACAGCAGTGAGCAGATTGAATTTTATAGAAATGAAGCAGAAAGCAGAAACTGTCTGATGACATGCGGAAGTGATTTTCACGGTAAGATTAAGCCGGCTATAGAATTGGGCGGCTGTAGATGTGACGGGGATACTGAAAAGAAGATAATAGAAAATTTTATTTTGAATATAAAAAAATAATACAGATAACACGGATATTATCTGATTAAAAATGGACAGTCTGCTGTGCCGGTTTTCTATAATTGAAAGATTTTAGAAAACCGGTATTTTTTCAAAATGTATATTTAGATAAAAAAATTTAATCGACAAAAGCTTTTATTTAATGTATAATAATTAAACACACTAAATAATAATGGTTTTTATCTGATATTATCCGGTGTATTAAGTTGTTTGATTAATTGAATATAGAGGAGTTAGCAGATATTAATAAAGCTCTTTTAGAGTTTTATATATACTCAATGGTTTTAGTCAAAAAAAACAGAGCATGCATGTTTACATACTCTGTTTTTCTATTATTGTAAAATAATATATTCTGTTCATTTTTAGCCATATATCAGATAATAAAATTTTCTCAGCCTTTCAGGATTTTTTCTATAGCTTCCAGCTCTTCGACAGTAAATTCAAGATTATCCAATGCATGAACATTTTCTATGATCTGGCTGGACTTACTGGCACCTATTAGTGCAGATGTTACTTTTCCGCCGCGTAAAGTCCACGCAAGAGACATCTGAGCAAGGCTTTGATTTCTTTGTTTTGCTATTTTATCAAGTTTTTTTACTTTTTCTATTTTATCAGCGGTTATGTTATCGGAATTCAGTGAAATCTCCCACGCTTTCCCGGCTCTTGAGTCTTCGGGAACACCGTTTATATATTTATTTGTAAGAAGTCCCTGTGCGAGCGGACAGAAAGCTATGCTGCCTATTCCTTTTTCCGTAAGTACATCCTGAAGTCCGTCTTCTATCCATCTTTCAAACATGGAATATCTGGGCTGATGTATAAGACATTTTATTCCCAGCTCTTTAAGTATTCTGTCTGCTTCCCTCGTCTGTTCTGCGGTGTAGTTGGAAATACCCACATACAGGGCTTTACCCTGACGTACTATCTGTGCAAGAGCCTCCATAGTCTCTTCAAGAGGAGTATCAGGATCAAATCTATGTGAATAAAATATATCTACATAATCCAGTCCCATTCTTTTCAGACTCTGATCAAGACTTGAAATCAGATATTTTTTTGAGCCCCAGTCTCCGTATGGTCCCGGCCACATTGTATAACCGGCTTTTGAAGAAATAATAAGCTCATCACGATACGGCTTCAGGTCATCAGCAAGCATTTTTCCAAAATTCTCTTCTGCGGATCCCGGAATAGGTCCGTAGTTATTGGCAAGATCAAAGTGGGTGATTCCCAGATCAAATGCAGTTCTTATCATTTCACGCATATTTTCATATTTATCCATGGTACCGAAATTATGCCAAAGCCCTAAAGAAATAGCAGGCAGTTTTAATCCGCTTCTTCCGCATCTGTTATATTTCATGGAAGCATATCTTTTTTCATCAGCTAAGTAAAGCATTACATTCATCTCCATTCAGTAACATAATATTTCAGCTGCTGTCTAAAAACGGAGAATTATACAAGATGTCCGTTTCAAAACACTTCTGATAGTATAATAATACATGAATTTTATGTGCTTGTAAAGATAATACCGTAAATAAAAACCGGAAGATAATCTTCCGGGTAAAAAAAGTATATTTATTTATTTAAAAATCTGTTTGTTTCGCTTTTAACCACTTTAGCAAGAAATAAAAGACCTATAAGATTTGGAAGTGCCATCAGACCATTGGCAATATCCGAAAATACCCATACTCCTTTACTAAAGACTATCCCCAGATAAATAGCAAGAGTAAAAATAATCCTGTAAATCATAATGGATTTTTCTCCTGCAAGATATTCCAGAGCTTTTTCGCCGTAATATGCCCAGCCGAGTATTGTGGAATATGCAAAAAAGATCAGACTTATAGTAACTATAATTCCGCCGATATTGCCGGGCAGAAGTATACTAAAGGCTTTTTCCGTAAGAACTGCACCTGTACCTTCAGTGGCACCGCTCATGACTATAATCAAACCGGTCATCGTACAGACAATAATTGTATCAATAAAGGTCTGCGTCATAGAAACAAGAGCCTGTGAAACCGGATCATTTGTTTTTGCAGCAGCAGCGGCAATAGGCGAGCTTCCTAGACCAGATTCATTGGAGAATATACCACGGGAAACTCCTTTTTGTATGGTTTTACTAAGTAAGGCACCAAATGTACCACCGATGGCTGCCTGAGGAATAAATGCCGATTTGAAAATTAAGACAAATGCAGGAATTATTTTATCATAATGCATAAATATAATAACAAGAGAACTTACCACATAAAAAATAATCATTGTAGGAACTATAGCAGATGTAAAACGTCCTATTCTCTGAATTCCTCCCAGAATAACAGAACCTGTAAGAACAAGAAGAACGATCCCTGTTATTCTCGGATCTACATTAAAGCTTGTTTTCATTGCAGATGCTACTTCTGAAACCTGAACGGTATTACCTATACCAAATGAAGCAATAACTGCAAATATTGCGAATGCTACACCCAGAAACTTTGAATTAAGTCCTTCCTGAAGATAATACATGGGTCCGCCTATCATATTCCCGTATTCATCGACTTTTCTATACTTTACCGCAAGCACCGCTTCGCTGTATTTAGTCGCCATTCCGAAAAAACCTGTCATCCACATCCAGAATAATGCTCCGGGACCGCCTACGGATATAGCTCCGGCAACTCCGGCTATATTACCTGTTCCCACAGTACCTGCGAGCGCAGTCATCAGTGCCTGGAAATGTGAAATATCTCCCTCTCCGCTGTTTCCTTCTTCTTTTCTTTTGATAAATGCTAAATATAATGAATGACCCAGCTTTCTGAACTGAAGTCCTTTTAACAGAAAAGTATAATATATTCCTGTTCCGAGTAATAGTATAATGAGGGGCAACCCCCAGACGAAGTCATTAATTTTATTTAACAACTGAATAAAATTCTCCATAAATATTTTCTCCTCTTAATAAGTAATCATGTTCCTTAAATTCTATCATATTTTATGTATTTATAAAAATAACAATAAATTATCTTAGGATAAGTTTTATATATGTGATAAAAAAGATAAAATTTTGGGGACTTTCACTTTTTATATTTAAATGGTATCATACAAAGAAACCGGAGGTATTTATGGATAAAAGAACTGAAGAGGTGCTGGCAAAATCACTCACAGCGGAAACAACAGAGCTTTTGGAGTATATTCCGTATCTGCTGCAGGATTTGTGGGAAATAGGCAGCAGTCCTGAAGATATGGAAGAATTGATAAAGCGAAATTTAAAGTACTGTGAAAAGTTCAAAGTACTGGATCTTGCATGCGGAAAAGGTGCTGTTTCTGTAAAATTAGCTGAAAGTATGAGGTTTCATGTAAAAGGAATTGATATAATAAGAGAATTTATAGAATTTGCACAGGAAAAAAGCGAAGAATATAATGTTTCTGATTTATGCGAATTTCTTACAGGTGATATAAATGAAGCGGTTGCTGCGGAGAAAAATTATGATATTGTCATTTTCGGAGCTGTGGGTAATGTACTTGGAAATCCAGAAGAAACTATGAGGAAATTAAGCAGGACTGTGAAAAGCAGCGGTTTTTTGCTTATTGACGAAGCTTATCTGATTAATTCGGCAGAAGATATAAAGTACAGAAATTATGAATATCTGACTTACGATGAATGGCTTGAAATATTTAAGAAATCTGGTCTTGCTTTAGTCGATGAAATAACGGCGGATATGGAACAGATATCCCATGATAATACAGATGTAGATCTTATAGAAAAAAGAGCAGAAGAACTGATAAGAAAGTTTCCGGAAAAAGAGAGCATATTTAAAGGTTATGTTCGCAGCCAGAAAAATGAATGTGAAGATCTTGAGGAAAATATAAAAGGGATAACATGGCTTTTACAAAAATTATAATTATAAACTATAAAAAATCCGGATTTTAATTTTTCCGGATTTTATTAATTTATACAGGTTGTCTTATTGAAAAAAATTTCTTTTGAATACTTCTCAGAAATCAAAACAGTTTCTATTTACACAGGTCTAAAAATTTATGAAATCCCTTGTTTCCTGCGGCTGTATCCTTGAAAACCCCGCAGTCTTCCAATACCAGTGAAAATGTTTCTCCTATAGCATTATTAATTATTTTATCAATATTTTCAGAAGTTATATTCTGGCTCATAATAAATTTTTTATACCATTCTGTATGTTTTGCCGTCTCCGGATTATTAGCGATTAATTCCGGCGCATTTTCACAGAAAAGATATTTTTTGATAATGCTCATTTCTTCGCTTAGTCTGCCTGGAAGAACTGCAAGTCCCATTACTTCTATAAGTCCTATGTTTTCTTTTTTTATATTATGATATTCACTATGCGGATGAAATATTCCCAACGGATGCTCTTTTGTTGTTCTGTTGTTTCTGAGAACAAGATCAAGTTCAAAGCTGTTATTCCTAAATCTGGCAATAGGTGTAAGGGTATTATGTCTTTCTTCGCCGGTATATGAAAGTATCCCGTTGGCTTCATCAGAATAATTTCTCCATTTTTCGAGTATGATATCGGCGAGATTCAGCAGATCCTCTTTTCCGCCTCTCAGGCGAACAACAGACAGAGGCCATTTTACAATGCCGGCTTCTACTTCCGGAAATTCTTTAAAGAAAATTTCTTCTTTTATTTCTGCAACAGCCATGGGGAAGATATAATTTCCGCCTTGAAAATGATCGTGTGAAAGTATGGAACCTCCCACAATAGGAAGATCAGCATTAGAGCCTATGAAATAATGAGGGAATAATTCTACGAATTCCAGAAGCCGCTCAAAGCAGTCTTTGTCTATTTTCATCGGACGATGTACGGCAGATAAAACAATGCAGTGTTCATTATAATAAATATAAGGCGAATACTGCAGAAACCATTTTTCATTTTTTAGCTCCAAAGGAATGATTCTGTGGTTTTGTCTTCCGGGATGATTTATCCTTCCGGCATATCCTTCATTTTCCTTACATAAAAGACATTTTGGATAAGAGCCTGACGGAGTATTTTTAGCCATTGCAATTTCCTTCGGATCCTTTTCAGGTTTTGAGAAATTAATGGTAATATCCAGCTTTCCGTATTTATTTTCATACTTCCAGCGTTTGTCTTTTTTTATTCTGTCAGTTCGTATATAGTTGCTCTGCTGAGATAAAGCATAAAAGTATTCGGTTGCTTTAGTACTGTCTTTCTTATAGAACTCGTAGAATTTGTCTGTAATCATTGAGGAACGGGGAATAATACGACCCATTATTTTGGAATTTAGAAGATCCTGAAATGTAACTCCCGTATTCTCCATTTTGTTATTTTGAATACACCAGTTTATTATATTATTAAGTATTTCAGAAGGATATTCCGTTGATTCGAGTTCTTCCTTCAAAGAATATAGTTCAGTTTCGGAAAGCTCCTGAAAATCATCCATTTCCAGAACTTCCAAAATTTCATTTCTTATAAGAATTCTGTCTTCATCTTCAATAAGGGAGTGTTTAAGCCCGTAATAAATCAGTTTTTCTATTTCATAAAAAATATTCATTTTTTTCTCCTAATATTTTCTGTTAAGTTCCCACTTCCATGCAGAACTTATAATAGAGTCCAAATTATATTCCGGTTTCCATCCCAGCTCTTTTCCGGCTTTTTCCGAATCAGCCACAAGAACTGCCGGATCTCCGGCTCTTGGTCCCTCTTCTTCTACCGTAAAATCAACACCGGTAATAGCTTTTGTTTTTTCTATTATCTCTTTTACGGTAAAGCCTTCTCCGCTTCCCAGATTATAATTCAAACTAATATTTTCATTTTTCATTTTTTCCATCCCCAGAATATGGGCTTTGGCAAGATCGTAAACATGCACAAAATCTCTTACGCATGTCCCGTCTTTTGTGTCGTAGTCTGTTCCGAATATTTTTATATTTTTTCTTCTGCCGCTTGCAGCCTGTAAAATCAAAGGGATCAAATGTGATTCAGGATCATGGCTTTCGCCTATCAGTCCGTTTTCATCAGAACCGCTTGCATTAAAATACCGGAGTACAGTACTCTTTAGTCCGTAAGCATTATCATAATCTTTTAGGATTTCTTCTACCATGAGCTTGCTTTTTCCATATGGATTTATAGGCTTCTGCGGATGTGTTTCACTTATTTTTTCAGTTTCAGGTTCTCCGAATGTAGCGGCAGTAGAGCTGAAAACAAAGTATTTTACATTGCTTTCCACCATAGCGTCCAGAAGCTCCAAAACCTTAGAAACGTTATTATTGTAATATTTTGCAGGAGCAGTGACAGATTCACCGACTTCGATAAAAGCGGCAAAATGCATCACAATATCTATTTTTTCATCAGAAAAAACTTTTTTCAGCCTTTCCTTATCCCCAAGATCTCCGTTAATTAATTTTACGCCTAGTATTTCTCCTGCTTCTTTATGTCCTTTTGACAGATTATCATAAATTATCGGGGTATAGCCTTCTTTTTTTAACAGGTTAACTGTATGTGAACCGATATATCCGGCTCCGCCTACTACTAATATATTCATTTTAAAAAATCCTCCCAAAAATTTTTTGAACTGCAAATATTCCTTATTTTTCAGTACTTTACTATGAAGAATTCTATTTCAAAAACTACAGGTAAAGCTGTGCGGCTCAGAGGCTGAAGAAGTCAGGATACTGTCAGCTTACATGATGCTGAATTTGAAAACAGTTTTACTTCTGTAAATATCATTTTTTTTCAGTACAGGTACTTTGAATCCGCTGAAGTTAACCGCATTGGGAATGTGCTGTGTTTCCAGACAGGCTCCGAGGAAACGCCGGGAATTAATACCGCCTGTAAGCAACATATTTTCTCCCATTTTAGTGGAGTTATAGAATATTACAGCCGGAGCATCAGTATTTACAGTCATTTTTCTACCACTTATTTTATCATATAATTCTATATTTTGGGAATTGTTTAATATAAAGGCGTGGTCATATGCCCCGGAAGCATTCTGAATCTGTTTGTCCTCGGGATCAATATTTTTACCTATATTTTTGATAGTATTAAAATCAAAAGGACTTCCTTTTACATTTTTTATAACATCGGTAATCATTCCGCTTTCATCGATTTCTACAAAGGAATCAGAAGGAATTTTCAGATCATGCTCCAGCGAAGTTCTTTTATAATTTCCGCTGAGATTGAAATATGAGTGCTGTGTGAGATCAAGCAGAGTGTCTTTGTCAGAAACTGCTTTATATTCCACTATCAGCTCATCTTCGTTTTCGATACGGTATTCTACTTCAATCTCAGCAGTTCCCGGATATCCTTCTTCTCCATCCCCGCTTGTGTAAGATAAAAGAATACTGCTTTCGGTATAGTTGAGAACTTCCCAGAAAACCTTGTTAAATCCTTTGCTTCCGCCGTGAAGATTATTATTCCCGTCATTTTTGGCAAGAGTATACTTTCTGTCATTAAGTATAAATTCCCCGTTTTGTATTCTGCCTGATGTACGTCCAATTAAAGAGCCGAGATAATCGGGATTTTTATAGTATTCTTCTATGTTTTCATATCCCAGTACTACATTCTCAAAAATTCCGTTTTTATCCGGAGTTTCGATTTTTCTGATGATTCCGCCCAAATTTAGTATTTCAATTTTTAATTTCGGACTTTTTAGTTCAAAAATTCTTAATTCCATAATTTCTCCTGTTCTGATATGTGATAAAGTTTTAGAGTATTTCATGTGCGCCGTCGCCTGAATGGGCAATATAAAAATCTGCAGTCAGACCGGTTTTTTCCTGATATTCTTTTCCTGTATTTTTTATAAAATCATCAATATTTTCATCTTTTACTATGCTTACAGTACAGCCGCCAAAACCCGCACCTGTCATTCTTGATCCGATAACACCCTTTTGTTTCAGTGCAGCCTGCACGAGTGCATCAAGCTCCGCCCCGGCTACATCATAATCATCGCGCAGTGAATCATGAGATGCGATCATTAGTTTTCCGAAATTTTCAAGATCATTATTTGTGAGATATTCCACGGCTTCAAGAGTTCTCAGATTTTCATAAACAGCATGTCTGGCTCTTTTTTCATTTGTCTTGTCTGTAATAAGATGTTTATATTTTTCGAACTCTTTTTCTGTAAGATCACCAAGGCTTTTTATATTCAGGACTTTTTGGAGATCATGAAGGGCAGCTTCGCACTGGCTTCTTCTTTCATTATATTTAGAATCGGCAAGGGTTCTTTTTTTATTGGTATTGGATATAATAATGCTGTAACCGTCAAGTATCAAAGGGACATATCTGTATTTCAGAGTATTGCAGTCGAGGATAACAGCAGTGTCCTGTTTTCCCATTCCAATGATAAACTGATCCATTATTCCCGAATTTACACCGATATATTCATTCTCAACTTTTTGTGACAGCTTTATCAGCTCTATCATATCAAAATTAAGCTTGTATATATTTTTGGCAAGTATACAGGAAACGAGTTCTATGGAAGCGGAAGACGAAAGGCCTGCACCGTTGGGGATATTTCCGTAAAAGAGAATTTCCAGTCCGGTATCAAAGGCTGCACCGTTTTGCTTCAGATGATGAAAAACGCCCTTTGGATAATTTGCCCAGTTATCTTCAGGGTTAAAGTCCAGATTGCCCAGATCAATTTCTATAATTCCCGTATTTTCAAAATTCAGGGAAAAAAGTCTTAATTTAGGCTCGGAAATTTTTCTTGTGAGAGCATAAGTTCCTTGTGTAATAGCACATGGAAAAACGTGACCGCCGTTATAGTCGGTATGTTCTCCGATTAAATTGACCCTGCCCGGAGCAAAAAATACTTTTTCATTTTTATTATTGAAAATTTCTGTAAATTTTGCTTTTAATTCGTCTAAATTCATATTTTCACCTACTTTATATTTTATATATTTATAAAAAAACTCTATATTTATTTTTCTGAAAAAAATTTGATATCAGACAATCTGTTTCTTTTAATTATAATTCATAAAATTTATTTTTCAAAAAAAAAGAACCTTGTTTTAAAGTTCTTTTTTAACTTTTAGTCAAAATAAAAAAAATCTGTTTTAGACTGACACCTGCTGTATCTTGTTTGCTTTTGGCTAAGCAGCTGTTCATGTTTTACTGCTGCGTCAGCTGGTGATAATACGTTAGAGGGCAGACAGACGGTATCATTTGGCTGATTCCAAATAAGATATAATACCAGTCTGCGAAAAAACTTATTTAACTATATTGATAAAATGAACTAAATATTTGTAAAAGCCGTATATTCAATTCTCGATAAAAAATCTATTTTATCAGCTTTCTTCCTTTGAATAAATTAGTGGTAACGAGGGAAAATGCACCGTATATTCCTATAGAGTCATATAATTTAGCAGGAACTGTATGAAGATCTTTTTCAAGACCGTCAAGGATATTCTTTTTTATTCCTTTATTCAGATTGACAAAGAAAAGCGAATCTGTATTGACAATTCTTCCTGCTACTATAACCAGCTTTATATTGAGTATATTCAGAAGATTTCCCACTGCTTTTCCTATTTCATAAGAAGAATTTCTTACCACGCTGAAATAAGGCTCTTTTTTTTCAGCTGCCATTTTGTATATATCTTCTGTTTTCAGTGAGATATCTACCTTCTCCTGTATTTTTTCCAGTTCGGTAAGGACTTTATTTTTTATTGCTTCATCGGAGCTTTCTGCTTCGAGACATCCGTATTTTCCGCAGCTGCATCTTCTTGATGAATTTTCCACTGCAGTGATATGTCCGATTTCTCCTGCACTGAAGTCAGAGCCTTCATAGGTTTTGCCGTTCAGAAAGATGGCTCCGCCGATTCCGTTGCTTATATGTATGACCAGAAAATTATCGGTATTCTGTGCCCGTCCAAATTCATGCTCTGCAATTGCCATGGCTCTCACATCATTATCAATGATTACGGGCAGAGAATACTTTTTTTCTATAAGCTCCTGTATATTCAGTTTTTTCCATCCGAAATGCGGGGAAAATATAGATATTCCTTTTTCTCTGTTAACAGTGCCGTGAAGTGCAAGTCCTATGCCTAGAATATCATCTTTACAGTATTCTTCAAGGATATTATCTATTTCCTCAAAGAGTATACGCAGGATTTTTTCCTGACTGCGGATATAAAAATTTCTTCTTTTCATACAAAGAAGTTCTCCGTCGAGATAGCTGAGTGCAGTTTCTATAAATTCGGGACCAAAATTTATCCCCAGAATCATTTTATATCTATGGTTTATCTTGAGACTTTTTTCCGGTCTTCCGCCCGTAGATTTCAAAATGTTATTGTTTTCAATAAGTTTCAGTCCGCTGAGTTTTTTTATTATTTTGGTAACAGCGGCAGGTGTGAGTTCAAGGCTTCCTGATAGTTTTATCCTGGAAATTTTATTGTTTGTCCTTATTTCCTCAAGAGCCTTATAGTCGGTAATATTCAGCTTTTTCAATACAATCACCTACAATGTCAGATTTTGTTAAAAAAATTCTATTCTCCACATAATTATAACACATTTAAATTCTAAGAAAGAGAAAATTTATAAAAATACACAGGAAATACAGATAATAATGCAATTTCTTTTATTCAAAATATTTATGCCGAAAATGTCTATAGATATATTGTATATATGGGAAATTATTATACTTTGATTGTATAAATATATTTATATTATTAGTAATATTTAGTTTATCAATATATTTATTTTTTAAGTTTATATATACAAAAAATGTTTTTTATAGACATATTTTATAGGATATAAATAAAAAACATTGACATTTATTTTGATTATCAATATAATTGGTTTAAGTAAAAAATAGATATAAAGAAAATAATTTGTTATTCAAAATAAAAAGGAAGTGGGAAATGAAAGTAGTAAATTATTTAATTGTCGGCGGTATTTTCATGTGGCCGATATTGATGGCTCTGGTATGCGGAATGGCAGTGCTGCTGGAGAAAACATGGTATTTTCTGAAAAATGAAAAAGACATGACTGATAAGTTTAAGAAAAATCTTATAAAACTTATTCAAAACGGAAATAAAAAAGAGATCATAGATTTTTGCAGTACAAAGAAAAATTCCGTTGCCAAAACAATAAAAAATACTCTGGAAACATTTGAAGAAGATGAAGGGGGAGATTTTGACCCGCGTTATCTGGAAGAAATAGCCAAAGAAACTACTCTGGAACAGATTACCAGACTGGAGAAGGGAATGTGGCTTTTGAATATAGTGGCAACTGTATCACCTCAGCTTGGACTGCTTGGGACTGTAACAGGAATGATAATGGCATTTAAAGGTCTTTCGGGAGCAGGCGGAGCTGATTCGACAATAATAGCAGCAGGGATATCAGAAGCTCTTTATACTACAGCTTTTGGTTTGATAGTAGGAATTCCGGCACTTATTGCATATAACTTTTTTGACAGAAGAATAGACAGTGTACTGATAGAAGTGGAACGAATGACTGTATATCTTACGAACAGCATGCAGAATAAAAACAACGGAATAAAAAATTCCTACAGAGTTTTTAATCAAGGAGAAGTCTATGAGAAATATGAGACGCAGAAGAAGAACTAGAGGACCGGAAATTTCCATGCTGAATTTGATTGACATAATTTTCACGATGCTTATTTTCTTCATGGTAGCGACAACATTCAATGTATACAGTAATCTGGGCATTAATGTACCTGATTCGGAAATGAAAAAAACAGAAACAAAGGAACAAAAAGTAGAAATTTTATTAAATAAAAATAAAGAATATTTTTTAAAGACTGACAGCGCTGTAAGAAAAATAGATGTAAACAATCTTGAGGCTGAGGTGTCATTTTTGAAAAATACAAAGGAAAAAAACATAACTCTTACTGCGGATAAAGAGCTGGAATACGGGATGATAATAGAGCTTATGGGAAAATTAAAAAATGCGGGGATAAAGGATATTAATCTTAATATACAAGCTACAGGTGTATAATAAAAATTCATATAGGAGGAAAAATGTTTAAGAAAATTGCAATTTTAAGTTTATTGGCTATTGCTCTTCTTGCCAATGCAAATGAGGAAGTCACTGTTACAGGTGAAATCAGAATGGACGAGAATATAACAACAACTACAGGTTTTGAAAGTACAGTAAAGGAGCAGGTAAAGAATGTTACTGTAATTTCAAGAGATGATATAGAAAAGAAAGGGTACAAGAATCTTCAGGAAGTACTTAGGGATGCACCCGGTATTACATTTGTAGATGCCGGAGGCGGAGCAAGTATTGATATGAGAGGTCAGGGAGATAAAGCTGTTTCTAAAGTAAAAGTACTTGTAGACGGAGTAATGATGAATCTTCTTGATACTTCACACGGAGTTACACCTATTAATACAATAGGAGTATCAAACATTGAAAGAATAGAAATAATTCCCGGAGGCGGTGCCGTGCTGTACGGAAACGGAACTGTAGGGGGAGTAGTTAACATTATAACTAAAAAACCTACTGAAACAGGCGGAAGAATAGGTGCGGAATATGGTTCGCACTATGATAAAAACGCTAATGCCTATCTGGGATTTAAGATAAATGAGCAGCTGTACCTAAACTTTGATTACAGCGGAAGAGACGCACATACATACAGAGATAAGGAAGAATTCAGAAATGACTACTGGGCGGCAGGAATAAGATATGATATAAGTGACAGACAATCATTGGCGTTTAAAGGGAGCAGATTCACAGAGGACGGGACTTCGGTAGGAGCTCTTACTCAGGCTCAGATGGATCAGAACAGAGAACAGGCAGGTTCTTCACTTACAAATTATGATGAAACAAGAACTGAATTTGTACTGGATTATGGAATAAATGTACTGGATAATCTTAGATTCGATATTACAGGATACTGGCAGGAAGATGAGACTAAGACAAAACAGGATGCTAAAATGGGGTCAATCTCTTATACTTCAAATGGATTATTTGATGATGAAAAATTTGGAATAAACCTGAAAGGTAAATATAATTACTCAAAAGGGGAATTAATATTCGGTTACAACTATTTGGACAATGATATGAAAAGACAGAGTCATTCAGTACTTGCATCAGGTGCAACAATGAGTAAAACAACAGTAGACCTTGGAAAAGTGACAAACAGTCTTTATATCTTAGAAAAGCATAATATTTTAGATAATTTGCAAATTATCGGCGGATTCAGAGAAGAGTGGGCTAAATATACTATAGACAGAACGGACGGTACTTACGCGCTTAACAAAGATGATAATGACAGTAACAGTGCATGGGAACTGGCTTTAAATTATCTTTACAGAGATACGGGGAATGTATATATGAGATATGAACACGGATTTTTATCACCTACACCAACACAGCTGACAAATAAAGATCCGTTAACAGGATATTACTTAAATGACCTGAAATCGGAAACTTACGATACATATGAAATAGGAATGAAAGATGTAGTTTTAGGATCTTATGTTTCGTTAACTGGATTCTATACTAAGACAAAGGACGAAATTTCACAGGTATTTACTACCGGTCATGGGATGGGATGGGAATTCTATAACCTTGATGAAACTGAAAGATACGGAATCGAAGCATTTGCAGAGCAGTATTTCGGACCTGTAACAATAAACGAATCGATAGCTTATATAGATGCCGAAATTACTTCCGGAAGTAAAAAAGGACAGAATATACCTTATGTATCTGATATCAAAGCAACTATAGGAGTAAAATACGAAATTATCAAAAACCTGAATGCAGGATTAAACTTTAACTATTACGGAGATGCCGAAGATGCTGCAGGAAAGAAAGTAGATGCTTACAGTACTACAGACTTCGTAGTAAGCTATGACTTTGAAAACGGAATTGGAATTATAGCCGGAGTTAATAATTTATTCAATGAAAAATATAATACATACCAAAGTACAAGCACAAGTACCGGGGTAACTGAATATAAGCCGGCAGACGAAATTAATTATTATGTAGGAGTGAGATATGCATTCTAGTACTAGAAGGATTTATATTATCTTGATAGTTCTGTTGTTTATGATTTCTATATTCTCTCTTTCCACTGGAAGTGTCCAGATTCCGAAAACTGGAATTATAAAATACTTCCTTGGAATGGGGGGAGATTTAAGTGATTCAATGAAGACAATACTGATAAGTGTGAGGCTTCCAAGAATTTTGATGGCTGTACTGATAGGAATGCTGTTATCCAGCTCGGGAACAGTAGTACAGACAGTTTTTCAGAATCCTCTTGCAGATCCTTATATAATAGGTATAGCAGCTAGTGCCACTTTCGGGGCGGTACTAGCCTTTGTCTTTAATTTGCCTGATATTATGTACGGGGTTCTGGCTTTTGTAACATCTGTAATAGTTTCCATTATTATTTTCAAATTATCAAAATCCGGAAATAAGTCTGATATTACCACGCTTCTGATAATCGGAATCGCAATATCGTCTTTTCTGGGAGCCTTTACATCTTTTGCAATGTACCTTATAGGTGAGAATTCATTTAAGATAGTAACATGGATGATGGGATATCTGGGATCGGCAACATGGGAAAAAATAGTAATTTTGTTGTTTCCCCTGATAGTATCTGTATTTTATTTTTTTGCCAAAAGACATGAACTGGATCTGCTTCTCAGCGGAGATGAAGAAGCACATGCTTTGGGAGTTAATGTAGAAAAACTGAAAAAAAGAATGCTGGTGGTTGCTTCGTTAATTGTGGGATTTTCTGTAGCATTTACAGGAATGATAGGTTTTGTGGGACTGATAGTGCCGCATACGATGAGGCTTCTGACTAAGAGCAGCAGCAATACAAGACTGATACCTCTTGCTTCCATTGGAGGAGGAGTTTTTCTGCTTTTTTGTGATACTATTGGAAGAACCATAATTGCACCTGTAGAAATACCAATCGGGGTTGTTACATCATTTTTCGGTGCACCGTTCTTTTTATATCTTGCTATGAGAAGTAAAAAGGGAGGATAAAAGTGAAACATAATGTAAAAGTAAATAAGCTGTCATTCAGCTATAATAACAATAATATACTGAATGAAGTGAATATTGACATAAAAAAGGGAGAGTTCACGGGAATACTGGGACCTAACGGCTGCGGCAAATCAACGCTTCTGAAAAATATACTGAGATATTTACAGCCGGAAAACGGGGTTATAGAAATTAAAAATAAAAATATAAAAGATTATAAACAAAAAGATCTGGCCAAAACACTGGGTTTTGTACCGCAAAAATCATCTCTTTCCATGCCGCTTACTGTAGAGGATGTTGTTTATATGGGCAGGGTAGCGCATATGAAAAACAGCTGGGCGGGCTTTAGTGAAAATGATAATAAAATAGTAGATGATGTAATAAGAATATTAAAGCTGGAAAAATTCAGAAAAAGACCTGCTTTTTCATTATCAGGCGGTGAATTTCAGAGGGTTCTTCTGGCACGGGCCTTGGTTCAGGAGCCGGAAATATTGCTTCTTGATGAGCCTACATCAGCTCTTGATATTAATTATGCTCTTGAGATAATGAGACTTACCTCGCATTTTGTAAAAGAAGGCAGACTTACCGGAATAATGGTACTGCATGATTTGAATCTTGCGGCAATGTACTGTGATAATATAATATTTTTGAAAGACGGAAAAGTAAAGTATACGGGAAGTCCGACAGAGCTCTTTACTTCGGAGGTACTGGAGGAAATATACGGCTTTAAATGTGAAATAGTAAATAACGGTGATTATCCTTATGTATTACCGCATAAATTATAATTGTGCCTTTGCAGTTAACTGAATGGCATAGAGCTTTTAGACAGAAAAAGGAGGAAGAAATGTACAAAAAGAGAATAATAATGTTTCTTATGATAGTTTTGGGTGCACTGGGATTAATTTCCTGCGGAAAAGAACTAGAGGCAGAAGAAGCTGTAAAAGAAACTGCAGTATATAAAAAAATAGTCGTGCTGGATCCGGCAGTAGTAGAGATGTTATACCTTCTGAATGCCGAAGACAGAATAGCGGCGGTAGCACATTCACAGACAACAGGTATATGGCCTGAGGATAAAACTAAGGATCTGCCTGATGTGGGAACTTTGGCAAAGCCCTCTCTGGAAAAAATAATTTCCTTTTCACCTGATCTGGTGGTATTAAGTATACATTCCACAGGTCTGGCTAAAGATCTGGAAGCACACGGCATCAAAACTGTATCTTTTCCTGCCAACAGTTTTGATGATATATTTAATAATTTTCTTGAGGTGGGGAAATTAATAGGAAAAGAAGACGAAGCACAAAAAATAACAGCAGAAAAAAAAGAAAAACTGGAAGAAATAAAGAAATCAGAACCGCTTAATAAAAAAGGTGCTTTTATATATTCTGCTTCACCTATGATGGCTTTCGGAGAGAATTCACTTCCGGGAGAGGTTTTGAAGATTTACGGTGTAGAAAATCTTACAGATAAGGTAAAAGGCGAAAGGCCAATACTGACACCCGAATATGTTATAGAAGAGAATCCTGATTTTCTTCTTGTAGGACTCGGAGTAAGCAGCGAAGATGAAATAGTAACTGCAAATCCGCAGTTAAAAGATACAAATGCAGTAAAGAATAAAAATATAATAAAAGTAAATTCACAGGCTCTGCTTAGAGGCTCACCGAGAATAGTAGACGAAACTATGAATCTATATGAAGAAATCAAAAATTTAAAGTAGAGGTATAAAATGAAATTTTATGTGATTTCAATTATATTAACCGTTACAGCTTTATTTGTTCCGGTAATACAGCCCGCAATAGCAGGCACAGGTGAAGATACAATAGCTGTAAGTCTCGAGAGTCTTGAATCAATGGATGGAGATGATGCCGGCGGCGGTAACGGCATGGAGTTACCTGAGGGTGGTGGAGGCAGCGGAGGCATCCCTCAGACAGAACAAAAACAAGTAACTCAAAAACGTGAAGAAGTTACAAAAAACATACAGACAGAAAAATCTGTAAATAATAAAACAGCAAGTACAAATGGAAATTCTTCCAATGTTACAAAATCAGCTGGTTCTGAATCAACCGGGCAGGATATTACAGGTAATTCCGGTGTTAATGGCGGAAGAGCCGGAAGCCCCGGAGGAGACGGAACCGGAGGAACACCTGGCGGAAAAGGAAAAGAAGGAGGAACCGGAAGTAAAGGTTCCGGCAATAATCCCATCGGGAAGAATACTGATCCTGCACCAAAAACAACAACCAATTATGGATGTGTAAATGGGAAAGGATATAAAATGGTAACAAAACCCAAGATCAAATTAAACAGGGCACAGACACTGACTATACCATCAGGGACAAGGGTTACTGTAAGCGGAGCTTTTAGTGCAAACGGTTCTCTGAATGTTTCGGGAGTCAGCGGAGGAAATGCCGAGGCACAGAGATTGGCAAGAAATGCAGCCTCAGGAATAAAAGTAAATGTAATAGACAAAACAATAACAAAATGTAATGTGACAATTACATATACTCTGGCTGAATAGAACAGGAGTGATAAAATGAAAGATACAATAATAAACCACATGAACCATGATCATATGGATGCTCTTATGGTTCTGGTAAGATATCATAACGGAAAAGAAGATGTGAATAATGCAAAAATGCTTGATGTAGATAATAGAGGAATGAAAATTCTTGTAAATGAAGCAGAGGAGGTTTTTGTACCTTTTGGTAAGGATACGGAACTGTCTGAAGTAAAAGACGAATTGATAGCTATGTTAAAAACAGCAAGAACAGCACTGGGGATAGAAAAAAAGCCGGGCGGGAATATAAATGAGGCTGTAAAATATATCTCTGAATTTGGTTCTGTGATATTAGGAACGGTAAATGCAGAAAGTGAACCGAATGTAACTTATGCTCCTTATTTAAGATATGAAGATAAAAATTATATTTATATAAGTAAAATAGGTGTACATTATGATAATTTGAAAAATAACGGTAAGCTTGAGCTTCTGTTTCTGGAGGATGAGGCAAAGGCGAAGGCTGTCACTGTAAGACAGCGTGTAAGATTCAAGGCACAGGCAGTTTTTCTGGAAAGAGATGAAAAATTCGGGAAAATAATGGATGCTTTTGAAGAAAAAGCCGGAAATACAATGAAAATAATGAGAGATATGACCGACTTTCATCTGGTGGAGCTGATATTTTTGGAAGGAAGCTTTGTAAAAGGGTTTGGGCAGGCATATACTATATCTGAAAGCGGTGAAATGGAACCGCTGACTTCGGATAAGCTTGGCAGAACACATGAAAGCAAAGAATAGAACAAATGGAGATAGAGAGAAAGGAAAAATATGTTTGAAAAGCGTTTTAAGTCACATCATGATGTAAAATCAATCATTGGTGCAAAATTTAAGTCATCTAAAAGAATGGGAACACCGGAAGAGATAAAAGTTCTTTTTGATTCGGAACCGAAAGATGAAACAGGAATTTTATATATTCATACTCCTTTCTGTGATAAGATCTGTTCATTCTGTAATTTGAACAGAAAGCAGCTGGACAATGATCTTGAGGAGTATACAGATTTTTTAATAAGTGAGTTTGAAAAATACGGGGCTACTAATTATATGAGACACAAAAAGCTGGAAGTAGTTTACTTTGGCGGCGGGACGCCTACTATTTTTAAAGCCGGACAGCTTGAGAAAATATTGGAGTCTATAAATAAAAATTTTATCCTGAAAGATAACTGTGAATTTACTTTTGAAACAACACTTCATAATCTTACGGATGAGAAGCTGGAAGTAATGGAAAGACTAGGGGTAAACAGATTAAGTATAGGAATACAGACTTTTTCCGACAGGGGAAGAAAAATATTAAACAGAACTTATGATAAAGAAACAGCAGTGAAAAGGCTGGGAGAAATAAAAGCAAAGTTTAAGGGACTTGTCTGTGTGGATATTATTTATAATTATCCTGACCAGACTCCTGAGGAAGTGAAGGAAGATGCAGAGATAGTGCATAGTCTGAATATAGACAGTTCGAGTTTTTATTCACTGATGATACATGAAGGTTCGAAAATGTCAAAAGATATTAAAGATGATGTTTTTCATCTGGATTATAAACTTGAAACTGATAAGGAACTGCATAATACATTCATGAATACACTTTTGGATACAGGGGAGTATGAAATACTTGAAATAACTAAAATAAATAAAAAGGGCAGAGATAAGTATAAATATATTACACTGTCAAATAAGGGGACAGATATTTTGCCGGTGGGACTCGGAGCAGGAGGGAAACTGGGGAATTATGAGATGTTCAGAATGAATTATGAAAGGCAGTTCTTTTCATACAGCAGTGACGAAGAACAGAGGATAAAAAATTTAAGCGGATTATTCCAGTATCCGGAAGTGTACTTTGAAGACATAAAGAAATTTGTGCCGGATAATACTTTTAATAAAATCTATAAATTGCTTGAGGGGATGAAAGAAAAGGAATTAATGGATATAAACAAGGATCATATAGAATTAAAAGGCGATGGTTTGTTTTGGGGAAATACAATAGGGCGTGAAGTAATTTCAATTAGTTTAGAGGAGGAATAATAAAATGAAAACACTTGTAACATATTCAACATTGACAGGGAACACAAAAAAAGTAGCAGAGGCTGTGTTTGAAGCAGTCAGCGGTGAAAAAGAAATAATGGATATAAAAAGCATAAAAGAAGCAGACGGATATGACAGAATACTTGTAGGATACTGGGTTGATAAAGGTGACGCAAATGAAGAGGCTAAAAAATTCATGGAAACACTGAAAAATAAAAAAGTAGGAACATTTGGAACTTTGGGAGCATATCCTGATTCAGAACATGCACAAAAGTGTGTGGAAAAAATAAGTGAAGCATTAAAAGCAAATGGTAATACAGTAGTTGCAGAATTTATATGTCAGGGTGCGATAGATCCTAAAATAATAGAAACAATGAGAAAAATGGGATCGAACGGACCGCATGCACCTACGCCGGAAAGAGAAGCAAGATGGGCCGAAGCAGCAAAGCATCCAAATGAAGCAGATTTTTCAGCTGCCAAGGATGTTTTTGGGAAATTAGATTAAACATATTGTTTGAAAATAACTATGCTCTCTTAATAAATATTATATAAAGACTATTTAACTTTCAGTAGTAAGAATGGAACCTGAAAAATACAGAATATACTGTAAAATTTTTGAAGGTTCCTTTTTTATGTAAAGAAGCAGGCTGGAAATGAAAATATTATGCAAAAAAAGATATATGAAAACGGACGGAAAAATTTCAAAACCGAAGACAGATAACCTAACATTTATCAAAGAATTTTGCAGGAATATAAAAACAGGGATAAAAATCCCTGTATATAATATTCCTGTTGAGTTATTCGGAGTTTTCACAGAATTTTGGAAATACTTTAAAAGTCAGAATATTTTCTTGGACTTAAAATTTCTCTCTGTTTATCTCTTTCCCCGAAACAAACATTTTTATAATATCTTCTTTTGCACCGAAATAAATATATTTTTCAAGTCTTTCCTGAATGGTTTTATTGCTGCCTCCGCTTAGTTCATTATCATTTATAATCAAAGCATCGAATTCATAATCCTTCTCAAAGCTCCCGACTTTTCCGAAAAACTCTCCTCCGCCTTTTGTAGCCATAAAAAAAGCTTCTGAGATGCTCAGGGAATGAAAAGTCCTGTCAGCATAAACACTGTACATTTTTGAAGCATGTATAGCGGAAATAATTGTTTCGGGTATGGATATAGTATGACCGCCGGCAATATCAGTTCCTATACCCACTTTTACGTTATTATCCAAAAATTTTCTTATAGGGGCTATTCCGCTGGAAAGATTAAAATTTGAAGTAGGACAGTGAGCTACAAAAACTCCTTTTTCCTTCATTAATTTTATTTCATCATCGGTATTATGTATACAGTGAGCCATTATTGTAGGTCTGTCGCCGAACATTTTGTAGTAATCATAGACTCCTGCATAAGTTTCTATTTCTTTATGCAATTCCTTTACCCATTCAATTTCTGACAGATTTTCCGACAGATGTGACTGAACAGGAACATTATATTTTTCTGAAAGCTTTGACAGACCATCCATCAGCTCAGGAGTACATGTGGGAATAAATCTGGGAGTAATGATAGGCTTTATCATGCTGTCAGGTTTATTATATTTTTTTATAAAATATTCAGTTTCTTCAAGAGATTTTTTATAGTTTTCAGTTAGATATGAAGGAGAATTCCTGTCCATATTTACTTTGCCTATATATGCCCCAAGACCTGATTCCAGAAATAAGTCAGCGAGAATTTCGGTAGATTTCAGATGAAGTGAGGAGAAAACTACACTTCTTGCAGTTCCGTGCATATATAATGCCTTTATAAATTTTTTATAAATTTCTTCTGCATATTTAGTATCGCTAAATTTGGCTTCTTCAGGAAATGTGTAGTTTTCAAGCCATGGGAGAAGCTCATTGTCATAGCCCAGTCCCAGATTTTCAAACTGCGGGGCATGAAGATGGATATCCACAAATCCCGGAATAATAAGATTTCCTGAAAAATCCAAAATTTCAATGTCAGAATATTCTGCCGGGAGTTCCTGAACAGTTTCTTTAATTTTATTATTTTCAGTTATGATGTATCCGTTTTCAAGTGTTGTAAATTTATCGGGAGATTCACAGAATATGATATCACCCTTGTATATTTTTATTTCTTTTATCATAAAAAACCTCCATAGCAAGTTTATGATTTTTTTAATTGTTAAATATATGAAAATCTGAAAGATCAAAGTCAGCACGAAACATCTAATTATATAACAATTTCAGAAAAAGTCAATATTTACAATAAATCGGACTGTTACTATATTCAGATGGAGAAAATATATTTTTTGTTGTAATTATAAAATATTTAAATAAAAGGAGATTGGAATGGATTTTGAGGAAAGAAGATTAAATTTAAAAGGGACTGTATCATTTTTGATACAGCCCCGTGTAATTTTTTATTCTTCTTCCAAAAATTCTTTTTCAAACTGTTCTTCATTTAAAACAATAACACCAAGATCATTTGCTTTTTTCAGCTTGCTGCCTGCCTTCTCGCCGGCAATGAGATAATTCAGATTTTTTGATACACCTGAAAGATATTTCCCGCCCTTTGCCTCAATGATATCTTTGATTTCGTCACGTGTATATTTTTCAAGCTTTCCAGTAGCAAGGAAAGTTTTACCTTTTATAGGGTTATCTTCGATAAATATCTCTTCTTCCTCAAACTGCAGACCGGTTTCTTTCAGTTTACTAATAAGATTCCAGTTATTTTCATCATTTAAAAACATATTTACGGATTTTGCCACTTTATCTCCTATACCTTTGACCTCCAGAAGATCTTCCGTATCTTTGGATTTTAAATTATCAATATTTAAGAATTCCTTAGCAAGAAGATTGGCTGTAAATTTTCCCACAAACGGTATGCCGAGAGAATATAACACTTTACTGTACTCTCTTTTTTTACTTTCTTCAATACTGTTCAGAAGATTATCCACACTTTTTTTGCCCATTTTTTCAAGATTTTCCAGTTCCTCACGATATTCATGAAGGCTGTAAATATCTACGATATCTTTTATTTTACCAAGCTCGATAAATTTTTCTATTATTTTTTCCCCGAGTCCGGTGATATTCATGGCATCTCTTGATACAAAATATTCTATTTTTCTTTTAATAATTTCAGGACATGCCGGATTGACACATTTAATGGCTACCTGATCCTCTATTTTTATGAGCTTATGCCCGCAGCTGGGACAGCTTTCAGGCATTTCTATTTCTTTTTCGCTGCCGGTTCTCTCGCTGATAACAGGCTCTATAACCTGCGGTATAATCTCGGCTGCTTTTTCTATGTATACAAAATCACCGATTTTTATATCTTTTCTTTTTATCTCGTCAAAATTATGCAGGCTTGCTCTTCTTACCACAGAACCGGATAATTCAACAGGCTCCAGTTCGGCAACCGGTGTAATTACTCCTGTTCTTCCCACCTGAAAAGTGATATCAAGCAGCTTTGTCTTAGCTTTTTCAGCAGGAAATTTATATGCTATGGCCCATCTAGGACTTTTTGTAGTAGAGCCGAGAGCGCTGTAATAAGCGAATTCATCAAGTTTAATAACAAGACCGTCTGTTTCAAAATCAAGTTTTTCTCTTTCCACATGCCATTTTTCGATTGCTTTTTCAAGGAGTGAGAAGTCTTTATATATTTCAAAAACCTTTGTAGTTTTGAAGCCGAGTTTTTCAAGATACTTTATACTGTCAGAATGCTTCTGGAGATTATAATTCTGGGCATTTACCAGAAAATACAGATAACAGTCCAGCCCTCTGTCTTTTACGATACTGCTTTCCAGCTGTCTTATAGTTCCCGAAGCAGCATTACGCGGATTGGCGAAAACATCCTCGCCTGCTTCCTCACGCATTTTATTTACTTTATTAAAATTAGAAATAGGAAGAACAATTTCTCCTCTTACTTCAAGAGTAACCGGTTCTTTCAGGGTTTGCGGGATAGAGTCAATCTGCATGATATTTTCTGTAACGTCCTCGCCTATTTCACCGTCACCTCTTGTAATTCCTCTCACCAACCGGCCGTTTTCATACTGAATGCTTATACTGAGTCCGTCAAGCTTCAGCTCAAGAACATATTCTATTTTTTGGTCTTCACCAATGACTTTTTTTATTCGCTTGTCAAAATCTTCTATTTCGCCGATATTATATGTATTAGACAAGCTGAGCATAGGCACCTTGTGCACTACTTTGGAAAACTTTCCGCTTGCTCTTCCGCCTACTTTTTCAGTTACGGAAACAGTATCCTTTAACTCGGGATACTCTTTTTCGATGGATTCCATCTCTTTTAAAAGCATGTCATATTCATAATCTGTAACAAGCGATTCATTTTTTTCATAATAATGTTCATTATATTTTCTAATGAGATCCTTTAATTCCTCATAGCGCTTTTTTATGCCTGTTTGTTCCATTATACTCTCCTTTTGTAATTTTACATTTTACTATATTTTACTATATTTTTTCCGTAAAGAGAAATATTTTATTTATATCCTACAGTTTGACTGTACAGCAAGAGTAAGATATAATTATATTGACTAAAATAATGAAAAAAGACTATGGAAAACAATAAATTAAAATGTACAGTTATAATCAAAGAAGGTGCTAAAAAGGAGGAGTATGGATAAGAAGATCAATGGTAAAAAAATATTATTTTTTATAATAATCATTGCAGTCTGTATTATTACGCAGAAATTTGTACTGGGGATTATATTGATAATATTTTTAATAAATAGCCTGAAAGGTAAAAGCAGGAATAACGGAAATGCAAGAACCGGAAAACAGGGGAGAAAAAGTTATTATAATCAGCCGTCAGCATTATCAAAACAAGGCGGTCAAAGAAATTTTCCCGTAAATTCAGTAAAAACCGAGGAACAGAAGCAAAGGGAAAAATGGGCAAAACGCAGGGATAAAGATCCGTGGGAATGGGATGAATAAAAACCGGCAAAGACATTTTTTAAAAAATGAAAATTCGAATGTAAAACTATCAAAAAATCATAAAATTTTACTGAGAATATTGACTTAATCTTATTTTAGTATTATAATTTATATTATTTAGAAAGGTAAGTTATTATATTGAGAATAGTAGTACAGAAAGTAAAGAAAGCAGAAGTTGTAATAGATGAAAAAACTTACAGCAGTATCGGACACGGCATTGCAGCATTTGTCGGAATAAGCAGAACAGATACAATAACAGATATAAAGTATAGTCTGGAAAAATTAATTAATTTAAGAATTTTTGAAGATACGGAAGGTAAGTTGAATTTATCTCTTCTTGATGTAAAGGGCGAACTTTTAGTAGTAAGTAATTTTACTGTTTATGGTGATACGAAAAAAGGGAGAAGACCGAGTTATATAGAATCGGCATCTCCGGAAGATGCTGAAAAGCTGTATAATTTATTTTTGGAAGAATTATCAAAATATAGTATACCGTATGAAACCGGGAAATTCAGGGAGCATATGAATGTTATCCTTGAAAATGACGGACCGGTAACATTGATAATAAATAGTAAGGATTAGTTTCAAAGGAGGAAGGCATGAGAAAGTTTTTTATTTTTTCAGCAACTTTATTTATTTTTTGTTTTTTTATAGGCACTTCAGCAAAGACAACCTCTTCCAGCACAAAGAAAAGTACTGCGGCCGGAGATCCCGGTGTATATGATTCAGAATATGTACATGATGAGAAGGTAATTACAAAAAAGGTTACACAGCTTAAAGATGACCAGCAGGTAATACTAATGTCAGGAACATTTGATCAGCTTAATGATATCATTGTGGAAAATGAGCTGTTAAAATCATTTGAGAATTGGAGAGGAACCAGATATTCATGGGGCGGAGATTCTAAAAGCGGGATAGACTGTTCAGCTTTGACAAGAAGGGTTTACAGAGAAGTATTTGAATTTGAGCTGCCGAGAGTATCAGTAGATCAGGCACAAAGAGGAGTTCACATCTCAAAGTCGGAATTAAGACCCGGAGATATTTTATTTTTCAGACCGGAAAACAGGGTTAACCATACTGCAGTTTATGTAGGAAATTCTCTGTTTATAAACGCTTCATCATCACAGGGAGTGGTATTGTCGAGTTTGGAGAATAAATACTGGGGGAAATATTTTAAGTATGGTGTGAGAATTGCCGAAAAATAATTTTTGAAATAAATGAAAGCTGTCTGAGATACAGGCAGTTTTTTTTATAAAATTAAATATTATAAGATTACAAAGTAAATATGCTAGGATATAGGAGTAAAAAAATATATAAGGAGGGTAAAATGACAGATAGACAAAGAAATACGCTAGTGGTCGGATGTATAATTTTTGGTATTTTGGCCTTGGGGAGTGTCGGAACAGGAATAATAGCGACTGCCTTAGGTCAGACAGGGAATACAGCAAGAACAAGAACTGTACGTTTCAATAGAACTGAAAAAGCAGCAAGTCAGCAGCAAAGCAGCAATGAAATACAGACAAAAGTATTTGAAGAAAAAGAAAGAATAGAGAAAAAAATACAAGAATATGAGAATATCCACCTGCCTAACTGGTATAAACTTGTGGAAGCGCTGGAGGCAAGCGATATTACTGATTCTTATAAATATGCAGAGACAGCTAAAAAGCAGACAAAGGAAATTTTGGATGATATTCCCGATGTAGAATGGGGAAATACCGGTGATAAAGAATTCGACATACAATGCGGACAATTGAGGAATAAAATGCTGGAGGCTTATACTGCCAAATACGAATCAATAGTAAAATTAATAATTTTTATAGAGAATCCTGATTCTCCCGAAAAGATGACCGAGGCAATAGTAGCCGTGGAAGAATCGGCAGATATATGGGAAGATTTTATAGATGAGGTTTCCGAGGTTATTTACTAACTGCCAAAATATCTGCCGGAGGATAAAAAAAGAGATACAACGGCAAATCTGTCATTTTGTATCTCTTTATAATATCATAATTCTGGTAAAACTCGTTTTCAGCATTTATTCCGCACTGTATCTTCTCATCATTTCTTCAGTTCTGTCTTCATCAGGATTAAAAGAAACAGAAGTACACGAAGTTACAAATAAAATTCCTGTTATAAGGGTAATCATCATTATTGTTTTTTTCATATTGTCCTCCTAATATTATAATAAAAATTATATTGTTGTTATTCTTTCCAAGTATTATTCTACAGGATAAATGTGTTAAAACAGTGTCAGAATTTGATTTTTTTTAATAAAAAATGATTATTTTTCTTTTGTAATAATGTGTTCAATTCTATCAGGAATTTTTGTAAGTTTCTCTTTGAAAAAAAACAGGAAATACTTTTAATTTTTCTAAACTGTCAATAGGTATCCAGTACATAAATTCCCTGCCTTCAAGGCAGCAGCTGTTACTGTTGAGCTTCTGGGTTCCCATAGGCTTCATCAAAAAGTAAAAGGCCGTCTCATGACATTGCAGCCCTTCAAATATACCATTGCCTGTAAAAAAATTTTCATGAATGAATACCAGTCTGTCTACTTCATATTTTATGCCTGTTTCTTCATAAACCTCTCTTATAACAGCTTCCTCAGCAGTTTCGCCTAAATGAACCCCGCCGCCTACCGAATAATAATAATCGGATTTTTCATTGCCTGCCAGCAGAATACAGTTATTTTCAATTATAATAGCTGCTGCCCGGTAACGAAACCAGTTTTTATCTCTTATAAAGCAGCAGTCCAGAGCTGTGTCATTTTCCATATGAAACCTCCGTAATTTTATAAATTTCTAAGATTATTATTTTTGTGTAGAACTGGATATATTGGATTTAACATATCCACCAGTCTAAAGTAAATACAGAAAAATAAAAAAGACTGTTTCATATCTAAAATGAAACAGTCTAAAAGTTTACCAATAAAATACTAGTATTTGTCCCAGTGAACAGCTGCCTCCTTATAACGGTCGGTAAAAGTATTTTTTTTATTGGAATAACCAAAACATACCACAGCAAAAGGCATTATATTATCAGGAAGATCAAAAATATCTTTCAAAGAGTCAATGCGTTCCTGTGTAGGGTGAACACCAAGCCATACTCCGCCAAGACCTTCCTTTACAATTTGCAGCAGCATATTCTGCGTACATGCACCCATATCCTGCTGCCATTTATCAGGAACAGTCATTTTGTCCTTGTTTCCAAGCAATATAATTAAAACGGCAGCTTTGGCAGCCAGCTTTGAAAAAGGACTCATTTGGGAAACTTTTTCTTTATCCTCCTGTGATGTGACAACTATGAATTCCCATGCCTGCTGATTTCTGGCACTTGGAGCCTGCATGCCTGCTCTCAGAATCTGTTCTATTTTTTCATTTTCAACAGGCTTATCCAGAAACTCTCTTATGCTTCTTCTTACAAAAATACTGTTCATTTCTTCACCTCCTAAATATTATCCGGATCACGTCCTATTCTTATACCGGTATTTAACTCAGCTATTTTTTTCATATCCTCATTATCAAGCTCAAAGTCAAATACATTTAAGTTATCTTTTATTCTTTGCTCATGTGTAGACTTAGGGATAGTGACTACTCCGTTTTGTACTGCCCATCTTATCCCGATTTGTGAAACAGTTTTGTTATGTTTTTGAGCGATTTCTTTTATAAGCTCTTTGTCAAAAATCTGCCCCTGCATAAGAGAACCCCAGGCTTCTGTTAAAATTCCTTTTTTTGTACAATAATTTCGAAGTGCTTCCTGCGGAAACTGAGGATGAAGCTCTACCTGATTTATCATAGGAGTTATCTCAGCATCTGTAAGCAGATCATCCAAATGGTGTTCTTTAAAATTACTTACACCTATTGCCTTTACTCTTCCGTCTTTATAGAGTTTTTCCATAGCTTTCCATGATTCTTTGTTTTTATTCTTAGGCCAGTGGATAAGATACAGATCAAGGTAATCCGTGCCAAGTTTTTTCAGGGATACATCGAAGGCTTTCAATGTGCTGTCATAGCCCTGATCATCATTCCAGAGTTTGCTTGTAAGAAATATTTCATTTCTCGGGATGCCGGATTCTTTAATTCCGAGTCCTACTCCGTCTTCATTTCTGTATACAGCGGCAGTATCGATATGTCTGTAGCCAGCAGCCAGTGCATATTTCACACTTTGGGCAGCTATGTCATCCGGTATTTTGAATGTACCAAAACCTATCTGGGGTATTTCGACACCATTTGCCATTTTTAAACTGATCATTTGCTAATCACTCCTTTGCGGTTTTTTGTAATTTATATCTGTCCTGTTTTATTAAGTATTGCCGGAAACTGTGTAAGTATTATAAAACAGGGGGTTAATCTTCAAGGTAATATTTTTTCAAAACTTTAAAATTATCATCAAGTTCATAAATAAGAGGAACACCTGTAGGTATTTCCAAATCCATGATCTCATCATCGCTTATATTCTCGAGATATTTTGCCAAGGCACGAAGACTGTTTCCATGCGCTGCAATAACTACTTTTTTTCCTGATTTCAGTGCAGGTGCAATCTCGTCTTCCCAGTAAGGCATTACCCTTTCAAGGGTTACTTTCAGATTTTCTCCAGACGGTAAAATACGGGAATCCAATCCTTCATATCTTCTGTCAAATTTTGACTGTCTTTCATCATTTTCGTCTAAAAGCGGGGGGAGTACATCATAACTTCGACGCCATATATGAACCTGCTCGTCACCGTATTTTTCCGCTGTCTGGGCCTTATTAAGCCCCTGGAGAGCTCCATAGTGTCTTTCATTCAGACGCCATGATTTATAAACCGGTATCCACAGCTGGTCAGTTTCATTTAAAACAAAGTAAAGTGTTCGAATTGCTCTTTTTAAAACAGAAGTGTAAGCCGCGTCAAAAGTAAAATTGTGTTTTTTTAGCAGCTGTCCGGCTTTAATAGCTTCATTTATACCTTCATCGGATAAATCAACGTCAGTCCAGCCTGTGAAAAGATTCTTTTTATTCCACTCACTTTGACCATGACGAATAAAAACTAAATACATAATTGTTCCTCCTTAAATAAGTTAAAGAAAATTATAGAAAAAAGCCTCTATATATAATATATTTTAACATGAAACCACAAACTTGTATATAGAAAATTCCCTTCCAAATCTCCTGAAGGATATATAATTTATATTATATGAAATAGGTTTTCTGCCTTGTGTTTCCTGATGTTATTTTATCTTTTGTAAAATTTTTTGAATGAAGAAATAAATTATAATCACATAAAAAATATAAAAATCTTTATTTATCGTTTATTTACTTAAGGAAAAATAAAATATAGACATAAAAAAAATAATTCAAAAACTTCATTGAAATAGATAGTTAATTATGATATAATTTTGACGTTATTAGAATTAAAATTATTTGGAGGTAATAAAAAATGAAAAAAATGTTATTAGTTTTATTAACTTTAGGAGTTATTTTTTCATGCGGGAAGAAAGAAGAGCCTAAAGCTGATGATGCAGCTACTGAAACACAAACAGAAACTACAGCAGAGCCTGCTAAAGAAGATGCAGCAGCAACTGAAGGAGCTACATTCAAAGATGCAGAAGTACAAAAATATGTGGATGATTACAAAGCATTCATTAAAGAATATTCTGATGCAATAACATCTAAAGACGCTGCAAAAATGCAGGAATTAGCAACAAAAGGAAGCGAATGGGCTACTAAGTCACAAGAAATTGCAGCTAAGTTAACTGACCCAGAAGAAGCTAAAAAATTTGGTGAAGAAATGACAAAATTAGGTCAAGAATTTGCAGCTGAAATGGAAAAAGCAACTAAGCAATAATTATAAAAGAAAAGAAAGAACTGTTTACGGACAGTTCTTTTTTCTATATATCGAAATATAATTTAATAAAATAAGCTGGGAGAAGGAGAATATGAGAACAAATGAAAAAAAACAAAGTTTTGAGAATAAATGTAAGCTGTTTATAGATGCTTTTTTGGATTTTAATGAAACGGTAAGGTCAAATGAAGGACTAAATGAAACAAAGTTTGAAAATGTCTGTGCTCTGCTGAGGGATCTGAAAACAGAAATACAGGAAAGAAAATCAGTACCGTTAAATATAGCAGATGTATTTATAGATTTGTACAGTTCTATAGAAGCTTCGGCGTACAGACATGAAGAAGAAATGAAAAATAAAATTCTTTTAGCTGCGGATGAACTGGCAGATACAGCCAGAAGTGTAGTTTGTGAATAAAAAAATACTTTGTTTATACAGATATAATGAATTGATATTTTCATGAAACAGTGTTATTTATTCAGTTATAGGAGATAAACCGCAAAATTTAATAAATAAAAAAGACCGGCTAGATTCCGATCTTCTTTAAAATAAGGGGAGAATGAAGAAAAAATTATTTCTTTATTTGTTAGTATTATAGTCTAAAAAACTTAGATTACGCTTATTTTATTCTTTATTTTAATTTTGATTTTTAAAATAAATAACTGCTGAAAAAATCAGCAGCTATTAAGGGGGTTATGAAGAAAAATATTCTTTTTATTGGTATGCTGTAATTATAAAACTGACAGCTTAGATTGTTCTTATATTTTTCTTTATATTTGTTGTCAATTAAATATGAGTCTTCAAATGAAAATGCACTTTCAGAAATTTGATATTTGTAGTAAAATATAAGCGGAATTATAATATGTGAAGAGGTGAGACATGAAGATAATACTATCTCCGAGTAAAACACAGAAAATCAAAAAAATAAATGGCTTTGATCTAAAAGATATAATGTATGGAGAGCATACAGACGGACTTGTAAATATTCTAAAAGGTCTTTCAGGCAAGGAACTAAAAAGAATAATGAAGACGAGTGATAAATTAACAGAAGAGATACTGGACACTTATTGTAATTTTTATGAAAATGAACGCGGACATGCAGCAGCGAGCTATACAGGTGTTGCATTCAGGGCACTGGACACGGAAAACCTTTCGGATAAGGATATTGAGTATATGGAAAAGTCTGTGGTAATCCTGTCAGCCTTATACGGAGTACTGACACCTCTGACCGGAATACAGCCTTACAGACTGGACATGACCATGTCCGTGCTGGACAAAAAGTCACTATATGAATACTGGAAGGAATGTATTGATAATTATTTTGAAAAAGAAGACTTGATAATAAATCTTGCTTCAAAGGAGTTTTCAAAAATGATAAAAAAACCTCTGACAGATATAGAATTCTACGAAATGAAAAACGGAAGTCCTGTTCAGGTAAGTACGAATTCCAAAAAAGCAAGAGGTGAGATGGCGAGGCATATAATTACACAAAAGATATCATCAAAAGAAAAAATAAAAGAGATTAGTTTTGGCGGTTATAAATTTGATAAAAATGCTTCCGAGGAAAGCAAGCTTGTTTTTATAAAGAGTTAATGCAGTAAGATGAGAGAATATTGCTGCGGCTGTTTTTCAAATTATTCTGATATTTTTGATTTCCGGGAAATTTATTAATATGACATGGTGTTGTCATCATAGAGAAGATAGAATATAAATAAATTAGTATAGATCTGACTGATTATGTACAGGACATTATACCGGAGGAGTGATATTGTGAAATATGAATGGAAAAAGCAGGAAAAAGAAATATACCTGCCGAAAGGAAAGCCGGAACAGATATTTATAAAAAAATTTCGTTATCTGACTCTTGAAGGAAGCGGAAATCCTAATGAAAGCCTTTTTTCTGAACTGACAGGAGCTCTTTTTTCACTGTCTTACACATTGAAAATGCTGCCCAAAAAAGGAATAACACCGGATGGCTATTTTGATTATGCGGTATATCCTCTTGAGGGAATATGGGATTTAGATATAGACAGTGACTTTGACGAAACAAAACTTGATAAGAATAAACTGGTCTATAAAATAATGATAAGACAGCCGGATTTTATAAATAAAGAAATTATAGAAACAGCGGCAGAAATTTTGAAGAAGAAAAAAACAGTCATTTGTATTGATAAAATAAAATTCGAAGAGATAGAGGACGGTCTTGCTGTACAGATGATGCATACAGGTTCTTATGACAGTGAAACCGAGAGTTTTGAAAAAATGAAGAATTTTTGTCTGGAGAATAAATTAAATATACGAAGCAAGGCGCATAAAGAAATATACATATCAAATCCCGAAAGAACAGCACCGGAAAAGCTAAAAACCGTACTCAGATATTTTGTGAAAAAATAACAATATATAAAAAAATCTCCCTTTTAAAAGAGCTTTTACAGCAGGCTGTTTTATCAGGGAGATTTTTATCGCTTTTAGATATCTGACGGAAGAAGTTTATTCAAAATTACTCCGAATAATGCTGAAACAGCCAGCCCAGATACAGAAACCGTATTCCAGATAACAATGTTGTCAATGGAAATTCCTAAAACCAGAATAAGGGATGATAAAATCAGGTTTCTTGAATGGCTGAAATCAAGATTGGCGTCAATAAGCGTACGGACACCTATAGAAGCTATCATGCCAAACAGAATGATAGAAACACCGCCCATAACAGGCTGCGGCACGGTCTGAAGTACTGCGCCGAATTTTCCCATTATACTGAGGAATATGGAATAACATGCAGCAATTCTGAGTATTGAAGGATCATAAACCTTTGTTACTGCAAGAACTCCTGTATTTTCCCCGTATGTAGTATTAGCAGGTCCGCCTATAAGACCGGCAGCAATTGTTGCCAGTCCGTCACCAAGCATAGTCCTGTGGATTCCGGGATTTTTGAAAAAATCTTTTCCTACTACTGCCCCGTTTGTGGTAATATCTCCGATATGCTCTATAAATACTACAAATGCAATAGGAGCTATAGCTATTACCGAGCTGAGGCTGAATACAGGTACAGCAGTAAGGTCGCTCAGAGCCTCTTTTGAAAAGCCGATCCAGTTTGCAGCATGAATGGGAGTAAAGTCTATTATCCTGAAGCACATGGAAACCAGATATCCTACAATTACCGAGATAAGAATGGGAACCAGTTTGAAAAATGATTTTCCCAGTATTGAGACTACTATCATTGTAATGAGTACTGACAGGGCTATAATAAGACTTTTTACCTCGAATTTTCCGTCGGAATATCCGGACATGGAGAGGGCCACAGGGCTCATTCTAAGACCTATGACCATGATGATAGGACCTGTTATTATAGGCGGGAAAAATGATTTTACTTTCTCTACGCCGAATACCTTGATAATGATGCTCATAAAGACATATACAAAGCCTGCACATATAACGCCGCCTTTTACCGCACCAATACCATCCTGCTTAAGTACAAGAGTAAGAGCACCGATAAAAGCGAAGCTGGAACCTAAAAATACTGGTACGATCCGTTTGCTGACAAGGTGGAAAATCAGAGTTCCCAAACCGGCTGCCAGCAGTGCAAGAGAAGGATTGAGACCTGTAAGAAAAGGAACTAGTACTGTTGCGCCAAACATGGCCAACACATGCTGTATACCAAGAATAAGTTTTTTCGCATTCATTAAATTTACCTCCCGGAACATTTTCAAAAAATATTATATTCCATAAAAAGAGAAAAATAAAATATATTTAATATATACATATATAAAAAAACTACAAAGAGAAACTATTAAAATGCAAATAAATGTGATATAATTTGAAAAAATATTATACATGTTAGATAAGGATAGATATATGAAGCTTAGGTATAAAATATTAGCGTTTTTTCTTTTAGCAGTTAGTTTATTTTCAGAAGAGATAGTTATACAGGTAGAAACAGAAAAATCGATTATAAATATAGAGAATGAATCCATGGTAGCATCTGGAGGAATTATCCTTAAATACGGGGACATGACTATAAGAGCCGATAACATGAAGAAGCTGGAAAATCAGAATCTTATAGTAGCATATGGAAATGTCATGTTTACACAGGGACCAAGCCAAATACTCGCTAAAGAGATCGTTTTTGATCTGGATTCTAAAAATGCGAGAATTATAGACTCGAAAAGTGTTACTGAAGAAGGGATAGTTTTCGGCGGAGAAGAGACTATAAGCGAAGGCTCGGAAAAATTCACAATAAAAAATTCATGGTTTACTACAAGTCCTTATAATAATCCATCTTATAAACTGAATGCTAAGAAACTGGTTATATTTCCGAATAAAAAACTGGAAGCTCACGGGCTTTCACTGAATGTAAAAGGGAAAGACATAGTCAGCATACCTTACTATGTAACATCCCTGAAACCTGAAACACAAAGAGCCACTCTGTTTCCTTATATAGGAGGAGATTCTGACAGAGGTCTTTTTGTAATTCAGGGATTCGATTATGACAGAGGTAAGCTTTTACAGGGATTTGTTGATTTTGAATTAAGTACAAAAGAAATTCTGGCACTCAGATTTTCAAATGACTATGAATTAAGCCCGAATAATAAGGGAAACCTTTTCGTAAAAAGATTTGTACTGCCTGTAAGCGGTAATGAAGATGAGTGGAATGTCAGCTGGTCGCATAATTTTATAAGTATACCGAAAAATCCCAACGCAGAAGACAGAAAGTTTTATGAGCTGGGATATGGAATATGGGACCTGAATTACAGAAATCTGACCACGAATCAGATGTACACAATAAACGGTAAAAGTCTTGATGATAACTATATGTCATTTAAAGAGCAGTATAAATATATAGGAACATATGATTTTAAAATAGATCAGGAAATAGGAAAATCCGGGGAATTTAATCTGGATTATTACTGGACCCAGAACATGGATGCCCTGAAGGCTTTGACGGCAATAAATGATGATATTGCCGAGAATGACAGTATAGATCCGAGAAAAACAGATGTGGATCTTTTCAAGAGAATGACCTATAAGCAGGAAGATAACGGTCTGGGATTATACCTGCATAAGGAAAGATTTATAGATCTGAATCCCGGGTATATCGGAGATACTCATTCATATAAAAATGCAGACGAATATTCCATAAATTTAAAGAGTCCAAAGATAAAGCTGACCTACAGTAAGACAGATCAGGATGAATATCAGCCGATTTTCGGACTGAGGCAGAGAGCATACGGGGATCCTAATACGATAGATACCTATACTGACAGGATTTTACCGACGACGGCATATGATTACAATAAAACATATGATGTAACTCTGGGAAATTATTATCCGTTAAAAGAAAATGACTTTTTCGGTTACAAGAGAAAAGATGCTTTTAATAACTTAACAGATAATCTGTTTGTAGGGGGAGAGGTATACAGATCAGAAATAAAAAAGAAAACCTATGAATATGATTACACTACGGATAACCCAAATTACAGAAATTATATAGTACAGCCAGGCGTGGATGATTACAGCAGAATTTACAAGCTGTATGATGATGGCAGCAAGATAAGAAGAGTAAGAGACATTATTTATGAAAAATATCAGGGAGCAACAATAAGACTTGGAAATGATAAGATTGATCTTCCTATTGCGAATTCATATTTTAGCTTTGGCTATGAAATGGATAACAGAATATACGACTCCACTCCTGTTCCTGTATTTGATGAGGACAGAAGAAAGGTAGAGGATACTGATTCCAAAACCGGATATAAGGTACTTACAGATTCTACGGGAGCAGCAATAACCCAAAAGCCTACAGTGCAGGTAAATAAATTTAATTTCGGGCTTTTTACCACATTATATGATAATACAAGATTTTCAGATAATAAGTATGACCTGAAGATTACAAATAATATACCCTTGTTTTTCCAGCTGACTGATGCGCATAATTCTATGTACGGCGGTAATGACATAATCAATACTCCGGCTAATATTTTCAGATTTAACGATGATTTTAACGTATATCTCGGAAATATAAATTTAAATTACAATTTTACAAAACAAATGGATAAGCACTGGAAAGACAACTGGACAAAACAGGATTATACAAGAAATTACATAAAAGCAGGTATAGGGGACAGAAGATATTTAAGCTTTGATTTTTCAAAAAGTAATTATTATCCTTACGAGGATTTTAAATATGAGGAAACAACAAACAGAGACATTACATATGGATTTAAAACGGTAAAAGACAATAATGTACAATATAAATACCGTGAATACCTTTATAAAAATTATTCGAATGATACATGGGCAGGATGGGATCCGAATTCTGTAAAGGAATTAAACAGAGAAAGAGTATTCGGAGTAAATTATAACGAATGGGGATTTGAATATTCCAATATAAAAGATAATATTCATGATGTCTTCGGAAATCAAATGGATCTGAAGCTGGAAAGCAACAGACACAGAGTAGGGTTTGTGTATGATACTGCAAGAATGAAGGAAAAACCCTTTGATTCAAACCATTTTTTCAGAGTAGCATTTGAGTTTGGAAAAGATAAATACAGAGATCCCAATAATACACCGACTATTTTTACTGATGATACATATGTGGATAAAAGAGCAGGAAACAGACTTATTTTTGTTTACAGATATGAAAATGACAAAGCATCTGTAATTCAGACAAGGAATACTGATCTGCAGACTACAGGGCTTACAAGTGATGATTTGTTCAACAGATATCAGAGTAATGAGCTGTTCGTTACACGTGAGGAAGAAGCAATATATGATACAGTTGTAAGTGATACGCGTGAAAAGCAGGATAAATATAATCTGAATAATCTGGACAGAATTTTACAGGCACAGAGAAAAAATAAAAGATACTTTGAGTTTGGTATAGAGCTGGAAAATGACTCACAGTACTTTCATGATAATACCTCAGTAGGAAATTATTTTGATTCAATAACTGATATTGTCTTTAAAGCAGAAGTAGGTTATCTGGAAAAATTTTATTTCAGATACAAATACAATATGGAAAGACCTGACGTAGACCAGAGAGATAATCCTGCAAGACTTTCCTCATATAACTTCAGACAGCATGAGTTTGAAACAAAATATATGTTTAGCAAAGATCCTGATAATCCGTGGTGGATAGGTTACAAACTGAACTATACACAAGATGGAGCACCAAAGTGGGATGAGCCGGAAGAATATGAAAGTTCATCGGCAGCAACAAGAGTAAATAAACCGACTTTGAATCTGATCACTTTATCTCATAGATTTGAGAATCTGGAATGGGAAATAGGAGTGGGAAGACAGTGGGATAAACCTAAAGATAAAGGTTTAGGATATTACAATGTAGTTGTGCTGAAATTCGGGGTTACTAACTTCCCTGATAAAAATTTACAGTATGAATACAGCGGAGGAACATCTTCATTTGGAGCAGGGCTTTAATATTGAAAGGAGAAAAAATGATAGAAATAATATTACCGGATAGCAGTATAAGAACTCTTGAGAATCCGGTTTCAGTTTTGGAATTTGCAAAAAGTATAGGTTCGAGCCTTGGGAAGGCAACAGTGGGAGCACTTGTAGACAATGTACAGGTAGATGCTTCATATATATTAGATAAATCTGCAAAAGTAGAGTTAATAACTATAGATTCCGAAAAAGGAACAGAAATATTAAGACACAGTGCTGCACATATAATGGCACAGGCAGTACAGAGACTGTTCCCCGGAACAAAGGTGACAATAGGACCGGTTATAGAAAACGGATTTTTTTATGACTTTGATCCTGAGAATCCTTTTACAGAAGATGATCTGGCAAAAATAGAAAATGAAATGAAAAAGATAATAAAAGAAAACTATAAATTTGAAAGAACAGAAATGAGTGCGGCAGACGCCAAAAAGATGTTTCTTGATATGAAAGAAGACTACAAGATAGAAATCATAGATGATCTTGGTGAAGAAAAAGTAAGTATTTACACAATAGGAGAGTTTAAAGATTTGTGCCGCGGAACTCACCTTCCGTCAACAGGATATCTTAAGGCTTTTAAGCTGATGTCTACTGCAGGGGCTTACTGGCGTGGTGATTCTAATAAGAAGATGCTTCAGAGAATATACGGAGTAGCATTTCCTGCCAAAAAAGAGCTTGATGATTATCTGATAATGATGGAAGAAGCTGAGAAGAGAGATCATAGAAAATTAGGGAAGCAGCTTAATCTCTTTTTCCTTGATGAGCACGGGCCCGGATTTCCGTTTTTCATGCCAAAAGGAATGGAAGTAATAAATAAATTACAGGAAATCTGGAGAAGAGAACATAAAAAAGCAGGATATAAGGAGATAAAAACTCCTGTTATGCTTGATAAAGAATTATGGGAAATTTCAGGACACTGGTTTAACTACAGAGAAAATATGTATACTTCGGAAATAGATGAAAAAGAATATGCAATAAAACCTATGAATTGTCCCGGAGCAATACTGGCATACAAAAATAACCTTCACTCGTATAAGAATTTTCCGTTGAAATACGGAGAAATGGGACTTGTTCACAGACATGAATTCAGCGGAGCACTTCACGGACTTATGAGAGTAAGAGCATTTACACAGGATGATGCTCATGTATTCTGTACAGAGGATCAGATAGAGGATCAGATAATGGAGATTATAAATCTCTATGACAGATTCTATAAATTATTCGGTTTTGAGTATAACATAGAGTTATCGACTAAGCCGGATAAGGCAATAGGTTCTGATGAAATATGGGACATTGCGGAAAGAGATCTTACAAATGCACTTGTAAAAATGGGAATAGATTATAAGCTGAATCCCGGGGACGGAGCATTTTACGGACCGAAAATAGATTTCAAAATGAAAGATTCAATAGGAAGAATATGGCAGTGCGGAACTATACAGCTTGACTTTAACCTTCCTCTGAGATTTCATATGAGCTACATCGGGCCTGACGGGGAAAAGCATCAGCCTGTAATGATCCACAGAGCAATGTATGGAAGTATAGAAAGATTTATGGGAATACTTATAGAGCACTATGCAGGGGCGTTTCCGATATGGCTTGCACCTGTACAGGTAAGTATACTGACTATTTCCGGAGAGCAGGCAGAATATGCATCTGATCTGTTCAAAAAATTACAGAATATCGGAATAAGAACAGAACTTGATATAAGAGATGAAAAAATAGGTTATAAAATAAGAGAAGCCAATGCAGAACAAAAAATACCGGTTCAGCTGATCATAGGAAAGAATGAAGTGGCTAATAATGAAGTTAATATAAGAAGATTCGGTTCACAGGAAAGCAATACAATGAAGGCAGAGGATTTTCTAAAATTAATAGAAGAAGAATCAAAAATAGTATTTTAATCATAAAAAACAGTTGAAAAAATAAGATTGACAGTATCCCGGAGATTTCCGGGATATTTTTGTTAGCAGAAATATAAGGATACAAAGTTTTTGATTTAAAATGATCTTAACGCCGGGAAAATAAAAAAAGTATTGTATTCGCCTAAAAGTATTGATAAAAACGAGATCATATGTTAATATTATCTTGATTACAGCGTGCAGCAGTTAACATAGGAGAAGACATACATTGATCAAATTCGAAAGCAGAAGGAGAAATGCATGAAAAAAATCTTTATATTAGACACAAATGTATTGATACATGATCCTAATTGTATTTTTGACTTTAAGGATAATGATGTTTATATCCCCATTTACGTAATAGAGGAAATAGACAGATTAAAGAACTATAATGATTATGTGGGAAAATCTGCAAGAGAAGCATCAAGAAATATAGATTCCCTGAGAGAAAAAGGAACTCTGGCGAATGGTATAATAAATGAGGAGGGCGGAGAATTCAGGATACTTCTGGGAGATCACGAGCTGGAATATCTTCCTGATGCATTTTCCAAAACGTCAGCTGACAATAAAATAATTGCTATGGCTTTGAAGCAAAAAAATGAAAATAAGGATACAGAAGTCATTCTTATTTCCAAGGATATGAATGTAAGAATAAAGGCCGATGTTCTCGGGCTTGATACAATGGACTACGTAAAAGACAAGCTGGACATAATAACGCTTTATTCGGGGAACAGAACAATAGAGCTGGAAAGTAGTAAATTTGATCTTATATATAAATCTCCGGTGGTAAACTACTCTCTTTTGATCGATGAAGAGCCGCTTGCCAATGAAATGTTCAAATTTACATGCGGAGGAAAAAGTGTACTGGGAATTTATAAAAAAGAAAGAGGGAAAATAGAAAAGACTGTATTTTCCGAATCCCTGCTCTGGGGAATTAACGGAAGAAATACAGAGCAAAAGGAAGCAATAGAATTATTAATGGATCAAAGAATAAAAATAGTAAGTCTTATGGGTGTGGCAGGAACTGGTAAAACACTGCTGGCTATAGCATCTGCCCTTGAGCAGGTAGTAGAAAGAAAGCTTTATAAGAAGATATTTATAGCAAGACCTGTTATTCCTATGGGAAAGGATATAGGCTATCTTCCGGGAAATGAAAAAGAAAAAATGCGTCCGTGGATGCATCCTATCTATGATAACATAGAATTTCTCGTTACTAATAAACAGACTGCAAACAGCAATGACACCGAAAAGGTAATAGTCGGACTTGAAAGCATGGGACTTTTGAAGGTGGAGCCTCTCACATATATAAGAGGAAGATCTATACCGCAGGGATTCATTATAATAGATGAAGCACAGAATCTTACACCTCATGAAATAAAAACTATAATAACAAGAGTAGGAAAAGATACTAAGATAGTGCTGACAGGCGATCCCTATCAGATAGACAGCCCTTATCTGAATGAAAACAGCAACGGTCTTTCATATATGGCAGAAAGGTTAAAGGATGAGCCTCTTGCAGGACATATGACGCTTGTAAAAGGAGAGCGTTCTGATGTATCGGAGCTGGCAAGTAAATTATTGTAATAAAGAAGAATTATTTTTCAGGGCGGAGGGGAAAAAGACTTTCTGCTCTGATTTTAAAAATGGGTGTATTTTCAATATATTAAATTTTTAGATATTTAATAAAATCAAAAATAAAGGAGTAAAAAATGAAAAAAGTTATATTGTTATTTATAATAATATTTTCTGCGGCAATAAATGCAAAAACATTAACAAAATCAGAAAAACAAGAAGTACTAAGGCAGTTTTCAGTTTTTCAGAAAGCTTTGGAAGCTAAAGACGGGAAGACTTTAAAAGGAATGATTAACTTTCCTGTGGAAATTACGGCTTATGGAAGAGATTACGAGGAAGCTGTGAAAGAAAGTGAATTTATGGAAAGCCTTAATGAGGTTACAGAAGAGCTCGGGGGTATGTCATATATGAATGTAAACATTGAGTCCGGCTCTGTTTCAGATTATCTGAAGAAGGGGCATGCATGTAATATTAAGTACACAGGAAACTTTAGAGAAAATGAGCTGCACATTACGGAAACATTTGTACCGGGAGAAATTACCTCATGCAGTGGTTATACAATTTATAAATTTAAAATGTATAAAAACAAACTGAAGCTTTTTGATGTGGAAAGAAAATACTAAGTCCAAAAAATTGTTAACAAAAATAAGGAATTAAGGAGAAAATATGAAGAAATTTATAATATCGTTTATAATATTGTTTTCAGTCTTTGCAAACGGCAGAACATTTACACAGACAGAGAAGCAGGAGATGTTAAAACAATTTGTTATTTTTCAGCAGGCACTGGAAAATGGAGATATAAAAACATTGACAGCAATGACAGAGCTTCCAGCCGAAGAATTAACAGTGCTGATAAATGATGAGACGGGAGATCCAATAGCAGGATTCGGCTACGGGGAAAAGCCGCTGACAGCAAAAGAAATGGAAAAATTCAAAGACAGAGTATTTGAAAATCTAAAACCTCTACTGTATATAAAAGTAGATTCTGATTCAGGGAAAATAATAAATTATTTTAAAGATAACGCAACAGAGGAAGACAAAAAACGAAAATATCATTTTGATGATCATATGTCCTCATATTATTATATGGAAAAAAATACAAGAAAATATCTCGAGACAGGACGTATATGGGATGATCGTGTGGAATTGGAATATACTGACGAAGGATTAGCTGCGGCAGAATACTGGACGCCGAATAAGCTTACCCCGAAAGAGTCGGAAGGAGACGGAGGGGCAGTGTATGAATTTAAATTTCAAAAAAATAAGCTGAAATTATATCTGATATATTGGAATGACTAGTATAAAAAAATAAGGGCATTATACCCTTATTTTTTATTAAATATATTAATGAGTTTCTTTTTTTCTTTTTCTGTTTTTTCACCAAATCTGTCGCTGAACAGAATACTGAATTTTTCCGAAAAATCAATGACATGTTCATAAATAAGCTCGAATTTTTGTTCAAGCATATTTGTTTTTTCTTCGATATCATTAACTTTTTTGCTTAGAATTTCACCCATATTTATACTTTTTTCAAGCTGGGATAAAATAAGGTCAAAATTCTCGTCTATTTTATACTTGCTTATAGTATCCAGTTTATTAAATACGTTAATATTAGCATTGTCAAGAGACACAAGTCTTTCTCTGATGAGTTTATAATCAAATTCATTGGTAAGCATAATCAGATTGTTGATCTCTTTCTGAATTTCTCTGAGCAGCTTGGAATTAACTTCCAGTGAGTTAGAAACCTGATTTTTGGTAATGCTGCTTTTTTTTGTCCCCAGATTTTCTTCGATAATATAAAGCTTATTATTCTCCTTGACAGTAGTAAGCTGGTTATTTTCAATTCTGTTATAAATAGTTCTGCGCGAGACTTTACGCGAACTCATATATTCCTTGACTGTTAATTTCAAACATATCACCCCTCAAAACTTATACACTACTATTATATAGATATTTTTAATTTTGTAAAGTTAAAAATTCAAATTTAATAATTTATATGCAGACAGTGTAACAATCAGTTGGTCTTTAGATAAATACCGATGCCTGTTTTACTGTATGCAGGCAGTATAATTAGGAAATAAAAAAAATCACATGCAGTTCACAAAAATATGAGATAATAGCATACTGACAGAACAGTGATATAACAAGTTTACCTTTAAGCAGACGTTACTGATAATTTTACTGATCTGTTATTGCAATAGTTTGATTTACAGGTAAAAAAATATTGCGGAACAATTTTTATTTTTTATAGTAACGATAAAAATTGAAATTTAACTATTAATATGGTATCATTTATAAAAAATGTATGGAGTGAGGAATGGCAGTAATAAAATTTCAAAAAAAGGAAGAACCGGAAATTCTTTTTGGCATAAAACTTCCGGAGATAGTAAAGAACCTGTATTATGAAATAAAAAACAGGGACAGATTTCTTGCAGTACTAAAGGAGACTTTTAATATTAAAGAGGATAGATATCTGAAAATAGTAAATGCCAGAGATTTGAAAGGAAATGATACTTTAATAGTAGTAATCTTTGATAATTTTTATTCAAAGAGAAATGTTGCCAGATATGATTACGAAATAGAAGAATTTGATTTCAAAATTTACGAATTTGATTACAATTTAGAGGTTAACGTAGAAAAAATTATAGAACAAAACCATAAAAATTAGTTTTTAGGAGGAAAAAGAAAATGAAAAAAATTTTAGTGATACTTACATTATTTATGCTTTCAATGTCCAGCTTTTCATTTGGATGGTTCAAAAGCAACAAACCCAAAAATTATAGCTTAGAAGCAACTATAAGAACGAACAAAGGTGACATAAACGTATTTTTATATCCGGAAGCAGCCCCTTTAGCAGTGTTAAACTTTGTGAATCTTTCAAGAAGAGGATTCTATAACGGACTGACTTTTCACAGAGTACTGCCGAATACACTTGTTCAGGGCGGAGATCCGAATGGTGACGGAACAGGAGGGCCTGGTTACACATTTGATGATGAAATAGCAAAATGGCTGAATTTTGATGATCCGGGAATGCTGGCAATGGCAAATTCAGGACCAGATACAAACGGAAGTCAGTTTTTTATAACAATAAATCCTTTGGATCAGCTAAACGGGAAATATACTATTTTCGGTGAACTAAAGACAAGAGCGGATTTAAGTGTTTTGAAAACAATAAGACAGGGTGATGTAATTAACAGCATAGAGATAAGAGGAAAAGATTATGAAGAGTTCCTGATGCTTTATGCAAATCAGCTGGATGAATGGAATGCAGCACTAAATGCGAAATTTAGACAGTAAATAATATTAAAGGGTGTAAGTTATTACACCCTTTTTGTATGGCTATAAAAAATAGAATAATAAAAAATAATGTTTTGAAAGAAAATAATATATAATATGAATAATACTGGATATATGAAAAACAGACATAAGGTTTTGACGAAAACTGCATTCGGTTAATTTTTAGAAATGCAGTATCAGAGCCATACAGCAGAAAATTATATGCTAAATCTTCTGAGATCTGTTTCCTGAAACTGTCTGTTGAAATGTTCAGAAAATACCTTGAAAAAAAAAAAAACATATGATACAATAATACGAACTATGAAAATTTTAAAATGTTGGAAAGGAGTACAAGGATGAGAAAAGATATACATCCAGACTACAGATTAGTGGTTTTTGAAGATACTAGCAATGGATTTAAATTTTTAACAAAATCTACAAAGGCGACAAGAGAAACAACTGTTTGGGAAGACGGTAAGGAATACCCGGTTGTTAAAGTTGCTACAAGCTCTACATCACATCCATTCTATACAGGAAAATCTAAATTTGTTGATGAAACTGGAAGAGTTGATAAATTTAAGAAAAAATATAATTTATAATAAACAGAGGGAGCTATTAGGTGTAATAGTAATCTCTGCTTTTTTTATGAAAATACAATGAGGGAGTGAAATATAAATGTCTGTTATCGAAATAAAACATCCGTTAATAGAGCATAAACTGACTAATCTAAGAAACAAGTACACAGATACTAAGTTATTCAGAGAGAGCTTAAATGAAATAGCAGGGTTAATGACTTATGAAGCTACAAAGGATTTGGAAGTAAAGGAAGTGGAAACGGAAACTCCGCTTCAGATGACAATAACAAAGGTTTTGAGCCAGCCGGTGACTTTGGTTCCTATATTAAGAGCAGGACTGGGAATGGTAGAAGGAATACTTCAGTTTGTTCCTACTGCAAAAGTAGGTCATTTAGGGGTATACAGAAATGAAGAAACTCTTGAACCTGTTTATTATTACGCAAAAATGCCTTCGAATGTGGCAGAAAGCAAGGTTCTGATAGTAGATCCTATGCTGGCGACAGGAGGTTCGGTTAACTATACTATAGATTATCTGAAAGGTGTCGGTGTAAGCAACATATCATTTTTATGTATAATAGCCGCTCCGGAGGGAATCGCAAAAGTAGTGGAAAGACATCCTGACGTGGATATATATGCAGCATGTATAGATGAAGGATTAAATGAACATGCATATATATATCCGGGACTTGGAGATGCCGGAGACAGAATTTTCGGAACTAAGTAAAAGAAACATCTGGATTTAAAGAAAAAATATATTGAAAATAAATATATGAAAAAGGGACTAAACTCTGGTCCCTTTCGTCTGTTTTTTTGAAAAAAATATTATTCAGAGAATATAATAAATTTTTATAATACATACGAACTGTTAATATATAACTATTTGTCAATGAATAATAAAAAATTAATCATATAAAATAATAAAAATTTATAATTATCTCTGAAAAAAATATGCTATACTAAAATAATGATATTGGTGTAATGTCCTTTTTATTTTTACTTAAAGGATATTAAAAATAAAAAGAACATTATGCCAAAAAAGAGGAGTTTAGAATGAGAAATTTACTGGACAGGGAAAATGTGGAAAAGTTTATTTCCGATTTAAAAAAACAGAATAAAAAAGTAGTTTTTACAAATGGTGTGTTTGATATACTGCATGTAGGGCATCTTACATATCTGGAAGAGGCAAAATCATTTGGAGATATTCTGATAGTGGGAATAAACAGTGATTCATCGGTAAAGGTGAATAAAGGAGACAAAAGACCAATAAACAGCGAACAAGACAGGGCAAAAATGATACTTGGACTGAAACCTGTTGATTATGCTGTTATTTTTGACGAAAAAACTCCTGTGGAAATAATAGGGAAAATCAAACCGGATATTCATATAAAAGGCGGGGATTATAAAAAAGAAGAGCTGCCAGAGACTGAAATAGTAGAAAAAAACGGAGGAACCGTGGAAATTTTATCTTTTGTGGATAATAAATCTACTACGGGAGTAATAGAAAAAATATTGGATGTTTATGGGAGTAAGAATGGAAAGTAAAGTTTTGACTTTTGAAGAACTGGACAAGCTTGCGGAAAATATTGCACGAATATTAAAAAGAGGCGACAGTCTTGCACTGATTGGAGATCTGGGAACAGGAAAAACCACTTTTACAAAGAATATCTGCAAATATTTTAACATTACTGAAAATGTGAAAAGTCCTACTTTTAATTATGTTATAGAATATAATTCTGGTGATATTCCAATATACCATTTCGATGTATACAGACTGGAAGAAGCATCGGAAATATACGATATAGGCTATGAAGATTATCTTGGCGGTGAAGGAATATCCATTATAGAATGGGCTGACAAAATATCGGAAGAGCTTCCGGAAGATACTCTTTTTTTAGAGCTGGCCTATGATACTGAAAGAACAAGAAAAGTATCAGTATATAAATTAATAAACGGAGAAAAAAAATATGTTGATATTGGGAATTAGTGCTACAACCAAAACAGGAAGTATAGCTATATATGATGAAGACAGGGGACTTCTGGGAGAAGTTACTGTAGATATAGAAAAAACTCATTCAGGAACACTTTTGGATAAAGTTGATAAGCTCCTTGAATGGACATCAAAAAAAATATCAGATATAGATGAAGTAGCGGTGTCAAACGGTCCGGGATCATTTACGGGAGTGAGAATAGCGATAGCTACGGTAAAAGGTTTGTTCTTTGTAAAAAAAATACCTGTTTACCCTGTAAACGAACTCGATGCACTTGCTTATCAGGTGAATATGCCGGGTGAAAAAGTCGTATCTGTTATTGATTCAAGAAAAGAAAAAATTTATTATTCAATATCAAGAATAGAAAAAGATGGTTTGAAACTTCTGGAAGGGTATCATGTAGCAAAACTGGACGACCTTCTGGAAAAGCTGCATGCTGAAAATTGTGATTATTATTTTTCAGGAGACGGAGCCTTTAATTACAGGGGGAAAATCAGTGACAAGCTGGGAGAAAAGGCAAAATTCCCTTTGTATTCAAATATAAAAATAAAAGCTTCCACATTAATACTGATCAGAAAAAATTATGAAAAGGCAGACATCTACAGTCTGAAACCATATTACCTGGAAAAATCTCAAGCAGAAAAGGAGATAAAGAATGGCACTTAAAGATCTGTTCAAGCTGAAAAAAAATAAAGCTGAAATTGATGAAGATAAAAATGCCGATGCATTGGAAGAAAACATCGGGGAGGCAGTGAGCGAAGAAGTTAGTAAACAGGCTGAAGAATATGCTGCTGAAAAGCCGAAACCTCTGAAAGAAAGACTTGTAAAGACTAAAAAAGGATTTTTTACAAAGCTGAAAGAGGTTTTTACAGGAAAGCCGATAGATGATGAAATGTATGAGGAGCTGGAAGATCTGCTGATACAGTCGGATCTTGGTTTTGATATGACATTAAGAGTAATAGAGGAATTGGAAGAACGTGTGAAAAAAGCTAAAGTAAAGGATTCAGAAGAGGTATATGAAATATTAAAGCAGATTTTAAGAGAAAAAATTTCCAGTGAAAACAGTGCTTTGGACATAGTGGACGGGAAATTAAATATAATCCTTGTAGTGGGTGTAAACGGAGTAGGAAAAACAACCTCTATTGGTAAAATAGCAAGCAAGCTGAAGCAGAAAAATAAGAAGGTAATAATAGGAGCAGCTGATACTTTCAGGGCGGCGGCAATAGAACAGCTGGAAGAATGGGGTAAGAGAACCGGTGTAGAAGTAATAAAACAGTCGCATGGAAGTGATCCCGGGGCAGTAGTTTTCGATACAATAAGTACAGCAAGAAGTAAAAAATATGATGTAGCAATTATAGATACAGCCGGAAGACTTCATAATAAATCTGATCTGATGAAGGAGCTGGAGAAAATAAATAAAATAATCATTCAGCAGTCTGGTGAAGATAATTTTGAAAAATTACTTGTAATAGACAGTACGACTGGTCAGAATGGACTCCAGCAGGCAAAGCTGTTTAATGAAATCGTTGATTTATCAGGTGTGATACTTACCAAATTTGACGGTACCGCAAAGGGCGGAATTATTTTTGCGATATCGGATGAGCTGAAAAAGCCTATAAAATATCTCGGAGTTGGTGAAGGGATAGAGGATCTGCGTGAATTTAATGCCGATGAATTTGTTAATGCAATTTTTGATTAAATATATATAAAACATTAAGGAGTGATGGAAATTGTCAAGTTTGATGGAACAAATTAAAAGCAAGGCTAAAGACCTCGGAAAAAAAGTAGTATTACCCGAAACAGAGGATACAAGGGTAATAGAAGCAGCTGCACAGCTGATAAAAGAGGGGACAGTAAAAGTAGTATTGGTAGGTGCGGCTGATGAAATAAAAGCCAGTGCCGAAAAATTAGGGGTATGTGTAGAAGGTGCAGAAATATTAAACCCGAAAGAATATGCTCAGATGGATGACTTTGTGCAGGAACTTTTTAAATTAAGAGAAAAAAAAGGAATGACATTGGAAAAAGCCAAAAAAATACTGGAGCATGATAATCTTTACTTTGGAGCAATGCTTGTAAGAAAAGGATATGCAGCGGGAATGGTAGCGGGGTCGAATTCGCCGACAGCAGATGTTCTGAGAGCAGCAATACATGTAGTAGGTACAAAGCCGGGTCTTAAAACTGTATCAAGTTCCATGATTATGATAACAAATACACCTGAATACGGTGAAAACGGAGTTCTTATTTTTGGTGACTGTGGTGTCATACCAAAGCCTACTTCTGAACAGCTTGCAGATATAGCAATTTCAAGTGCTGAAAAAGCAAGAAGTCTGGTAGATATAAAAGAGCCAAAGGTGGCGATGCTGTCATTTTCAACTTATGGAAGCGCTTCTTCGGAAGATGTAACCAGAGTACAGGAAGCAGTAGAAATCTTAAAGTCAAGAAATGTTGATTTCAAATTCGGCGGAGAATTACAATTTGATGCGGCAGTGGTGCCGGAAGTATCACGTAAAAAAGCTCCTAACAGTGAGGTAAAAGGAGAGGCTAATATTTTGATATTCCCGGATCTGGGTGCTGGAAATATAGGATATAAAATAGCACAAAGACTTGCCAAAGCGGAAGCTTTAGGTCCGTTAATACAAGGTCTGGCAAAGCCTATACATGATCTGTCAAGAGGATGCAGTGTACAGGATATAGTAAATGTAGCGGCCATCACGGCAGTAGAATCAGAATTATAATTTTTTAGGAGGAAAAAATGAAAGTTTTAGTGATTAACAGTGGAAGTTCTTCGTTAAAGTTTGAACTGGTAGATATGACTAAGGAGGAGACTCTAGCAAAGGGAATTTGTGAAAGAATAGGAATAAATGATTCAAAATTAGTTTATAAAAATATAGTAAAAGATACAAAAAATGAAATATCAGAGGACATGCCGAATCACAAAGTAGCAATTGATCTGGTATTAAAAGCCCTTCAGGATTCTGAAAACGGGAATATAGCCGATGTAAACGAAATAGATGCAATAGGCCACAGAGTGGTACACGGCGGGGAATATTTTAAGGAATCGGCATTAATAACTGACGAAGCTTTGAAAAAAATAGAAGAAGTAGCAGAGCTTGCCCCTCTTCATAATCCTGCTAACATTATGGGAATAAAAGTAATGCAGGAGCTCCTTCCGGGGAAACCAAATGTAGCGGTATTCGATACTGCATTCCATCAGACAATGCCTTCTGAAGCATATATGTACGCCCTTCCGTATGAAGATTATACAGAACTAAAAGTAAGAAAATATGGATTTCACGGAACGTCTCATAAATATGTAAGTGAGAGAACAGCTGAATTAATTGATAATAAAAATTCAAAAATAATTGTGTGCCACCTTGGAAACGGAGCAAGTATTTCAGCAGTTAAGAATGGTGAATCTATAGATACTTCAATGGGACTTACACCTCTTCAGGGACTTATGATGGGGACAAGATGCGGAGACCTTGATCCTGCAGCTGTATTATATATAATGGAAAAAAGAGGAATGGACTCAAAACAGATGGATGCAAGAATGAATAAGCAATCAGGAGTTCTGGGGATATTTGGAAAAAGTTCGGATTTTAGAGATCTGGAAGATGCCAATGCTTTAGGAGACGACAGAGCTTATCTTGCACACCACATGTTTACATACAGAGTAAAATCATATATAGGGGCGTATGCAGCAGCATTAAACGGTGTAGATGCCATAGCTTTTACAGGCGGTGTAGGAGAAAATGATTCAGCTGTAAGAAGAGACATATGCAACGGGTTAAAATTCCTTGGAGTAGAGCTGAATGAAGAAATAAATGAAAAAAGAATCAGCGGAGATGTAGAATTAAGCACAGCAGCTTCCAAAGTAAGAATATTCAAAATAGAAACAGCAGAAGAATTAATGATAGCAAGAGATACATATGTTTTAGCAAAATAATGAAAAAAAAGGAAACAGTGATGTTATTTTATACCATAACACTGTTTCTTTTTTATTAAATATTAATTGACAAAAATTATCAATTTTGATAACATTTGTATATAGAATTATTTTTTAGATGAAATATTTTAAATATTTGGAATAAATAGCAGCAGAAAACAATTTTGGATTATTGGGAGTGGTAGGGAATGATAATATTGGCAGATGAATCTGGAACTGCAAGGATTACAGCAAGAGGAATTCTCGTTTTATTATTGGTGATGTGTTTTCCTTTGCTAACAATGAGCAACAGAGAGGAAGTTAAAGCGGCAGCGGTAAATGACAGAAATCAAAGTGTAGATGAGATCTCAAAAGAATTGTCAAATCCTGTATCTTCCTTATATATTTTTCCTTTTGAATATGATTTTGACGGTGATGTAGGACCGAATTACGGAAAAAGAAATACTTTGAATATATAGCCTGTAATACCTGTAAATCTTGGTAAAGACTGGAAAGTAATAATAAGAACAATAATTCCTCTGATACAGCAAAATGACATATACGGGGATACTTCGCAAAAGGGTGTAGGAGACATTGAACAGAGCTTCTTTTTTGCACCGCAGAGCAGTTCGGCGCAGGGAGCAAATAAGCTTATATGGGGTGTGGGACCTATCGTAAATATTCCATTGGGCAATGATGATTTCAGCTCTAAAAAGTGGGCTTTCGGACCTGCTGCTACGCTTGTGGTACAGACAGAAAACTGGACTTTCGGAGGTCTGGCAGAGCAATTATGGTCAACAGGCGGTGAAGGTGACAGAGATATTAACGAAACATCAGTTCAGCCATTTGTGGCGTATCATATAAAAGGCGGGTGGACGGTAAGCGGAAATGTGGAGCTTGATTATGACTGGGTAGATAATGAGCTCAGTGCCCCTTTGGAAGTGGGAGTGGGAAAAATAGTGAAACTGGGCGGAGTAGTACCGTTAAGTATTGGAATATCACCGCGTTACTATCTGAAACGTACTGATATGGATCCAAGATGGGGAGTAAAATTGATGTTTGTAGTTGTATTATAATAAAAATATATAGTTATAAAAAACGGGGCAAACAGAATACCCGTTTTTTTAATCTGGTATTATGCATTATTTTATTGATTGCTCAACGCTGAAGCTCTGTTTAGTTATAAGGAGTGTTATTATCAGCCGAATGAATTACTGTGCTTTTGTTTTTCAGGCTGCTGAATATTCGGCAAATAATAAATGATTATGATAATTGTCAACAGATTCAGTAATATTATCAAAAAAAATTAATATATTGAATATAATAGATAAGAATAGATTGTGAAAATATTAATTTTTAAATAATTGCATATATAAATGAAAAATAATTTATTCGATAAAATAAAATGGAATAATCGGAACAAAATAATTGTCTGTATTACTTTTGAATAAAGTCGTAGAAAGATTTTAACATATAGAAAACTAATGATAAAAAGTTGTTTTTGAAAAAATATATATAATTAAAGGGAAATACAAGATTTAACTTGACTTAAAAGCTATTTAGTGTATAATATCGTTATGTAAATTTTCTTTGTGAAAAAATTAACTTAGTAAGATAAACAAAATGTTTAATATCAAAAAAAATTTAATATAAAAATATTTGATTGACAAAATAAAGGAGGAAAAGAAATGTGTGCAAACAAATTAAAAGAAGCAGGTTTTAGAGAACTTGATGTTTTTATTGATTCGCTGGAAACTAAAAAAGGATCTCTGATTTCTGTTTTGCACAAAGCTCAGGGGATCTTCGGATATTTGCCTAGGGAGATTCAGGAGTATGTTGCGGAGAAATTAAATGAATCTCTGGCTAATGTTTACGGAGTTGTTAGTTTTTATTCATTTTTTACAATGGTGCCGAAAGGGGAACATGCAGTTTCAGTATGCATGGGAACAGCTTGCTATGTAAGAGGAGCGGATAAAGTGCTGGATGAATTCCAAAAAGAACTAGGAATCAAATCAGGAGAAACAAGTCTTGACGGTAAGTTCTCAATAGATGCTTTAAGATGTGTAGGTGCCTGCGGTATCGCACCAGTGGTATTAGTTGGTGAAAAAGTGTATAAAAAAGTAGAAGTAAAAGAAGTAAAGAAAATTATAAATGAATATAAATAATTTAGGAGGGAACTTATGTCACGTGTGACTTCTATAGAAGAGTTAAATACTTTAAAAGACAGTATTAATAAAGGCAGAAAATACAGCAAGCAAGTTCTTATATGCGGTGGAACAGGTTGTATTTCCTCAGGCAGTAATGATATAGCTGCTAAAATGGAAGAAAGAGTGAAAGCTCTGGGGAAAGAAGATGAAATAAGAGTAATAAAAACAGGATGTTTTGGGTTTTGTGAAAAAGGTCCGATAGTAAAAATGCTTCCTGATAATACATTTTATACAGAAGTAACACCTGAAGATGTGGATAAGCTGGTAGATAAACATCTTATAGGTGATGAAAAAGTAGAGGAGCTATTATATGTAGATCCTGTTTCTAAAAAGAGAATAAGTGATTCAGATCATATGGATTTCTACAAAAAACAGGAAAGAGTAGCTTTAAGAAACTGCGGACTGGTAGATCCGGAAGATATTGACGATTATTTTCTGCATGACGGGTATACAGCGCTTCATAAAGTAACTGGAATGGAGCAGCAGGCAGTAATAGATATTATAAAAAATTCAGGTCTTAGAGGAAGAGGCGGAGCCGGTTTCTCGACAGGAATGAAGTGGCAGTTTGCACTAAATAACAAAGCAGATCAAAAATATGTAGTATGTAACGCCGATGAGGGAGATCCGGGAGCATTCATGGACAGATCAATCCTTGAGGGAGATCCGCATTCTATAATAGAAGCTATGGCAATCTGCGGATATGCTATAGGAGCAACTAAAGGTCTTGTATACATAAGAGCAGAGTATCCTCTGGCTATAAAAAGACTTAAAATAGCTTTGGAAGAAGCAAAAGAAAGCGGAGTTTTAGGAACAAATATATTTAATTCAGGTTTTGAATTTGATATTGAGATAAAATACGGTGCAGGAGCATTCGTGTGCGGTGAAGAAACAGCACTTATCCATTCAATGGAAGGACACAGAGGAGAACCTACAACAAAACCTCCGTTCCCGGCAGAGCACGGATATAACGGATGCCCTACAAACGTTAATAACGTAGAAACTCTGGCAAATATACCTGTTATTATAAACAAAGGAGCAGACTGGTTCAAATCATTCGGTACAGAAAAATCATCGGGAACAAAGGTATTTGCTCTTGCAGGGAAAATAAATAACGTAGGACTTATAGAAGTACCTATGGGAACTACTTTGAGAGAAGTTATTTATGAAATCGGCGGAGGAATCAAAGACGGGAAGAAATTTAAGTCAGTTCAGACAGGAGGACCTTCTGGAGGATGTCTGACTGAAAAACACCTTGATGTAGCAATAGATTTTGACAGTTTGATGGAACAGGGATCTATGATGGGATCTGGCGGAATGATAGTTATGGACGAAGATGACTGTATGGTAGCAGTGTCGAAATTCTATCTGGAATTCACAGTAGAAGAATCATGCGGAAAATGTACTCCGTGCAGAATAGGAAACCAAAGACTTCTTGAAATACTGGAAAAAATAACAAAAGGAAACGGAACGGAAGATGATTTAAGAAAATTAAAAGAACTTTCTAACGTAATAAAAGATACTTCATTATGCGGTCTTGGGCAAACAGCGCCAAATCCGATATTATCTACATTAAATAACTTCTGGGATGAATATGAAGCACACGTAAAAGATCACAAGTGTCCTTCAGGTCAATGTACTGCACTGCTGAAATATGTGATAAATGACAAATGTATAGGATGTACTGCCTGTGCGAGAGTTTGTCCGGTATCATGTATAGAAGGAAAAGTAAAAGAAAAGCACGTTATCGAGCAGGATAAATGTATTAAGTGCGGTGCATGTTATGACAAATGTAAATTCAGTGCAATAGACAGAATATAATTAAAGATAGGGAGTGAAAGTTCAATGAGTCAAAAACTTGTAAATGTAACAGTTGATGATATAAAAGTACAAGTTCCTGAAGGAACAACGATATTAGCTGCTGCAAAAAGTGCAGGAGTAAACATTCCAACATTATGCTATCTGAATCTGGCAGATTTTGGATGTGTAAATAAAACAGCTTCATGCAGAGTCTGCGTTGTTGAAGTGGAAGGAAGAAGAAATCTGGCTCCTTCTTGTGCAACACCTGTTAATGAAGGAATGATAGTAAAAACTAATACAATAAAAGCCTTGAATTCAAGAAAGATAGTATTGGAACTATTACTATCAGACCATCCTAAAGATTGTCTTGTTTGTCAGAAATCCGGAGAATGCGAACTTCAGGATCTGGCACATGAATTCGGGATAAAAGAGATAGCTTATGAAGGTAAAGAATCTACATACAGAAAAGATATATCAAAGTCTATAATCAGAGATATGGACAAATGTATAATGTGCAGAAGATGTGAAACAATGTGTAACGAAGTTCAGACAGTAGGAGCTCTTTCAGGAGTAAACAGAGGTTTTGACGCAGTTGTTGCCCCTGCAATGGAAATGGATTTAAATGATTCAGTATGTACTTACTGCGGACAGTGTGTTGCCGTGTGCCCTACAGGTGCATTAGTAGAAAGAGATGCTACATGGGATGTATTATCAGCACTTGCTGATCCTACAAAAACAGTTATTGTACAAACAGCACCTGCAGTAAGAGTAGCACTTGGAGAAGAATTCGGATATGCTCCGGGAACTTCCGTAACTGGTAAAATGGTTTCATCACTTAGAAAATTAGGTTTTGACAGAGTTTTTGACACTGATTTTGCAGCAGATTTAACAATTATGGAAGAAGCATCTGAGCTGTTAGACAGACTAACACGTCATTTAAACGGTGATACAAGTGTAAAATTACCTATTCTGACATCTTGCTGTCCGGCATGGGTAAAATTCTTCGAGCATAATTTTAATGACTTATTAGATGTGCCGTCAACTGCTAAATCACCAATGCAGATGTTTAGTGCCGTGGCTAAAAATGTATTTGCCAAGGAACTGAATGTGGACAGAAAAGATCTGATAGTAGTTTCTGTAATGCCTTGTCTTGCTAAAAAATATGAGGCAGGAAGAGAAGAATTCTCTAAAGACGGAGATTTTGATACAGATATAGTTCTTTCTACAAGAGAGCTGGCAAGATTAATAAAACAGGCTAATATAAATTTCAATATTCTGAAAGACGAAGAATTTGATAATCCTCTTGGAGAATCAACAGGAGCAGGGGTAATTTTCGGAAGAACCGGAGGAGTTATAGAAGCTGCTCTTAGAACAGCCGCAGACTGGTATACAGGAAAAAGCCTTGAAAATATAGATTATGAAGCTGTAAGAGGTTTTGAAGGTGTAAGAAGTGCAGATGTAAAAGTCGGAGATCTGGATCTGAAAATAGGAATAGCTCACGGTCTTGGAGAAGCAAGAAAGCTTCTTGAAGAAGTAAGAGAAGGAAAATCTATGTATCATGCAATAGAAATAATGGCATGTAAAGGCGGATGCATCGGCGGCGGAGGTCAGCCTTACCATCACGGAAATACTTCTATACTGAGAAAGAGAACAGAGGCAATAAAAACAGAAGATGAATCTAAAGCAATAAGAAAATCACATGAAAATCCATATATTAAAAAACTGTACAATGAATATTTCAAAGAGCCGATGAGCCATCAGGCACATGAGCTTTTACATACTAAATATTTCAAAAAACATAAAATATAATAAAAATCAAAAAGCTGTTCAAATTATTATGAGAACAGCTTTTTGTATCATTTTATGTAGAAAGTATATAAATTATATTTAATAAAAATCAAAATAGCAATGTTTAAAAGTACTATTTTTATAAAAAAATTTGCTTTTTAGTATAAAATTTTGTATAATTTATACGAACATACCAAAACTAAAATAATAAGTAGGAGGAAGTCAAATGAAGAAAGGGATGAAAAATCTTTCGCTTCTTTTGGGAGTAGCTGTAGCATCACAAGTTTCAAGCGCTATAACAGTGGATTTGAAGCCTGGTGTATTAGGTTACAGAACAATAACAAAAGATGAATTTGGAGAAAAGCCAAATAGTTTTGAGCCTGGAGCAAGTATTGGTCTGGAAATTATGTCAGGGAAGCCTGAAGACGGTTTTAGATGGGGACTTGGTTCTGAGTATCAAACTGAATTGAATGGTAAAAGAGGATATAAGGCATTTTCATCAGTACCGGTTTACGCAGTATCAAGAATAGGAATCGGACATAGTTCTACAGGGAATGCATTTTACATACCGGTAAGATTAGGGTATCAGTTTAACTTTGAAGACAGAGACACTATAAAAGAAGCAAAAGACGGATTTTATTACGCAGCAGGTGTGGGTAAACAATTCGCACCATGGTTTAATGCTGAACTTTTATATGAAGGATCTACATATAAATTAACAGATAATAACGATAAGAACCACAGCGGAACTGAAAGTCAGGTTTCACTTAAATTAGGTTTCACTTTTGGAGCAGGGGAAAAGAGAGATTATCCTGTATTGCCAGCTGCAAGACCAGTGGAACCAATAGTAGTAACACCTGAGAAGCCTGCACCAATAGGAAAAACTATGGACTTAACAGTTTCGGGAGCATACTTTGATTTTGACAAAGCAACAGTAAAAGAAAATGCTAAGCAAGAGATAAGAGGAGCTGCTCAGCAGATCAAAAATCTGAACCAAAATAACAATCTAACAGGTGTATTAGATATAGCAGGACATACAGATTCTAAGGGAGCAAAAGAATACAACCAAAAGCTGTCTGAAAGAAGAGCGGCTGCAGTTGCCGACGTTTATACACAGGTTATCGGAACTGGAAACGGAATTAGATATAACGTAGCAGGATATGGTGAGGACAGACCAGTTGCACCAAATACACTGCCTAACGGTAAGGACAATCCTGAAGGAAGAGCAAGAAACAGAAGGGTTGAAGTTAAATTCTATCCTGATAATAAAATTATCAGAGAAAACAACACAAATTATGAACTGGATGTTGAGTCTCAAATCAAATAAAATATTGACAAACATCAGTAATTATTGTAAAATTTAATAGTATAAATATATCAAGGAGGAAAATATGAAAAAGATAGGAATTATATTAATGATATCTTCAGTAGTAGCTTCAGCAGCTGCTAAAACAACAAAAACTACAACTACAGCACCTACAGCAACAATGACATTCGAACAGAGATACGATGCAATATCTAATCAATTAGATGCATTAAGATCAAAGGATGATCAAAGATTTCAATTAGAGCAACAAAAAGCTGATAATGCACAGGCAGAATTAGATAAGCAAGTAGAAATGAGAGATGAATTACAGGCTAAATATGAAGAGGCTGCTCAATTAGCTAAAATTTCATATTACAAAAATACTTACGGACCAGTAGCTAAACAATACAAAGATCTATTAGGAAAATTAGATTCTTCAATCAAAGAAAACCAAAAAATTATAGACAATTTTGAAAAATTAAGCGCAGCTAGAGACGCTTACGCTCAATAATTTTTTAAATAATAAAAATTTTTTAGGAGGAAAAATGAAAAAGATAGTTTTAACTGGATTATTTATAGCAGCTTCATTATCATTTGCTGCATCGGCTACTGATATAGAAAGACAGGCAGCAGCTATTGACCAACAAATACAGGTTATAGAAAACAGAACAAGCCAAACATTAGCAGCTGAACAGCAAAAAGCTGAAGTAGCTACAGATAACGTAGCTAAATATTCTGAATTATTAGAAAATGTTCAGGATCAATTAGATGTAGTAGCAGGAGAAAGAAAAGTAAGTTTTTATGAAAAAGAATACCAAGGAGTAATTTCTTCTTTAACTTCTTTAAGAAATGACTTACAAAAATCTATAACTGCAAACCAAAAAGTTGTAGATGCTTACGAAGAGTTTAGTGCTATAGTAGGAAATTAATTAATTTTTTATATTTATAACAGATACTCCTCCACATAGGAGTATCTTTTAAGTTATATATATGCGGGAAAGTTAAAAAAGAAGAAAAGTATTTATAGAAAGGAAGATCTATGGATAACGCAAAAGATTTTATATCTTTAACGGAAAAAGAAATAGAAAAATATAAAAGCAGACCTAATGAAATAGCTCAGGTGCTGGTAGATAAAGCTTTATTATATGAAGCAAAACAGGCTGAAAGAACAGAAGCAGAATTAAAAGAAATGGATTTTCTTCAGGAAAATGCCCTTGTAAGATTTTATGTTCAAAAAAAACTGGATGGTACAGTGGCAGTCACAAATAATGAGATCCAAAGCTTTTATAATGCAAACAGAGGCTTGTTTGCAAACCAGAATGAGAGTAATTCTGATAATATAGCTGCACAGATATATAACTTTTTATACAGACAAAAGCTGGTTGCCAATGAAACAAAAATGATACAGGATATCATAGCTAATTTTCAGGGTGAACTTGTGCTGAGCAATGATGAAGTAAAATATATGAGTAATAATTCTGTAAGAATTACTGCAAAATATTTTGATAAAATAATGCTTGAAGAGATGAAAAAGGAAGATTTTTTTACTGCTGAGGCTGACGAAATAGAAGAGATTAAAGATAAAGTACAGATAAACTATTATATAGAAAAAAGTTTATCAGGAAAGGTGAATGTAACTGAGGATGAAGTTAAGAATTTCCATGAAATGAATAAGGAATCATTCCTAAACTTCACTATAGCAGATGCATATACACAAATTTACAATTTCTTATTTCAGCAAAAAATAAACAACGACAGACTTGAAATAATGAAAAAAGTTGTAGATAAATATAAATTAAATGATATAATAAAAGATTATGATAAAAAAGGTCTGATAAATCTCGGGAAAATAAAAATGACAAAAAAAGATAAACCGGATGCTGAGTAAGAAAAAATCACTGATATTGAATCAGTGACTTTTTTTTCTGGGTTAAATCAGATAAGAATACAGTGTATTAGTTAATGTTTTATATTGAATTAATTTAATATATATGTTATTATATATTGAAAAATGCTTTTTATTTAATTTATATAAGGAGGAGAATATGAAAAAAATCATAATTGGTATTATGCTTGTATTAGGTGCAGTTTCATTTAGTGCGAAAAAAGATAAAGCAGCACCTGAAATGCCTGATATAAACGCGCAAATGGAAAAGGCAGATAAAATAGAAAATTACAGAGCTAAAAAAGATGTGGCGTGGCATAAAACCGAGTATAATAAAGTACTAAAATATCTTAATAAAACAAAAAAATAGGGAGGGTACATGAAAAAACTATTATTATTATTTTTAATGGGTTTAATGACTGCTGCAGCATACAGTGCTGAAAATGGAGATGTACAGGTAAGTAAAGCAGTAGAGGACAGTATAACGAAGGACTATGATCAGGACGGAGTATACTCTTCATATGAAAAGGCATTAAGAAGATCACAGGAATCAGTATATGTAACATTACCTGAGAAAAGAGGATACTGGTATACAATGCTGGACAGAATAAAAGCAGAAGAAGAAGAATTAATGCCGGATGAACAGGCAAGAATGAGAAGAAAGAGATAAAAGGAGGAGAAAATGAAAAAATTAGGAATAACAGCAGTATTATGTGTATTTACAGGAATGATAGCAGGTGCAGCTCCAACTTATGAATATAGAAGAGAGTTAAGAGAAGGTGCAAGAGGAAAATGGACAAATCTAAGACAGCATCTGAACAGCGGGACAAGATTAGAAAAAGAACTTACAAAGGTAGACAAGCAAATAGATAAAAAAGTAAATGAAATACAGGAAATAGAAGATTTATTATTCAGAATAGAGCAGTATAAAGCGGAAAATAACATAAGATAACTGGAAATTGAAATGGTTGCTGTTAATTCAGAGCCATTTTTTTATTTATAAAAATTACAGTATTAAAGTTTTAAAATTATAAAGTGCACTGAATACAAACACTGTAAAAAAACAATTATATCATCATAACTCTAATCTTTGAAAAAATTTTGTTTCAAATAGTCTTCAAATGTAGTATAATTGAGATATGAATTATTTCAAAAGAAAGTGCTTATATGGAAAATATAAAAGATTTAATTAACAATTATCTGTTAGTAAAAAAGGATGATACTGATCTGTTTGATGTTCTGCACTTTGTACAATCCCAAATAGGCTGTATACCTGAAGATATACAAAAATTTATTGCTGAAAGAATGTGTCTTGAAATATCTGAAGTTCATGAAGTGATAGAAATTTCGAGCTCCTTTCAGGAAAAGAAACAGATATCGGTTACTGTATGTTCCGGTTCCGGATGTACAATGAAAGGCAGCATGGAAATACTTGGCATAATTTCCAAAGAATTAGGAGTAAATTTAAATGATGAAGATAAAAGTGTTTTTTTAACTGTGAAAAACTGTTTTAAGGCTTGCAGTTACGGAGTTAATATAGAGGTTAACGGAGAGCTGTTCCATAATGTAACAGTTTCTACACTAGGCGGAGTACTGGAGAAAATAAAATTTTACTATTAAAAAAAAATATGTTAGAATATTTAATAAAATTAATCAGAGAGTGTTAGAATAGAATAATGGAGAGTGTATTAAATGTTAAAGACATTAATATTTAAAGAAATCAGATATGATGACAATATAGAAGAAGCGTTAAAACTATATAAGGCAAAAGTAATCAATAATTCTAAGGATACTGAAGCACTGCAGAATTTGGCTACAATCTATCATGCACTGAAGAAGGATAAGGAAGCTATAAGCATTTACGAGCAGCTTGTGAAGCTTAAACCTGATGATTTTGAAATGCGGGCATTTTTAGGTTACTTATATTATGAAGTAAACGATTTGGATAAGGCAGAGGAAAATTTGAATATAGCATTAAATTATGACCCTATGGAACCTTTTATATTATTTCTTTTGGGAAATATACACTCAAGAAAGGGAGAGATCATAAAAGCAATAGAGAATTATGAATTTGCAATTTTCCTTGATCTTGACATATATATTGCACATATAGATTTTGCAAGAAAATATGAAAATATGGGAAGATTTAAGAGAGCTATAGAGGAATATAAAGCAGCTTATGATATAGATTCGAGAGATGAAGCATTAAAAGAAAAAATAGCTGAATTAGAAAAAGAATGTCGAAATTGTTAATTTATAAAAAGTGAAAATGTGGATACTCCACATTTTTATTATGTAATTTTGGTTTCATGAAAAATTGTAGTGAAAAATCAATATAATTTTGGGAAAAGACATACTGGTTATATTTGATTGCAAGGAGTAAAAATGATAAATTTAAAATGTGAAGCGGTTTTGCCGGAATGTGATACGAAACCGCTTGAAGATATAGAAAACAGTATAACTGCCGAGTATAAAAAATCTATATGGGCAAAATTTTTGAAAGCTGTTAATGAATTCGGACTTGTAAAGGATGGAGACAAAATTGCAATTGCAATTTCCGGAGGGAAGGACAGTCTTTTGCTTTATAAGCTTTTTCAGCGGTTAAAAAAGGATAAGAGAAGAAACTTTGAATTCAGGGCGGTTAATCTAAATCCCGGTTTTAAAAAAGAAGATCTGGATAATTTTAAAAATAATCTTTTGAAACTGGATATTGACTGTGAAATTTTTGATACTAATATCTGGAAAATAGCAAATGAAAAGGCTAAGGATTATCCGTGTTTCTTATGTGCCAAGATGAGAAGAGGAATTTTGTATAAAAAAGTAGAAGAATACGGCTATAATAAACTTGCTTTGGGTCACCATTTTGATGATGTTATAGAAACTACACTTATAAATATTTTTTATTCGGGTTCTGTGAAGACAATGACTCCCGAGGTAGACTCTACATCAGGAAAATTAAAAGTGATAAGACCGCTAATATATGTAGAGGAAAAAGATATAATTAATTATACAAAGAAGAACGGTATACTTGCAATGAACTGCGGGTGTACTATAGAAGCGGGAAAAACGTCAAGCAAAAGAAAGGAAGTAAAGGATCTTCTGAGTGATCTTGAAGAGAAGCATCCCGGGATAAAAAAAAGCGTGTTTAATTCGATGCGGAATATAAATCTGAATTATGTATACGGCTATGAAAAAGAAAAAAATTTATGATAAACTAAAAGAAAGTAAAATTTTATACTTTTATAAATAAAAATAGATTTAAAAATACAAGTCTGAAAATGGAAAAATCAGAAATTGTATTTTTTTTTATTGAATGAAAAAATTTTTAATTAGTAATATCAATGTTTTGAGAATAAAAATTAAAGTTTAGAATAATTAATAAAATGTAATCTTTACAATTTTATAAATATTTCACAAAAAACCTTGTAAAATAAAGGCTTGACAAAGGTTTCAAAAAGTTATAGAATTATTTTGAGTATAAAAACAATTTATAGTTAGTGAATCAAATTTGTGAGGAGTTGGGAATTATGACATTGTTACAAGCAAAAGCAGGGGATAAATTCAGAATTAAGGAAATAAAAGAAAAAAAACTGAATATGAGACTGTTGAGTTTAGGGGTATGTAATGGGGATTCTTGTTTCATGGAAAACGCAGCAAATGGAAATATACTTATGAAAACTACTGAAACTAAAATAGTGTTAAGCAATAATCTGGCACAAAAGATTGAAATTGAGGTAGTATAAGATGATAAAAATAGCATTTGTAGGAAACCCAAATGTCGGAAAGACTGCCTTAATTAATAAGATTTCAAATGCAAGTTTAAAAATGGGAAACTGGCCTGGTGTTACGATCGAGAAAAAAGAAGTATTTTTTAAATTTGAAAATGAAGAAGTTAATCTAGTCGATCTTCCGGGAATATACAGTTTAACAGCTAATACACCTGAGGAACTGGTTTCCAGAGATTTTATACTGGAAAATGATGTTGACGTAATTATAAATGTGGTGGAGTCTACCGCATTGGAGAAAAATCTCTATTTGACAGCTTTATTAAAGGAAATAGGGAAACCAATGGTCATGGCTTTAAACTATCATGACGAGTTTAAAAAATTAAACTATCAGCTGGATAAAGAAGTCTTTGAAAAGCAGATAGGTATGGAAACAGTATTCACAAGCGGTAAAACTGGTGAAGGAGTAAATGAGATAATCTCCAAAGCCGTGAAACTGGCAAAGCTTCATAAAGATCAGGCTCATATACCGTATACGCTGGCATTTGATAATGCAATAGAGGAAGATATTACAAGCGTAAAAAAAACACTGACAAATAATAAAGAATATAATAAATTGACAGAAAAATACCCTATTGACTGGATTGCCATAAAAGCACTGGAAGAAGATACTAACTTTTTAGCAACGGTAAAAGTGAATTACGGAATAGACTTAAGAAATACAGCTGAGAAAGAAATAAAAAATTTAAAAGACAGATATGATATGGACCCTGCCGATGTAATAGCAAGAGCGCGATACGGAGCAATAAGAGGTATTGTATCAGCAAATCTGAAAAAAAGTGATATTAATAAATTTGCCATGACAGATAAAATTGATAAAATATTACTAAATAAATTTTTTGGGATTTTATCATTTTTATTAATTGTGTATGTAATGTTTGTATTGATTTTTGACGGAAGTGCTCCGTTTATAGACTGGGTAGACGGATTTTTCAGCAATTATATCATAAAATATGTAGGGAAATTAATAGAAGGAACTCCGGGATGGCTGAACAGTTTCATACTTGACGGAATTCTGGCAAGTGTGGGTGCCGTTCTGACATTCGTACCTCTGATGTTCTTTATCTATTTCTTTATGTCAATACTTGAAGAAAGCGGATATATGGCGAGAGTTGCTTTTTTGATGAATAAAGCAATGAATAAAGTAGGGTTATCAGGTAAGGCATTTATACCAATGCTTATTGGTTTTGGATGTACAGTTCCTGCAATTTATTCTACAAGAACACTTGAAGATGAGAAAACAAGAAGACTTACAGGATTTATTACTACATTTATGTCATGCGGTGCAAGGCTGCCAGTATATTCATTGCTTGCAGCAGCATTTTTTAGCAAAAATGCTGCATTAGTGATAGTTTCGATGTATGTAATAGGTGTTTTGTTTGCTCTTATTATGGCATATATATTAAAGAGATTTGACTATTTCAAGGGTGATAATACAGAATTATTAATAGAGCTTCCTCCATACAGAATGCCGAGCTTTAAAGTGGTATGGAATAATATGTTTTCAAAAACTATGATGTATGTAAAGAGAGCTACAACAATAATTCTCGGAATATTAATAGTAATATGGTTTTTCGGGTATTTCCCTAATGAAGGAAATATACAGGAATCTTATCTTGCAAAAGCAGCAAAGGTTGTTCAGCCTGTGTTTAAGCCTACAGGATTTGCAGACAGATGGGAGCCTGTGGCTTCACTTGTTCCGAGTGTAATAGCCAAAGAAACAGTAGTAGCATTTTTCGGACAGGTATTATTACAGCAGCAGGAAGAGGAAGCAGTAGAAGGTGAAGAGGAAGAAGCAGAAGAGTATAATTTCCTTGCTGATACTTTCGGACAGATGAAAGATCTGGGGGTGGCAGCAATAGACTCAGTAAAAGCACTTGTCAATGCAGTTACTTTCCATGTAGGAGCATTTGAGCCTGCTGATGAAGAAACTCTTCAGGAAGATGCCGGAGGAGATATCATACCGGCAGTAAGAAGCTTGTGGAGTGATGATTTAGGACCTGTAAGAGCATATTCGTTTATGCTGTTTGTACTCTTGGTTGTGCCTTGTGCAGTTGCCCTTGGTGCATTAAAACAGGAATTCGGCTGGAAAATGATGCTGATGGAGACTGCAATACTTTTAGTACTGCCTTATGTGGTATCAACTTTATTCTTCAATATAGCAAAATTAATTATGTAAAAGCAAGGAGACTGATAATATGAAAACAGCAATAATATTATTAATTACAGCCGGAATTGTATATAAAGTATTTTCAGTGATATACAAAGAATACAAAAAAAATAAAAATTTTTGCGGAACTAGCTGTGCGAGCTGCAGCTGTTCAGAACCTTCACATAAAAAACATTAGTATATTTACGGATTAATATTCGGAATAGCTATACCTGCTAATGTCAATATACTATGAAAATGCCGTTATGCGGCATTTTTCAGTTAGTAAAATTTTTGATTTCAAGTCAGATAATATTGGCAAAAGTGATAAAATGTTCAGCATAATTTGACTAAAAGCAAGCAAATCATATACCGGAATAAAAGAAAAAAACTTTATATCTAAAAAAATTCATAATAATTGAATTGACATGAACAATTATGTTATAATGAAATATAAGTTTTTTTGGCAAAATTAACATTTTAACAATTATTTAATCAAAGTGAAAAGGAGTATATGAAAAATGATATCTGTCATATTGGCGGCCGGCAAGGGGACCAGAATGAAATCTGAACTCCCCAAAGTAATACATAAGGTCAATGGTGTACCAATGCTGCAAAAAGTTTCGGATGTACTTGAAAAAACAGGAGTACACAAAAAAATATTCATTCTGGGACATATGAAAGAAAAGGTTTTGTCTGTAATGGGTGATATTGATTACATTGAGCAGGATGAACAACTGGGAACAGGACATGCGGTTCTTATAGCAAAAGATGAAATATTAAAAAGTAAGGATAACGTTCTTATTACATATGGTGATTCACCATTAATTAAAGCTGAAACCTTGAGAAAAATGGAGGAAAAATTTCTGAAGGACAGCCTTGATTGTATACTATTATCATGTGAAGTAAACGATCCTTTCGGATATGGCAGAATAATACTTAACGAAAAAGAGCAGATAATTGACATAATAGAGGAAAAAGAGGCCTCTGATGAAATAAAAGAAATAAAAGAAATAAATGTAGGTGTCTATATTTTCAGATATGATAGTCTGGTGGACGCTCTAGACAAGATAGATAACAAAAATGAAAAAGGGGAGTATTATCTTCCTGATGCAATAAAAATACTTGTTAACGGCGGAGGAAAAGTAGAAAGTTACAAAATTTTTGATGAAACAGAGATTCTGGGTGTAAATTCAAAAGCACAGCTGGCAATAGCCGGAAGAATTCTTAAAAACAGAAAAAATGAAGAGTTGATGGATGAAGGTGTAATACTTATTGATCCTGAAACTTCATATATAGAAGATAATGTAGAAATAGGTCAGGATACGGTAATATATCCCAATACTGTAATTCAGGGAAAGACTAAAATAGGGAATAACTGCATTATATATTCAAATACGCGTATAATTGACTCAAATATAGGGAATAACGTCACAATCGAAGCTTCTCTGGTAGAGGAGACAGTTGTGGAGGATTATGCAACGGTAGGACCGTTTGCACATTTAAGACCGAAAACAGTTCTGAAGGAAAGAGCTCATGTTGGGAATTTTGTAGAAGTAAAAAATTCGGTTTTGGAAAAAGGTGTTAAAGCAGGTCACCTAACATATATTGGAGATGCTGAGATAGGTCAGAATACTAATATAGGTGCGGGAACTATTACATGTAATTACGACGGGCAAAAGAAACATAAAGTCAAAATAGGGGAAGATTCTTTTATTGGAAGCGATTCTATAATAGTAGCTCCGGTAAATATAGGTAAAAATGCAGTAACAGCTGCAGGTTCGGTAATAACAGAAGATGTAAATGATAATCAAATAGCTTTTGGAAGGGCAAGACAAATAAATAAAGAAAGAGGGAAGGATTAATGGAAAAAGATTTTCAAATCTATGCTGGGTCTTCAAGCAAAGCTTTAGCAAGACAGATAGCTCAGAAATTAGGTGTAGAACTGGGCTCGGTAGATTTAATCAAATTTGCGGACGGGGAGACATTTGCAAAAGTTAATCAAAGTGTGAGAGGATGCATGGTTTTTATAGTTCAGTCGACTTCAAAACCAGTAAATGAGAGCATAATGGAGCTTTTGATCTTTATGGATTCATTAAAAAGAGCATCTGCCGCTGAGATAATCCCGGTAATACCTTATTACGGATATGCCAGACAAGACAGGAAGGCAAGTCCGAGAGAGCCGATTACATCGAAACTTATTGCTGATATTTTAACAGTAGCGGGAGCTTCAAGAGTGGTGACTATGGATCTGCATGCAAGGCAGATACAGGGATTCTTTGATATTCCGGTGGATCACATGGAAGCACTTCCTATTCTGGCGAAATATTTCATTAAAAATGAACTTGTGGGTGATGATATCGTAGTAGTGTCGCCTGATGTAGGCGGGGTAAAAAGAGCAAGAAGTCTGGCTAAATGGCTTCATGCACCACTTGCGATAATTGATAAGAGAAGAGCTAAAGCCAATGTATCTGAAGTTATGAATATAATCGGAGATGTGGCCGGGAAAAAAGCTATACTTATTGATGACATGATAGACACAGCAGGAACTATATGCAATGCTGCGTATGCTCTTAAAGAAAAAGGAGCTACTGAGGTATTTGCTTGTGCTACACATGCAATTTTATCTGATCCGGCAGTAGAAAGACTAAAAGCTGCTCCGTTTAACAAAGTAATAGTAACAGATACAATAGAACTGCCTGATAATAAAAGATTTGAAAATCTGGAAATATTATCTACAGATACTATGTTCTCAGAAACAATCAAAAGAATAGTAAATGATCAGGCGATAAGTGACTTATTTGAGCTTCCTCATGAATAAACAGAAAATAAGTGAAGAGTCGGTTCAAGAAATAGTAAGCTGTCTAAAAAATAACGGAATAGCAATCTTTCCTACAGATACAGTGTATGGAATAGGAACAGTATACAATAATCCAGAAGGGATAGACAGAATCTATGAAGCAAAACAGAGGGACAGAAGTAAACCAATAATAGCGTTAATAAGTGATATTTCTCATCTTGATAAATTAATCAGTTTTGAAGAAGAAGATCAGGGGAATATTTCAGAAATAATGAAAAAATACTGGCCGGGAGAGCTGACTATTGTATTTGATAACAGCAAGTATGATGTAGCGGAAGATAATACAATAGGTGTGAGAATTCCCGGTGACGAGATACTGTTGAGGATAATAGAATCCTGCGGAGGAATAGTGTTTACTACCAGTGCAAATATCTCCGGGGAAAAATCACCTGTAAAAACCCAGGATATATCTTATGACATTTTAGAAAAAACAGATTTTATATTAGACGGCGGAACTATATTAAATGGTGTTCCGTCGACTGTAATAAAATATTCGGCAGGAAAGATAAGTGTCTTAAGGGAGGGGAATATAAAGACCGAAGAAATTTTAAAATTATTTATGAGAAGGGCAGAGAAAAAATGAAAAGACAAGCAGTAAACCCAAGTGCTGTAGATGCTATGGCAGCAAGGACACAAAATAAAGCAGCTTCACTTATACAAAAAATAGGCAGAGGGAAAAGAAATCTAAAGGTAGAGCTGAGCAAAGGAAATATGAAATATCTTGCAAAGCTGGTAAAAGAGATGAAAAAACAGATGCTTCCATATGAAAAACAGGCTTCTAATGTATTTACATTTTTAAATTATCTGGAAAAAGAAGCACAATCAAAGAGTAAAAAGATTACTTTAACTCTATCATATGAAGAACTGGACTTTTTAAAAATGCAGGTAAGAGAGTCTACAAAAGCAGTGGAAGAATTAAAGCAAAATTTGAAATGGCACAATATGATCAAAAAGATAGTATACGGACTTCTTGTTAAGCAAAATAAATACTTTCTGGAAGAATTATCAAAATAATAATCTTTGAATAATAAAATTAAAAGGCGGGGGAACATGGGGGACAATTTTAGAATTCATAACGGAAAACCGGGTATTATAGAAAGTGTAAACCGGATAATTCGTGATGCAACAGCAAAGCATGCAAGTGATATACACATAGATATTAACAGCAGAGAGTTTAATATACGCTACAGAATAGACGGTGTTTTGGAAAAAGCAGAAAAATTTTCATTTGATAATGAAAAGCTTGAAATCATTTCAAGGATAAAGATCATTTCCGGAATGAATATAGCAGAGAAAAGACTTCCGCAGGATGGGAGTATCAATATCGTGATAAATAATCGAAAATACGATATAAGAGTATCTTCTCTGCCAACTGTTGATGGTGAAAGCCTTGTGTTAAGGATTTTTCAAAATGAAGAGAAAAAACGGATTTTGAGTCTTTGGGTTTTAGAGGCAAGAGTTTTTCCAATATAAAAAAATTAATTAATAAAAATCATGGATTAGTATTAATAAGCGGACCAACGGGTTCGGGAAAAACAACTACATTATTTTCCATAATAAATAAGCTTAATGATGAGAGTAAAAAAATAATTACTGTAGAAGATCCTGTAGAGAAAAAATTAAAAGGGATAACACAGATTCAGGTGAAAGAGAAGATAGGACTGACTTTTCTTGAAGGCTTAAAGCACATACTTCGTAATGATCCGGATATTATAGTAATAGGTGAGATAAGGGATAAAGAAACTGCTGAAATTGCAGTTAAATCTGCGTTGACAGGACATTTGGTAATTGCTACTATACATACCAATGATTCATTGTCAACTATTTTTAGATTAATGGATATGGGAATTCCTGAGTACTTGATTTTAAATTCCCTGAACGGGGTGATCGCACAAAGGCTTGTCAGAAAAATATGTGTGAAATGCTGCGGTCAGTCCTGTCCTTCGTGTAATTCCGGATATAGCGGGAGAATAAATATAAATGAAATTCTTGTTTTTGATGACGGGGTACATGAATTATTCAGAAAAACAAATTCATTGGGAGAAATCAAAAATAAAATCAAAGAAACCGGATTTCGGGATATGCTGGATGATGCCCTTGGGAAAGAGAAAGAAAAAATAATAAACAAAGAAGAAATATTCAGAGTTTTAGGAGAATTGCAATGACAAAACTATCAGTATATGATTTCGATAAAACTATATATAATGGAGAAACTTTAAATGATTTTTACAGATTTTATCTGATAAAAAAACCTTGGAAAATTTATACTGTAATCTTTCAGTTATGGTATTTTTTGTTATATATATTAAAAATAATAAATTTGGAGAAACTAAAGGAGAATTTTTTACGTTTCTTGAACGGAGAAAATACAGGTGAGTTAAAAAAACTAATAAGGGAATTTTGGGAAAAAAAAGAGAGTAAAATAAATCCCTGGGTAAAAGATGAAATACTAAAAAATAAAAAAGAAACAGAAATTTTAGTGGCAATATCTGCATCTCCAACATTTTTAATAATTGACAGATTAAGATTAATGGGATTTGATGTGGTAATAGGTACAGATTTTTTATTTGAGAGTACGAAATTTCATTCACATATAACAAGTAAAAACTGTAAAAATTATGAAAAAGTGAGAAGACTGAATAAATGGGCAGAAGATAATAATATCCAGTATGATATTGTAAATTTTTATTCTGATAGTATAGCGGATAAACCTCTTTTTGATCTTTCAGAAAACAAATACTGGATAAAAAAAGGAATATTGAAAAATGGGATGCCGCAAAAGAAAACCTTCATTGATAAATTATTCTGGAAATAGTCACAGTACGAGCCTGTAGCTGATTATAACACTACTAAAAGGGTTGCAAAGCCCAAAAAAATATGATATAATTACACATAAAATTTAATGAAATTGTAGGAGGAGAATTACAAATGGCAAAAGCTAAATTCGAAAGAAGCAAACCACACGTAAACGTGGGAACAATCGGTCACGTAGATCACGGAAAAACAACAACAACAG